>Ga0209373_10004144_pt1 | contig 12733 bp, 10 predicted proteins | sample Higcelweek5metaG_FD_187173 | JGI IMG/M metagenome (GOLD analysis project Ga0209373, IMG submission 187173) | Freshwater pond sediment microbial communities from the University of Edinburgh, under environmental carbon perturbations - High... | ecosystem: Environmental > Aquatic > Freshwater >... | reverse complement strand
CCTTTTTGCCTACCTGATGGCTTTGGGCAGGTTCATGATGATTATTGCCGCTTTTGACAGCGGAAGCAGTTTTGAAGGTATGGGCGCAAGCCGTGAAGGACTCTACGGCATGCTGATTGAACCGGCTCTCTTCATACTAATTGCGGGCCTTACGGTCTTTACCGGGCAGTTTTCTCTCGCTTCAATTTTCAACCTTTCTCAGAATGAAGGCTACAGCCTTGTTTTCGGATTGATTGTGGCGTACATAATCGGAAATATTACTCTTGTTGAAAACAGCCGTATTCCGGTAGATGACCCGAAAACCCATCTTGAACTGACTATGATTCACGAGGTTATGGTACTTGATACAAGCGGGTTTAATCTTGCAATGATCCAGCTGACTTCCATGCTTAAATTTGCTATTTTCGGGAGCCTCATTGCATCAGCGGTTATTCCCCGCGATCTGCCTCCTGCAGCCAGGGTAGCTCTCTATTTTGCAGTACAGCTTCTGTTCTCAGCAGCAATAGGTTTCAGCGAGTCATTCAGAACAAGATTCAAGATGAACAGGAATCAGCAATATATTCTTACAGTGTCCCTTATTTCGGTCCTGTTTTTTGTGATAATACTTTTCACCAAAAATATTTTCTGAGATGGGAGTTCTGCTATATGTCTTATTCGGTATTTCCCTGGTGTACATCGCCGCAACCGAGAAGTTCAGCAACTATATCCAGGTTTACATGATCCAGGGATTTCTCCTGTTCGGAATAGCCCTGACGCAACTAGAAAACTATACCTATATCAACCTGATATTCATTTTACTTGAAACCGTTTTGTTTAAGTCGCTCGTTGTTCCATACATGCTCAGGAAGATTCTCGAGAGAACGGGAATCCGGAACGTTCATAAAAGGTCATTGCCGGGCAACTATACTGTGATTATAATGATAATAGCCCTTGGAATAAGCCTGCTTCTTGCCAGGATTCTTGCCATACCAATGGTTGACAGTGCATTCATGGTTATCGCATTCCTCACCCTTTTCACCGGTCTCATCCTGATCAGTGCCCGTAAACTTATATTCGGTCACCTTGTGGGTTTCCTTATAATAGAGAACTCGGTATTCCTGTTTTCAATTGCTATAGGGAAGGAATTTCCGCTGCTCGTCAATGCCGGAATCCTTCTCGACATCTTTATCGCAGTCCTGATCATGAGTATTTTCCTTACCAGGATAGGTCATAAAATGGGCGGTTTTGAAGCCGACAGTCTTACAAAACTCACTGACTGATGATTGGCGCCTACTTCATAATCGGATTAATAATTGCTGGTCTTATCCTTCTTTATCCGGGAAAGCGAAGTTCACTGGGATACACCTTTGCATTTATCGTTTTACAGGCTGCGTTTTCTGTTTATGCCCTGTTAAACAGGGATAGGGTAGACCTCCGCTATTTTACATACGATGCCCTGGCTGTTGTCTTCTTATTGCTTATGTCGCTTATTGCAGCTGCCTCCTTTTACCACAGTATTGGTTATGTCAGGGAAGATTCCCGCAGGAAACGGGCACTTTTCTTTTTTTCTTTCATAGCCCTGAATATTTCGCTGACAGGTGTTTATACGGCAAATAATATAATTGTATCGTGGATATTCATTGAACTTACAACTCTTTCAGCAGCAGGACTAATCAACCATAACAGGTCCATTACATCGCTTGAAGCCACCTGGAAATATGTTTTTATCTGTTCAGTGGGAATCGCGCTTGCATACATCGGAATTCTTTTTGCCAGCGCTAATCCGGGGACAGGGCAGACAGGTGATATGTCGTTCGAAAGCCTGCGGAGTTCCTTCTCTGGAATTGACCCTGTGTACCTTAAAATTGCCTTCGTTCTGATTCTTACGGGTTACAGCTCGAAACTTGAAGTATTTCCTTTATACACTATCGGAATCGACGCCAATTATGTAGCTCCGGCACCTGTCAGCGCTTTTCTCTCGACAGCCCTGGTGAACGGCGGATTCATCGCTTTCTTCAGGGTATTTGCCTCAATGGCCGACTCACAGATCACAGAATGGATGAATCATGTGCTTCTTATTACAGGGTTGCTGTCTCTCCTTGCATCTGCCATCTATATGCAGAAGGCCAGTAATCTGAAACGCGTGTTTGCATATTCAACTGTTGAGCATATGGGGCTGGTGCTTATTGCGTTAAGCTTCGGTAAAACCGGAATTTATATAGCCCTTATACAGATAACTGTACATTCATTGATTAAATCAGGGCTCTTCCTTCATGCCGGGATTTTGCACCGTGTGCTCAAGTCATATAAGATTTCCAAGACCGGAGGGTACCTTGCACTGAATCCGGCAGGAGCTGTAATCCTTCTTTCAGGCGTAATTCTTATCACCGCAATTCCGCCTTCAGGGTTATTCCTGAGCGAGTTCATGCTTTTTAAAGAGATGATAAACGGTCACTGGCTGGTGTTTCTGGCAGTTGCCGTTCTGCTGACTTTCATCTTTTACGGGATATTCAACAAAAATCTCAGAGTGATAATGGGGAATCCGTTACCGGCTCATGAGCAACCCGGCAACATACCTTTATCCGAGTATTTTTCACAGATTGTCTTTTTCGGCCTGGCCGTCATTGCCTGTTTCTATATTCCTGACTTTCTTACCGGACTTTTTGCTTCGGTATCCGGTCTTGACACTCACCTCCCGCTGTCTGTCTTAATCCTGAAATGAACCAGACCATGGACTACTTCATAATGAAAAATAACCCGGAAGCCGTGAATATTAAAGATATTCCGGTCCTGGATTACGGAGGATTCTTTGACCAGGCCACTGCATTGCTGAAGAAAAAGGGTAATCATGTTGTAAACTATTTTGTACACCCTGCGTTGCAGAAGTATCGGTTTTATATCCTGATTGCATCCGATGATTCTCACTGTATCTTTATATTCTCACATGTCCAGGAGAGGTCGGTCAAATCATTGAAATCAATTGCAGCAGTCTCCTATCCCATGCACATTTTTGAAAGGCAGATACATGAAACTCTGGGAATTAATTTTGCAGGCCACCCATGGATGAAGCCTGTGAGATACCCGCATGACAGGTTTGATGTTGGGTTGTCGATGGACACCTATCCGTTTTACACAATTGACAGCGGAGAGGTTCATGAAGTTGGAGTGGGGCCTGTACATGCCGGTGTTATAGAACCAGGTCATTTCAGGTTTATATGTCACGGTGAGAAAATACTTCATCTGGAAATACAGCTGGGATACCAGCACCGGGCAATAGAAAAAATCTTTTCCGGGAAGCGGAGTTTACTTCAGCTTTCGGTTCTTTCTGAAAGCATTGCCGGTGATACCGCAACAGGGCATGCCCTTGCATTTTCACAGCTGGCAGAGGCGCTTTCAGGCACTGTGCCGGATAAGATTTTGCAGGTTGAACGCATCATAGCCCTTGAAATGGAGCGCATGGCCGTTCATGCGGGTGACACTGCCGCACTCTGCGGTGATGTAGGGTACCAGCAGGGCCAGGCAACCTGCGAGGCACTCAGGACCCTGATCATTAACTCCACACAGGAATGGTGCGGAAACCGCTTTGGAAAGGGCCTGATAAGACCGGGAGGAACAAATTATCCCCTTTCGGCCGAAATGATTGACAAGCTGATGCGAAATCTTGAGGAGATCAAAAGAAGATTCATAAATGTCACTGATCTTATTTACGGCAATGCAGGTATTCTGTCACGCTTCGAGAATACAGGTACTGTCTCATTGACCCAGGCAATGAAATCCGGAGCGGTCGGAATGACCGCAAGAACCACAGGGTTGAATCGTGATGTGCGCGCTTCACATCCTTTCCAGGCGTACCGTGATCTTCATTACAAAACTGCCCTGCTTGAATCGGGTGACGTACTTGCCCGGGGAGTGATGAGAAAAGTGGAATTTGAACTTTCATATTCAGTTGTCATCAAGCTGCTTGCAGCATTAAGTGACAATACCGGCAACGAAGCCCCAAAACCCTCATGGTCGTTGAGGTTTCATCCGGGAATGCTTGGCGTAAGTCTGACTGAAGGTTGGAGGGGTGAGATTTGCCACTGTGCAGTCACGGAATCTGACGGAAGTATTTCATCATACAGGATTAAGGATCCGTCGGTCCATAACTGGATGATGCTGGCACTTGCTGTCAGGGGAGAGGAGATATCAGACTTCCCGGTTTGCAACAAGAGCTTCAACCTGTCATATTGCGGTCATGACCTTTAGACAAATCAGTGAAAAAGTAAAATGAAAAGAGAACTGAGAGTAATAAGGGACCATGGGAGGCAATATATTAAAGACCTCAGGAAACAGACTGTGTCAGACCGTTTCAGGGGCCTGCCTGTGATTTCTGACATGATTACCCCGAAGGAGATAGAATCGGTTTCAGCACTTTGTCCTGTTAATGCGATAGACAGTAAGAGCGGAGCGATTGATCTTGGCCGTTGCGCATTCTGCAATGAGTGCGCACTTCTGCTGCCGGAAAGGATCAGATTCCTGAATGATTACCGGATTGCTGCAAACAAAAGAGAGGATCTGATTATCAGGCCCGGCAGGAGGGACCCTCTAAGGCTTGACGAATCAGTTGTCAGAAAAGATGTCAGGAGCCTGTTCAGGAAGGCCCTGAAACTGAGGCAGGTCTCTGCAGGAGGGGATAATTCCTGCGAGATGGAGCTTGCCGCTACCGGAAATGTGAACTTCGACTTCGGACGCTACGGAGTCGAGTTTGTAGCATCACCGCGTCATGCCGACGGAATTGTGATCACCGGCCCCATAACTGAAAATATGTCAAGGGCTCTTGAGCTTACATATAAGGCGGTGCCCTCTCCGAAAATAATAATCCTTGTTGGCTCGGATGCAATCAGCGGCGGTATTTTCGACGGAAGCCCGGCATTGAACCGCAGCTTTCTCAGCGATCACAAAACAGATCTTTATATACCCGGGAACCCGGCGCATCCGCTTACTTTCATAAACGGGGTGATGGATTTGCTCGGACTGTGATTATCTGGATTGAAGGAGATCAATGACTGCCCTGGTCATCGAAGTAACGCCGGTAACATATGCTGGCTCGAAATCAGGATGATATGCCGGACTGTGAAGGGCTGGCAGATTCGTGTTTTTGAGTTTGCTTTCATCATACCTGGCCTGATTGGCTCCGCCTAGCCAGAAGAGTCCTATCTTGACATTTTCAGGTGTTCGCCCGTATTTACCGAAGTCTTCGGCAACAGTAGAGGGGTCAACCAGTATTGTTTTTTCCTTTCCAATGACGGTGCCGAATGCTGATGCGACCCTGTTCACAAGATCAGCATCATTTGCCACAGGTGGAGTGTGATCTTTTCCTACCGTAATTACTGGCAGCTGCTCATCGGTGAGCCCGGCTGAATAAGCTACCCCCTCAGTAATCCTTGTGAGTGCAGCGATGATCTGACGGTATACATCGTCAGTGAAGAATCTGATCGTTAACTGAAGGTCAACCTCTGAAGGAATAATGTTATGCTTTGTGCCCCCGTGGACAGATCCTACCGTCACAACGGCAGGTGAGACCGGGTTAATCTCACGGCTGACAATGGTTTGATAGTCAAGTATTATCCTTGCAGTGAGCACTATGGGATCAATTGTTTTGTGCGGCATTGCACCATGGCCTCCCACGCCGAAAATCTTCACATCAACAGAATTGACGCCTGCAAAAATGGGCCCCGGATAATAACCTACAGTTCCGGCAGGAAGATCCGGGCTGATATGCCAGGCGAGGGCATATTCCGGAACAGGGAATCGTGTATAGAGCCCGTCAGCAATCATTTCCCCTGATCCGCCGCTGACTTCCTCGGCGGGCTGGGCGACGGCCACGATTGTTCCTTTCCAACTGCTTTTCAGATTTGTAAGTGTCTGGAGGGTTCCAAGCCATACAGTCATATGAAGGTCATGGCCGCAGGCGTGCATCACTGGCGTCTCTATCCCGCGGCTGTCGCGCGCGATAACTTTACTGGCAAATGACAGCCCTGTCATCTCTTTAACAGGCAGGGCGTCCATATCAGTTCTGAGCATCAGCACCGGACCATTACCGTTAGTGAAAACACCCACAACCCCGTTCCCGCCTACACCTGTTGTAACCTTAAACCCGATTTTTTGAAGAGCATCAGCCATCTTGGAGGCCGTTCTGAATTCCTGCAGTGAGAGCTCAGGATTCTGATGGAGATCCCTGTAAAGAGATTGTGCCCCCGGAAGAGACTTGTTTACCTCCCCGGAAATAAGCTCAATCAGATCCTGGGCAAAAGCCCCGTTTACACCTGCGATCAGCAGAAAGACCAATATAACAGTTCTCTTTTTCAGGGTAGGAAGGTTAGTATCTTCAAAATTAGGAATTTATTTGAAATTTCCGCCTGACATCCGAAAAATCCGGATTTTGAATTATTCGCCAATCCTTTTGATTACTTTAGATTTTCCTTATCATAACAGACTTATCATGCGGAGAATAATACTAATCGGAACAATTGCAGCCATGGGAATCGCATTATTAACATCATGTCGTCAGACAGAAATCAAAAGCGCCTCAGCCGAAGAATTTTCATATCAGGTTGACAGATTTGAAGATATAAGTGTGCTCAAATACCGGCTCCCGGGATTTGAGCAGCTCTCACTTCAGGAAAAGGAAATGATTTATTACCTCTCCGAGGCTGCCCTGTGCGGACGGGATATCTTCTGGGATCAGAATTTCAGGTACAACCTTGTCATCAGGAAGACAGTCGAGGCTGTTATTGATTCCTATAAAGGTGACAGGGAAACTGAAGAGTTCAGGAACTTCATCACTTATGCCAAACGAATCTTCTTTGCCAACGGGATTCACCATCACTATTCGAATGACAAATTTGTTCCCGGCTTCACAGCAGAATATTTTGCAACTCTTGTGAAGGAAAGTGACGCTTCACTTCTTCCTCTGACAGAGGAGATGAACGCAGAAGCTCTCACAGCGATGCTTACACCTTTGCTTTTTGATCCGGCAATATTTCCAAGGCGTGTTGACCAGACAGACGGTACCGATATGATTGCTTCCTCTGCAAACAACTTCTACGAGGGTGTTACCCAGGCAGAGGTAGAAAGCTATTATGCCGCTATGGCCGATCCTGCAGACACAACCCCTGTATCATGGGGCCTTAATTCAAAAGTTATGAAGGTTGACGGTATGGTTGCCGAAATTCAATACCGAAGCGGCGGGCTCTACGGGGATGCCATTGACAGAATAATTGCATGGCTCGAAAAAGCAAAAGCAGTGGCTCTCAGTGATCTGCAGAAACGGGAGATTGGATTGCTTTTGGATTATTACACGACAGGCGACCTTAAGACCTGGGATGAATATAATATTATCTGGGCAGGAAATACGGGCCTCTCAGTGGATTATATAAACGGTTTTATTGAGACATACGGTGATCCGCTGGGAATGAAGGCAACCTGGGAGTCAGTGGTCCATTATAAGGACCTGGAAGCATCAAAGCGTACATCTCTGATTACATCAAATGCCCAGTGGTTTGAAGACAATTCTCCCATAGATCCGCAATACCGAAAGGAGAAAGTCACAGGCGTAGCCGCCAGTGTCATTAATGTGGCAATGCTCGGTGGTGATTGTTACCCGGCCTCTCCGCTGGGGATTAACCTTCCAAATTCAAACTGGATAAGGAGTGAGGCAGGCTCCAAATCAGTCACTCTTGCAAACATAACTGACGCAAAGGATATTGCCGCCAGGGGCAGTGGCTTCCTGGAGGAATTTGCTTTTGACGAAGCCGAGATAGCCAGGGCTAAGGAATTTGCATCTCTGGCTGATGCTCTTCACACAGATCTTCACGAATGCATAGGCCATGCCAGCGGCAAACTTGCCCCGGGGACCGATCCGAATGCCCTGAAGAACTATGCATCTCCCCTTGAGGAGATGAGAGCAGACCTCTTCGCTCTCTATTACATGATGGACCCCAAACTGACCGGGATTGGCCTTGTCTCTTCACCCGAAACCGGGAAGGCCGAATATGACAATTACATCAGAAACGGACTGCTTACCCAGATCGTAAGGATAGCACCCGGAAAGGATATTGAACAGGCCCATATGCGATGCCGGGCTGCAATTTCTCGCTGGGTATATCAGCAAGCCAATTCCGACAGCATTGTAGAGCTGGTGTCACGCGATAACAAAACATATGTGACTATCCTGGACTACGAAAAGCTGCGCATGTTATTCGGCCGGATGCTTAAAGAGGTACAGCGCATCAAATCGGAAGGTGATTTTGAGGCAGGAAAAAACCTGATTGAACGATACGGAGTCAAAATCAATCCTCTTCTTCACCAGGAAATTCTTGAACGATATGGTAAGCTGAATCTTGCTCCCTACAGCGGGTTCGTAAATCCTGTACTGAAACCTGTAGTTGATGCAACGGGAATCATCACCGATATTACCGTTGAGTATACTTCAGATTTCCTGGGACAGATGATGGAGTATGGAAAGAAATACTCGTTTTTGAAATAGGAGAAACGATCGCAAATCGCAAATCGCACATCGCAAATTTCACCAACTTCTTTAGCCTTTCTTAAGGTTCAGCGCAAGACTGAACAGCCCTTTGTCCTCGTCTGTTTCAGGCTGAACCTCAATGAAGTGTGGAGCAGGCAGAGTATCTTCATCAACATGTATGAACGTAATAAAGCCATCAACCAGGGGTTTGCCCGAATCAGCCTTATTTACCTTAATGTATGATACGAGGCTGGTCTTTCCTGTATAGACAATCTTTGATTCGAATATCAGCACTTCCCCGGGTTTGGCAGGTTTTGTGAAGTACATACCGTGTATTTTGAGACAAACCACATTTTTGGGTTCGAGGAGTGACGCTGCTGCAATAAATCCTGACTCAACAAACCATTCGGCTGTTCTGCCTGCAAATAGCGTCCCGTGATGATTCAGATCTTCACTTTTTACAAGCCTCATTGTAATATTTGAAACCGGGTGATGTATTCTCCTGTTCATGCTCAGAATAATTATTTAGCGTGCAAATATAGAATTTTTAAGGTGACGTCAAGCGGTATCAGGTCAGTTGGATTGGATGACTACCTAAGCGGACCGCCGGAACTGATTTTTCTGGCCCTCTTTCTTTCAGCGAGTATTAACCAGACCAGGTACAAAGCAGCAATGATGAGTATGACAATAATACTGTATCTGACTACAACGGTAATATTCGATCCCGCTTCTGCAGTTGATATGGGTCTTAACGAATGACCGATATCAATTCCGAATAGGTTTTTTACAAAGAAGAGAAGGAAGAATGACAGCAGGCCTGCAGCTACAGGGGTGGTAACCCAGCCGGAAGCAATGCTTCCGAGTAGTTTGAGGTTAATGTTTCTGATGCCTTTGTAAAGACCTACTCCTACAATTGCGCCGACGATGACCTGTGAGCTTGAAACCGGGACAAGAGGTATGGGAGGGAGACCAATGTATGTAAGAAGTCGTGAAAGTGCCGATGAGGAGAAAATGAAAAGGACCAGTGCCTGAGAAAGAACCACCACAAGTGCAGCCTCGGATGAGAGCTCCAGAAGGTTATTGCCCAGAGTCTCAATGACCTTTTTCGAGTATGTCAGGATACCTGCTGCAATTGCTATACCACCAAGGAGAAATAACTGTTGTTCACCGTTCAGAGTAATTATTCCAAAATCCGCGTCTCCGAGGCTTATACTAGGAACAAATACTCCCATCACGTTCGCAATGTTATTTGCCCCGAGGCTGAATGCCCCGAATGCCCCTACAATTATTAACCCTGTTTTGATATATGACTCATATACAATAAGATGCACGTTTATCTTTTTTCGGGTAACCTTGACAAGGTGATAAAGGGCATATGCAAAGATGCCTCCCAGCACAGGGCCGGTGATCCATGTTGTGATTATCTGGGTAAGCGATTTTACATCAACTGCATTATCTGTAAAAAGGTTCCATCCTATGATGGCACCCACTATGGCCTGTGTTGACGATACCGGGAGTGCTGCTTTTGTCATCAGGTAGACAGTAAGTCCGGCTGCAAGAGCAACTGTGAAAGATCCGCCTATTGCATTAACTGATCCAAGGCGGCCGAGCGTGTCGGATGCACCCGCACCCTGCAGAACGGCTCCGATAACAACGAAAACAGATGCAATTACTGCGGCTTTGGTGAATGATATCAGCCTCGACCCCACGGCGGAACCGAAGATATTGGAAGCATCATTGGCACCAAGTGACCAGCCCAGGAACAGCCCGCTCGAAATAAATAGGACTATCATTTTTCAGAGCATTAGCTTGACTGCCATGGAGGCCAGAAGATCCGCGGCATTCTGTGACCTGTCTGATATGCTTTCAATATGGTGGACTATATAACGGATATGAGCTTTCTCGGCAAGGGAGAGCTCATTCATTTCGTGAAAGACCTTCTTTTTGAGATGAAAGGCAGCCTTGTCGGTTTCACGTTCGAAGAAATAGACCTTGAGCAGCTTCTCCCTCACAAGGTGCGGTTCCCTGAAGAATGTTCTTGCAGCAGGCATGAGTTCTTCGGCACTATTTGCCGATACCTCGGAGAGAGAAATGAAGTCATGGGCAAGGGATGCCGGTATGTTAGGCATTTCGATATAGAACTCATTCAGAGAGCCCTTGGCAGTATCAATAATCTCATCAAGCTGATCAAGCAGTCTGACTATCTCACTGCGTTGCTGTGGAAGTACTGAATGAATTATCATTTCATTTTCAATGCCCCGCTGCAGCTTGTCTGCCTTGCCCTCCAGGTCGTCAATCTTCTTCAGGTGATTTTCGAAAGAAACCTTATCTCCGTTGACATATGACTTCACTCCCTCCTTAAATATCAGGACTCCGATCTCTATAGTATCAAAGAACTCGTCGATCATAATCGTCAGTTCCCTGGTTGTGCGGGTAAATAGCGACATTTGCCTTTTCGTGTTGGTTATAACAAATATATTAAGAAATCCTGCTCGGATGAATATGATTCAGAAATCAATGACCTTCTCAACCTTGTGTCTTTTGAGATAACCTTTGATAATTATCTGAATGTCGCGGTTATCCCTGGCAGAGTGAATGCATTCATGAATAGCTGACAACCCGAATCCCATGTCATTTATATTGAAGAATCCGTACCCCGCATATTTCCCGTTTACAATTTTTACGGCTGATCTTTCATCCTCATCACGGCCCCTGTCAATAATGAAGAAATTCCTTCCGGTAAAAATGAATTCATCAAGTGCCTTCAAAGCTCTTTCATTATACTCTGATGTGCCTTCCTCTCCGTTGCAGGCTCCCCTGCAGAGACTTACCTGTCTGTGAAAGCAGGGACCGTCTGTTTCGTACATACCGCAGAGTTTCTGACAGAGCCCATAGGTTTCTATAAGCTGCTCCAGTTTGGATCTTACCCTCTCCTTCGAAGTAAATAGTGAAAGCGGCACTTCATCATCCTTTACATTCCGGTATTCGAACCTTATATATCCATTTTCATCCCTGAAACTGTAAATGCCCCACTGGAATCCGGTGCGGCGCTGGGCTCTGTTAAAAACCGGCTTATTGGCTTTGATCTCGAACGACTCTAGAAGCAGAGCGATCAGCTCACTGCCTGTTCGTTCCCAGCTGATATCGGCAATCATATCCCGCATCTCCATCGCTCGTGAATTGCCGTTGTTGGAGAGATGTGTGGTGACTCTCTGGTACAGATTACGACTCTTGCCGATGTAAATTACTTCGCCGGTCTCGTTATGAAAATAATAAACACCGGGTTCTTCAGGCATATTCTCAGCTTTTGTAATATCAAGTGCAGGGTGAAGCTTCGCTGCCTTGTGATTTTTTATCAGTCCTTTGCCTCCGTGACAGAGCTGGCTGTCCTTTTCAATCAGCATTTCAAAAAGCTTCACAGTGGCCATGGCGTCGCCTGATGCCCTGTGTCTTCCGTGTATCTCTATGTCCAGATCTTTGCAGAGGTTGCCCAGACTGTATGACCTGTGTCCGGGAAGCAGCTTCCTGCTAAGTGATACAGTGTCGAGAAGGGGCCTGTGGAAATTGTACCCCAGCATGGCGAATTCCTGCCTGATGAATGAATAGTCAAACCTGGCATTATGCGCCACGAAGACGTTACCCTCGGTCAGTTCCACTATCTTCCTGGCCACCTCGAAGAACCTGGGAGCATCCTCTACCATCTCGTTGGTGATTCCAGTCAGAGCGGTGATAAAATAGGGAATATTTCTCTCAGGATTGATCAGCGTCGAATACTCCCCGGTGATCTTTGTCCCGTCATGAATTATAACAGCGATCTCCGTTATCCTTTCCATTCTGGCGCTGCCTCCGGTTGTCTCTATGTCAATGATAGCGTACATTTTCAGGGATAATGGACGAAGATAATTACTTTTAAGCCTCTGCGATTTATATAGTAACTTTGTAATTATTAACAATTGAATGGACTGCTGCGGAAAATATTACTATCTCGACGGACTCATCCTGGATGCAGTTGCTGCCGAAGAACAACCATCGGGGGAGACTCTGTTTTATGAAGTAATACGCACCTCCGGAGGCATTCCTCTCTTTTTTGAGGACCACATTAAGAGATTGCAGGAGGGTATTGCAACCAGGTATAATGTTCCTGAAGACCTTGAAAGGCAAATTGCTTCAGGAATAAATACGCTGGCGCAGAGGGACCCGGTACCGCAGATCAACATAAGGGTAACCGTAGCATTTACCGGCCGG
>Ga0209373_10004143_pt1 | contig 12734 bp, 10 predicted proteins | sample Higcelweek5metaG_FD_187173 | JGI IMG/M metagenome (GOLD analysis project Ga0209373, IMG submission 187173) | Freshwater pond sediment microbial communities from the University of Edinburgh, under environmental carbon perturbations - High... | ecosystem: Environmental > Aquatic > Freshwater >... | reverse complement strand
GCAGCCATCAATGGCAAATTGGGATTCATTGACCAGAACAACAAGGCCGTTTCTGAGTTTGTATTCATCACAAAAGACAACAATCCCCTGTGGTATAAATCAGTATAATTAGTGCAATGAACCTTTTTTATAATTGGTTTGCTAATTTTCAAAGACACAGAATTTAATCATCTGTTTTTTTTGTTAAAGAGAAATAAGAATATTACATTTAACAATTGATATTGATGTTTCTTTTGTGCATTCACAACTAGCAGACAGAAAACGGAATAGCTCAACTTAAAAACCTTAAGCCAAATGAATTTTCACCTAACAATAAAGACGCCAAAGCTCATTCCCAATGATTTTTCCCGGTAAAACAGCTATAAAGCCTAACCTTCATTTTTTTTGTGATGATAAATCGTTGGTTGAACAAATAACAGATGGTGATGACCAACTAGCTTTTATCTTCCTCAAAGAAAGATGTGAAAAGATATTCAATTATATACAGAATACGCGTCTGAAAGGTTTAGACCTTGAAATCGACGATCTGATCAACGATTTTTATATCTACCTACAGGAAAACAATTGGGAAAGGCTCCGTGCTTTCCGTTACGAATCCAAACTGCAAACCTGGATAAATGTGGTTGCCTCAAGATACCTGCTAAAAAAATACGGCAACGAGCTGAAAGAAAATTCAGTAAAAAGAGCTCCAATTGAAGGTATCCGTTCGTTTTCAGATGATGATACAACCAACCGAATGGTTCGGGCAGAACTGCTGGAGGCAATCAGTCGGTTGAAAGAGAAGCGGGACCAACAAGTTCTTTTATTGGGTTTGCAAGGATTTGATCCAAAGGAAATTGGAGAGCAACTTGGCACGAGTATCAACAATGTGTATGTGATTAAATCGAGAGCTGTCGAACAATTAAAGAACCTGATCAATGAATAAGATGACAAATTATACGATATGTCCCGACGATAACGAACTGGCCATGTTCATTGAAGGAAAGCTGACAGGAGAACGGTTACTCTTTGTGAAAAAGCACTTGAACTCATGCCCTCACTGTAACGAAGCGGTACAAATGGCCATGGAACTGAATGCAATGGAAGAGGAATTGGTTTTGGAAGAGGATGAATTTGTACAACGCCATGCAGCACGGACCAGCAGAAATTTGTGTGTTATTCATGCCGAGCAGTATATTTTACAACTACATGGATACGATATTCCTGTTGATGAATTGAAAGAAATTGCCATCCTCAACAAATGGTTAAAGAAAAAGGGGGTGAAATTTAAAAACATAGGAAAGCTTTTGGAACACTTTCAACTGGAGGTGGAACGTAAAAGCAAAAGTTCATTAGCCGATATCCAAAAGGCGCTGGATAGTGAATATCCCGTTCTGGTTGGAGTTGATAAAGGGGAATTGCTTGCCCGAACCCGCATACGAAAGGTAAAAGAAAAGGTAGAAGACTGGATCGACCAGCGCCCTGACCATGTATTGATTGTAAAGGAGATCAGCCAAACCGAAGGAATTGAAGGCACCATCGTTTTACTGAATATTGAAAACGAACGGCAGGAAGTTTATTCCTTATCCGCAGGAAAATTTATGGAGGCATGGGAGGATTCGGAGAGGTATATGGTAGTTGTGAAATAATTATGTATTTAATTTCATAAACGTATTTTAAAGCACACAAGTACAGATATATATAAATATAAAAAGATCAAAATTTAAATTATGAAATACGATATATTTATTAGTTATCGTCGCAATGGAGGATATGAGACTGCTAAACACCTTTATGATCTATTAACAAGAGATAAATATCGAGTAAGTTTTGATATTGATACACTTAGAAATGGCAACTTTGATGTTGAACTTCTTAAAAGAATAGATATGTGCTCGGATTTCATAATTATATTAAATAAGGGTGTTTTCGATAGATGTTTTGATACAGATAAGAAAGCAGATTGGCTTCGTAATGAATTAGCATATGCTTTAGAAAAAAATAAAAATGTAATACCTATAATGCTGGAAGGGTTCACTGAATTTCCTGATAATCTTCCAAAAGACATATGTGAAATTTGCACAAAAAACGGACCCAAATATGATAAATATTTTTTTGATGAATTTTACCAAAGACTTAAGAGATTCCTTGTTAGTAAGACTCTAAAAAAATCCCCAATTTTAATTGTTGCATTCTTTATTTTAGTTTTACTGACCTCATTTTTCTTGTATATTGAAAATAATTATAGACACAAAAATAATTATTTGTATGGTGTGCCTCCTGCTCCGACTTTTCAAGAAGCAGAGATTGAAGTTCCTTTAGATTTTAACTTAGGAATTGAAAGTGGATGCTATGAATCAAAAGAAATTGGAGAAGGATTTATTATTTCATATCAGGAAACCCATGAAGATAGCACTTATGAGGTGATAGTACAAGATAATGATGGCTATAAGGAGAAATATTTCTTTGATATATATAATCTCTCAAATGCATCAAGAAGTTGGTTGTCATACATTTTAGTTGATGGCAATAAAGTGCAAATAAACTACATGAATTGTGGAAATGCTGGCTATAGATTTATTATGAAAATTAAAAATATAAAAAGATAAAAAATAATAATATAAAGCATTTATGATCTCCCCTCAAGATTTTATCCATCCTGAAGACGAAGCGGCACACCGGAATATGGAAGCAATGCCCGATTTTGCTGCTACGGTTAAAGCATTTCTGAAATTTGGAATGGAGCAGTATTACCACCGTATCAATATTTTTTCATGTTCTATATTGAACAATAATTTTTTCAGAATATCATGACGTACAACGTTTTTATAAGTTATAAGAATGAAGATCATAAAATAGCACTTGAATTATATGATTTTCTTAAGAAAAATGGACTTAGTGTCTTTTTTGCAGAAAGAACAATAAATGAGGCGGATTATGCTGAATTAATCGACAGAGGGATTGAAGAGTCTATAAATCTTATAGTTATTACTTCAAACTCCATATATTTGACTAAAGGATGGGTGAAGTATGAATGGAAAACCTTCTATAAAGAGATTCTTTCTGGAAGAAAAGATGGTCAACTGTTCTCAATAATTAATGATGATATACTTATTAGCGATCTTCCGTTAACACTGAGAAATCTTCAAGTATTCAAACTTTCTGAATATCAAAGTAAAATTTTAGTTTTTCTAAAGAAAGAAAATTATCCAGAAACGCTTCCTAAAAGCTTGAAATCAATAAGTAAAGTTGAAAAAATTAAAAATAGGTTATTAAACTATATTCCTGTCGGGATAATGGTTGTATTAATATTTTCCTTATTCTTTTCCGTTGGATTTTGTTACACTCACTTTTCTGAAAGAACTTATGATAAGCTTTTTGGTATAGCTGAGAAAAACGTTGTAAAACAAGAGAATTTCACTTTTAGCTATTCTCTATTAGAGAATGAAGATGCTTATTTCAATCAAAATTCCGAAACTATAAACTTTTCACCTAAAAGTAATAAAACCATTAATATTTATGAATTTAAAAGAAACGAGATAGTTGAAAATGTCTCTATTTTTAGTGTTGGTTCAATAATCGCAACTTTATTTAACACAAAAGTTAAAGGAAATTCCAAACAAACAGCTTTATTTTATATCGGTGGCACAGTAGCAATTATATGTGGCTATGGGTTAGGTCACCAAACAAGTTTAAAGTATTTCCCAGCTCTAGAATCGGATAAAATGAAAGAATTTTTATCTCAGAAAGAAAATTGGCAATTAATCACCGATAGAATTAATTCACAAAATATTAAGCGATGAATTCACAAAATTTCAAAGTCCACCTCTTAAAAATAATAGGAACATTAAAATCATATTTCTTAGGCGTTGTATTTATTGGTTTATTTGGTTGGTTTCTATATGAGATCCCTGGCAAATGGATTTACAATAAAACCTATGACCTTATAAATAGTGAAAAGCTAGAAAAGGCAGAAATTCAGTTAAAAAATGGTATAGCATATATTGAAAAAAAAGATGCAAAGAAGGCTGTAGATTATTTTCAAAAAAGTGCAGAAAATGGGAACATAACAGCACAATTGATACTTTCTGAGATTCTCCTGACAGGAATAGATAGTTGTGTTTCTCCTCAACCCGCCCAATCGCTTGAATTATTAGAGAATATTATAAAAAGAGAAAGAAATCCTCATGCAGAATATCTTTTAGGAAAAATGTACAACGAAGGGCTGGGGGTTTCCCAAAATAAAAGCAAAGCATTTGACTGGTTTTACAAAAGTGCTGGAGCCGGATTTTGGTATTATGTCAACAATCAAGACGAAAATGGAGATCCAAAAGCTCAATATGAGATAGCGCAAATGTATAAAGCAGGAGAAGGGGTAAAACAAAACCTTCAAAAATCAGAGAAATGGTTTCTTAAATGCGGTGAAACTGCTTGCAAATATGGTAATAGTTTTTATATGAATAAGGACACATCAAATGCTGTATATATGTTTCAATTAGGTACTGAAGTGGAAAATGCGGAAGCGCTAAGTGTGTTGGGGCTTTGGTATTTATATGGTCGGGGAGTAGAAAAAAATTACAAAAAAGCATTTGACCTATTGTCGAGAAGTATTTCAAGAAACGAAGAGAATCCTGCTTCTTATAGAGGGTTGGCAGAAATATATCTGAATGGCTATGATGTTGTTGAAAAAAATAATCAAAAGGCATATAAATACTATGCTATAGCAGCAGACCAAGGAGATGATAATGCAAAAGGAATATTAAGAGCTATAAGCATTAAAAGAAATAATAATAAATAACCCATGATCTCTCCACAAGACTTTATACATCCTGAAGACGAAGCTGCACGCCGGAATATGGAAGCGATTCTGGGTTTTTCTGCTGCGGTAAAAGCATTTCTAAAGTTGGGTATGGAGCAGTATTATCATGGTATTAATATGGCATCCAAAATCCGCTTGTCGGAAAAACAGTTGCCGGGGCTTTACCGTAAGTTGCCACCAATTTGCCAAAAATTAAATATTACAGAGCCTGAATTCTATTTAGAAATGAACCCCTCACCCATTGCTTATACGTTTGGTGATACGCACATATTCCTGACCCAATCCAATCTCGATGAAAAAGCCATTGAATTTGCTGAAGCTAGTATCTTTCGGAATTGCAAGGGAACAGTTAGTTCTTCAACTTCACAACCACAAAACAATAAATTTTGCACGCAATGTGGAACTTCTAATCCGGAAAGGGCAAAGTTTTGCAGGGAATGCAGGGCGAGTTTGTAAAAGAATATAATAACTTGACAAACCGAATTTATTTAAATATAGTATGAGAGTATTAGATTTCAAGGAAACAGGGTGGCGTAGACTTTTAGATGATATTGAAAATGGATTAATCATTCCAATCATTGGAGAGGAATTGTTGGTTGTTAAACATGGAGAAGCCGAAATTCCACTATATTATTGGCTAGCGAAGGAACTCGCCATTCGATTAAATGTTGAAATAGAACATATACAACCTTTGAATATAAGTGAAGTCATTTATGAATATCAGAATATTCGAGGCTATGATCCAACTTTACCTTATTATGAGATTTTTGATATATTAAGGACTGGGAATTTTCAAATTCCTGAATCTTTAAGAAAATTATCAGAATTACCTTTTAGGTTATATCTAACAACTACAATAGATAATTATCTTGAAAGAGCCATAAATGAATTTCGTTTTAATGGAGAAAGCAGAGTCAAGAGCTTTTCCTTTGTCACGTCAGGTGTTGTTGAAGATATTCCGCATCAACTAAATACTCCAATTGTTTATCACATATTTGGAGAATCCAATACAATTCCTTCTTATGTAGCTACAGAGGATGATTTGTTGAAATTTTGCCAAAAATGGTACAATCCGGATAAAAGACCTTCAGTTTTAAACGCCTATTTAAAGGATGGAAACAGATACTATATGTTATTAGGATGTAATTTTCAAAACTGGTTGGCTCGATTCTTTTTATTTGGACTAAAACATGAAACACTTTTTGATTCGAATGCTCGAAGAGATTTTATTGCTGACAAGGACAGTAAAAATGATACTGCATTAGCCATTTTTCTATCACGATGTAATACAGAGGTGTACCCAAATGGGAACGCTTTTGATTTCTTAAAAGAATTACATAATCGATGGCAGGAAAGAAGAAAAAAAGCTGCCAAACCATTTGTACGTGAAACCGAATCTAAAAGGGATTTTATAGAAGGTTCCATTTTTTTAAGCTATGCAAGTGAAGATAAGGAATATGCAAAACACATTTATTCAGAACTTAATAATCTAGGAATAGATGTTTGGTTTGATGAGAAAAAATTAGAATCAGGGGAACGTTATAAAGAGGTTATTATAAAAAACATTCAGGATTCTTCTTTTTTCATTCCACTTATTACAAGAAACACAGCTACAAATAACCGAAGGTTTTTTAGATTTGAATGGAACGAAGCAATTGCAGATTCAAAGTTTAGAACTAAAAAGATGCCATTCATTATGCCAATAATACAAGGTGAACTCAATAAATTGGAGATACCTCAAGAATTCAGCGAATTTCATGTAACATGGATAAATGATGAGGATAGTCTGAAAACGTTTGCGACCAGATGCCAACAGCTCCTACGTAAATACCGCCTCACTTTAAATAGTTCGCTATGAAACAGGAAATTACAAAAAATCTTGATCTAAGACCCTGGCCTGGACTTTCGTCATACTCTGTGAATCATGCTAAATATTTTCATGGTAGATACAAAGAAATAATTGAGATAATAAATCAGATTACCACTGAACCGCTATGTTGTCTATTTGGACCTTCAGGAGTTGGAAAAACATCTATACTCCAAGCTGGTCTTGGTCCTCAAATCAGTGAGTACGGATTCTTCCCCGTATTCATTAGGTTAAACCATATTGAAAATTCTCTAACTTATTCACAACAGGTAATACAAACTCTGAGAGAAACAATAAAAAATGAAAACATTGATATAGAAGAATTAACTTTTCCTATTATAGAAGGTTCTAATGAAAGCTTATGGGAATTTTTTCATCGCCATATATTTTGGAACACACGAAATTATCAACTTAAGCCTATACTTATTTTAGACCAGTTTGAAGAGATTTTTACCCTTTCTTCATCAAAATCAAATACTGTTAAATTTATAACAGAACTTGGTGAATTGGCAGAAAATTCTGTACCTCTTGGGGTACAATCGTACTTGAAAGAGACAAATCGTCGTATAGGATTTCCAATACAAGGTCAGGATTATAGAGTTTTGATTTCCTTGCGTGAAGATTTTCTTGGACAACTTGAAATCTTTACTAAAAACATACCAGTTTTTCGACGTAACAAATACGCTATTAAAGAATTAGATGGGCAACAAGGATTGGAGGCCATTTGTATCCCTGGGGAAAAAATCTTGGATAAATCTATTGCTATTTCTATAATTGATTCTATTACAATCAAGAACCGACGATCAGGAGAACCGATAGAACTTAAAGATAGAGTTGTTGAACCTTCTATCCTTTCTTTGTTTTGCAGTGAATTGAATGAAGAAAGGATAAAATTAGAAAAGGAAAAAATAACTATTGAGCAGGTAAAAAACCAAGGTGAAAATATAATCCAAAACTTTTATAACAAATGTCTCAATAAAGTATCGACAAACACTATTGATTTTATTGAAAAGAATCTTTTGACTACATCTGGGTATCGAAATGCGGTAGCTTTAGAAGATATTTCTGATGGTCAAATACAAAATGAAATCAATGAATTAATTAAATCCAGAGTCTTACATGTTGAAGAAAGACAGGAAATGCTCTGGGTAGAATTTAGTCACGATATTTTAGCTAAAGTGGCTTTTGAAACAAAAAAAATAAGAAAGACTGAAAAGGAATTTGAAATTGAAAGAAAAGAATTAGAAGAACTTAAACAAAATGGACTGAATCAACGAAAGATTCTTGTTGGAATGGATTTGTTAATCATTTCAATATTGTTTTTCTTTTCTTTTCGTGATTTTAATAATCATTTAATAAGTGATATTCCTTTTTTTGGATTTATAGCATACCTTTTTTTATTAAGAATAAACCTTTCATTCTTAATGTTAAAGAATGAAAAGAAAGGATTCCTGGCCACATTAATATTTTTATCTTTTTTTTTAGTATCATTAATACCATCATTTAGGTATAATGAATTCTCTACTCGATATTTACTTTTCGCTCCATCAATCTTTTCAAATGGAATTAATGGCTTTATTTCTGTTTATGTTTGGCATTCTTCTTATATATTAAATAGCATTACAAGTATTATTGGATTTATTGTATACATATTTCCTTTATTATTTTATATTATTCAACTTAAAGGATGGAAGAACAGAAAAAGTGAAGCAACTTGGGTAAATGTATTTGGGTTTACAATTATTAGAAAGGTCCCTAATCGTTCGTTTTATGTCCGATTAGTAGGTGTCTGGATTATAATGGTTATAGCATTATTAATAGGGCTAAATACTTTCAGATTCTCCTTTATGGGAATTCCACTTTCTTTTATTGCATATTTTATTCTTTTACGTCATTTTACTAAAAATCTAAAAGTTACCAAAAAACAAATTGCTGTATTGCTGGTATTTGTTTTGATTTTATCAACAGTTATATGGTATAGCCAATTTTTAACCACAACGAAAGTTCTTGTTTATATAATTACGTTTGCACTTACACTCATCATTACCGGTTATATTTTAAAAAAATATTCAACTGATTCAATACTACTGAAAAGTTCTAAGGCTGTAATTACAGTTTTTTTATCCTTTGTAATAATTCCTGCACTATCGTTTGGATATAATATTTATACATTGACAAATTATGGAAGAATATCCAACAAAGATTATCAAGCAATTGCTTTCTATACCATAAAAGATGAAAATAATAAGTTGGGGATAAGAGACCGAAAAGAATTAATTATACCTGTTGAATATGAAAAGATTGTAAGAGATGGATTAGGTTTCAATGTATTAAAAAATGGAATGTGGGGTTTTATGGATTGGCCTGATGATTATAGAATTATAAAGCCGGACAGTGTTCCTTTTAATGGAATGTTTCAATCTGAGGTCGAATGGGCAAAGATGTTACTTATACCATGCAAATACAAGAATATTTTAACCGACAAAATGTATTATTCGACTGTTTATATTACCGATAGTATTGGTATAGGTGTGTATGACATTCATTTAAAATGCCAAGTTATACCATGTATATTTGATTCTATAAAAGTCTTTGGTGCAGAAGGAGGCAATACATTAGACTATTATTTAGCCTGGGAAAAGGGGGAGAGAGATTCAATCAGTTATAAATCTCTTGCCCGAGATAATAAAATTATAAGCTTAAGAAAGTCATTGGTAACTAATAATAAAGATACCACTTCTTATTTTGAATTAGGAAATCTTTATTTTGAGGCAGGAGATTATGATAATGCAATTCAAGTCTTTCAAAAAGCAATTTCATTAAAGCATGATTGTGCAGAAGCTTATTTTAATATTGGAAATTCTTATTACAACAAATATGAATATAATAAATCAATTGAAGCATATCAAAAGGCGATTAAATTAAATCCAAATTATTTTGATGCATATTACAGAAAAGGATATACATACCAAAATATAGGTATTTACTACAAGGCAATTATGGCTCTTACAGAAGGTATTTTTCGGGAAGAAAATGAACGGGAAGAAAATGAAAATATGTATATGCCCCAATCTTTAGCATATGCTTATGGTAACTTATCTTTTAATTACCTATTTACCAAAGATTATGTAAATGCTGAAGAAGCTGCAAATAAGAGTTTGGGGGAACAGTATGAGGATGAAGCAGGAAATAAGAGTTGGGGGAATGAAAATGTAGAATGGGTAATCTCAAATCTTGCCCTTGCCATTTTATTCCAAGGTAAAACAAAAGAAGCCATGAAAATTTACCAATCATATAAAAATAAGCCCTATCCTTTAGATACATTAAAAACTTATGGATACTATTTTCTAAATGATTTAAAGGAGTTGGAAAAAGCTGGGATTACTTGTAGTGGGGTTAATGAAGCTAGAAAAATACTAAACAATTAAGATTTAATTGGATGGACGTTTTTCAAATTTTCATATTGTTCTATCACTCTGGTAGTTTTGAAATAGCAAGCTTGATTGCAACTCGGTTGAACCACTCCCAACTTCTATATTACGGGAGCTTGCTTAAACTAAACGAAGTTGACTGATTGATTTATAATGTTGAACATTTTTAACGAAAATATTATGAGAAACCTTTTAAAGTGGTTTAAATCCTGGTTTACACATCCATTGCGCCAATTGGATCGTACAATTTCGGGATCGTTCTTAAATCAATTAGCAACAATACTTTTAATATTTATTCTATTTGGGGCTATTGGGTTTGGATTGAGTTATACCATTGATTCTAAAAAAACTCCACCAATTAACAAAGAGATCGACAGTCGTTTTTGGAGTACTGTTGCTCAAATGCTTGATCCGGGAAACCTGCACATGGTAGGAAATGGAAAGGCTGACACCTTGATTATACTGAATAATGGTACTTTTCAATCGTTAAATAAAGGTAAGGTTGAGAAACCCGAAACAATCAAAGCGATCAAAAATGAGAGTTCTGTTTCTGATACCAATCAATCGAAGAAAACAAGCAACTGGTTGCGTTTATTTGTCTTTTTCGGTACTGTTACTGGTTCAATCATATTTGGGGGATTGCTAATTTCAACAATTACCACCTTTTTTGAACAAAGGGTGCATAATGTACGCGAAGGGATGATAAACTATCGCTATAAAAACCATGTGGTAATATTGGGTTGTTCCAACATGGTAACCGGATTGGTCCAACAGCTTATCAACAAACCTGAATATTCAAATAGCAATATTGTACTGCTTACTTCACAAAGTGTTCCTGATATAAAAAGGAAACTAATGTCCGAACTATCTGCCAATTCCATGAAACGGTTGTATATCCTTTATGGTGACCGTACAAGCAAGAGCGATCTGAAAAGATTATGGCTCCCTTTTGCCAATGAGGTGTATATACTCGGTGAGGATAATGAACCCGACCATGACTCTCAAAATAATTCAAGCATGGTGGAGATTGAAGGGATATTGAAGCAGTTTTTCACAAAAGAATATAATCGCACAAATATGTATCCTAAAATTCTGGATTGTAATATATTATTCGAATCACAAACAACTTATGTTGCACATCAGTTTCGCAATTTTCAAGAATTGAATGCAAAAGGCAAAAAACTGCCAACACCCTTAAATATAAATGCATTTAGTTTTTACGAAAAATGGGCACAGAAAGTATTTGTGGGTTGCAGTCATAATGAAATATCTTATTCACCACTCGATTATGAAGCAATTACTCTTGATTCAGACAAATATGTCCATGTAATTATTGGAGGTATGACCCGAATGGGATTTGCGATTGGTGTGCAAGTAGCGCGACTTGGACATTATGCCAATTTTGAACGCAAAAAAACGAAGATTACTTTTATTGATGCACATACCGACCGTGAGATTGATTATTTTGCCAGCAGATTCCAAAACTTCTATGATGCTGTTGATGTAAATTTTGTTGATCTGCTGAGTGGTACAAAGCGTTCAAAACCGGGAGCTCTTCCCTATATTGATGTGGAGTTGAACTTCGTCAATGGCCATTTCGAAAGCCCTGAAGTAAGGAAAATGCTGGTTAATTGGACTTCAGATATAAATGCGCTGACAACCATTGCGATTTGTTTTAATGATCCGGGTATTTGTCTGGCTGCGGGGATGTATCTTCCAAATGAAATTTTCAAAAACAGACACAGGATAATCATTCAACAGGAAACAGCTCACTCCATTATTTCGTTACTACGTGATGATACTACAAAAGTAGAAAACAGGTATAGATATGTTACCGCTTTTGGAATGGTAAACGACTGCATTGATTTAAGTCTCAACGATGACTTTAACGCAAAGGCTGTTAACTACTTCTACTATTCCAATTCATTACCTGACAGGTTTGATGAAAAAATTATAAAAGATATGGATGACTGTTGGAAAGGATTAAGGGAGCGGTTTAAATGGTCAAGTCGTTATAATGCAGAATCAATCCCAACGAAACTAAGAGCAATTGGGATGACAAAAGATTCAGTAGAAAATTTGCAATCTTATTTCTCTGATGAAAATATTGAATTATTGGCCAAAATGGAACATGCCCGGTGGAATGTGGATACACTATTAACGGGCTTTGAAGCCCCATCGTCTGATATTTTGAATGAATCAACGCGAACTGCTGATCTAGCTTGGGAAGCATATAATTCCTCTGGAAAAAATGGAGAGGATACATATAAAGAATTGAAAGAAAGTCATGAGTCTGTTGTTAACAATTATAAACGGAAGATGATCCATCCATGCCTGGCCCCGTATGAAAAATTGAGCGAATATTATAAGGATATTGACCGGAAATTGGTTAAATGCATTCCCGTTATTAAAAATGAATTTTATAAAATACAACAAAACAGCTAATTGATCTTCATTAAATGAATCAAAAAAGTCAAAATTATAGTCCCACTCCCTTAAATAATGAAAAGGTTGATTTACCTGAAAAACTTTTTGAAAACATTGAACTTCTTGCCAAAAATGTTCACGAAGAGTGGGCTAGAAAGCGGGTTGAGGAGGGGTGGCAATATGGCTCACAACGGGATGATGTAATGAAATT
>Ga0209373_10004141_pt1 | contig 12738 bp, 10 predicted proteins | sample Higcelweek5metaG_FD_187173 | JGI IMG/M metagenome (GOLD analysis project Ga0209373, IMG submission 187173) | Freshwater pond sediment microbial communities from the University of Edinburgh, under environmental carbon perturbations - High... | ecosystem: Environmental > Aquatic > Freshwater >... | reverse complement strand
CCCACTAAATAACAACCAAAAGTAGCGTAATAACAACTATTAGTAGCTCTATTTCGACAAGAGCAGAGGCAGAAGTAAAATATCTTTGTGGTGTTAAATATAAATCACTGTTGTCCGGTAAAGTTTAAATTTTTAGTGCTTAGTTAAATTTCAAATTAAGAAGAGATTTATTTGAATATAAAGATTACGGTAGCTTGCATGTAGGGAAATGGCCTCCAAACAAAGGCAAGCTGAATCAAAACAATCACTTAGCAAGACCGGGAAGCTTCTCCCGTGGGTGGGAGAAGATCACCCGGCCGAGCTTGGTGATTGTAAAGATGAAGATGCTTTTGTTTGGGAGCCTTGACTTTTTTGCTTCGTTTTTTTGTTAAGAAAAAAATGAAGAGCCCAGCCGGCTTGAGGCGAAAAGTAGTTCAGCGGAGCTAAATTATCCCTACACTCAATCATCATATACTCTAAGCATAATAAGAGTTCTAGGCTGTTTTAACCGAACAACAATGAGTATTAATAAAACATTACACGATGGAAACAAAAATGATTGGAAAAAAAATTACTGAAGCAAGGAAGAGATTAAATATTTCGCAGGCACAACTTGCTGAAAATTTATTTATTAGTGCACAAGCAGTTGGTAAATGGGAACGCGGAGAATCAATGCCCGACATTACAACGTTAAACCGTCTTGCTGTAATCCTTGGCGTTGACCTTAACTATTTCTCGGAGAACTTCAAACCTTTGGATGCAGCAAAGTCTGATGACTCATCTATAACGCAATCGGAAGTATTGCCAATAGATGAGCAGAAGAATAGACCAACCAGAAATATGTCGGAAAACAATTGGGCCGACGTAGATTTTTCAGGATTGAATGATATAAATGAAAATCTAAATTATTCCAACATTCAGAACTGTAAGTTTATTGGTTCCGATTTAGCAAAGCTTTCTCTAAAAAGCAATCAAATCGTTAACAGCGACTTTTCGAACTCAAACCTAAGCCAATGTCGTTTTAAAACGACATACCTAAACAGTAATAGTTTCAAAAACAGTTCTCTTATTGAGGCCGAATTTTCAATGTGTACCATTAAAGCTTGTGATTTCAACTCGGCAAACTTAACAAAGGTGTTTTTTCATCTTTGTACTTTTCTTAAAAACACACTGGCGAATGCGAAATGGAATGCAACTATCTTTAAAGATACCCAGATTGAAGAAGTAGTTTTTGAAGGGATAATCGAAAATTGTCACTTCGAAAACTGTGTTTTTAAAGGAGTTAAGTTCCAAAATGCAACAATAATAAATACCTTCTTCAAGCACAATAAAAAACTTAATCGTGTCCAGTTTATTAATTGCAAGGTTGATAACTTAACTTATGCGTTTCTAAAGAATGGCAAAGCCGATTTAACGGGCATAACATTGATAACACAATAAGTTTATAATATTAACCTGAGTTCGATTTTATTTTGAACTCAAAGATAATGTCGAACTCAGGTTATTAATCGGGCAGATAAAGCCAGCTGTTCTTCTTCTTTTTGTTTTTATCTCTTGGGGTGGAAGTTTTTGTGTAATCAAAAAATACTTTGTACGAAATGCTTGGCATAAAGCAAAATAACCCAATTTTATATTGTTTTAAAGGCTGGGTTGAGTAAGTTGTATTCTCTCGGTCGTTGTCGTTGTCGTAGTAGTAGTTATACGGGTTGATGCGGTTGTAGGCATTGTATATCGAATATGTCCAAACCGCTTTATTTCCTCTTTTGGTAGTAACACTATGGTTAAACCCTATATCCAAACGATGGTAAGGTTGCATTCGTTCTGAATTCTTTTCACCATATATAAGTTCAATTGAAGTATATTCTTCGGTTTCTGCATCCAATGTGAATTGCTTTCCAAGAGCAGGAGTGTATGGCACACCACTTTGGAATATCCACACAAAATTCACATTCCAGTTTTTGCCAAGCTCGCGGTTAAGGGTGAGGTTAATACTGTGAGGATGGTTGAAATCGAACTCATAAGGTTTCCCGTTATTAATTGTAGCAAACTGGCGGGTAGCGTGCGACCAGCAATAAGAAGCAGAACCTTTCCATTTTCCACTGTTTTTAGTAATGCTGAATTCAGTACCATAAGCTATGCCTGTGCCTTCGTTTGCCATTTTGTTTTCGATGCCTGTTATGCCAAACATATTTTCGTAACCTTCTTTAAGTGCAGCGAGGTGTTCCATTTTTTTATAGTACACATTCACTTCGGTACTGATTTTCTTTTTGAAAAACGATGCATTCCAGCTGGCCGATAATTGATTTGAAATTTGTGGTGGAAGATATTGAGTTGCAGGTAACCATATCTCTTTCTTCAGAATCATCGATTGGGTAAAAACTAAATGCGAACATTGACTTACTCTCATGAAATTCAGATTAAAAGAATGATTTGGTGAGGTTTTATACCACAGATTTATTCGCGGTTCAATGCTGGAGAAGCTGTAGTTGTTTATGAAATAATCGGAAAACCTTATTGACGGTTGAAAAAGTAATCCGGGTAGAAGTTTTATTTTGTTGTCGAGATAAACAGCAGATTCGAATGAGTTTGATTGTTGGCTTAGTGCGGGTGTTTTCGATGATGAATTGTAGATGTAACTTGGTTCATACAAAAGGGAACTCACCTGTCCTCCAAACTCAATGTTCCAGTTATTTACAAATGCAAGCTTCCATGCTGTCCGAAAAGAAAAGTCACCGACAGAAGAGCTGTTTTCAGAATCTACTTCTTGCTTTTTGCCATCTTCTAAGTATTTGTATTGTTGTGAAAACTTGTTGCGGTAACGACTGTAAGAGAGGATATTTTCGGCATAAAGTTTTTGGCTTATTACACTGTTCCATCTTCCTGAAATGAGCCAATTGCCCCATTTTTGTTCCGAATGGCTACTTTCATCTTTGGGCATTGACCAAGGTTTTGCCCAATAATTTAGGTAATCATCGCCTTGATAAAGATTCAAACTAATGTTGTTTTTTTCATTAGGTTTCCATGTGAGTTTAGTGTTAAAATCGTGGAATCCATAAGATGTAATCGATGAGTTCTCTTCTGTTATTGATGTTATCAGAGCAAAAAAGGCATCAATAAAAGTTTTGCGGGCAGTTACAATGTAACTCATTTTGGAGCCACAAAGTGGTCCTTCAAACGTAACCGAGGCATCTGTTATTCCAATGCTAAACGATCCCTGGTGTTTCGAAACATCGCCTTCGCGTTGTGTAATGTCTACTATCGACGACAACTTGCCTCCGTGCCTTGCGGGGAAGTTCCCTTTGTACAAGTCAACAGTATTAATCATGTCGGGATTGAAAACAGACATGAAACCGCCAAGGTGATTGACGTAGATGAGCGGAACATTATCGAGTAAATATTGGTTTTGACCAGGCTCTCCACCACGCACCATCATTAAACTTAATCCTTCCGATTGGGTTTGAACTCCTGGCGTAAGTTGCAGTGCTTTCATTACATCTGGTTTGCCTGTCATCGAGGGAATTAGCAGAAGGTCTTTTGACGATAGCCGTTTCCCATCAAATTGGTTTTCCCTTTGAGTTGTTATTGTTATTTCGTCGAGGCTATTGTCTGAATCAAGATTAATGATCAATAGCGAATCTCTTTCCGAAGTAATTTGAACTGTTTCATTGCGATAGCCTACGTAAGAGATTGTTAATGTGCATGGAGGTGTGACTTTTATGTTGAAATAGCCTCGATTGTCGGTTGTTGTTCCGCTCTTATTTTTGTGTTCCAAAATATTGGCACCAATTAGTGTTTCGTTGCTGACCTTGTCGCGTACAAAACCCGAAAGTTGAATTGATATAGGAAAGACAAACTTTGATGATAACAATAGTATTGCGAGTAGTATAATGTTTTTTTGCATAACCCTAAAGCTCAATTTTAAATCGGGAAACAGAGTAGCCGGTAAAAATTCCAAACCCATTTTTTACATTAGAATAGAGGGAGTAATTTTGTGCAGAACTGCCAACCTGCTCAATGTCGGCAGTATCGTAAATGTAATATTGCTTTTTAAACTCATAGTACGATTTTGTCACACTTCGAAACTCAATATAATGAGTGTAATTGGGCGAAAATCCGGTGTTACTTTCCGAGAAATAGAAACAGACATCATACGTAGGGCCTGCAATCTTTTTGTTCGAAAAAATGGTCAAAGGGTTTGCCTCGTTTAGAAGTACTGAGTCTTGTCCTGCAATCATATAAATTGATTGCTGTTTGGAACCAAAATATTCATACCACGCTTTTGCCTCTTGGTTATAGTGTCGGTGAATGCCTTCCTCTATCATCCGTACATCCCAATATTGATCGTTCATGGTGTCATTCCTGATAGAAAACCTGAAAGAAGAGATATTTTCCCCATACTCGTCTTTCCCTGCAACTTCAGTGTAAATTACATTCTCAATAGGCGTAGGCTGGGGTACATATATTTCGGCAGAAAGCTTTTCATAACCGGGAATAGTAACATCACAAGTATAAGCTGTTCCCGCTTTTGCGGTATGTGAACTTTCGTACCAACCATTTTTGGTGTAAGTAATAGTGTCGATGCTTGTTGTGCTTGTAATGACAACAATCCCATTTTCAATTGGATCTGGAACAGAATCTTTTAGATTGGCCGTATACGAAAGTTGAACCTTTATTGTACTGTCGGCTTGTAATGTGCTGTTTAAAACTGGTGTTTTTATGAAATCGGGAAATTCATCCTCAACCAGAGCATGGCACGACGATAAAAGAATAAGGATCATTGTCCCGAAAAATATTGGGTTGATGTTTTTGATAGTCATGGTTGTATTAAAAGTTGAATAACAAACCAAGGCTCGCCTTCGATTTCCCTTCGTTGTATAACCTGCCTAGCGAATATTCGGCCTGTAATTCAATGTGTTTTGTGAATTTGTACCCTAAGCCCAATCCGAAATGATATTCAAGAGAAGGTGAAATTTTAACCTCAGTACCATCAAATTCAAACCATCTTCGCGATACAAAGCCAACAGTAGATACTTGATAAAGATCGAAACGTAAATTTTTGGTGCCGAAAATCAGCGGTAGAATGTGGTAATTAACGTCTATTCCGTAGTAAAATGAATGAGATGGGCCAGATCCATAACCATAACCAATTATTTTATTATCGACAATTGTAAAATCGGTTTCGTAAATATGTCCCAGATTTGAATAGGCAAAATATACGCCGGCATCAAAGTTTTTGAACCACTCGTAATTAACCGTTACTCCAAATTGAGGTTTCAAATTAACATCCACAAGTTCGTTATTGTACTTAATGGGTTCGGCATTCACAACCGCTACCCCCAACCTCATTGATAACCGATCAGAAAAATTGTTTTCTTGAGCCGATAGCTGACAGATTGATAAAAATAGTAGAATGCCCGTAGTAAGCAATTTGATTGTTAGTCTGTTGTTTTTCATAGAGAAAAATTGAGTAGTAAAATAATAAGTTATTGCTGTTGAATTGATAAACCCTTTAATATTTTGTATGTGTTTGAAGAGTTAAAAAATGTAAAACGACATTGTTTCGGTTTTAGTATCTAAGTAACCGGAGTTCGATGTTGTTTGGATAACTTTTGTTTCAATGGTAAAGAATAGGCACTATCATGCATCTTTTACCATCATAATTGGCAGTACCGCTTTCAAAATAATCTTCATACATTTAAATTATGCGATGTGATAATGCGCAAACAAAGGTCTATTCGAGCACTTACTCTTTGAAAACCAAAACTGAAGCTCTTCTTTTATGTAAGATAAATTGCCTGTCATAAGATATAATTTGTGAAAAGTATTTTATCTTTGGTAATGTAGGTTAGTTACTGTTAATTACAAAAAAATCCTATCCGTTAAAATTTTACGGTTAATCGTTGCTTGATTGTATCTAATTAGATACCTTTGGAGAAAATAATTATCAATGCCAACAATAGATAATTTTAATGGAATCAAGATACATGTTTATAACGGAGAACATAGACCTCCTCATATTCATGCAGATTATAATGAATTTGAAGTGTTGATAGAGATTGAAAGAGTTGTGATTTATTCGGGTAGTCTTCCAAATAAACAGTTAAAACAAGTTTTTGACTGGTTGGCTGGCAATGCCGATTGGGCATTAGAAGTATTTTATGAATTAAATCCTGAGTTAAAATGAGACAGAATATAAAAATACCACGGATTTTAAAAATTAACTGGATAAGGGAAATATCAATATCAGTTGTTTTTAATAATGGAGAATCAAGGATTATTGATTTCAGAAAAGTGCTTAAACAGATTTATGTTGATAAAAATTCACCTGCACATATTCTTTTTAATTCAAAAGAGTTTGCTAAAGTCGAATTAGTTGGCAATACTCTATCATGGAGTAATGTGGAGCAATACATTACCATGAGAAATGGTGATAAAATGAAAGTTCCATACGAAATTGGTGCAGATGTTTTGCTTAAATATAGCCATCCTGAGAAATCAGAACTATCATTAAAACTTGGTCAAATGGTTAAAGAGGCAAGATTGAAAAAAGGATTAACTCAACAAGACTTAGCCTTAAAAAGCGGCACATCGAGGACATATATCTCACGAATTGAGAATGACCGTTCAGATTTAGAGATTGCTACTCTGAGAAAAATAATTGAAACCGGATTAGGAAGACGATTAGAAATATCTATAAAGTAACTACTCATAATAAAATTACAGGGCTTTATCTTAAGAAGGAACTAGATAAAAAACGAATAGATTTGAAAGGCATAAATACTTGAAAACGATAACTAATTACACACAACATTGATAACACAATAGTATCTGCATCTCTTTTAAACAATTTTCACACTCCATTAACATTGCTTAACGTTGATTGTGAGGTGGTAGAACTTTCATGCCGTATCTTTGTTGTGTTAGTAAAGCGAAGATTTTTATTTTCATAGGTTTAGGTTTGGTTAGATTCAGAGGATGACAGATGTCATCCTTTTTTTTTGCCTGTCAATTATTCCTGCTTTAGATTTTGTTTCCTGATAAAATGTCGTGAACTTCTGTGTTTTAAGTGCCAAAATTTCAGCATTGTTGGGTTGGATAGGGTTTTGTTACCTTCACTACAAACTAAAAAGGAAAAGAATATGAATTTGAATAATTTCACAATCAAAGGTCGTGATACAATTAATCAGGCCGTAGATATTGCCTCTTCAATGGGCCAACAAGCTATTGAAACCGGTCATATCTTAAAAGCACTGCAACAGGTTGCTGAAGACGTGAGTAATTACCTTATCAATAAACTTGGGGTTAACGCCTCGCCCCTAAATATGGCTCTCGATAAAATTATTGAAAGCTACCCAAAAGTTAGCGGCGGACAGCCTTACTTATCTAATACATCAAACACCGCAATTCAGTCGGCTATTAAACATGCTTCCGAAATGGACGATCAGTTTGTTTCGGTCGAGCACATTTATATGGGCCTCCTTGATGCCGGAGATTCAGTCTCCTCTCTGTTGAAAGACAGTGGGTTTGCAAAGAAAGAGTTGAAAGAAGCAGTAAAAGAGTTGCGGAAAGGTGCAAAAGTTGATAGCGAAACTTCCGAAGATAAGTTTAATGCCTTGGGGCGTTATGCAATTAATTTGGTCGATCAGGCTCGAAAAGGAAAGCTCGATCCGGTTATTGGCCGCGATGATGAAATTCGCCGGATCTTACAAATCCTTTCGCGAAGAACAAAGAATAACCCAATTTTGATTGGCGAACCCGGAACAGGTAAAACCGCCATTGCCGAAGGTTTGGCTCAGCGTATTTCCAAGGGCGATGTCCCCGAAAATCTAAAGTCAAAGTTGATTTTTTCTCTCGATATGGGAGCACTTATTGCCGGCGCAAAATATAAAGGTGAATTTGAAGAACGGTTGAAATCGGTTGTAAACGAAGTCATTAAAGCCGAAGGTGAAATAATTCTTTTCATCGACGAAATACACACCTTGGTTGGTGCAGGTAAAAGCGATGGGGCTATGGATGCTGCCAATATTCTGAAACCTGCACTTGCTCGTGGCGATTTGCGGGCTATTGGCGCTACAACCCTCGATGAATATCAAAAATATTTTGAAAAAGATAAAGCTCTCGAGCGTCGTTTTCAGCCGGTTATGGTCAACGAGCCTGATGTTTTGAGTTCAATTTCTATTCTTCGTGGATTAAAAGAGCGGTATGAAAACCATCATAAGGTGAGGATCAAAGATGAATCAATTATTGCCTCTGTTGAGCTTTCGCACCGATATATTACCGAGCGTTTCCTGCCCGATAAAGCTATTGACCTAATGGATGAAGCTGCGGCAAAACTGAGGTTGGAAATTGATTCAGTGCCTGAAGAACTTGACGAAATTGAGCGTAAAATTAAGCAGCTGGAAATTGAACGCGAAGCAATTAAGCGCGAAAACGATCAGTCGAAGTTAAAAGGTATTGGCGAACAACTTGCCAACTTGCAGGCCGAGCGTTCGCGATACCGAGCCGAGTGGGAGACCGAAAAAAGATTGATCGACGGTATTCAGAAGAACAAAAAGGACATTGAAGATTTCAAATATCAGGCAGAGCAGGCCGAACGTGCAGGCGATTATGGTAAGGTTGCCGAGATTAGGTATGGTTTGATCAAAAATGCGGAGTCGGAAATCAACAAGCTTCAGTCTGAGCTTGAAGAGAAGCACAAGAAGAATTCGCTGATCAAACAAGAGGTCGATGCCGACGATATTGCCGATGTAGTTAGCCGTTGGACCGGAATCCCTGTTTCGAAAATGATGGAAAGCGAACGTGCGAAACTGCTGAAACTCGACGATGAGCTTTCGGAACGTGTTGTTGGTCAGAAAGAAGCTATTGCGGCTGTGGCCAATGCAATTCGCCGTAGCCGTGCCGGTTTGCAAGACGAAAACCGCCCTATTGGTTCTTTTATTTTTATGGGAACCACGGGGGTAGGGAAGACTGAGTTGGCAAAAGCTCTGGCTGAATACCTTTTCGACGACGAAAATATGATTACACGTATCGATATGAGCGAGTATCAGGAGAAGTTTTCGGTAACGCGCCTTATTGGTTCGCCTCCGGGTTATGTTGGGTACGACGAAGGTGGCCAACTAACCGAAGCTGTTCGGCATAAACCTTATTCGGTACTTCTTTTCGACGAAATTGAAAAGGCGCACCCCGATGTATTTAACGTGTTGTTGCAGGTGCTTGACGACGGTCGACTTACCGATAACAAGGGGCGGCTGGTGAACTTCAAGAATACAATTATAATAATGACATCGAATATTGGTTCCCATATTATACAGCAAATTTTCGACGGAATTAACGATCAAAATCGATATGCGAAATACGAAGAGGCAAGAGTTCAGGTGTTTGAATTGCTGAAACAAACCATTCGGCCCGAGTTTCTGAACCGCATCGACGATACAATAATGTTTCTTCCTTTGGGTCGAAAAGAAATTCATGAGATTGTACTGTTGCAATTCAAGCGCATTTCAGATAGGCTCGAAAAACAAGGATTTAATATGTCGATAACCGATGCTGCTGTCGATTGGATTGCTTCAGTTGGTTTCGATCCGCAGTATGGTGCTCGTCCGGTGAAGAGGGTTTTACAGAACCATCTGTTAAACGAACTTTCGAAAAAACTTCTTGGTGGAACAATATCCAAGGGACAACAAATTATTGTTGATGTTGAAAATTCAGAATTGATATTCAGATAATTAACTTGTGTAAAATGAAAATAGGCTGTCCTAATTGGATTAAGACAGCCTATTTCATTTATCGTATAAGGTTGTGTGTGGCTAAAAATATTTCTTTTTACGGAAGAAGTAAATCCCACCAAATGATGCGCCGGCCGAAAGTAAGATTATTCCAAAGAAAGCCAAATTCGAATTTTCAAAATGGTTGGTAACGTTCATCCCATACAAACTTGCAATCAACGTAGGAATCATCAGGATTATAGAATACGATGTAAGTTGCTTCATTACAACGTTTAAGTTGTTCGAGATTACAGAGGCAAAAGTATCCATCATCCCACTTTGAATATCTGAATATATCTGAACCATGTCAACGGCCTGTTTGCTTTCAATAATTGCATCTTCGAGCAGGTCTTCATTCGTTTCGTCTAATACCGAAAGTCTTGAATTTCTGAATTTTGCAAGCAGAATATCGTTTCCTCGCAGTGATGTGATGAAGAACACCAAACTCTTCTCCATGTTAAGCAACTGGTGAAGCTCTTCATTACGGATAGATCGTTCCAACTCTTTTTCAATCAATGCCGATTGCTGGTTGATTACTTTCAGGTATTTCATATACACATTCGATGCGCGAAGGAAAAGTGTAAGTATGAAATTTGTAAGGTCTTTAACTTGTTTGTGCTGCCCACGGTAAAGAGAAGGCTGCTCTACAGGTAGAATTTCGTTTTCCGAACTGCAAATTGTAATTACATGTTCTTGCGTAATAAAAACAGTAAGTGGCACTGTAATAAAAGGTACGCCATTGTTAGAGTTTTGTATCGGAATTCGGATAATGAGAAGCGACCAATCGTCGTCGTACTCTAAACGTGGACGTTCATCGGTATCGAGGATGTCGGTAATCAACTCCTCTGGCATCGAAAACTCTTTCTGTAATCGGTTTATCTCCTTTGGAGTAGGATTCACAACGTTTATCCAACCTCCAATCTCCGCACGATCGAGCTCGTAAACACCACCCAGACTTTTATAAAATTTAATCATGGTTTACCTCCGTTAAGACTTTAAAGGAGGCACTAGAAGAACCCCTTTAAAGAAGAATTAATAACTTGCTTTGACTATGATACGGGCCTTCGTCCATATAGATATTTATTTTTGATTAACGCCGCAAAAGTAATTAAATAAGCGGGGATTGTTTCTGTTGAATGAAAAAAATCAAATTTTGTTGCATCATTTAAAAAAGAGCCTCACACTTTAAGAACAGGCTCAAGGGTATTAGGCTGAGCATCGCCCTGATAGCAAACTTTTTCGAGGTATAAACCCGAAGGTGGCGCGGTAAGTTTTGCAACTAATTCTGATGGTTTTTTGAAGAATGATTCAACCTCCTTCACCGAAAGTTTTCCCCTTCCGGCTTCAACCATTACACCAACCAAGCGGCGTACCTGTTTCCAAAGAAAATGGCTGCCCGAAACCCTTATTAAGATTAAATCGCCAACTTCTTTAATCTCGATATTGCTGATTTCAACAATTGTTGATTTGTCTTCGTCCGACTTTTCAGAGAAGCTCTTAAAGTCTTTCATACCAACAAATAACGAAGCAACCTGCCGCATCCGGTCAACATCAATCGGGTCTTTTACCCACCAAACCATTTTCTTGCCAAAAGCTGATGGGCGTTTCGAAATCTGATAAAGATAATAACGGTGAACGGCATCGTAACGGGCATGAAAATTTGGGCTGGCTTGCTGAACATCTTTAACAACAACGTCGTAAGGCAAATTGTCGTTCAGTTTATGAAGCAATTGAAGAGGTCTGATAGTTGCATTTACGTCCAAATGAGCCACTTGCCCTAATGCATGAACCCCTTGGTCGGTACGCCCTGCTCCGTAAAGTTCAATCTTTAGCGAAGGGAAAATTACTTTGCAAGCATCAATCAGCGTTCCCTGTACCGATTTTGCACCTTTTTGTAACTGCCATCCCGAATAGCGGGATCCATCGTATTCTATTGTGAGTTTATAACGAGCCATAGATAAATTTTCACCAAAACTACAACAAATTTACAAGTTCGATCGAGACTCAAATTCGTCGAGTTTAATTCTGGCCATTTCGCGCCCTACTTCAACAATCTCTTCATATCGGTGAAAGTCGTAAGTGCCAAACAATTCGCGGTTGATGGTAATGAGCATGTCAGGGTTATATTTTTGGATTGTCAGTTCAGAAATTTGATTCAGCATTATTCCGATTGTTTTATTTAAGATTTGAAAATAACCGGGTTGATCGGATGTTTTGATTGTTAGTATCTGATTGAACTTTGTTATCTGTTGATCTTCTTTCTCTAGAGATTTGTATTCCGATTTGGTCTTGTGTTTTTGAGCTTCAACATTTACAACAAAAAGCAAATCGTTGTCAAATCGTTTCACCCGGTTTACAGGTGTTGGGTTTAGCAACCCGCCATCAACAAGAACCGTATCGTCGCTAATTAGTGGTTTGAAAAAAGTTGGTATTGATATTGAGGCTCTTATGGCTTGAAATAGGCTTCCTCTTTCGAACACTATTTCGCGGTTATTCATTAAATCGGTCGAAACAGCCACAAATGGAATTGGGAGCTCTTCGATATTTAAGTCGGGAATGAATTTTCTGAATTCTTTAAATATTTTATCGCCTTTAACCAGTCCGTTTTTACTTAAAGTGAAATCGAAAAGTTTAAGTATCTCAACTTTTGTGAGTGAAAATAGCCACTTCTTAAAAACCTCGATGTTGCCAGAAGCGTATATGCCACCAATTAATGCGCCCATTGATGTGCCTGCAATAGAGCAAATTTCATAGCCTCTTTTTTCTAATTCTTCAATAATGCCGATATGGGCTATGCCTCGGGCTCCTCCACTCGATAATACTAACGAAACTTTCTTCTCCATATATGATTTTATAGTAAGCGTTTAAAAATTAGCGATTTAATTTTATTCAATGTATGATATATTTTCATATTTGCAAAGCTTTCTGTTGAATGAATTGGTAATAACACGAGGATTTAACGCAAAAAAAAAGGGTACCCTAAGGCACCCCTTTT
>Ga0209373_10004140_pt1 | contig 12738 bp, 12 predicted proteins | sample Higcelweek5metaG_FD_187173 | JGI IMG/M metagenome (GOLD analysis project Ga0209373, IMG submission 187173) | Freshwater pond sediment microbial communities from the University of Edinburgh, under environmental carbon perturbations - High... | ecosystem: Environmental > Aquatic > Freshwater >... | reverse complement strand
AATATCATCAACTTAGTATTCCCTTTGAACATAGATGATTAATGGAGGATTTGGGTTCTAAATCAGAAAAATTTGCATGAAATTGAGTAGATATAAAATGACCTTTTGTATTTAGAAATAATTATATCTCATATCATCTTTCTGAGAATTCCTTATGATCTAGAGATACTGTAAATAAATTATTGAATAATAAGGATGAAATACTTAGAGTACTTCCATTCTATAATCATGAAGAATGATCTGCATTTGAAATGACAATTGATGTAATGAAAGATGATTTAAGAATAAAGTTATTCAAAAAGGATATTTGGAAAGAACAAAGGAAATTAGACATCTTCAATACTGAAATTGCAGAGTGAGAATTACTTCTTTGATTCTATCCAAAGATTACAAATACCTGAATTGAATATTTGAAGTATCTTGTGAAATCTTCAGAATTCATTCATTCATTTGTAGCTTGAACGACCAGAAGCTGAAAAGATATATTCATGAATAACTTCATATACTCTATATTGAAGAATATAGAGAAGTATTCTAGTATGAGTCTTTATCTTTTTGATACAAAATGAAATGATTGGGAAGCTTTCGATAGTCTTGAAGATTATTCCGTCTATAGATACAAGCCAGATGATTATATAAAAGTACTTGAATCCTTGATTGAAGAAATGAATAAAAGATATGAGAAGATTTGAGTTTATTCAAAATTATCAAGATATATTGAGGCTAATCCTAAAGAGAAGAATAATATGAGAGAAACATTTATTGTTATAAATGAAGTTCTTGATCTTTTCAAGAAAACTGACAAAAAATATGTTTCAACTATTACTTCATATCTAACGGAAATCCTTTCTAAATGAGCTTGAGCCTGACTTCATCTTGTACTTCTAGCACAGACAATGACTAAAAAAATGCATCCAGATGTATCATTGATACTTGCTAATATTAAGACAAGATTTGGCTTAAAACTATGAGACATGGATCAAGCTGATATAGTCTGATCATGACTTTCAAAAATTGAACTTGAAAGGCTAAGGAGAATAATTCAGAATAACTGTATGCATATAGAGGATATGAAGATTATTAAAGAATTCAAAGGTTATATGATATTTCAAGAAGAACTTCTTGATTTTGTTAATAAGACTTTTAAACCTATAAAAGTATTTAAAGAGAAAAGGCTTAATAGTTATCTAGCTCATATTTTGAAAACTAGAAGTATAAGTCTAAAAGAGGCTTCATCATCTCCTTATTCTTTATCCGAGAAAGAATGGAAAGATTTCATAGAGTACCTTTTATCTAAAAAGATTATAAGGTATGAAAATGGGGTCTGATACATTCTAGGGGATAGCGCAGATTTGATAGTTAAACAGTAAAAATTAGTACTAAAATTTAAATAATCTACTTCAAGACATACTTCAAAATTGAATGTATAATTACTTCAAAATCATAATTAATACAAGATTTTAAAAGATATCTAATCTTCTTAATTTCTTATTATATGGTTCATATAACCAGATTTTGACATACATATGAAATATATCCTTGAAGTAGAATTTTAGTCTAATAATAGGCAAAAAGTACCCTCGACTGAAGCCTATTTACCATATAATATGCAGTGCGATTAAAAACTACAATATTTACAATTAATCCTACTTCAAATGTTAGATACAAATCACTTCAATTTTTACTTTGAAATAAGTAAGGATTGAGAGAAAAAAATGTTGAACATAGCAAATGACCCTAAAGCTTTTCTTGACTTAGATCAAGTAATTCAAAAATCTTGAATATCCAAAAAGCAGATAGATTTATTTCTATATAGACATAAAGAGGTTCCAAGAAAAAATTATACCATAAAGGATTGATTCGGAACCAGAAAAATTAAACTAGTACATGTTTCAATTATTGAATATGTACTTCGGAATGCAAAAAGAATTGCAAAAGCTAAAAAATAATAGTTTAAAAAAACTAATTATTACTTTATATTTATAACTAAAATTACACTATGGAAAATTTAGAAACATTAGACATATTAGATTGAGAACCAAGAACTTCTGAATATAATGAATTTGTACAAAAATTAATAGATTCAAAAATTGATCGTAAAGACAAATATGAATTAAGGAGGAAAGATATTACATTATTAAAAAATAATTCAAATAATATAAGATATCTTCTTTCAAATTTGAAATTTTTTAAACATCAATTTAATTGAAGCTTAAAAAATTCAAAGTGAAATGTAGAGATATCAATTATTTTTACTGAACATCCTAGTAATCAATATAAAAGAACTGACAATGTGGTATATTTTATCATGATTCTAAAGATAAATGATATTGAATACTACTATAATCATGCTAAACCCTCATATAAATATATTACGAATGATCCTATGGGAATAGTTATGAAGGAATTTAAAAATTGAAAATATAATCCATTATTATCAAAATTGCTTAATGTGGTTCAAAATGACTTTTGAATTCAATTCTTTGATGATATTATAAGATTATAGTAATTTATTTACAATATATGATACCTCTCAATATTGAGAGGTATCATTTTAATTATATATTAACAAAATTTAAAAATGAAAACTAAATCTTTTGATATAAATACATTAAAAAATATGGATGATGATTCCAAATATATTGCAAGTATGTGTATAACTGATATAGAAGCTATAAAGATTCTTTCGGTGGATAGCAATGATCGGGTTCGTAATGGTGTGACACAAAATCCGAATGTATCTATTGAAATTCTTGAACAACTATCTAATGATAAGGTTAATGATGTTCGTATGTGAGTAGCCTCAAGTGATAATAGTACAGAAGAAATCCTTAAAAAATTATCAAATGATAAATATTTTTGAGTTCGTTTAATGGTTTCTATAAATCCAAAAACACCTAAAGAGGTTTTTGAAAGACTTTTATCTGACGAGGAATTATGCAATCGTAATTGTTTTTGAGGAAAACAAACACCTGAAGAAATTTCAGAATATGTTTATGTAAATCTTAATATAGCTTTATCAAAAATGTCCAAATAATACTTATTCATAAACAAAGCCCCTCATTAATGAGGGGCTTTGTTTATTTTCTTAAGAACTCAAACTCCATATATATGAAGCGAGAATTCTTTGTTATGTTTGTTCAAACATTTCCGTTAAGAGTTGTTTGATAGTTTGTGTTAATTGGTGGAGCTTAGTCGAACGTATTAGAACTGAGATTGAGAATTATGAGGGATATATTAATTTAGTGAAATTGACTTAGAATAATTAACACTTCCGGGGTTCGAATTATTAGTATTCCTTATTTTAAGGGAATATGTAATTTAACTGCATATTTATAGGAAATGGTAGAACTTTGTTAATTAATAAATATGGCTTTGTTATGATAACTTTATTATTAGATTAATAATATATCATAAAAATCTTCAGGGGTTGTCAAACGTATTCGAACCGATTTAGAATTGGATATATAATTTAAAAATTTCTACCTCTTTGTTGTATTTTCTGGGTATTAGCTCGTTCCATTTGTCTATGTAGTTCATGTTTAAATATTAATTCTCTATTTTTTACAAATTCCTCTTCAAGGTTATTAATGAAGCTGTCAATTGAATCAAGAGAGATAATGTCTACTAAAAAATACGAAGGATTATTTTCTTTATCTACATAGTCAATTTCAAAGAAAATAGGTTTATCAAGAATATACTTTGTATTTGTTTTGTCATTATCAATCGCAATTTTCTGATAATCACTAACTGCAATTATAGGATAATCTATTGAGTATCATCTTGAATTTTTAAATGTTTCGCTAGTCATTCAATGTATAACTTGCTTTATTCATTGCATTCAAAATCATCTTTCATTATTATCAGTACTCTGATAAGCTACTATATCACAAGAAAAATATCTATGGTTTCTTAGATCTTCAGGAATTCTTCAATAATCCCTTAAATATTGTAAATAAAGCTTATGGTTTGTATTGATTAACATAAAGGCTTTTTCAAGGTTATCTTTTCGTGCCTCTCTAACATGTAGTCATACCATGTCCTTAAGGTATTTACATTCGGCAAATACTCTCATCTGAAAAGGTACGGGTTTAAAATTAAAATGATTATAATTAGCTCAAACTTCACAAGATTTTGTTGCAATTATATCAATTTCTCTAGGGATTCAGGTGAACGGGTCTAAAAAGTGTTGATTAGTCTGCATATCCCATCAACAAGCCTTAAATTTTTTAGCAACCAATATTTCGTGGTTGGTTCAGCTTTTTTCAAATATTGTGTCAATATCTGTCATAATTCCAATTTAATAAATATTATTATATCTTTTAATCCAATAATTGTATTTTGTTATATTGTGATGTTAATACTATTCTTTTTTGCAAAAATCATCCAAGCACTTTTTAATTATATCCAATTTTGATTCGTCATATTCAATAAATTTCTTTGGAGCACTTCTATCGTGAGTTACTGATATATACTGAAAGAGTACACTTAAATCTGTTATATAACTATTATATATTCTTATATCATCTTTCCCAAGTTCTTTAAAGTTATACTTTAATCAGGTTTTTCTTGTTTGAGGGTTTGCACTTGCAGCTTTTGTGAATTCAAATTCATCATCTGAATAAAATCAAACTAAATAACGTCTATGTATTAGATTATTCCTAACCTCATTCATACTTAAAGCACAATTTATGCACTTTTCAATTTTTTTTAATAATTTATGTTTTGGATAAATGTAAGAAAATAACGCAAAATGTTTATGGATAATTTGAATTGATGGTATCTCCGATAAGAGTATTTGGATGCAATGCTGATGCGACATTTGATTATTAAAATTTCACATTAGACTAATTATTCAATTTTTAATCCATAGCATTAATTGTTCATAGCCCACTAAAAATTCTCCTAATTCTTTATAGAATTCCTTTTCTCAATTTCTATTAATAGGTTTTATTGTCATGATATATATTTTAACATGGGTTAAATAAGGCTTTTACTTTTCAATGCAAAGATTTCAGTTCTATTATATCCATATCAAGAATAGGTTCATACATAAAAGAATTTAGATGTATATTTTCAGGTGTCATTATATTAACACTTTCTAATATTTTTATTTCTTCTTTATTTCATATTTGTTCATACCCATTGAATAATAATCTTGTTTGATTTCATCAAGATTTAACAAACTCTAAGAAAATAGTATTAGTTCAAGTTATAGTCACTTTTTTCTTTATCCAGGTAAAAGTATGTAATGAATTGGTTATCTTATCTTTCATAAATCTTTCGGCCTCTAACCTAATAGCAATTGCTAAAATAATCTTATCTTCTAAATTTACATCATTATCTAATATATTATCTGCTATTGAATTAATTAAAGTATAAACCTTATCATTATCATTTATGCTAACGTCAAAATCATCATTTCATAAGTATTGCTTATAAACTTTTTTTAGATTTCAAAAAGTAATATTTGGTGTATCATCCTTAAGATGAATCAAGTTTGTTAAAAATAAATGGTCTTTATCGATAGTCGAAATATCATTAACCCCTTTGTCATCTCAATACTCTACTAGATTTCTTACGAATGGTATAAGGGCTATTATATGTTTTTTTGCATTAATATCGTTATAGCAAATGCCATACCTTGTACAAGATTTCATTGCATGTGTCCATGTTTTAAATGGCTTATCTTGATATAACTCCTCTTCAATTTTAATTTCATCATTAATTTTTATAGCATGAAATTTATTTTCTCTATCTAAATCTAATCTGCTAGATATTGTTCTATAAAAATCAAAATTATGAGACAATATAATCATATAAAAATTATCTATAACTGAAATATCTCTCAAATATTCTACAATTGCATATTTATTTTTATAATCAAATGAATCAGCTATATCATCGATAACAAATAATACTTCTTTATTTTCTTTTTTAATTTTCTCAATATCAAATATTATATTTAACAAGTATAAGGCTCTTTTTTCTCATTGGCTTAACGTGTCAGTTCATTCTAATTCATCTCTATTAATTTTTTTCCAATTATCTTCTGCTGTATTTTCAATATTACCATCCTTACAAAAACTGAACACTACTTTTGGCAAACTTTCTCAAATTATAGAGCTCGTCAAATTATCTATTTCCATTTTAAATGGAAGAGTAAATCTATTATTAAAAATATTTATTGCATCTTTCCAAGGAGTTTCATCTATATTTAAACTTTCTATTTGTGATTTTAATGAAATATAAACGTTCTTCAAAGTATTAAAATCATTTTCTTCATATTTCATATAAGATAACCAAAGCTTTTTTCTAAATTTACTTAAATTAGCTATTTTTAACTCTTCTATAATGTCAGAATTACTTTCTATGATATCTTTTAATATCATTCCTTTTGCATCGCTTAAAAGTTTTTCTATAGCTTTAAATTCACTAGTACTATGTAGTTCTTTTTCAACACTTCTAATTTTACTATCTAAGTCTGTTAAATCTGAAGGGGAAAATCAATCTAAAATAATTTTATTCCCTTTAACAAAGAAATTATTACTTTTTAATCTTTTTTGAATCTCCTTTAATTTAGCCAAAGTAAATTTTCACTTATCTAAAAAATTATATGTTGAATATATTTCATCACTTTTATTTAAGAAATCTTCTATTTTTGTTTGAAAATCGGGAGATTCAATTTTTTTTAATACAGTACTATCAAATATATCTCAAAATTTAATATGTGAGTAATTATATGTAATTGTTTGAAAATCAAAATCTTCTAAGTGTTGTAAAAAACTATTTTTTTTAAAATCAAAATCTTTAAGAATAGTTGGCTCCAGTGAAAATACAGTTTTTCCAGCCAAAGTTTGAGAAATTTTAATATCTGATTTTGTTACAATTTTTTTTAAAAAATCATCTCTTAATCAAAAAAGAATTTCTAATTGATCTTTCATTCAATCATTTATCAATAAAGAAGCTATGCTTTCTGATTCATAAAAATTTTCAAATGATTTAATTACAAAAATATTATCCTTTGCTATGTCTATATTATCTATTTTAATTTCTTTAACAACTGGAATATTACCAAAAATTTCATCTTTAATGTCTTCAATTTTATTATCTTGAATTTTTTTAAATACTTTTGAAAAAGATGTTTTCATTAAACCATTTCTTGAATATATAACATTTGCTTTATTTTTTGTAAAATCAAATTCTTTTATAAGTTTTTTTATTCAAAAACAATTTTCTAACTTTATTTCAAGTTTATTCATAATAAAATAATTTTATTTATAAAATAATTATTTAACACTTTTTGTAATTAAATCACTAATGCAATTGCCACTTAAATACAAATCATATCAATTATTTTTCAATAATCACTTATTAGTCTCAAAATATTGATAATCATTATCATAACTTAGTACTTCAATGCATTCTCAATCTTTTTTTATATAATGAGCGTTACTCTTACTTAAATCACTACAAGATCAAAATCATAAAGGGAAGCTTATGTTCTTGTTCTCAAATACTTGAACATAAAATGGTCATTTTTCTTTCTTTTTTTCATCTATATATACATTTGTAAAAATATACCTATCATTCATATATTTTAACTGATATATTTTTCATTCATGAATAAAACAATTATGCTTATCTAATGATTCTGGATAGGTATAAATAAATCAAATTGAATTTAGAAATGTTAAGGCAATTATTAATATAAAGATTAAATATTTATTATTATTTAACCATGTAGAAATATCTAGTATTCAATGATTTGAAAGGAATTTATCATACAAACATCAAAGGGGATATATTATTAGTGTTATTGAGATAATTATCAAAATTCATAGAATTCAAATATACAATGTTCATGCTAAATTACCTTTAAATATAGCCTTATTAATGTCTATATATTGCCATATATACGACATTAATCCAACTAATATAATTGCAAATAAGATATGATACCACCATTTATTTGTTATTTTTTTAAATATTTTAAATATAAAATCTAATATTCCATATCATATAAATCATGAAATAAATATTACTAAAGTTATTGGTAATATTTTTACTCAATCATTTATGGATTGAGTCCAACTAAAAAATGAGAGCTCGTTGTATGATAGAGTATTGTATTGATATAATATTCAATATAGTATTGATAAAGCACTTATAAGAGTGGCTGCTAATCAGTATCTCTCAAGTTGATTTTTACTAAAATATGTATTAAAGAATTTTTTCATAAATACAATTATTTGTAATAATTGTATTATAATATTATATACAATAATTCAAGTTATTAAGAGAAGAAAGTATATTTTTAGTATTTTAAATATAAGTTAAATAGGATTAATATCTAATTATAAAATAATATTTGTTGTTTTTTGTTAAAAAATATATAAAATCATATCCATTAATATTTAATATATGACTAAGGTAAAAAAATCAACCGATGCTACAAGTTCTCAGATGTGAAACATATTTCAATATGTTTTAGCGATTGAAAAGTTGTTAAACGCATCGGATTGAGATTTGCTGTATATTGAAAAATTTTGAGATCTATCAATAAATTGAAAAGAAAGTACTGAATTGAAACATCATGAAAATAATATTACCTTATGAGATAAACATGAGGATTTTTGGAAGACAATATATAACTGGTTAAGCCGACACGATGACTATATTAAATTTAAATGTCTAATCTTATATACTACAGCCAGGCTACCTGACGAATCAACTTTAAGGGATTGGAATGATTTATTGTGAGCTGAAAAGTATTTAAAATTAAAATCAATTGTTGACAGTTGAATTCCAGATGGAGTTAAAAAATATATGGAATTCTTTATATGATTTAATGAAGATAAGTGTATAGATATTCTAGAAAGAGTATATATATCAACTGAAAATGATAATCTTGAAACAAAAGTTGATACTATTTTGAGAAACAATTCAATATTTTGATCAGTTAAAAACAAAGAGAATAGAAAAAAACTTTTTTTTGATTTGATGTGATTATTTCTCTGAGTTTATGCTGATAAAAACGAGATATTAAAAGATGATTTTTTTGATGACATAAGGCCTAAACTCAATCAGTATTACGAATATGAACACATTTTAAAAGAAATAGATTTAACTTGCGTTATCAATAAGTTAAATTATCAAGATAAAAATTTTATTAAAGAACTAGAGCAAATAAGTATACCTGAAAATAGTGTTGATAGAGATATTAGGGATTACTCTTATGCAAATAATCAATTAATGGATTTGTTAAAATATAATTCGATGTTGATAGAGGCTAAAAAATATAACAATACCTTGATTGATGATTTGGGTACTCTTAAGGACGCTCACCTAAGAGACAAAGACTCATTTAAACTATATTTCGATGCAAAAAATATGAATATAATCCAAAATGAATATTTTGAAAACAATAAATATTTCCAAAATTGAATTACTCATATAAAAGTAGACGATGGAGATTTTACTTGGTTATATTAATCTATATGGATAGACTCTGACTTTTTTATAAATCAGTCCATAACCCGGTCATTGGTGGTATTATGTTATCAAGTTTTTTAAGATGATATTGAAAACCTTCTAGCTATAAATTATTGCTTTGTATTCTTCCTTTATTGTTTAGTAATAAGATATTTAATAAACTTATTAACTCAAATTCAAACTCCACATTTTATTCCTTATTTCCTATTGGGCTTACTCTGGATATAAAAAATGAAGCAAAATTGACAGCTGAATTAACAAAATTGTCTATTATATTTTGATATTCAAATGAATATTTTTTAATTAATAATAACTTATTTACTTGCAAAAATAATGAAAATATTGATGATACATGAGAATTAAAAAAATTTATTAAAGCCTCTAAGATGTTATGAGTTATTTTTTCAAAAATAAAAAATGAAAATGAAATATTTTATCACTTACTAAATTATTAAATGAAAATAAAGTTAGAAGAAATTATAATTTATAATTCTGCATGAGAAAGCAGAAATGTATTATTTGAAGATGGGCTTAATGTTATTACTGGATATTCAAAGACAGGAAAAAGTGCACTTTTGGAAATAATTAATTATTGTTTTTTTAGTAGACTTTCTAATATTCCTGTATGAGTGGTCAAAGATTTTGCTTACATGTATGTTCTAATTTTAAATATAGAAAATACTTATCTTGTTATATGAAGAGAAGAACAAGAGCCAAATAAATGTTACATATTTGATATAGAAAATCATACAAATATTAAGTTTGAGGATTTTAATAGCTCAACTGCAATAAATGTAGCAAATGCAAGAGATCTGATATTAAAAAAATTTGGGGTTAAAATTGATGAGAAATATTGAACTACAAACAAATGAGCTGTAAGTATTAGGAGTATGTTGCCCCTATTACTGCAACCACAACATCTAATTGCAAACAAATATGCTTTATTTATGTGATTTGATGATTATTTTAGGAAAATGTCTATTATAGATGAGTTCCCTTTATTTATTAAAATAGCTGACAACAACTACTTAAAGATCAAGAGAAGGTTAGATGAATTGAAAAAAGATATAAGAAAAGAGGATAATGAAGTTTTCGTTAAAGAAAAACAGTATTCAAAACTAAAAAATCAAATTGAGCATGAGATTATAGATTTCTTGCTTACGTTATGAGTAAATAAGGAAAAAATTCCAAATACCCAAGACGGGCTATTGAGGCTAAATTTGGATAATATTTTTAATACTAGGTTCAGTGATAATATTTATAATAATTCATTAAGCAAAGAAAGTTTAATTCCTACTAGAAAAAAAAGAGATTTATTAAATAAAAAACTTCAAGAAATAAACAATCAATTAAAATCTATAGATTTTACAGATGATGAAATAAATAAGTATTTTAATTGATTAAGTACTCTGAAATGATTAGTTGATGATGAATTGGCACATATTCCAAAGGAATTACACTGCCCTTTATGTGCAAGTAATGTTGATAAGCATTTAAATGAATTTGATGAATTTAAAGAAAATTTCAATTTTTTTAATAATGAATCAAAAATACTAAAGTCATATGAGGGTAGTATTGAGGATAAAAAATATAAACTATTAAATGAGAAAAAGAAAGTAAAAGAGGAAATTCAATCTGTAAATAATTATTTAAGATCTTTAGAGAACATTGATAACAAAGATTATACAATATTTGAAAAATTGCTTACGCTAAAAACAAAAATTAGTGCACAAAAAGAATATTTGTCAGAATTAACTTCTTTAAATAGGGAATCCATAAAAGACGAAAGTAATATTGAAATTTTAGAACTTGAACAGAAACTTAAGAGATTCGATATTGAAGAAACTAAAACAAGATTAAATGAATATCTCAATCAAAAAATAAATTCAATATGCATTAGACTGGATGTTGAAGATAAATTTATGCAATCAAATCTGAAATTCGATTTTAGCACTTTTACCTTATTTTATAACGACTGATCAGATAAGATTGGTCTGAGTGAGATATGAAGCTGAGCAAATATTTTAGCATGGCATATAAGCTTATTCTTATGAATCTTATGGCTTTCTTTGAAAACTGATTCAAATTTACCTAAATTTTTAATTATTGATCAGCCAACACAGGTGTATTTTCCTGAAAAAAATCCTAATTTTGATAAAGATAATGACTTCTTTATCGGGAATAGTATCGATAAAGATTTTCAAAATGTTGAAAAATTATATTTGGTTATATTAGAAGAATTAGAAAAAATGAAATCAGAATTTTTATATGAACCTCAAGTTATCATTATGGATCATGCTAACAATCTGAATTTGTGAGAAAAATATGAGTTTAATAAATATGTACGTAAAAACTGGCGAAATTGAAGTGCTTTAATCTAATTTAATTTTATAGAACAAAAAAAAGACTTTAAGAAAGTCTTTTTTTGATTTCTATAAATACTTTTTACTTTTTCATAAAAACATATAAAATTATGAGTGCCAAATAAAACTATCTATATTTTTAAGTTTCTTTTATTCAGAAACAGGAGTGGGTAATTATCCTTACCACTTTTTTCTGAATAAGATTAATGGGTAGTTTTGTTTGGCAACAAACTGGATAATTACCCATTTTTTGTTTGTCAAAAATAGGTATTTTTTATCCAATATAGTCTTTAACTTTATCTTTATGAAGAAATGTCCTTTTTGTGCAGAAGAAATTGAGGATTCTGCAATTAAATGCAAATATTGTAAAATGAATCTCAAAAATAATAATATCTATCCTTTTATAATTCTAGTCATTATAATCTTAAGCTGAACCTTTTTCTATTTTTATCAAAATAACAATCAAGAGGTAGATAAAGATATTCAAAAATGTCATGATCAAGTGTTGGAAAATCTTGTATCTCCATGAACAGCAAAATTTTCCGAATTAAAAATATCACATGGAAAACTTGATGTTTGAACTGCTGTTAAGTGATATGTTGATTCAGGAAATTCATTTTGAGGTTTGTTGAGATCAAATTTTATTTGTCTTAAGAATGAATGAGTCGAAGATTTTTTACTGTATTATAATGATACAGATACAAATAAGTTATTATACAAGACGGTTAATGATATGTATTTTAAATAAATATTAGTCATATATTAAAGTTTTTTGATTCGAAAAATTTTACTTTGAAAAAAAATTACTAATACTGTACTCTTCAATATTATTTAATTTTTTTTATATGGAAGTAATAGAATCAATAATTAAACCAACGCG
>Ga0209373_10004139_pt1 | contig 12743 bp, 9 predicted proteins | sample Higcelweek5metaG_FD_187173 | JGI IMG/M metagenome (GOLD analysis project Ga0209373, IMG submission 187173) | Freshwater pond sediment microbial communities from the University of Edinburgh, under environmental carbon perturbations - High... | ecosystem: Environmental > Aquatic > Freshwater >... | reverse complement strand
CATCCCCTCAATGCCACCGGCAGACTCCTGGTCAAGAATGAGTATCTGCCCTCTCTTTTCACCGTTGAGCTTGATGAAATCCTGAGTCTCCTCCACAAGCCCGTAGAGTTCTGAAGCTGTAATATAGTGGTTTGGGGCAATGCCTGTAAATATGGCCTGACCGCTACCCTTCTGGGCAAGAAATATTTTGCCAGGTGCAAGGTCAGTGTGCATGCTTATGGCGTGAGAGCCGTGAAAATCATTGACTGCAAGGCGGAACGCCTCTTCAATGTGGTGACCCTGTTTCAGATGGAGTTCTATCTGAAGCGGAATGATTTTTGTATCTGTTGTGATGTCAGAGTGGATGGCATCAAATCTTGACTCATACTCTTTTTTCAGTTCAGGGTAGTTGTCAATGTCTCCATTGAGACTCACATGTATTATGCCGCTCTTTTTAACCAGAGTGTCTGTAGGCTCGTTGTCAACAGGATGGCAGTTGGCCTGGGTAATATCTCCCACAGAGGCCCAGCGGGTGTGGGCAGATATGGTGCTAAATGATGCTGGAAACCCTGTAAGAATCTGGAGAATCTGGTCATTTCTTATCTGGGTTCTGATAAATGCCACATTGTCCCCAAGTGAGCCAATCTCTGCGGCATACTTATACACAATTGAGATTGCAACATAATTTTCAGGTTTGCTTTCAGAGCCATTCTCTCCAGCAACAGTTCCTTCATCACAACCGCCCTGATTGAAGCGGCTGTATCCTTTGGCAGCACTGCTGTTGATAGTGATACAATTGTTTATGAGAACAGCTCTGTTTGTTCTCTGTTTAAGCTGCTCTCCAAGACCCGATCTGAGCAGTTCAGTCCTGAACTTTTCAAATTCAGTATCTGTCAGAGTGAAGAGAAGTGATATTCCAGCAGAGTCTCTGCCCCTCACCTCAAGCCTGTCAATGCTGTTTAACACGGCATTGATTCTCTTGAAATTGAGAACCTGATTCTGACTCAGAGTCGCACATCCTGTAGCAGTTCTGCATGCATTGGAATCGCATGTTACAGGAGTAGATCCTGAGACTGCAAGCTGTCGGATTCTTGTTATATTTTCAAGAATCTCGCGGGTTATACACCAGAAGATATCTTTGAGTTTTTCAACCCTTTGAAGAACAATCTCAACATCTGCCGCATCAATGTCGGCCATGCGGGGAGCTATATCTGCAACCTCTTTTGCAATGATCTCAGACAGAGTGGTGCCCATGAGGCGTAGCTGGTTCTCTTTTGTCGTGTCAGAGAAGAGTTCAAAAAACAGAGAGTCAGTCTTGAGAAGTCTCACTTCATGAAGAGTGTTGTCTAAAAGTGGCTCTCCACCAAGATAGCTCTCTTTTATGGAGATATTGCCATTCTGATCCTCCCTGTCAGTTATACAGTTTTCAAGTCCCCCTGAACTTACAGATGATAAGAACTCTTCAAGAGAAGAGCTGCAAGATTGGTAAACTGCTTTTCCCTTGAATGATATGAGAGCTGAAATCCCACAGCAGAGGGTGTTTGGATGCAGGGGGAATAGTATCAGTGAATTTTCTCTGGCACGAGAAACTGTCTTTGCAAATTCAATGTTAATGGAGAGAATATCGTGCAGATTTATATTGCCAGATTCAATCATGAAGTGGGGAACAGCTCTTAAAACAGATATGATTTTTTTAATGTATCTCATTTTTTATCAGCCATTTGATTTGTTTTTTAAAAGGGTGTTGTTTTTACTCGTGAGTCGTAAGTCTCATTTTTTTCATACTGCATGTGCAATATTATGATTTTATTGAACACGGTATGCAGCAGTGCATTATGACTGACGAGTTTTTTATTGCCAGTGGACAAAAGAGCGATCTACCCGTTGGTCAATCTTTTTGAGTTTAATGCAAAGTAGTTGTTAAAATACTCTTTAAAGATCAATCTTCCATAGATGCTGGCCTTTGTCCCTATATATTTGCCATGCCCGACAAGCACTGATACCACAATCTGCTGCTTCTCCTGAGTATCTGAGCAGAATCCGGCAAACCAGTCAAATCTTATGGTCTTGTCGTAACTTGAAAGCGAGCCGGTTTTTCCACCCATATTAAGCCTTGAGAGGACATTATCCTTCTCAACTCCTCTGAAAGATTTTCTGGCAGTTCCAGTCACTATTGTTCCATTCATCATCTGCATTACCGCTTTGGCAGTATCTGGTTTCACTGTGCTGTTAAGGGTCTCACTCTCTCTTTTGTAAAGGCTTTTGCCCGTGCTGTCGGTGACAGATTCAACGATACTCGGTACGGGAGTCTTACCGGAGTTGAGCATTGTACTTGCAAGCATTGCTCCAAAGATTGGTGATATGGTTGTAGTTTTGTTAAAACCACACGCAACCTCTGCTTGCTGGTAGGCATTTTCTGTGATGGTGAAGCTTCCGGGGGTGAAGTTAATTTCTGAGTCAATCTTCTGATTAAACCCGAATGAGCTTGCATATTTTTCCAGAACATCCTTTCCCAGAATAAGAGAGCCAAGCTTGCCAAAAACAGGATTGATGGATTGGGCAAAGGCCTCTGCCAGAGTCACCCTGTTTGAGAACCTGCTGTTGTTATTCTGCTCTAACAGCTGACGCTTATACAGAGTATATTTCCCACCGCTGAAATACATTGTTGTTGCCGGGCTGTAACCACACGTCTCCACAGCAGCCGATGCTGTAACCATTTTAAAAAGGCTTGCAGCCGGATAGCTCCCTTCGGTACATGGATTTAAATCTGGTGAGTGGCTGTCAAATCCTGCCATGGCAAGAACTCGTCCTGTATGGGGTTCCATCACCACTATGGCAATGATTTCAGGCTTACCTCTGTTAAGAAGCGCCAGGGAATCTACCTGATCCAGAAGAAAGTTCTGAATCCGCATATCAAGGCTTGTACCAATGGTCAGAGTTCTGTTTTCACTATTAATGGTGAGTTCGCTCTCTTTGAGGTTGAGAAGATTATTTGGCTGAAGAATAGTTTTCAGATCCTGTTTTGATAGGCCGACAGACCCTTTTCCTGGTTGCTTACCATTTTGTTGGGGGCTATTGCCAGATTCAGATGTTATTGTGGCAATATGTTTGAAAAACGATGCTGTATCGTGTTTAAAAAAAGCTGACGCCTCTGTAAAGAGGTACTGGGTCCCTTTTATGAAGACAGGAACAATCTGCTGTATGGCAAAAGCGGCAGCAATGACCACGGCAAGAGAGATAGCTATCTTTTTAAAAGGAACCTGATTGTTTTTCGTTGACTCTCTTTGAAGATTCTTCTGAAATTTTCTCCATGACGGCTCATGCTTATATCTGTACGTAGGCATTGTTCATCTTCCCATATTCAAAGAGTGTTGTGTATGGTTAGTTTGGAAAAGGATTGGTCGCATTGCAGTGTAATGCCTGGTCAATATATCCTTGCTGAATGTGAAATGCAAGAGGTTCTATTGCACAATTTATGATCTGATGTTCAATCTCAAATTCAGCATGTCTGATGATACGTTCAAGCTCCATATCTGTCTCTCCTGATCTGAACATGAGAGCTATTTGACCTGACTTCCGGCAGTGACAGGCGCTGCAAAGCCTGCAAGGAAGAGTTGACTGTCGCTGCTTGCAGCCAGAATCATTCCCTGAGAACTCTCTCCCATAAGGGTTGCGGGTTTTAGATTGGCCACAACCACAACCTGCTTTCCTATCACATCTTCAGGAGAGTAGCTTTTTGCAATACCAGCAATGATCTGGCGTGGCTCTCTCTCTCCAAGATCAACTTTGAGCTTTAACAGCTTGCTTGCTTTTTTGATCTTTTCAGCACCTATTATGGTACCGGTTCTCAGATCAACTTTAGCAAACTCTTCAATTGTGATCTCAGGTTTCAAAGGAGGTTGGCTCTGCACTCTATTCCCTATCTGCAGAAGCTCTGTAGATAGGCTTTTATTTTCAGAGTCTGTTCTCTCTGTGGGCTCTGAACTCTTATCTGACTCTCCAGAGTTATCACTCTTATCACCTTCAGATCTGGCTTTTTCAGGCTCTACTCTTGGAAATAGTGCTGGAGGCTTTTCTAAAGTGGTGCCAGAGCAGCTCTGATACCAGGGTGCAATCTCTTCAATGGTTTTGAACTCTCTCCCCTCAGAGGGTCTGATACCAAGCAACTGCTGCATTCTTACTGAACTTTGGGGCATTACAGGATAGATCAGGCCTGATACGACTCTGAGGCTCTCCAGAAGATTGTATATGATTGTGGCAAGCTCGTTCCGTCTTGCCTCATCCTTTGCTACAACCCACGGAACATTGGTGTCAATGTACTTGTTCAGGATACTTATAAAATCCCATACAGCAATAAGACCTTTATGGAATTCATTGCGATCCATGGCTTCTATAAAAGAGTTAATGGCATCAGTGGCAGGCTCTCTGAGAGATAGAGATTTTTCTCTCTCAACACCACTGTCTGTTGCTGGAATTTTTCCATTGAAGTATCTGTGGCACATGGAGACAATTCTGGAGAAAGCGTTGCCAAGGTCATTGGCAAGATCAGCATTGATGCGTTGGATAATTGTATCTTCAGTAAAGTTAGCATCCAGTCCGAATGCCATCTCACGCATGAGAAAGTAGCGGAACTGATCTACCCCGTATGCGCTGGTAACTGCAACAGGATCGGTAACATTACCGATGCTTTTGGACATTTTGCTTCCGCTCACATTCCAGAATCCGTGAACATTTAAATTCTGGTATATCTCAATACCTGCCGATTTGAGCATGGTTGGCCAGTAGATTCCATGGGGCTTTATGATATCCTTTGCCACAAAATGCTGGGTACCTGGCCAGAATCTGGAGAAGAGTTCCCCATCTGGAAAACCCAGAGCAGATATGTAGTTTGTAAGAGCATCAAACCAGACATAGGTGACATAGTTCTCATCAAAGGGGAGGGTTATACCCCAGGTAAGCCGTGATTTGGGTCTGGAGATACAGAGATCTTCAAGTGGCTCCTTCAAGAAGGAGAGGATTTCGTTTCTGTACCGTTCGGGCCTTATGAAGTCAGGGTTGTGTTTAATGTGGTCAATAAGCCAGTCCTGATATTTTGACATGGCAAAAAAGTAGTTGGCCTCCCTGATTTTCTGGGGTTCAGTCCCATGATCAGGACATTTACCATCGACAAGCTCCCGCTCCTGATAAAATCGTTCACATCCAAAGCAGTAGATCCCCTCATATTCACTGAAGTAGATATCTCCTGAGTCATGGATACGTGTCAGAAGGTTCTCAACCACTTTGATGTGAGCCGGGTCTGTTGTACGGATAAAGTCGTTGTTGCTGATATTAAGTAGTGGCCAGAGGTTTTTGAACAGAGCGCTTATCTCCTCTGTGTAAACCTCAGGAGACTTGTTCTGTTTTTCTGCTGCCTCTACAATTTTATCTCCATGTTCATCTGTGCCAGTCAGGAAATAGGTCTCTTTTCCACACATTCTGCTGTACCGTGCTGCAACATCTACAGAGATGGTTGTATAGGCGTGTCCCAGGTGAGGTTTTGCATTGACGTAATATATCGGGGTCGTAAAAAAAACATTTTCACTGCTCTTCATAAAAAATCTCCAGGATTTTATCATTTTTCGTTTGAATTGGCATGGGATAGCTAAAAATACTATGACTCTATGATCTCTTTTTACACCTGCACGGAGCCATATTCACCTCAATTTCAGTCTGATCATCCAGAAGGACAGCTACACTGCTCTTGAGAACATTCTGCCGTATCACCTTTCCTGCACCCTTGGGAGTCTCTATGATTTTGCCAGGTTTGGGAAGTGCACTTTTAAGGTTGATGTATGTCTCATTTTCAAAGGTGAGACAGCACATCAGTCTTCCACATAGACCCGATATTTTGGTTGGATTGAGAGAAAGTCCCTGCTCTTTTGCCATTTTAATGGATACTGGATCAAAGTTGTTGATAAAAAGAGAGCAGCAGATCTCTCTGCCACACCTCCCAATCCCACCACACTGTTTGGACTGATTCCGTATCCCCACCTGCCTCATCTCAATTCGGATGCGAAACTCTTTTACCAGAAGTTTCACAAGTTCTCGAAAGTCCACCCGACCGTCAGCAGTATAGAAAAAGGTGAGTTTTGTCGCATCAAAGGTACTTTCAACGGAAAAGAGGTTCATCTTCAGATCAAGAGCCTTTATGCACTCCAGGCAGAAGTTGTGGGCACTCTGTTCAAGAACTCTGTTCTCTTCCCTTTTCTGGAAATCCTCAGCAGTTGCAATACGGAAAATCTGTTTCAGTGGCTTCTTGTTTTCAGGATCCTGGTAGGGTTCAGGAGGTACTGTGACAATGCCTAACCCAAGCCCCTGTTCTGTTTCAACAATAACGCTGTCACCTATCTTCAGGACAAAGGCACCACTGTCAAAATCATATATTTTCCCGGCAGGTTTGAACCGTATTCCTGCAACCTTGGTCATAATGGAATTCCTATACAGTTGTTTGATGATAAGATATATTGCATACAATATATTTTTAACATAAATCAGCCCTGGCTCCCTGGTAATGTTTAGGGATCAGACTTAAAAAGAGATTCTCAAGTGTAAGGCGCAAAGAGCCATTGCTCTCAATTTTCATCTCAACCCCATGAATCGATTCAAGTGCGGCAAGCGGATACTCTTCAGGCAGAAGAGCTGCCGATTCAGACAGTGCATGGATAAAATCTGAGTTGATTATATGATTTTTATCATATCTTATCAGTGCCATATCTCTGAACCAGAGCTTTATCATTGAGAGAGAGTCTTTTATAAGCAACACCTCACTGCTCAACTTTTCAGCAAGAGCAAGAGCATATAAAAAGAGTGAAGATCTGCTTTGACCGGGCTTGATGATCAGGAGAATCTGGTTCAGGATCCAGTATCTTCGACTGATCCAGTCAGTTCCTGAGAATGGTTGAACCTCTGCCCCCTCAACTGATTCAATGGTTGATTGCCCATCCCGCACATTTGCAAACATCATGGCTTTTTCCATATCTCCACTTGATGACATTGCAGCAATCATGGCAACTGAAGGGGGAACGTTCCACTCAAGGGTGAGCCTTTTTGCAACCTCTCTGCTGGCAACGGGTCTGAAGCGGATATGTCTGCACCTTGAAATGACAGTTGGCAGCAGATCATTGAGACTCCTTGCAAGGAGGATAAAAAAAGTCCGTTCAGGAGGCTCTTCAAGAATTTTCAGAAGGGCGTTGGCTGCCTCCATGTTCATGGTGTGGGCATCCTCCACCATAACCATGCGTACTTTTGCCTCATGTGGTTTTGATGCAATGGCGCTGCAAAGTGCCCTGATCTGTCCAATTCTGATAACTGCCTTATCCTGCTCAGTAGCAACGGTTATGATATCAGGGTGCATTGCTGCATCAATTTTAGTACATGATCTGCAACTGTTGCAAGGATGGCAATCTGATTGAGAGGTGCTGCAAGGGGTGTCTGATGAGATCTCTCTGTTTGTGTAGTCTGATTGAGACTCACTGTTCAGCGGGTTTGAGTCAAACTCCCTGCAAAGGCAGTTGATGGTCTTGACAAAAGTAATGGCAACCCTTTTTTTCTCCTCTCCACAGCTTCCTGTAAAGAGAAGTGCATTGGGTATTTTTCTGTTCATTATGATGGTGTTCAACTCAGTTACAGGTTCCATCTGAACTCCCTCTGTGCTCTATTTCCTGCCATCCAACTCTTTGAACTATATCTACTGTAAATAGCCTTCTGTCACCTGAAAATATCTTTATGACCACAAGATGGTTTAAAAATCAACTCTCTCTTTGAGCTCTTTTCCACACTTGAAAAACGGAAGTTTCTTTGGAGATATGGTTACCTTCTCACCTGTTTTGGGGTTTCTTCCGGTGTAACTTTCATACTCTTTGATGAAAAAACTGCACAGGCCACGGATTTCAACTCTCTCTCCCCTGGCAAGGGCATTGGTCAAAGAGTCAAAAAAAGTCTGTACCACTTCAGCCGCCTCTGCTTTGGTAAGCCCTGATTTCTGTTTCAGAGCTGAGATAAGTTCAAGTTTGTTCATAAATCCTCTTTATCATGTTAAACCACTGGGAGTGGGGGTTGGGCAGTATGCAAACTGTCTCTGTATTAATTGAAAAGAAAAAAATCAAGAAATCAATGAAAGGAACTCTTTAAATAAATTTTAGCAATATGTCAAGGGGTTATAAAGATATTGAGGGTAATTTTTCAATGTCGTCAGCATCTATTTCAACGCCTGCAAACTGCCCTAAGAGATCAATCCGTATGATGACCCGCCCTTTACCCTTGTAGGTTAGAAATTCTCCTTTTATACCTGACATGGGGCCACTGACCACAAGGACTGGATCTCCACCTTCAAGGCTTGACGTTCTCCCTATTACCACATCTGCTTCTGTACTGGTGATGATCTTAAGTGATTCAATCTGCTCTTCAGATACCGGTACCGGACCGTTGTGGGAACCAAGAAGACGGACAGCCCCCACAGTCTGCACCACATTAAGGTGTTCTCTTGGGTCAAGAGAGATATTGACAAAGATATATCCTGGAAACAGAGGTATATCAATTATCTTTTTTCTGTCTTTACGTTTACTCTGTACCTTTATTCTGGGCAGAAAAATATCAATGGATTTCTTACGGATCGCCTCAGTTACAACATTTTCAAAACGGCTTCTTGTCAGCAGCGCATACCATTTTTTTTCTGACATCACTCTTTTTTAAGATTCTCCTTTTTTTCTGACATCATTTATTGCCAAACTCTCCAAGTCCATGGAGGTTCACAATAAATGACAACGCCTGATCGTCCTGAGTGTCTGAGTACGCAACGCGCATTGACCAGCAGGGTCTGTTAAGGTAAAAACCGGTATGAGACTCAATATTCTTCTTCTCTATCAGATCGTGCTCACAGCTTATAAAGATATTGATACTGTCTGTCAGTTTTGTATTCAGACCTGCAAACAGAGATTCTGACTCAGAGTCAGAATCAGACTCCTCATACCTGTACCATGTCTCCAGAGCATCTCCTCTGGTATCTCTGATTGTTATTCCAGAGTCGTGTGAGGTAAAGCGGTTATCATACGGGGACCACTTAAGATCGTTATTAAGGGAGAAAAATGGAACAGGTGAAATTTCAATCTCAGAAGAGATGTCTGAAAAAGCTTTGCCAGCTTTAAAAGATCGCTCTGATCTCAGAGCATACTCTGATTTCAGCCAGGATGATGAGAAATAATCTTCTGACTCCAACTCCAGTGAGTCGTCCTGTTCTGAAGGCTCTACACGGTAGCTCTGACTTATCTCCATCCATGCGAATTCTCTGTAGTTAAAGAGAGGTTCATAGCTCTGTGTCCTATTGTCTGATTTTCTGAGGTCTCTAGAAGGGGTTATTCTGTTTCTATTTCTGGATGTCAGGCGATTTGCCAGACTCCAGGTGACACAGCTCTCCTCTTCAATATAATCAAGATCATCAAAGTAGGGCAGATCGTTCTGACTTATGTCAGGAGTATAGGAATATTCAATTGTGGGGAGAATTTCATGTTTGATCTTTTCTGCAAAACTGTTACCTGTATTAAATACCCTTGAGAGTTTTGTGGAGAGTTCAAGATTGAAGTCAGCCATCTCTCTATGGCTCAACTGTGTAACATCTGCTGAAGTGTCAGATTCTGAAGCCTCAACAGTATTATCATCTGACGAGGGCAGATACCACATGGTCTGACGGACTCCAGCTGATGGCTCCAGATAAAAGGCGCCAAATTTCAAAGGGATGTAAGCTCTGGGAAAGATGTCTGTACGGTGTCCGCTCAACAGCTCTTCTGAAGTGTCATTCCGGTAGAAGTAACGGTATTCAGAGTCAATATCATAATACAATAATGTTTTGCCCATCTGTTGTCTGACTGTATTGAACTCAACAGATGGCAATGTCTGAAGTGTGTTATCTTCGCTGTCTGTCTGCCTTGCAACTACATTGTCAAACCATTGCGCCCCTACATTAATGGTTGCTCCTGCCCATGTCCGGTTTATGTTGAGGCTGTTTTCCCTTGTAGTGTCATCATACTCATCAAGGCTTCTGCCAAAGGTCTCCTTGAAGTATCTGCTGACGGTATTAAAACCGGTAAGCCCATCCTTGAATTCATGCAGATAGTCAGCATCACTTACGTAATCGATATCAAGCCTTGCATTCCATGTGTTGTCAAAAAGGTAGCTGTTTTTCATTCTGAACCAGTAACGGTCATGGTTGCCTCTTATTGGGGTGGAGTCATAGCTGTAATCTTCTGATGCTGTGGTGCCATCATCAATTTTATCATCATAAAGATAGTCATAAAAAAGGGTTCCATAGTTGTCAGCACTTGAGATATACCGATACTCCAGACCCATTTTCATCCCCCTCTTACTCATGTAATCGGTGTAGAGGGTGGCATCAGCTCCTCTGGAGATGTTGAGGTAGAGGGGCAGTTCCACCTCAAACCCTTTTCTCTCTGATGATGATAAACTTGGTGTCAGAAGTCCGGTCTGGCGTTTTGTTTTAGCTGGGAAGAGCACTATCGGAGAGTATAAAGCAGGAATGGTTCCTGCCCATAGAGTGGCACTCTTTGCAGTTCCATACCCCTCAATTGTCACTTTAATATCTCTGCCGGAGAGTTTCCAGTCAGGGTTCTCTCCGTCACATGAGGTAACAGATGCCCTGTCCGCACGGTAGGTATCCCTTCCACTTTTTTCAATGGCATCCCCTTTAATGTAGAAGTGGTTCTGCTCAATAAAGATAGTTCCATTATATATTGTGCCGGTCTCTGTCTCAAGGTTGAGTTGAAGGCGTTCACATGTGACGCTGTCTCTGCCTGAGATCAGAATAACATTTCCCGATGCCACAGCCTCTCTGGTGATATTGGAAAACTCAACATAATCTGCCTTGAGCTGAGTAGTTGTGGTGCCAGCTTTTAAATCGGTCTCTCCAGAGGGTTGAGGGGTTCTGTCTTGATCTGTTTTGAGGTTGCTCTCTTTGTCGGGGTTGAGCTTCTCTTCACCGCTGCTGCCCCCTTTGCTCACCCCTGTGATGATAACCTCACCCTCTGCAACATAAACCTGTTTCTCATTATCGTAACTCACCTTCAATGCTGAGATGTGCCACGAGCTATCCTCTTCTCTGGTGGAAAAAGAGAGGGCTGACGGGCATAATAAAAAGCCATTGATAACTAAAAAGGCTGAGATTGTGATAAAAATAGAATACAAAAAAGACAAAATGGAAATTCCCATAGGATCAAGTTTGATTTTGCACTGCATGAAATTTTGATGTATAAAGCCATTTTAAAGTTCAAATGTCAAGTCATCATCTGTAATCAGAGCATCAGAACGCTATAAATCAGCAGATATTCAGGGGCAATTATGTTTATAACTCTCGAAGGGATTGAAGGTTCAGGAAAGACAACACAGATGAGAGCCATTGCCCGATTTCTTATGGAAAATGGACATCAGGTAGTTACAACACGGGAGCCAGGTGCTACAGAGACAGGGAAAAAGATCCGTTCCATCCTTCTTGATCCTGAAAACAGCTGCATATCACCGGTGTGTGAACTTATGCTCTATGGTGCAGACCGTGCCCAGCACATTTCCGAGGTGATAGTTCCAGCGTTAAAAGGTGGAAAAACTGTTCTGTGTGACCGGTTTGCCGATGCAACCACTGCATATCAGGGATTTGCCAGGGGGGTTGACCTCTCATTGATTGATCAGATCTACAAGATGGTTGCAGGCAATCTCAAGCCTGATATCACCATACTCTTTGATCTTGACCCGGCAGTCGGGCTTGAAAGGACATTCAAAGCACTCCACAATGGAGAGCGGTCGCACCAGGAGAGCCGTTTTGAACAGGAGCACCTTGATTTCCATGAGCAGGTACGTAAAGGATATCTTGCAATTGCAGAAAAGGAGAAGGAGCGTTTTCTTGTGGTCGATGCATCGCTGTCAAGAGAGGAGATATTAGAACAGATTCTTTTTAGTACCAACTTTCTCAATTTAATAAAGTAGAGACTATATCAGGAATATAAAACATGAGCTATTCAATACTTGACTCCATCGGCAATACACCGCTGGTTGAAATCAAACGTCTCAATCCGGTCCCGGGAGTCAGAATTCTTGCCAAGCTGGAGTATCTCAACCCCGGAGGTTCAATAAAGGACAGAGCAGCACTCTCCATGATTGAAGATGGAGAGCAAAGCGGTAAGCTGACCAGAGATAAGGTTGTTATTGAGGCCACCAGCGGCAATACAGGTATAGGTCTTGCCATGATCTGTTCTGTAAAGGGGTACAAGCTTCTTCTCACAATGTCTGAGTCTGCAAGTGAAGAGCGCAAAAGCATTCTTCGGGCAAGGGGGGCGCAGATTCTTCTCACACCCGGACACAAGGGGTCAGACGGTGCCATTGAGGAGGTTTACCGGCTTGCCCGGGAGAATCCTGATAAATATTTCATGACAGATCAGTATAACAACGATGCCAACTGGAGAGCCCATTACAACACAACTGCAATGGAGATCTGGAATCAGACTGAAGGCAGGGTCAATGCACTGGTTGCAACACTTGGCACCAGCGGTACACTCATGGGGCTATCCAGACGACTCAAAGAGCTTAACCCTGATATCAGGATCATTGGTGTTGAGCCTTTTCTGGGACATGGGATTCAGGGGCTCAAGAACATGAAAGAGTCTTACCAGCCGGACATCTTTGATAAGAGGCGGCTTGATGAGAAGGTCAATATCGAAGATGAGGAG
>Ga0209373_10004138_pt1 | contig 12746 bp, 7 predicted proteins | sample Higcelweek5metaG_FD_187173 | JGI IMG/M metagenome (GOLD analysis project Ga0209373, IMG submission 187173) | Freshwater pond sediment microbial communities from the University of Edinburgh, under environmental carbon perturbations - High... | ecosystem: Environmental > Aquatic > Freshwater >... | reverse complement strand
CCCGGCGGGAGCAGGTGTTCATCGCCAATTCGGAATTGCGCAGCCTGGAAGCCCCCAACCATGCGGTGATCGTGGGGCTTCGCAAGCAATATGAAAGCGTGCTGATCGACATCCTGCGCCGGGGCGGGAACGACGGTACCCTGCGCATGGACGAGCCGACAATCGCGGCCTACGCCATCCTGTCCATGCTGACCGGCATCTGTTCCTGGTATCAGCCGTCGGGCCGCAAATCCGCCGAACAGGTCGCCACCCTGCACCGCGACCTGATCCTGCGCGGCATCGTCGCATGAAAAAGGCCGCGACCCAAAGGTCGCGGCCTGGAAGTTAGAAGCAGGGGGCGGCGTGAGTCCGCCCGGCGCTTGAGGGACAGGGCATTAAAACTTCACATTCACACCGGCATAGAAGTACCGGCCACGATTGTCCCAGTTGCCGGACGTGGTGTTGCCCGTGCCCTGATAGATGGAGGGATGGTTCGGCGGACGGTCGTTCAACACGTTCTGCACGCCAGCGCGCAGCACCAGATCCTGCGTGACATTATAAAGCACGCGGACATCATGGTACCAGACGTTCCCCGTGTAGAACGGGATGCGCGGCAGCGGCTGACCTTCGGTGATGGGCAGCAGGGTTTCGTCCGCGACCTGATTATCCTCGAACCGGGTCGTCCAGGCGAAGGTGAAGACTTCGTCGGAATAGCTGGCGGTACCCGACAGCTTCCAGTCCGGGGTGCCCGACGTACCCGCATATTTACGGGGTGCCTGCCCGGCCTGGGAGACGAAATCATACTGCAACAGACGGGTGCCCTGAATGCTCAGGTCGATGCGGCTGTCATCCTTTGCGGCGTCCATCACATCCTTCAGATCGAAACCGTAGGCGGCCGAGAAGTCGATGCCCCGGTTCTTGAAGCTGGCAATGTTGGCCTGGTTCAGGCTGACGCTGTCGATACCACCGACAACATTGGTCCGCGCACCGGTCTGGTCACGTACGATCAGGTCACAGAGAGAGCTGCCACCCGCCGTATCATAGCAGGCCTGGAACACGCCCGACAGGGCCGGCAGGTTGATCGCATCCTTGATGTCGATGTCGTAGTAATCGACGGTGGCCGCGAACCCATCCAGGAAGGTCGGCTGAATGACGGCACCGACGGTAAAGGTCTCCGCCGTTTCCTCATTCAGGTTGAGGTTACCACCCTGCAGCAGGCGCAGGGAGGAACGGCCCGTGCCGATATTGCTGTCGAAGGTGGCGGCGTTATAGCCGGGGATATCGCGCGTACAGTTGGCGACGCGGACATTCCGGGCCTCACCGGTCAGCGTGGCGACACGCGAACGGTCGCAAGGATCCTGCTGCGCGCCCGTGAAATTCTCACCCGTTGGGGCGAACAGCTCGATGATGTTCGGCGCGCGGACCGATTCGGAGTAGGTGCCGCGGAAGCGGATATCGTCGATGGGCGTGAAGTCAGCGCCGACCTTCCACTGGCTGACACCACCGACCGTGCTGTAATCGGCCCAGCGGTAGGCACCGTCCAGGGTCAGTTCCTTGACCATGAACATATCGGCCAGCAGGGGCACCCGTGCCTCTGCATAATATTCAGAAACGTCATAGGCACCCTGGCGGCGTGGAATGGCGTTGGTGAACAGCAGGCCCTGGGCGGTGGCGCTGTCGGTTTCCTGGTCCGACCTCTCTTCACGATACTCGGCACCGACGGCAATGCCCAGCGGGCCGGCCGGCAGTTCGAACAGGTCGGTGGTCACGTTGAACGCAGCCACCTGCTGGCTGGCCTGACCAATGGTGACGGCGGTCGCCTTGGAATAGTCGATGGCAGCCTGGCTGGGACCGTTCAGCCAGTCGAACGGGATACAGCCGGCGGCGGCGGCGCGGACACCGGCATCCGTGGACAGCAGATCACGGCAGATCGGGCGGCCCGTGGCCGGATCGATCACCGCATCAAGCTGACGGGTATAGCGGTCCTTGTTGAACTGGCCACGGTTGAGCGACTTACCATCCAACTGGCCGTACTGGTAGTAGGTGTCCCACTTGACGGTGCGGTCGCCCGCCTCGAAATCACCTTCGAAGCCGATGACGGTACGGATCATATCGCGCTGCTGCTCGATCACGCGTTGACCGAACTCTTCGGTGAAACGAAACAGTTCCGCCGACGCGGTCGGCGCTGTCAGGCCGTTGGCGTCAAAGATGCGGCGCAGTTCGACGGCATTGGTGCTGGTGCCGGCCAGGAAGGCGTTGTCGCGGCGGACATTGTGACGGAACGTGGCCGTGCCGGTGAAGGCCGGCTGTGCCCGCGGGTTGGCGCTATCGATGCTGGCGGCGCCGATCTCGGCGGTCAGCTTGACGTAGTCGTTGATCTCGTACGACCCATAGGCGCGGCCCAGCAGACGCTCGCTCTCACCCTGCAGCGTCGTGTAGATCGACGTGTAATCCAGCGACGGATCATCGCAGAGCGGCGTGGCGGCCGTCGGGCTGTTGCGCGGGGCCAGGCAGTTGGCGTTCAGCCCCTGCACCGACCGCGTCTCGAAATCGATGGACACACCGGCCGGCGCGTTGGCAGCCAGCGGGCCGGCACCCGGATTGGCCACCAGCGTGCGGAACACGCCGCCACGGCCCGTACGGCTCTTCGGATTCTGGATGGAGGTGTTGGGCGTCACCAGTGTGTTGAAGGTGATGCCGGGGCTGGCCCATTTGCGGTCGTCGGCCAGGACGGCGTCAACCTTGGTATATTCCACGCCGGCCAGGATATAGCCCTTGCCTTCGTTGAACTTGGCACCGAACACGGCGCTGTGCTGCATCTCCTGCCCGTCACCATATTCGGTGATGCCGTAGGAGCTGTCGACTTCCACGCCCTGGAAATCCTTGCGCAGCAGGACGTTAACCACGCCGGCGACGGCCTCGGAACCGTACACGGCGGATGCACCGCCGGTGATGATTTCCGTACGCTGCACCATGCTGGTCGGGATGGTGTTCAGGTCGACGGCGGAGCTGTCGAGCGCGCCCGTGATATGGCGCTTGCCATCAACCAGCACCAGTGTGCGGTTGGTGCCCAGGCCGCGCAGATCGACGCGGCTCTGCCCGCCGACAAACAGGAAGCCGCCCGACGACTGACCATTCAGGGCCGGTGCCAACTGCGGGGCGGCGGACACGGCATCGGCCAGGTTGGTGAAGCCGGCGAAGCGGATTTCCGTCTCGCCCACCACATTCAGCGGCACCGTGGAATTCAGGTTGGAACGCGCGATGCGCGAACCGGTAACGACAATCTCTTCCAACTGCTCCTGGGCCACGGCGGTGCCCGTCATTCCGACCGCTGCCCCCAGCATCAAAAGCCCGCGTAGTGCGCGTATAGTCTTGCTGTCCGTCTTTATCATTGCATGCCTCTCCGATTGCGCCCGCCGGTTCTTCTATGGCGAGGGCGTGGTAAGACGGCGATTGAGACATCGCGGAAGCATGATGATCAAATAATAATCGACGCTGAAGAATCCAAATCAAGTGGTCGTGTTATATTTAACACCATTCATTTCATGTTTGCAAAAATATCAGCAACATTAAAAGAGAAATCAATTGAATGAATGATATAAGGGTTTATCTTTTTTAGTACACTTCCACCAGACATGCGGATTGGCCGCTTATTATTTCACTTGTTTCAGCCACTGGCACCACACGCCACAGCGTGATGAAGCAGAGATGAAGCTGCCCCAACCTGTCGGCCGATGTGTCCGCGCGGTGCAGCAAAGGGGGTGCAGTGTCTTGCAAGTACGTCGGAAGCACCGCATGGACGGCCCAGCGGGAGCCAGAGCTGTCTTCGATTGATCAAAAACAACCGCTAGCTGCCGCCGGGGCTGGCGGAAAGGCGGTGTTCGGCCACAATCCGGGAGACAGTCGGCTGGCTGATACCATGCTTACGGGCCATTTCAGCGCCCGTACGGTCGCCGGACAGGATGCTTTCCGCGATCTCCCGCCGCTGCGTGGCATCCAGCTTGCGCCGGCGGCCACCGATACGTCCGGCAGCCCGGGCCTTGGCAAGGCCGGCACCGGTGCGTTCCAGCAGCATCACCCGCTCGAACGCCGCGAAGGAACCGATCATCCGCATCAGCATATGGCCGGCGGGCCCGGTCGTTTCGATCCGTTCCGCCAGGCTGCGGAAGCCCGCGCCCGCCTGGGCAATGCGGTCCAGAAGATGCAGCACTTCCTTGAACGACCGCGAAAGCTGATCCAGGCCCGTGACCACGACGATATCACCCGGTGACAGGCCATCCAGCAGGCGTTGCAGTTCGGGCCGGTCCCAGCGGCCCGCCGACACCGCCTCCGTCAGGATACGCGCGCACCCGGCCTCACGCAGGTCGTGCAGCCGGCGATCACTGCCCGGTTCATCCGGGCGGGAGATACGGGCATATCCGATCAGCATCTGCTCCTCCCCCGCTCCACCCGGCTAAATCGCCAGACGTTGATTGGGCTTCAGGTTGAAATGACGAACGGCACGGTCGGGCAGGCGCAATGACACGCGCTGCGTCTGCGGGGAAATACCCAGCAGGGCCTTCGGTGTACCATCCTTGGCGGTGATCAGCCGCGCCGCGCCGCCCTCCACCCGCGCCAGGGGCTTACCCGACAGGGTGAGGTCCGCACCCTTGGCATCATAGGCGACAGACGCCGACCCACCGCCATTCAGCGGCAGCGACAGGCGCGCACCCTGCGCCGCCTTATGGCCGGGCCGGATGTTCCAGGACAGCTCACCCGGTTCCTCCACCACCCCGATCAGACGCCATGTGTAATCCACCATGACCAGTGCCGTGGGGGAGTAATTGGGGTGATCCTCGCCATGGGTGAAGATGCCGGTATCCGGGTCCATCTGTTGGCGGAAGGTCAGGTCGGCCTGGATTGCCTCGCACCAGCGGTCCATCATCTCCGTGAACTCTGCCGCGCGGCCATAATGGTCCATCCAGCGGGGTGCCCGCAGCGCCGTCAGTCCCTGGCTGGCCCCACCCCAGCTGTTGGCGGGGATGGGCCGCACGAAGGCAGGGTCGTCCATGGCGATGGAGGACAGCGGATATTTGCCCCAGAACGCCTTGGGATTATGCAACTGGCGCGTCCACAGCGTGTCAAACAGTGCCTGATCCACCACATGCTCGCCGCAGACCCGGCTGATCACATCCGACCGGACACGGACAAACTTGCTCTGCGCATCCAGATCATAGAAGGCGGCGTCTTCGGCCACATACAGTTTCGACAAGATCAGGCTGCGGATGGCGTCGGCCTGCTCCGTCCAGCGGTCGGCCTCTGCGGTGCGGCCCAGCGCGCTGGCCATCTCCGCCAGCGCGCGCCGCGCGCCATAGATGGTGGCCGACAGGTCGGGGCACAGGCGCGGCAATGAGGGCAGATCATGATGCCGCCGCGCATCCTTGTTGGGGCACTGGTTGGGCATGCCCTGCCAGCGCGGGCTGTTATCATGGCCGGTATCATAGGTACAGAACCCCTCCACCAGCCCGGTCCCACGCGTGTTGCGGTGCCGCATCAGCCAGCCATCCCAGGCCCCACAGGCGCGGTACGCCGCCTCCAGCAGCTCCCCGTCGCCGGTATCGCGCGCCAGTTCCCAGGCCGTGGCCGCTATGGGCACCACCATCTGGATCTGGCCAAAGCCGGTTTCCACCACCTTGTTGTTGGCCGGCAATTGCCCATCGGCGCGTTGCAGCTCAAAGAAGGTCAGATGGCTGTTGCGGGCCACATCGGGTCGGAACTTGGCATAGACCAGCGCCTCATGCGGGCCGCATTCCTGCCAGATGCCGCGATAGACCGAGCCTTCGATCAGCACCGGCTTGGTGACATAGGGCATGATCTGGACATTGCCGGCCAGAACCTCCAGCGCCTTGTCATAGGCGGTCTGCCAGGCACTGTTGGCCGTGGTAAAGCGCGGGGCGTCGGCCTGCTGCGCCTCGCTGGCCCCCACGCCGGGCGGAACGGACAGGCTGGCCAGACCAGCGGCACCGGCGGCCAGCAGGGCGCGGCGGGAGAGTGTCTGGTTCATCGCGCATCCCCCTTCGACAGCGGCTCCAGCCGCATCCAATCCACATCCACTACTCCCCCTGGCTCCCCCTTCGTAAAGGTGAACAAGGCCGGGCGGGAACCTTTCCACCAGGAGAATCGGGCCAGTTGGATAGCCTCGCCAAACGCCTGGAAGCTCTTGCCCTCATCCAGGCTGTAGGTGTAGCGGACCTTCTGATCCTCCGTCACCTCGGCGCGCAACTGCACGCTTTTGCCTTTCAAGGCCTCCCCGCGCGTTTCGACGCCAGCCGATGACAAGGTCAGGTACCGTGTCCCCCCCTCCTGCACCACACCGATCCAACTGGGCCGCACACCGAACAGCGACAGGCCCGCCCGCTGCCCGTCCGTCAGCCCGGAAACATCCAGCCGCGCCGTGATGCGCCGGTCGGGTCCTTGCAGGATCTGGGTCAGGGTATTGCGGGCCGTCGTGATCTGCGCGGCCTTGCCCGCGATCAGGCGTAGGAAGCCGGGGCGTGCCGACAGGCTCCACGCCTTGTCATCCGGGTTATGATTCCAGGACCATTGCAGGCCCAGGGACTTGGCCGCGAACTCATCACTATCCTGCAAACGGTCGCCGGTCGGGGCCACGCCCGTGTCCGGCATCGGATGCACCGCCACCGGCTCCCCGCCATAGGTGTCGGCCAGCCGCTTGCCCATCACCGGCCAGTCATCGACCCATTCAACGGGCTGCAGATGCACGATGCGGCCAAAGGCGCCCGTGCTGTTGAAATGCGCGAACCAGCCCTGGCCCGACGGGGTTTCCACCCATCCGCCCTGGTGCGGCCCCTCCAGGGCCGTTGACCCCTGGCTCAACACAACCTGCCATTCATAGGGACCGTGGATGGAGCGGGAGCGCAGGGCCACCTGCACCCCCTTCTCCACCCCGCCGATGGGAGCGAAGATGTAGTAGAAGCCGTTGCGCTTATAGAGCTTCGGCCCCTCCAGGATGGGTAGTTTCTCTTTGTCCTGGATGATGACCTTGCCTTCATCCAGCACGCTTTTGCCATCCGGGCTCATGCGGTGCAGGATGATGGGGCCGGCACCAACCACGGAATGCACCAGCCAGGCCGTGCCGTCATCGTCCCAGAAGGGGCACGGGTCCTCCAGCTTCGGCTTGGCGATCACCTGGACCGGCGGGGTCCAGGGGCCTTCCGGCTTTTCCGCCGTGGACATGTAGACGCCTTCGTCGGGCGTCGCCCAATAGACGTAGAACAGGCCGTTATGATGGCGGATGGCGGGCGCCCAGACACCGCTGGCATAGCGGGTGCCGTCAACCGGCTTGGACTTGGTATCGTCCAGCAGGAACGGCCCCGGCATGTCATATTCCGGTGCGAAGGGCAATTTGGGCAGCACATGGCCGATGAGGGACCAATGCACCAGATCGCGCGATTTCAGCACCGGAATACCGGGCGAGAAATGGAAGCTGGACGCCACCATGTAATAGTCGGCTCCCACCCGGATCAGGTCCGGGTCGGAATAATCAGCGTAAAGGATGGGGTTGGTATAGGTCGCCGGTTCCGCCGCCCTTGCCGTCAGCGGCGACAACAGCAGGATCGACAAACTGGTGGAAAACAGGAACCGGCGCATTTTCATTACCCCGCCATCTGATTGCCGTAACCGATAATGATGGTGGCCAGCACCAGCAGGCCGACACCCGACCAGACCATCCGCCGCACAGCAGGCCGCGCATCCTTCCATTCCTTGAAGGCAAAGCCCCAGAGCGTGCCGAAAATGATGATGGAGGCCATGTGCAGGGTCCAGGAGGAGAAACCATAGGTCCCCATCTGGCTTTCACCCATCGTGTAGAAGAAGAACTGGAAGTACCAGGCGGCACCCGCGATGGCGCACAGCACAAAGTTGGCGGCCAGCGGCGGACGCTCCCCCGGTGCCTTCGTGCGGCCCAGCCACTCCCCCGCACTCTTGTTACGGTTGATCAGGATGCCGCACCAGACGGCATTGGTGATCAGACCGCCAAACATGACCAGGCAGAGGATCGGCAAGCCGGTCCAGAGCGGCCCCGTCCCCGCTGCCGCCGACAAGGTCTTCACCGGTTCCCCCGCCGCCAGCCCGAAGGCGAAGCAGGAGGACATGACGCCGGAGAAGGTGGCAACCGCGATGCCCTTCACAAAGTCGAACTCCGCGACCGCCGCCTTCTTCTGTTCCTCCGACAGGGCGGCATCCTTGCGCGCACCCGCCATGGCGACGACGACGATACCGGCAAAGGTGACGGCCAGCCCCAGCAGGATGATATTGCCACCCGCCGTATCGATCAGCTTGGCCTGGAAATCCCCTTGGAACAAAGGCGGGATCAGCGTGCCGAACACCGTACACAGACCCAGCACCACCGCCATGCCCAGCGACAGACCCAAATAGCGCATGGTCAGGCCATAGGTCAGACCGCCGAAACCCCAGAGCATGCCGAAGATCACCGGCCAGACCAACGTGGGCGTCGGCGTTGCAGACAGCACGCCCAACAGGTCATTGGTCTGCACCGACGCAAAGAACCACGGGGCCAGCAGCCAGGAGACGATGCCCCCTGTCAGCCAGTAAATCTCCCACGACCAGCGCCGCACGGCGCGGTAGGGCACATAGAAACTGGCGGACGCAAGACCGCCCAGCCAATGGAACAGAACACCCAGCAACGGATTACCAACCATGCCTGAAAATCCTCCCAGTTCATCTTTTCGGGCTGAATACCTTTGTGGTGTCGTGCCGAAGGTACGCCCGAGATGTCATGCCGAAGGTACGCCGACGGCGCCCGGCCCGGTGATTTATACGGCAAATTTCTCACATTATGAATTTTGATCTTAAATTATGAACATTGCATCAGTAGGTCGTGCGCCCGCCCGACGTGTCGAAGGTGGAAGCGGTGGTGAAGCTGCATTCCTGTGATGCCATGAAACAGACCATGGCGGCACTTTCCTCCACCATGCCCAGCCGGCCCATGGGGATGCGGGAGCGCATGTAATCGACCTGGCTTTGCGGCAACTGGTCCAGGATCGGGCTGTCAAAGGTGGCCGGTGTCAGACTGTTGGCGATCACGCCCTTGGTGGCCAGTTCCTTGCCCAGCGATTTGGTGAAACCGATCACCCCCGCCTTCGACGCTGAATAGGCCGAGGCATTGGGGTTGCCCTCCTTGCCGGCGACCGACGCGACATTGACGATACGGCCATAGCCGCGTGTCAGCATATGGGGCACCACCGCCCGGCAACAATGAAAGACACCGTGCAGATTGATGGCGATGGTGCGGTACCAGCTCTCCAGCGGAAAATCCTGCACCGGCACCGTCGCCCCCGTGATCCCGGCGGAGCAGACCAGGATATCGACATGGGCCAGCGCGCCCACACTGGACGCCGTGGCGTCCGCAACTTGCCCGGCGTCGGCGACATCCAGGGCGACGGTATGGGCGGCCCCCACCGCATCAGCGGCGACCAGCAGCGCGTCGGCATTCAGATCCCAGAGGGCGACCTGCCCCCCTTCCGCCCGGATGCGGCGGGCAACGGCCAGCCCCAGACCGGACGCCCCGCCCGTGATGATCGCGCTGCGCCCCGAAAAGCGCCCGGCAAATACGCTCATAGCGTGGAACCTCGTAAAGATAGTCGGCGTCTTCGTAGCGCGGATTAGCGAAGCGTAATCCGCGGAAATCCCGTTGACGTTGGCCCGCGGATTACGCTTCGCTAATCCGCGCTACGGACAACCCAGTTCAGAACGTGCCGTTAATGGGGCCGTCATGGATCCGGTCGGGCAGCCAGCGGGCACCCGTGCTGCGGAAATCGACGACATCCTTCAAGGCGAAGGCGGGGGTACCGCGTGGCGTGCGCAGGCGGAAGAAGTCCGCATCCTTCACATCCTCCAGCCGGATGGCCGGACGCGGGTCGGGCGCTTCCACCGCGATCTCGACATTGGTCATCTCCACCCGGCGCGCATGGCGAATGAAGAAACCCGTGGCCGGCAGATCACCGAACATGGTGGCCTCCGGATAGGCCATTTCGGCCTCCGGCGGCGTAATCTGCGCCATGGATGCTGGCGCACCACCGACATGGTGGAAATAGCAATCGGCGATACGCAGATCCTCGATGGGCTTTTCCGTCAATCCGGCCACGACGGACGGCAGGATGGTGGCACTGGAGGAGACGACATTCTGGATCAGAATACGTTTCATACTGCCCACCGGCACCCCCGCCGGCCCACGCATGCGCTTGCCCAGACGCAGGAAGATGGGCGCATCGACAATCCCGCGCATGGCGATATTGCTGACGGTCACATCCTCGAACACCCCACCATCCACCGTCTCGAACGCCAGACCCCGGCTATCCTCGAAGATGCAGTTGGTGATGGTGATGTTGCGGAAACCGCCATTCGTCTCCGTCCCGAACTTGATGCGCCCATGGATCAGGGGCGCGAAATCGGCGGGCATCTTCTTCCAGGTGCCGTCCAGGACGGACCCGACCTGATAATTGCCGGTCACCAGACAGTCGGAGATGGTCAGGTTCTCCGTCACCCGCGCCTCACCCAGGCCGAAACTGGATTTGGGGCAGATGGCGTCGTCATACGGTGAATTGACGGTGCAGTTGGTGACCCGGACATTCTTGCAGCAATCGATATCGAACCCGTCGCGGTTGGTATCGACCAGCAGATTGTCGATGGTCATATTGTCGACACCGGTGGCCAGCAGGGCAAACCACCCGCCCTCCAGCACCTTGAAATCGCGCAGCAGAACGTTGCGGCACCATTTCAGCGCAATGGCCTTGTTGCCGGTACCGGGACCCGACGGGTCCTTCAGCCAATTATCCTTGCCGTCGCCGCGGCCCAGCCCCTTGCCCCAGATCAGGCCCGGACCGATGATGGCGACATCATGCAGCCCCTCGCCCCAGATCAGGCTGTTGCGCCAATGGCTGTGGCCGAAATCCTGATACTTGTTCCATTCCGGGATGGGTTCGGGATGGTCGTAACCCTGGGTATCGGTGGGGGCCGCCGCCAGGATGGTGGCACCCTGCTCCAGATACAGCGTGATGCGGCTTTTCAGCCGGATCGTGTAGCAGGCATAGGTTCCGGGCGGGAAATAGACGGTACCGCCGCCGCGTTCGGCCACGTAATCAATGGCCTTGTTGATGGCCGGCGTGTCAATGGCGCTGCCATCGCCCTTGGCCCCGAACTGACGGATGTCGGCCTGGAAGACCTGAAACGGCCCGCCCTGGACCGGCTGGGTCTTGGCGGCGGCGGCCCCGGCAACCATACCGGCCCCGGCCATCGCACCGGCACCCATGACAAGCGAACGACGGTCGAACATCTGCACCCTCCCGATACTTTTTGTTTGCCTATCGTCACTGCAACGGACACCCCATGACACCGACATCAACACCGCTGATACCTGCCTTCCCCGCGAAAGCGGGGACCCAGGGGCCACCAGAACCGACAGTTCAGTGCGCTTGGCCCCTGGGCCCCCGCTTTCGCGGGGGAGGCACAGTGGGGAGCATCAAATCATGCGCCCATGAGGTGAACGCTCAAGCTTAGAACTTCACCGTGGCACCCAGGAAGAACTCAGGTCCCAGCACGTCATAGGTGGCAGAGAAGGTGTTGGCGTTCGGCCCCTGCGTGGTGATCGGCGGGCGGTTGTTGAACGCGTTGTTCACGCCGCCGAAGACCTGCAAACTGTCGCTGATATCGTAGTTGAAGGAGACGTCGAAGTAGTTCTGCGCCTTCAGCGTCGGATAGGCGATGCTGTCCAGGGCCGGGGTGGCGGCGGAACCCTGGCGCTTGGGCACGATGTAACGGTCGGTCGTGACCTTGCCGATATAGCGATGGCGCACCGACAGCTGCAACGCATCGACATTCCAGCTGACGCGCGTGCTGCCCCGCCAGACCGGCAGCGGCTGACCGCAGGTCGGGCCGAACGAGCCCTGGCAATGGTTCTGGATGTTGGGGAACGCTGCCACGGGGGTGGAGGTGAAATCATCCAGGAAGGTGTAGCTGGTGGAAATGTCGAAGGACGACACGTCCGACAGGCCGGGGAAACCGAAACCGGCGGCGAAGGAATAACGCGCGGCCAGATCAATGCCCGAGGTCTGCAACCGGCCCGTATTGGCGTTCAGGATCTTGGCCACGAACGGATCGTTGATCTCACCCGTCGTCGGGCTGCGGTTGATGGCGCGGCAGAACTCGCTATTGGCGTCCTGAATGACGTTGTAGCAAAGGTTCAAGGTGTTCTGCAGGCCGCCGCCCAGAGCCGAAATGGCCCCGTCCAGCTTGATCTTAAAGTAATCGACCGACAGATTCAGGCCGGGCACGAATTCCGGCGTCAGGATGGTGCCGAACGTGTAGGTGTCGGACCGTTCCTCGCGCAGGTTCGGGTTACCACCGAAATCGGCGCCGAAGATGGTGTTGGGCTGCACCGCCGCCGTGAAGATATTGGCGGTCGGCACGCCGGTGGCGGCACAGATGGCCCGCACCGCTGCCGTCTGCTGTGCCGCCGGGGCACGGGACGAACAGGGGTCGGTGGCCACACCGACGACACGGTTGATGCCGCCAAACAGCTCGTTCACGTTGGGCGCGCGGATGGCGCGCTGATACTGCCCGCGGAAGGCGATATCACGGGTGGCGCGGTAATCCAGACCGCCGGAATAGGTCCAGACCGACCCGATACCCGACAGGGAATAGTCGGAATAACGGAAGGCACCATTGGCCTCGAGCGCGTCCACCATCGGCAG
>Ga0209373_10004137_pt1 | contig 12746 bp, 8 predicted proteins | sample Higcelweek5metaG_FD_187173 | JGI IMG/M metagenome (GOLD analysis project Ga0209373, IMG submission 187173) | Freshwater pond sediment microbial communities from the University of Edinburgh, under environmental carbon perturbations - High... | ecosystem: Environmental > Aquatic > Freshwater >... | reverse complement strand
GAAGAAGGAAATGCCTTTATCAGTTCATCCTGCAGTATATGCGTATCTGCTTAAGGATGATGCAGTTATGAAAAGGATGCTTGAAAGGGAACACAAGTGTACACTTACACTTATTGAAGATGCCGGCCTGGATCAGGATGAGTACTTATTTGAGGATTCTCGATTAATTACAGAAAAAAGTGACGATTCTCTTGCCGATAGATAAGGAAGAATGTATATTTGTCTTTCTTTTCCCTGGACCGGGGAATCTGGTCTGGCAGGGATAGGTATGCGGAAAATAATCGGGTAACCGCTACCATTCAGGTATAATTTACCGACCAGTTAGAGGAGTTTTATTATCATGTATTCAATCATTGAACAAGGCGGATCTCAGTTCAAGGTTACCCCGGGAGCTACTATTCGTGTTCCTCTTATTGACGCCGAACAAGGTGCAGAGATTACTATCGATAAAGTATTGCTCGCAGCAGATGGCGATAATGTAAAAGTGGGGACTCCTGTTGTGCTAGGGGCATCTGTAAAGGCTAAAGTGCTTGATCATATCAAAGCAGAAAAAGTTATGATTATCAAGCGTAAACGTCGTAAAGACTATCGCCGCAAAAACGGCCATCGTCAGCAGTATACCAGACTTGAGATTGTATCGATTAACGTTTGATAGGGAGCAGTAGAAATGGCACATAAAAAAGCGGGAAGCAGCAGCAGAAACGGTCGTGACAGTAATCCAAAAATGCTTGGTGTAAAGCGTTTTGGTGGACAGCTTGTCAATGCTGGAACAATTATCGTTCGTCAGCGTGGTACTGTTGTTAAGCCTGGTGTTAATGTCGGAGTTGGCAGAGATCATACTATATTTGCAAAAACAACCGGTTTTGTGAAGTTTACATGGATTGCTGATAACAAAAAGAAAGTCGAGATTGTACCTGCTACTACAGCAGAATAAATTCTCATTTTTCTGAAATAATATTAAGGGATCGTGTGCAATGCATTCGATCCCTTTTTTTATTTGTATGTTTTGCCGGGCGTGTAAAAAAAGCCCTGCAATTATTCATTACAGGGCATAAATCAGAAAATAGAATGCATTTACTTAGTTTGAATGAACAAAGTCAGAAAGAAGATCTGGGTATGCTACGTAGCGATCCTGACTTTTATCAGTAATTGTTGAATCATAAGAGGGATGATTATCCGGTTTCCAGATTTTCTTTTTAATATCAACCATTCTTGAGAAGTTCTGTTTTACAGCCTTAAATCTGTTAATTGACAGATAGACAGTATCTCCAAGAAGATCAAATGTACCTGTTGAAATGTATTCATAATCCTCTTTAAGAAACGGACCGCTTTTTCCGGTTTTGTTCTCAATGAATTTCGCTGTTCCATCTCTGTTAAGAATGAAAATCTTCTTTTCGATTGCTTTTACGGTTGGATCTTCAGAATGCTTGTATGTATTTGTACATGTCCATTTTCCATAAACTTTGCTTTTGACTTTATTTGCGCTTTCCTGATCTTTCTGAATCTGAGGCAGAGCTTCAACAACTTTTTTGATCTTTGCCAATGCGTCGGGGAGTAATTTTTTTGATGCGAGAGAATCGACTTTCTGCATCATTGTGTCAATACGCATGACCTGCATTCCTGAAACCTGAGATTTGACTGATGCAACCTGTCCGCGAAGTGCATTTATTTCACTTTCAATCTGAGGAATACTTGCCAGATATGATTTTTCGACCTGTGCAATTTCGGTTTTGAAATCCTTGGCAGCTTTATTTGCAACACTGTAGTTTTTACGGAAGTTTTCGTCTTTTGCCTGACGAAGGAAAAGCTTTGCCGGAGATAATAATGAATCAGGTATACCCTGTGCTTTTAATGCATCCATTCTTTTCTGTGCGTCACCAAATGTTTTCTCAGAAACACTGCATGCAAAAAGTGAAACAATAACGGTTAAACCAAGAAGTTTCACAAGACTTCTTTTATTCATGTCGGATCCTCTCTTTGAAGATTTAAATATGTACTTTGAAATATAAGGCAAAATTGATTGTGCCGCATATTTTTGCGACATAATATAAAGAAATACAAAGATAAGTTCTCAAAAAATAAGAGTCAAGTATAATCCATGCAGTAAATAGGGAAAATCGGGGCAGCTCCCGTGCAACTGGAGCTGCCCCTTTTCAGGAAGGAGGAGAAAAACTACTTTTTGACTTTAAAAGCTTTATAAAAGGTGTTTCCATCACGCTGTATGAGAAGCAGTACGGAATCGTTTGTCTTTACATCTTTAAGTGCCTGTTTAAAAGTATTTATATTTGATACAGCTTTTCGGTTTGCTTCGATTATAATATCGTTCTGTTTTATTCCTGCAATTTCAGCAGGTGACCCTTCTTTGACATCAAGTACAATTACTCCTTTTGTATTATTGTCAAGTTGAAACTGTTCTATATGCTCAGCAGTAATGTTTCCGGCCCTGATTCCAAGTGTAAGAGCTCCATCACCGGATCCGTTCTCAGCCTCTGCCCTGGGACTTTCCTGACCCTCTTTACTGTTTTCTTTGTCACGTCCTGACAGTGTTACATAAACGGTCTGTTTTTTTCCGTTGCGAAGCAGTTCAACAGGTACTTTTTTTCCGGGATGAACTGTGGCTACCTGATTTTTGAGTTCATTTGTATTTGTGACCGCTTTGCCATCAAAGAATTGAATAATATCACCGCGTTTAATACCTGCCTTCTCAGCCGGCTGACCCTTGAATACATCGCCTATAAGCACACCTTTTGTATTATTGTCAAGACCAAAACCTTCAATGGTTTCCGGGTTAAGATCCTGAATCATAACTCCAAGCCAGCCGCGGTTTACTTTCCCTTCGTAAATAAGATCTTCCATGATGTTTTTTGCCATATTGACAGGTATTGCAAAACCAATTCCCATATATCCGCCTGATTGTGTATAAATCATGGTGTTTATACCGATAAGTTCTCCCTTGATGTTGACAAGTGCACCGCCAGAGTTTCCCGGATTGATAGCCGCATCAGTCTGAATGAAATTCTGATAGCTGTTGCCGTCATTGCCTGCGGTTCGGCCAAGTGCTGAGATGATTCCAAGTGTTACAGATGATGACAGGCTGAACGGGTTGCCAATTGCGACAGCCCAGTCTCCCGGGCGGATTTTGTCGCTGTTACCAAGATAGGCAACAGGAAGGTTGTCAACCTTCTCTTTGATTTTAATAACTGCTACATCGGCAAGTGAGTCTGATCCGACAATTGCCGCTTCGAAACTCCGGTCGTCGGAAGTCTTGATTTTGATCTCATTTGCTCCTGCGACAACATGGTAATTAGTCAATATGTAGCCATCCTTTGACACAATGACACCAGAGCCCAGACTCTGCTGCCTGAACTCTTTCTTCTGTACTGGAGGCTGTTGTCTCTGATATTGTCTGGAGCGTGGATCTTGATTTCCAAAGAAATCATCGAACCCGAACGGGTCACCGAAAAACTGATAAAGCGGATTGTTGACATATGTCACAGTGTCAATTTTAGTGGGTATGACCTGAACAACAGTGGGTATGACTTTTTCTGCGAGATCTGCAAATACTGATTGAAATGCGTCAAACTGCGGTGCGCTTTTAATTTCGGGTTGTTTTTCCGCTCCAAAAGAGAGTGAACCGCGATGCGGCCGATCGCTGTCCGCAAATGAACAAGTGGTATAAATAATTGAAATGCCGACAATAAGAGCAAGAGACACAGTCAGTGGAATTAAAGGCTTTTTAAATGATGTATCTTTCAAGGGACCCTCCTTAAAATGTATTTAATAATATTATGTTACTATAAGTTTTGTAAACTATCAGAAATACGGATTATGTTTTGAAATTATTGTGAAAAAAATATTCGATACTTTCAGATGATTATACAATACCTGAGTTGGAAAAATAGACCATGATGCAGGTTTAACTGAAAAAGCAGCGAGGAATGTGCATGGTATCTGAAGTCAGTATGAATAAACGAAAAATGAAAGTAAATGAGGTGAAATCAATTATAAATTAAATCAGTTAATGTCGTAGTATTACAGTTTATTGACAGGGGGAAGATTGACAAAAGAACCGCAGAGAATGCATTGTGTTCTCTGCGGTTCTTTTTGTCAGACTTCGTGAGGAGTTTCTTTGTCAAGAGTTGTGACTGTTGATGTCCCGCCTTCAACAAATGATTGTTCGGAAATGCGAGTGAGTATCGAATTTTCCGCAAATTCTCTAAGTGTTAATGATCCCATATTGCACATTGTGGATTTCAGCTTTGCAAGTGTGACACCTGTGACTTCCCTTACTGATCCGACTATAGGAACGTATGCATCAACACCCTCTTCAAATTTAAGGTAGGAGTCTGATGAGTCAACTCCCTGATTGTATCTCTGCCAGTTTCTTGCCCTGTTTGAACCCTCACCCCAATATGGCTTATACATTCTGCCGCCGATGGAGACACGTGGAGTCGGGCTCTCGTTTGTCATTGCAAAATAACGTCCCATCATGACAAAATCAGCTCCCATGGCGAGAGCTATGATAATCTGTGTATCATTTGACAATCCTCCGTCAGAACAGACGGGAATGTAAATTCCTGTTTCTGCGAAATATTTGTCGCGTTCTGCAACAACTGCCAAAAGTGCCGATGCCTGACCCCGGCCGATTCCCTTTTGTTCGCGTGTTATACAGATGGAGCCACCGCCGATGCCGACCTTTACAAAATCAACCTGTGCCTCTTCAACAAGATATCTGAATGCATCGCCATCAACAATATTTCCGCCGCCGACTACTATTGAATCCCCGTATTTTTTACGGCACCAGACAGTTGCCTCTTTCTGATATTCAGTATAACCGTCTGATGAATCAAAACAGAGCACGTCAACACCTGCATTGATAAGTGCCGGAACACGTTCACTATAGTCATGTGTGTTGACCCCGGCCCCGGCGGCAAGACGTTTTTGTGAGTCAAGCAGCTCAAAGGGATTGTTCACATGGTCAATATAATCTTTTTTAAACACAAGTGAATGAAGTTTGTCCGAATTGTCAAGTATAGGGAGGCACTCTTTCTTATGTTTACGAAGAAGACTGTTTGCCTCGTGAAGAGATATGCCGTTTGTGCCATAAACAACATTCTCTCTTGGAGTCATATATTCACCCACCAGAGAAGAAAGATTGTCTTCAAATTCCCAGAAGTCCTTATCTGTCAATATTCCGACAAGTTTTCCAGTCCCTGTTCCGTCATCGGTAACGGGCATAGTTGAATGCCCTGTTTTTTTACGTAAGTTTACCGCATCTGCAAGTGTGCTGTCAGGCCGGAGATTTGAGTCTGATGGTACAAAACCGGCTTTGTGTGTTTTGACTTTAGTAACCATTGCAGCCTGCTGCTCGATTCCCTGTGAACAGTAGGTAAATGCAAGTCCGCCATTTCGTGCCAGAGAGATCGCCATTTCATGACCGCTTACCGATTGCATGCTCGCTGAAACAAACGGAATATTCAGGGTGAATTTTGGTTTCTGCCCTGATGCAAAACGACTGAGTGGAGTTTTGAGCGAAACATTTGCTACCTGGTGTTCTTTTTTCGTCAGGCGTGGAATGAGAAGGTATTCCGAAAAAGTTCTGGAGACTTCACTGATAATTCTAGCCATTTTGGGACCTCAGAGGGTTTAATTATAAAGAAATAAACTTATAAAGTAAAGAAATGCGCTTAAAAAATCAAGTCTCGTGAAAAATATTGGAAAAATAATTAGATTATCATATGAAAAATATTGATACATCTGCGAAAATAAACTATTTAAGAAGAGTACAGAGTTTAACTTTGCAACTTGTTTTTTTCCAGGTAGTTCTCAGTGGCATGATCTTTACAAATCACTTATATTCCGCCTGGAATAAAAAAAATGCAGTTGTGCAGGCATACGACGAAAAATTCTTAATAAATTTCTCATATATGTGATAAATTTTGGTTTTAATTTCTGAATCTGTGATAGTTCAAAAAGTTTTGGGATTATGGAAAGTATTAAAATTTCAGATATTTATGAGAATTTAACAGATAACCCAATTGGATTAGGTGATCTGATAAAGCCGAAGTTGCCGCAGAATATTCCTGATGGAAAAATAGAGGAAAGCCTGGGTAGCGGATATATTCAGGGAATTCTTGGAACCGGGGGTATGGCAACTGTCTATAAAATATGGAATCGTGATCTTGAAGTAAACCGCGCAGTAAAATTATTACATCCCAATTGTACTGAAGAAACCCGTCAGCGATTTCAAACTGAAATAAAGATTACCGCAAAACTTCATCATGCAAACATTATAGAGATTCATGCAGTTGGTCAGTGGCGTGATCTGCCATATATTGAAATGGAACTTATTGAGGGCATAACTCTTGATACTCTTATTAAAAAAAAGGGAGCTTTGCCTGTTGAGGTCTGTACATCTATAGGGATACTTATCGGACGGGCTTTACGTTATGCGCATAATGCGGAATATATTCTTTATGGGAATAATTATCACGGTGTGATACATCGGGACTTGAAGCCGTCCAACGTAATGATCAGTAATAAAGGTGCTGTGAAACTAATGGATTTTGGAATTGCACGTCCTACTGATATGTCAATACATACTACAGACGGATCAATTCTTGGAACAATGCAGTATCTTTCTCCTGAGCAGCTTGAAGGAAAAGAACTGGATGTGAGAACTGACATATACTCTCTTGGTACGGTGCTTTACGAACTTATAACAGGTGTAAAAGTTTTTCCTGATTTGAATGTGTCAAGGCTGATGATGTCAAAAGTTAAGAACCATTTCAGGGAGATAAGGGATTTTAATGTATTTGTACCTCTGGCGTTAAGACAGCTTGTACATAATTGCCTTGCACATAACAGGATACACAGGATTTCCGGTACAAATGAATTTTTATCGAGAATAACTGATATTCACCGGATGGTTTCCGACAGGACGCCTGAATCCATTCTCGCGGAATATATGAGTACAAGTGCATCCGGGGAAAGAAACGAAATAACATTGCGTAAACGCAGTCCTGCGGTTGTTATTACGTTTCTGTCAGCATCTCTGTTGATTGTGGCGTTGATAGTAAATTTCAGTAAGTTTTCCGAAATGTTCCGGGTCAATGCCGGGAGTAATGTTCTGCCTGCAGTGATTTCTGAAAATGACCGACCGGCAGGGAACCCGCAGATTAATGAAATAAATGTAAATAATATACAAAAAGAGAGTATATTGAAGGATCGTATAACAACTAAGCCTGATGGAATTCAGAAAAAAAGCAGCATTTCCAGGGATGCTTCAAATATAATAAATTCACATAAGTATGATAATCAGGAAAATCTGAATATTGACTATGAAGAGTTATTTTTCAGACAGATTAAAAACCGCCGGTTTGATGATGCATTGAAAAGTTTTGAAAGAATTCCGCAAAATGCAGTCTCTGATAAAATTTTAATTTACAGAATACGGGCACTGAGGGAAAGCGGACAGAAAAACGGGTTGAAAGATGCTTTGTTTACAAACAAAATTAACGATGCAGAAGTGTATCTTGAGAGAGCCCGATATTTTTATGAAAAGTCAGAGCCTCTTAAAGCATTGACAGAACTCAGCGAATGCGGAAAAGTATCAGCTGCATATATCGAAAGCGCCACTGCAAGAATTGAAATGCTGTATCTGAAAGCACAATGTAAAAGCATGGTATTTGACATTAATCCATCAACATTTTCACAAAATGAAGCACTTGACAGCTGGTTTGAAGTAAAATCCGAGCTTCAGATTGCAAAAGACCATCGCTATTATAGAAATGCAGATGCTGAAATGCAGAGAATCACAAGAAAAATGAATGCAGGCAGAGGATAGTGAAAATAATGAGAGTTACAATTGTTGTTTGTACAGCAGTATGCTGCTTTTTATGTAGTATGGTAAATGCAGGTGCTCCGGTTGAACTTGGCGGGGATCTTCCAAAAGTAATCACGGCTGATAAATCCCCATATCTCGCAATAACGGATCTGTATGTGCCTGCAGGGAAAACAGTAAATGTTGAGGCCGGTACTGTCATCATGTTTAAAAATTTTACCGCGATTCATGTCCGCGGTACACTTATTGCCAGAGGAACAGCGCAAAGACAAATTGTTTTTACATCTGAAAACGATGGCAGGTTCAATAAAGAAACTGCACTGAATCCTACTCCCTATGACTGGAATGGCCTGTATATTCATAAGGAAGGTTTCGGGACCTCACTTGAAAATGTCAATGTGTTGTATTCTGTAAAGGGTGTGTTTTCTGAGACAAAATATATACGTATTGCTGATTGTGTTTTTAAAGATAACGGGCGCTCCAATTGCACCATTGAAGGTGATGAGAAAATAATCAATCAGGCTGCTCCATTTACTTATGATGTTTCTGTGAGAGATGCAAAAATTGACGGGGTGCCAATACGGATACTTAAAGATCCTGATGCCGCGCGTAGAAACGTTTTTCGTTATACGGGCCTTGGAATGTGTGCTGCCGGCCTCGTATTCGGCGGAGTTTTCGGATATCAGTGGTATAGTGCAAATAATGAATACAAAGACCTGTCGGACAGAAATAATATTGCTGTGCAGGAAGATCCGGGGAATCTGAAGGTAATAGATGACAAGATAGATGAGAGAAAGAAAGACGGAATACTTTCTGCATCCGGCGGGGCATTTTTAATGGCTGGCGGCATACTTCTTGTCTGGTCATTTACATTCTGAATCATCTGAAAAGAGATTGCATTGTGACACAATATATCTGTAAATATCCAGTCATTTATACTATTTACTTAATGATAGTTACGATGTTTGTATCATGCAATGATTATAATCCTTTTAAAGATTATGACAATGCAAGTGCTGTTATTGTCAGAGCTAATTTTACTGATGAAGATACAGTAACAATATTTTCTCTTGAGACACTTTCCATAACAATAACAGTACCGAATCTGATTGATTCGGTCACTGTTGTATCAGAGGGGAACCGATTCTTCAATGACGGAATGAAAACAATAAAGTGCGGTAATACTGATTCAATTGTAAAGTCGCTAAAGGGTATAGTTTTTTCCTACTGGAAACCCGGAGAGAAGCAGATTGACATAAGGGTATACAGGCAGAACGGGGAAGTACTTTCACAAAAAAAGAAAATATATGTAAGACTGCCGGAATATGCTGAAACTGTAAAAGGCTATTATAATCAGAATCTGCAGCTGAGCTGTGAATCGGTCAATGATAAAAGTATAATGTATCAATGGCAGATCTCGGATACAACTATAAAGGAACGTCAGGGGTCATCTCTGGTAAAGCTTATAAACAGCGGTGAAGAGCAGGGCACCGGTTATTTAGTGTTGACTGATGGCATCTATATGTCGTCAATGCAGACTTTCAAGTTTGAAATTACAGATACTTCCGCCCCGGTAATTAAAATTCCTGACGATCTGAAAATGAGAAATGATACCATTTTAAGCGGTAATTCAGAACTTCCTCTTAAACTTTTTGTTTCCGATATAGGTCAGAATAAAAATCTTAAGGTCAGTATCAATGGCGCCGATTCGTTTGATATCAGAAGCGGTAACCTATATGTCAAGATTATCGGGGGCCTGGATAAATCTGCCGGATTAAAAAAAATAGCAATTTCAGCGCAGGATAATGCAATAATACAGAATACTGCGAGCAAGGTAATATGGCTGGGTTATGATCAGAATGCTGTTAAAAGTAAACAGTGGGCACTTTCAATGCTTATTCCATCGACAGATACCTCAAAGAGTTCGATCAGTGCCAAAACTATATACGGGCTTATTGAGCGATATAACAAAGATACGCTGCCTGTCAAGGTTGATTTTTATGTAAACGATCTCAAAAGAGATTCCATTTCCAATGTAACCGGTAATGAATGGTCAGGGACAGTTGAGCTTGACACCGGTAAAAACATGATAAAAGTTATTGCTGTAAAGGGCAATGAAGCCGATTCAGTTTCACGAACCATTTTTTATAGTAAATCGCTTAATGACACAATGAAACCTGTTTTGAAAAATATCACCATTGATGGTTTAAGAGACAACCGGTTTATAACAGATGAATTAATTGATATATCGGTTATTGCTTTCGATGAGGGCGGGAAAGTGCAATCTGTCACTTGCAATGGCGAAAATATGAAAAATCAGAACAAGTCTGAATATGTCTGGAATATTGAGAACTTAAAACTGAACTTTATCGACGGCGTAGCAGAAGTGAACATTGCAGCTGCTGATGTTAAAAATAATGCAGTAATTTATAGTAAAAAAATATGGTATAATACACTTCCCAGAATAATTAAAACACCACTTTTTGAATCTCCTGCTCGAGCCGGCCGCCTTTACACAGATGCTGTAAAAGTAAATGAGAGCGACAAATACGATCTGATCCAGTATTCATTGACATGCTCGGATTCAACATCAATGAAAATTGATAAAAAGGGAAATGTTGTCTGGAAACCGCTGAAAAATGCAACGGTTGAATATACTATCCGCATATTCGACAGATTCGAGACAGTTTCATTTTCAGATACACTCTTTGTAGTTGACAGTAATACAGTTATCAATAAACTTGATATTGACAATGTTGTAGACAGGTTTCCGGATGTGCTTTCACTGAGCATGCATCCTTCAGAAAATGATACAATGAAAGTAAACTGCACTCCTCTGAGCGGCACACCACCATATTACTATAATGTCACTGCAATGGGAAGTAGTCTGCAGCCGTCAATGAAAGGTGATACACTGATCTGGGTATCATCAAAATCGGATACAGGCATTATCAGATTTGAAATAATCGTTTCAGACAAATATGATAAAAAAGATACTGTTAACCCCGTTGTTGCCCTGATGCGCGGAAATCAACCGTTTACTGTCGCCTGTTCACTGGCTGTTGATACATTTCCGGATAGAACTATTGATATGAGCAGTCAGGAGAAAAAAGGATATATCAATATATCAATAGCCGATCCGGATTATGAAGACTCCTATACCGTATACATTAAGGAGTCCGGTGTACTTGACACATTAGAATTACAGAATATGAGGGAATTCAAGGTTGAGCTTTATGGATCGCTGCTCAAATCCGGAATGGATACAATAGACATCAGAATTACCGATAATGGCGGACATGAAATCAGATATGATCGAATTGTCAACTATGGCATGATACTGCAGAAGTGCGAACTTAAAAGTCCCCGGAATTCTGATACCATTACTGACAGCGCAATTTCATTTGTATGGTATAAAAACAGTATTCAAAATGTTCAATATGAATTGTATGCCGGCAGCGCCGGCGATACATTGGGACTTATATATAAAGGATATGATACAGCATTTACTTATTATGCAAAAAGAATGCCCGGTATGTATCTTTGTCAATTATATGTGTCAAATGGAAAAGCCCGCCTCGGCGGGAGTCTTCAGTTTTTCATTCAGGCAGCAGAAGATACTGTAAAAATAATGAGCAGTTCAGATATGTTCGGAAGCTATTCTGTTGCAGATCATGATACTATTCATGGAACTGTTAATTTACAAAAGGTTAATGGAAGTGTTAAATACAGTGCATACTTCATGGATAACCTGAAGTTGTTTTCTGTTTTTGGCGCGCATTTAAGTTACATACCTGCTATTGTTGACACAGGATACAGAAAAATCGCCGTTGTTGCGATTGATACGCTTAACGGTACATCCGACACAATAGTTGCTGAAATTGTCATAACAGAAAAGAAACCTGTGCTTTATCTTGAAACAGAGAGCAGTCATCTGAAAAATGATATTTTACTGATGGAATCGGGATTGGTATCTGATACAATACTTGTTTCAATAAAGACAGATATAGCTATTGCCAGGGGTGAAATATACGATGTAACTGTTTTTCAGAGGAATACAGTCGCAAGAATTCCTATTGGTAATACAAATACATTTACAATTACAGTTGATCAGCTGCCTGCAAATGAGACAAGTGATATAATTGACATAAATGTAGTAGGTTCAAGTCTGGGTGAAGTGACAAAAAAGATAATTGTGTTGAAAAACTGATGTGCGATAAAATATATACATCCGAAAGTATCAGGCAGATGTCAGGAAAAGATAAGATTTTATCAAAAGTAATTTTTACGATAATCGTAATGATTCTTCTGTTTATTATAAACTGCGCCCGGGACTACAATCCTTTCAATGATTATTCACTTGCGCGTGTTCAGATAAACAGTGATCTGGGTGATACAAGTGAGCTGTATTCAAGCGATACAATTCAATTGACACTTATAATACCGAATCTGATCGAAAAAATCACTGTACACACAGATAGTAACAGATACTTTACAGATACAATATTTCACAACAGGTATTTTGATCTGTCTTCTGAAGTGCATTGTGATTTTACTGTATGTTTTTTTGATACCGGATGGAAGAGTATTCGTATTGAAACTGAAAGAAAAAATGGGGAAGTAAATACTGAAGAATTGCGCCTGTATATCAGACAGCCGTTATTTCAGGATTCAATAGTGGGAATTCTTGGCAAAATTTTACAACTTCAGACCAGACCCGTCAAAGACAGCAATGTTGTATATAACTGGAGGTTTGGAGATTTATGCAGAGTAGAGTCAAACATATCGGTAAAAAGCGCAATTATAAGAGCGCAGAGCGATTCCGGTATCGGTGAGTTATGGGTCAGTGATGTGCATGGTGAACACTGTACACCATCAGTAAAGTTCAGGTATAAATTCAATG
>Ga0209373_10004136_pt1 | contig 12749 bp, 10 predicted proteins | sample Higcelweek5metaG_FD_187173 | JGI IMG/M metagenome (GOLD analysis project Ga0209373, IMG submission 187173) | Freshwater pond sediment microbial communities from the University of Edinburgh, under environmental carbon perturbations - High... | ecosystem: Environmental > Aquatic > Freshwater >... | reverse complement strand
GAAGACGCCGACGGCTCCTTCACGCCGTTTGCCGCGACCGGCGCGGAGCTGATGGAGCGCGGCGTCCCGGTTTCGATCCCGGAACCGCGCGCCAGCCGCCTCGTCTTCTACCGGAGGAAGTGACGCCTACTGCAATGCGCTCTATTTCTCCTCCGCGTTCCATCAGGCGTTCGGGGAGACCCCGTCGCAGTACCGGAAGCGGAGGAGAATCCGGCTCACCGAGTAGCCCGGCTATCGGAAGCGGAGCAGCGCAACATCGCCCTGCTTCAGATCCAGCGTCACCTTCGGTCCGTTGCCGAGTTCCCGGCCGGAGAGAAGGTCGGTGACGGGGCCGTTCCCGCCCGTATCGACGACGTAGACCCCGTCTTCGGGGGCGATGACCGCGAGCCGGTCGCCGTTGATCAGAACTCCCGCCGGCCGGTCGGTGTAGAGATGGAGCCCGGCATATTTGGCAAAGGCGCGATAGAGCTCCGGCGGCACCGCCGTCGTCCCGCAGAAGAGTGCCGGAACCGGTTCCGGGCGGAGGACGATGGCCGGGGTGCCGTCGCTGTATTCGGCCAGCACACGGTCGCCGGGCCGGGGAACCGGCGAAAGCGTCGGGCGGGCGGAATCCTTCGTGCGGGTTCCGGCGGCGGAGAGCCCGAAGGCGATTCCCTCCGGCGTCGGCTTCACCGCGAAGGAAATTCCGGTCCGTTCGCTGACTTCGAACCCGGTGGTTCCCCGCACCGCCTCTATCGAGCCTTTGCCGGTGTCAAGGTCGATATAGCCGGGGGCCCAGCACCACAGCGTCGGGGTTTTCTCCGCGCTTTTCCGCAACGCGGCGCGCTGCTTCGCATCCAATGCACAGGCGGCGAGGATGATGTTGAGCCGCGTTTTGAGTTTCCCCGCCGACAGGTCGTCGAGCAGATACTGCCCGACCGGCGCACCGATGCGGGCGCGGGCACTGCGGCCAAGCTTGACCAGCGGGCCGGTGACGGCGTTGTGGTTGCGCTGCAATTCATTTGCCCCGATGAAGCACATTGAGCGCTCATCGACGATTTCGGCGATTTCCGGAAGATAAGGCCGGGGGGATTCCACAAACTCCCGGGTTATCGGCGTAAAACGCTTCATCTCCTCCCACAGTTGCGGATCATCAAACCAGCCTGCTCCGAAGAGGTCCATCCACCAGATGCCGAAATTGTGCATGACGGCAACCGCGAGGTTGCGGCGGAGCAGCGCGATGCTCTGGTCCGGGGTAGTCGCTCCGGTTTTCCAGCCCGGCGAGCGGTTGCCGTTACGGTAGGCCGTGTGCGTGCTGGTGTCGTCTTCGTTGAGCCACAGCTTTCCGGCCAGCGTGATGGAATCCGCCGCCGTCATGGTGGTGGATATGCCGCCGAGCTGCCGGTCGTGGTAGGAGATCGGGCCGCTGACGATGTCGATGTCGGCGGAATCCAGGAGGCGGCGTAGCGCATAGTGGCCGGATACGGCGGGGCCGTTGGCGATTCCGGCGTGTTCGAAGAGATAACCGTAAAAGGTCACGCTCAGGCGGTTGCGCCCGGTTTCCTCACGGATCACCCTGGACAGCGAGAGGATCGTGTCGGTCATCGCCTCCTGAAGATAAAGATTGAAATCGATCAGGGGCGCGTCGACGGCGGGTTCCAGAAACACGGTCGGCCGCTCGGCCTGCCGTTCGGCGGGGAGTGGAACTTCGGCGGAGTCAAGGGTGACGCGGCTGTTCTTCCATGCCTTTTGTAGCTCGGCGTCGGAGCCGTATTTGCGGTGCAGGTACTCGCGCCAGGTGCGTCGGGTAGCGTCGTCATAGCCGGAGACAATCCGCCCCTGGGAACGAAGATAGAACCATTCGTGGGTATTGCCGCCGGAGGGATGGTATCCGGCCATGTGTGAGCCGAAGTTGGTTTCGCTGTAGCGGATCAGCCCGCGGAGCGCGGCCGCCGCGTCCCGCCGATATTGTTCCGATGCGATCGAGGGATATCCGGGGTTGCCGCCGGCGGCGAACTTCATCATCTCGCCGGGATACCGTGCCGCCCACCATGCGGGCGGCACCCTGAGATCGACGCGGGGAATCAGTTTTGCATTGGGATTGACCCCGAGAATGGTCCGATAGATTCGTCCGATTACGGAGTAGTCCGGCTCCGTGCCCGGTTCGATCCAGAGATTATCGAGCGGGAACGTGACGAAATCGACGCCAGCTTCCATTGCCAGCCGGACTTGGTTCCGCACCGCCTTGCCGGGGTAGGCCAGCGGCTGCGGGGTCGCCGTCTGGTGATAGACGGAACTGGTGAGCACCTGGCGGCGTTCCGCCCTGGCCCGGCAACGCAGGGTGTAGTCGTGCTCCTTCTCCACCGTGAGGTTGCGCAATATGACGTGGAACTGGCCGAGCTTGCCGTTCGGATCGCCCTGCGAGGAGATCCGGAGCGCTCCCCCGGCAATGCCGGGGACGGCGGCATTGGCTAGCTCAATCGGCGGATTCGCGTTCCGTCCGGTGCACCAATAGGTGATGTCGGGGTCGAGAGCGCCGTCGAATCGGAAAACCTTGACTGCTTTTTTTGCAGTCAGGTCATAGAGTTCGATCTTTGAAAACCAGATGTTTTCCGGTTCCCGGCGGTCGGCCAGACTGAAAAAACGCAGATGAATCGCCGCTTCCGGGCAGCTTCGCAAGATCGAGAACTCCAGTTCGAAATCGCTCCATTCCGGGCCGATTTCGGCAATTTCCTGCGGGGTCTTGCTCACATAGAGCATCCGCGCCGGAACCGGCCGGCCATCACGGGTGATCTGCGAGACGGAGTTCCGGAATTCCACCCGGAACGCATCGCCCGAAACGCTGAATGCGGCGACCAGCGCGAAAAACGCGATGATCGGTTTGGTGTGTCGCATGGCTGCTTCTCCTGAAACGTTATCGGCTTTCCGGCGTCATCGCGTCGGAGACGTAGACGAATCGGATGTTGTTGGTGGTTTGAACCAGATCGTTGGCGTTGAGCGCCTTGACATGGCCGTCGACGAATCCGGCCGCGGTCCGGCCGTTGTGGATCAGGTGGACCCGGCGGCTGTGCTCGATGTAGGTGTAGAAGAAACTGCTGCCGCCGCCGCTGGCGGTGTTTTTCACCCAGGGTTTCTGGTTGTCCGCCATGGCCGCGTCGGCGATCAGCAGCAGCTTCGAGGGGTTCTTCACCCGTTCGGGCAGAAGGAATCCCCAGGTGTTGTTTTTGGAACGGTCGAAGCAGTTTCCCGCGCCGTTGGCGACCAGCCGGTCGGCGTCCAGATAGTGGGGGAAGCGCTCCATGCCACAAGTGATCTGGTCGTCGGCGAACGAGGTGACATTAAGCGGCGCAAAGCGGTTCGACGGGCAGACCAGCATCGGCGGCTTGAGGTAGCCGAGGTTTTCCACCCGGGGGCCGATGATCAGGAGGTTGAACCAGCACTTGCCGTCTTTGGTGATTCCGGCAATCATCTTGTAGTCGGAGGAGTATTGGGTCAGGGCGAGCATACACTCCTTCTTGGCGGCGACGCAGCGGGTGGTGCGCGCCCGTTCCCGCGCCTGGTTCAGCGCCGGAAGCAACATCGAGGCCAGAATCGCAATGATTGCAATCACAACCAGCAATTCAATCAAAGTGAAAAAACGGTGCGGCGTGTGCTGTGGACGAAGGCTGTTCATGGGATTCTCCTTGGGTTGAGTTGGAGTACGGAACTCCGTTCAATGATTCGATGACGGATCACGGTCTGAAAGCGGCGTTCCGGTTCGGCGATCACCGCTTCCAGCGTGTCGAGGGCAATGTTCATATAGGCGTTCATATCGACGCCAACTGCCGTCAAGGGGGGCAGAAAATCTTCACCGGCCGCGATCCCTTCCGAGCCGAGGACGCTGACGTCCTCCGGCACCCGGAATCCGGAATGGGCCAGCGCCAGCATCGCGTTCCGGGCGGAGAGGTCGTTCAGGGTATAGAGCGCGGTGAAGCCGGGCCGCTTGCGCTTGAGATATTCGAGCATGAAAGGGTAACAGCGTTCCGAGCCGGAATCTCCGTCGCGCAGTTTCATATCGATCATTTCGACTTCCGCCCCGAGCAGTTCCGCAGTGGCGAGGAACCCCTGCGCCCGCTCTTCGAAAAGCCGGGTGTGGGGCTGGCAGTAAAGCAGCGCCAGCTTCCTGTGACCGCGTTGCACCAGATAGCGGGCGGCGGCAAGCCCTCCTTCGTAAGGAATGGTCGAGACGAAATTGACATCGAGGTCCCGGTAAGGATAGTTGAGCAGCACGACCGGAATCGGAGAGCGCTCCAGCGCATACAGATCGTCGGCATGGAAACGCTGGGCGCAGGAAACCAGCACGCCTTTCAGGCTGGCCGGATATTTGATTGAGTGGAACGGCGCGGTGAAATCGTACTGGAAATACATGATGCCGCAGCCGCGCGGTTTGGCGATGCGCCGCAACTGGTCGAGCTGTTCGGAGAAAACGTGGGCCTGCCAATTGACGGTGGTGTAGCCGACCATGTTCTCCTCCGCTCCCGGCCGGATGCGGGTGTGGAGCCCGTCCGGCCGTCGCCGCAGGAGGCCTTCTTCGGAGAGACGGTGAACCGCACGGTCGATCAGAAGCTGACTTGCGCCGTACTGTTTCATCATCGCCCGGACCGCCGGCATCCGGCTGCCCGGAGGCTGGGTGATGACATCCCGGTGCAGGGCCCGATAGATCTGTTCCGACTTTTCCGACGACATTGAAAGACTCCCATGTTTTGCGCCATATACCATATTATATTGACGTAATACACGGGAGTCAACATGTACTAAATTAAAAAACCGGTGTTTTTCGCCTTTCGGCAGGCTTGAGACGGCACTGCCGGGAGTTTCAGCGCCAGTCCATGCGCCGCACTTCGCGGAGGTTCTTGCGGTCCCAGATGGACTGGTCGGGTTCCGGCCACTCGCTCTTGACCGCTCCGGCGAGCTGGAAGGGCACCGCCGCCCAGCTCGGGAAGTTGCGGTCCGAAATACGCAACTCGACCGGAAGGTAGACGAACGCGCCGGGGAACGCTCCCGCGGTGATTTCGACTTCGAGCGTGTGCACCAAACCGTTGCGGATCATCAGGCGCTGGCCCGGTCCCGGCGACATGCTCCAGCCTTCCGGCAGCTTCCACTCGACCGACAGCGCGCGGCAGTCGAACGGACAGTTGCCGATGCGCAGCTTGAGTTTCTGCGTCTCGCCCGGCGTCATCAGCGGGCTCTTTTCGTATTCCACCGAGAAGCGGCCGTAGGGAAGATCGAAGGAAATCAGTTTCGACGAGCGCGAGAGCACCCGCTTCGCGGTTTCGGAGCCGTCGGCGAGACGTTTGTGCAGCTCCGGATCGACCACGGTTTCGCCGTCGGTGAGCCGCATCAGCGTCGGGTTCAGGAAATCGGCTTCGAGCTTGCAGCGGATCACCCGGTCGGTCAGGTCGCTGAGGGTTTCGGGGAGTTCCAGCATGAACGGGTTGACCGCCACGGTCTTGATGCTCTCTCCGATCGGCTCGATCCACTCCGCCGGAATGCCGGAGCGCCCGAGCAGGATGCCGAGCACCGCGCCGCAGGTCGCCCCGGTGCAGTCGGTGTCGTCGCCGCAGTTGACCGCGATGCAGATCGATTTGCCGAAATCGCCCCTGCCCCAGAGCAGGCCGACGACGGTGAAAGCGACGTTGGCAGGGGCCTGGAACCAGCCGAGGTCGGCGCTGTCTTCGACGATCCGCTCGCGGGCGGTTTTCCAGTCATGCCCGGCGGCGAATTCGGCGCGGGCGATGTTGACGCTGCGGGCGACGCGCGAATCGGTCGGAATCCGGGCGAGCGCGATGTCGATCAGTTTGGCGACGTCATGTTCGACAAAGGCGGCGGCTTCCAGCGTCGCGGTGAAGATTTCGGCGTAGATGCCGTCTCCGGCGTGGTCCACGCAGGCGTCGTACCAGGCGTAGGGGGCGACTTCGTCCGGTTCGCCGGGGAAGAGGCAGGCCCAGATTTCGGAACGGATCCACGCGCCGTTGCTGTTCTTCCACTGGTCGTTGTTGCAGAATCCCGAGAGCGGCGGCAGCAATCCGTTGATCATGTTGAACTTGCCGATCCCGTACTCGTTCCACGGGCCGGTGACGAAGCGCAGCCAGTATTCGCCGAGAATCCGCTCGTCCACGTTGGCAAGTCCGTGGTCTTCGATTGCCCGCAGCCAGGCGAGCTGAAGGTCGAGGTCGTCGTTCGGGGCGGGATTCCCTTTCTGGTCCTGGGTGTAGAAGGTGATGTCGAAGATGTCGCGCCTGCCCTCCATCGGAGCGCCCAGCGTCCCGCCGATGTTTTTGCCCGTCCAGCACCCGAGCACACGGTCGCGGTACTCGGCGCGGTTGATGAAACTTTTCCCCGGAACGTTGATGTGAAACATGATCGGCCCTTTCCTGTGGTTTCGCCATGCCATTGAGTATACCTCATTTCCCCGGCGGAAGCAAGGGCCGTGGGCCGATTCTCGCCGCAAATCTCCGCAAACGGAATGGGTAAGGCCGGTGACCGTTATCCGGCACCGGCACCCTGCCGGTCTGGGTGCAGGGGCGAAGCATCCCTGCCCGCCGGAGGCTACCGGCGCGAAGCGAAACTGCTACATGGCAAAATTGAAAATTTTGCCGCGTAGCGCCGAGGCGGAGTTGACCGAACAGGTCAACTCGCCGGTCCGCCCGGAAGGGCGGACGCCCGCCATATAGAAAACATAGGACGCATTTTTTCAGTGTTTCCCGGAGCAGGAGATGCCCCGCCTCCGGCGCGGGCGGGTGAGTTGACCTCGCGGTCAACTCCACCGCTGCCGCTCACTGCCGGACTCGTCCGGCATTTGAGCGGTTTAGTGAGCGGCAGCCCTTGCCTCCGGCGGCCAAGGCGCTTCGCCCTTGGAACCCGACCGGCAGGGTGCCGGTGCCGGGTACGGGTTTCCGGCCACACCTCCGTCGTTATCTATTTTTGAGATATTTTTCGAAATAATCAATATTTTGTCTTGATTTTTTGTTATTCGTAATTATAGTTATTAATATTGCGAAATTCGAATTATGAAAGGGCAATTATTATGATGATCGGATTGGCAAAGGAAATCAAGAACGAAGAGTACCGGGTCGGCCTGACGCCGTCGGGAGCCGGGGAATACGTGGCCGCCGGGCACCGGGTACTGGTCGAAAAAGCGGCCGGAGAAGGCGCCGGATTCGCCGACGCCGAATACCGGGCGCGCGGCTGCGAAATCGTGACGGACCGCAAAAAACTGTTCGACGACTCCGAAATGATCGTCAAAGTCAAGGAGCCGCTGCCGTGCGAATACGGCCTCTTCCACGAAGGGCAGATTCTCTACACCTATCTGCACCTGGCGGCGGACCTCGAGCAGACCGAGGCGCTGCTGAAGAAAAAGGTGACCGCGTTTGCCTACGAAACCGTGATGGAAGCCGACGGCTCGCTGCCGCTCCTGGCGCCGATGTCGCAAATCGCCGGGCGGCTCTCCATCCAGGAGGGTGCGAAATACCTGGAGAAACCCTGCGGCGGGCGCGGGTTGCTGCTGGGCGGAGTCCCCGGCACAGCCAAGGGGAAAGTGCTGATCCTGGGCGGCGGCGTCGCCGGTTCGAACGCCTGCCGGATCGCACTCGGAATGGGCGCCGACGTCACCGTCATGGATATCTCGGCAAAACGCCTCGCCGATCTCGAAGCGATGTTCGGTTCCGGGCTGAAAACGCTTTACTCCAGCCGGGAGAACATCGAGCGCGAACTGGCGCAGGCCGACCTGGTGATCGGCTCGGTGCTGCTCCCCGGCGCGCTGGCGCCGAAACTGGTGCGGAAATCCGACCTCGCCGCGATGAAACCGGGTTCGGTGATGGTCGATATCGCCATCGACCAGGGCGGCTGCTTCGAAACCTCGCACGCGACGACGCACACCGAGCCGATTTTCACCGTCGGCGGCGTGGTCCACTACTGCGTGGCGAACATGCCCGGAGCGGTCAGCCTGAGCTCGACCATCGCCTTGACCAACGTCACCAACCGCTACGGACTCATGATCGCGAACAAGGGCGCAATGAAGGCGATCGCCGAATCGGCCGCCCTCAAATCCGGCTTGAACTGTTTTGATGGAAAATTGACCAACAAGGCAGTGGCGGAAGCACACGGGATGGGCTATATTACCATATGATGGATGATATCGATCGGAAAATCGTAGCCGCATTGATCGCCGACGGGCGCGCGGGCAACAATACCATTGCCCGCGACCTCGGCATCTCGGAAGGCACCGTGAGGAACCGGGTTCGCAAACTGGTCGAATCCGGCTACCTCTGGGTCTCCGCGTGGATCAATCCGGAGATGGTGGACGATCATCAGTTGTTCATGCTGGGGGTCAAAGTCGCCGCCAGCAAAGACCTGACCCGGACGGCCACCGCCATCTCCGAACTCAAGGAGGTGCAGTCGGTGGCCATTACCACCGGACGCTACGATCTGCTGGTCGAAGTATGGCTCCCGGCCAAACACGGCCTGATCGAATTCATCGACGGCCCGATGCTCCGGATCGACGGAATCGTCTCCACGGAGAGTTTCCTGGCCATGAAGACCTTCAAAAAATGGCTCGACCCCGGCCAATAAGACCGACGCCGCCCTGCCGGTCCGGAGGGGGATTCGAGGGAGCCGCAAGGCTTCCTCTCTTTTTTTAGTGCGCCCTGCCGGGCGCACCAAAAAAAAGCGGGACGCCGAAGCGCCCCGCGAATGGAAACGACGTTATTTCACGTTCTTGCCGCTGTCCAGATAGCGGATGGCGTCGCCGGAAACCCGGTTCGTCACCCTGTTGAACAGGCTGAGAACGGAGAAATGCTTCACCGAGAAGGTCCGGTTGATCAGGGCGTCGGCATCCTTGAATTTGCGGAGCGCATTGCTTTCCGCCATTCCGCAGGAGGAATCTCCGCCCGCGTAGACGAAGAGAACGTTGATCGCTTCCGCTTCGCCTTCGGCGCGGCCGAGGACTTCATAGGGGCGTTTCATGTATTCGAACGTCGGCTCCGTATGCGAGCCGGAGGTCGTTTCGCTGAAAATAAGACCGGGGAATGGACCGCCGTAACCGTTGGTCACCCCATATCCGCTGGCGCATCCGGTACCGAACACGGCGAGTCCACAGGCGGCGACGGCGAGTGCAAGCAACTTTTTCATCTCCGATTCCCTTTCTTGTGATTCCCGGGGCGAATTTGCTCCGGGATAGCTGGATCGCTGAATTAACAATATCATGCAAATCATGAAATTCCAGTATCCAACCGGATTTTCTTGTTGATTTGATGATACCTTTTTCAAGCGGTGGGTTCGGAGAGGTCCATCAGCAGGCCAGGACAATGATTCCGGCCAGGCAGCAGGCCACGCTGGCGGCGGACGCCGCCGTCACCCGCTCGTGGAGTACCAGCGCGCTGTAAAGAGAGAAGCCGCCGATGCAGGAGCCGAGCACGATCGGGTAGCCGATCGAACCGGCTCCGGCTTGCGCCACCAGATCAAGGCCGCGATAGAAAAAGAAATATTGCGCGGCGATGTTCGCACCCGCCAGCACCGCGACCGGCTTCCAGTTCACCGCGCCGCGCCACACCCGGGCGTTGCCGCAGGCCTCGACGCCAAACGCCGCCAGCGTCCCGAGCTGCAGCGCCGCCGCTTTGCCGACGCTGCCGAACTCCGCTCCGTCCAGATAAGAGGGCAGGTTCGCCAGACATTGCGAAGCTCCCGCGGCGAGGAAGGCGGCCAGTGCGGCACCGATCCATTTTCGCGCGCCGCTTCCGCTGCATGCCCCGTCTCGGACGAATCCGGCCAATCCGATGCCGATGAGGATCAGTGCCAGCCCGAGCACCCGGAGCCATGTGCAGGAGACCCCGAAGACCAGCACCCCCATCAGAAACGGCCATACCAGCGCTGATTGCACCACGCTCCATACGATACCGTTGTGGCCCTGCCGCATCGCCCGATTCATCAGCAGGAACGTGACATAATTTGCCGCTCCGGCCAGAACCAGCAACCCGGCGACGACCGGTGACGGCAGTCGGCCTGCCGAACCGGCCGGCCACAGCAGCGCCAGGGCGCTTACCAGCAGGCAGACCAGCGCCGCCTCCGCCTGAATCCGGTTCAAATTCAATCCCCGCGCTGCCGACCGGCTGATTACCGCACCAATGGCCACCCAGGTCAGGCCGGCTGCCACGAGCAGCAAAATTCCCAATTGCATCTTGTTCCTCACATTTTGTCCCGCTGTTCCGAATCATGTTATACTCATTTCGGTTGAAAACTTAAAATCTACTCGTCGCTTTTCGGCGGCTTTCTCGCCGTTTTTTTCAGCCGATGCTCGCATCGGCTTGCAAAAAATAACGAAAAATCCGCTCAAAAATCAACTTCGTATTTTTTTAAGTTTTCGCCCTCAACGAGTATAGGATTCGGGCGGATAGTAGTCCGGATACTTGAAGCCGGTGTTCCCATATGCGCGGACGGCCTCCGCCGGAGAGGAGGCGAACGTATCCATTCCACCGATGGCAGTTGCCGGTTTCATAAGCGATTTCCGTAGTTATCGATTGTCTGATGTCGAATTTTTCACCGTATGATCCGATGCCCGGGGAAAATAAGTGATGCGCAAAGCGGTGCAGCCGTAGGGCACGAGCTCGAGCGGCACGGGATGGGTGACGTCGAGTTCCGGCTCATAGATCTCGGAGGTCTTGCTCGGATAGGGCGCGTAGGCAAACGGCGCTTTGTAGGCTCCCCGCACGCGGAGCTTGAGGGGCGTATGTTCCCATACATAACCCTCCGGAGCGATCTCCTCCACCGCAATCGCCAGCTCTTTCTCCGCCAGGGCGATGTTCCAGGAAATATGCTCTTTCCGGTGACCCATTTGCTCGTATTTCGGAGAAGGCGGTTCATTGAAAACCGGCAACACCTCATACCAGGCCCAATCGGGCGGGAGCGGCGTACGGGCGCGGCCGTTTCCGATATTCACCCAGTTTTCCGGAATGGGGCAGACAAAGTTGAGCGCGCCGTATTTGATGGCCAACGGTTCGTTTCGGGCGAAATCATGAACGCGCGTCACCTGCGGTTCCGCTTCAAAAAGAAGGGTGAACGTATCGCCGTCGCGCCAGTCGCGCCGCAGTTCCGCCGCCGGTTCGCCGTTGATCAGGACGCTGCAACGGCGGCACCAGTTGGGCCGCTTCGGAAAGATGGCGAAACGCTGCGGAACATCGGTGTGCACGGTGTAGGTAACCGTGTTGCGGAAGGGATACAGCGTATCGGTCGTCAGGGTCACGCCATGATGCCGGATGGCGCATGGCGCATAGGCGTTGAGATGCAGATTGCCCTCCGGATCCGTGAACGCGAGATGAGTGACGAATTCAGGCAGGATGACGATGGAATTGACCGCGCAGCACGACACGGGATGGATCGGGGCGTAAGCGGAATGGACGTTATGGAAATGCGACGAGTTGATCGTGGCGTAAATCTGGTTGGGAGTGCTGTTGTACTGAATCGCCCGTTCGCCGTTCATCCGCGCTCCCTGGGCCGCATTGAACGCCAGCTCTTCGAGATAATCGCCGTAGACGGTGTCGCCGGTGACGGCGGTCATGGCGGCGTAGGAGGCCGCCAGGAAGGTGAAGGAGCAATATTCGCTTTCGGCGTAGAGGCTGACCGGAGCCAGATATTCGTTGTTGCAGACCGGAGCCCCGGTGGCGTGCATGGCCCGGGCGCGGAGCTTGGCGATGCCGTTGACGGAGGCGTCCAGCAGCCGTTTGTCGCCGTTGGCCGCATAGACCAGGGCGGGCGCGCGGACGTGCGTCACATAGGCGACGGTGTGGTTTGAGTTGTAAAGCAGTTTCCGGTCGGCATAGGCATTGACCGAATTCATGTAAAGATCATGTCCGTCCAGAAAATTGAGGTAATCCATGCAAAAATCGAGGAGACGTTTGTCCCCGGTCCGGTGGTAACAGCGCATCATCGGGTCGATAATGGCCGGTCCGGCATAACGCGTCTTCCGATCGCCCGACCAGTTGCGGGCAAACCAGAGCATGCAGTTGTAAACGGCGGTGAATACATCCGTCCGGTCAGTGGCCTCCGCGAAATCGAGGAGCGCGCGCATCGCTCCGGCGGTGCCCCAGGCGTTATAGTCTTCCTGGCGGTCGTCTTCCGGTTTATAGGCGCCGAGATAACCATCCGGATCAACGTTTTTCAGGACTTGCCCGACCCAGTTCGTCACTTTGTCGATCAGTTGCGCGTCATTGAGGGTGAAGGCCAGTTTGATGACGCCCAGCCAGTAGTTGCCGGAGATTTCAGCGCCCCAGCCGGTTTTGACGTCGCCCCAGCTTTCGTCGGTCTCCTTCGTGGTGTAGGGGGCGAGAAGCATTTGAGGTTCCAGCTCGTCGAGATGTCCGCCCATCCCGTCACGGCTCCGGAGCAACTGTTCACGCAGCCAGCCCCGTGCCGTGATGGAGCCCAGGGGGAGCGGAGACAATTTTGCGTAATTTTTAAACATCATGGTCATGGTTCCGAATTTTTGAAAACATTTGTAATTCCCGCCGCCGGTGACGGCATCGCCGATGAAATTCAGTGTCTTTGCCTGCAAGCCTCCACTCGATATCAGCCATTGCGCTTTTATTTTTCCGGCTTCCTTGCGGCGTCTCTTGCGCCGGTTCGTTCTTCATGTATATTATAGCACAAGCGAAGAGGCGGTCCAATAGAAAATAGTGCAAATAACATATGCAATCGTGCAAAATGAAGTTTTTTTACTATAATTATGTCTGGCCGGATCC
>Ga0209373_10004135_pt1 | contig 12750 bp, 11 predicted proteins | sample Higcelweek5metaG_FD_187173 | JGI IMG/M metagenome (GOLD analysis project Ga0209373, IMG submission 187173) | Freshwater pond sediment microbial communities from the University of Edinburgh, under environmental carbon perturbations - High... | ecosystem: Environmental > Aquatic > Freshwater >... | reverse complement strand
TTATTTTGTGTCTAAAAAACATCGAAGAGAGGATGCCTACTCTCCTGGTGGTAAAACAGGTATGAGACCTGATTATGCTGTTGTTGTATATGGAAATTTAATTCGTCATAGTTATAAAAAAACACCGATTATTTTGGGAGGAATTGAAGCAAGTCTACGACGATTAGCTCATTATGATTATTGGTCAAATAAAATGAAACGTTCTATCTTATTAGATTCTGGCGCAGATATCATTTCATATGGAATGGGAGAACGTTCGATTGTTGCTTTGGCAGATGCACTGCAAAGCGGAATTAATATCAAAGATATTACTTTTATACCTGGAACTGTTTATAAATCAAATAGTATGAATCATATTTATGATTCATATAAACTTCCAGATTATGAGCAATTATTAAAGGAACCAAAAGAATATGCAAAAAGTTTTATGATACAATATCAGAATACGGATTCCATCACAGGGAAGGTATTAATTGAAGAATATCCTAATAAGCAGTATATTGTTCAAAACCCACCAGCAGAGCCTCTCTCAATGCAAGAAATGGATGATGTATATAGTTTTCCATATATGAAAACATATCATCCTTCGTATGAAGTTTTAGGTGGAATACCTGCAGTTTCAGAAGTTAAATTTAGTCTAATCAGCAGCCGTGGCTGCTTTGGCGGTTGTAGTTTTTGTGCATTGACTTTTCATCAGGGAAGAGTAATACAAAGCAGGAGCCATGAGTCTATTATTGAAGAGGCCAATCAATTTCAGTATCAGCCTGATTTTAAAGGTTATATACATGATGTTGGCGGTCCAACTGCAAATTTCAGACAGCCATCTTGCCAGAAACAAGTCGAAAAGGGGACCTGTTTCAACAAACAATGCCTATATCCAAAAAAATGTGGGAATTTAATCGTGGATCATAGTGATTATCTTTTTTTGTTGCAAAAGCTCAGACAGGTACCAAAAGTGAAGAAGGTATTTATTCGCTCTGGAATTCGATATGATTATTTGATGTATGATAAGGATGATTCTTTTTTTAAAGAATTAATAGAGCATCACATTAGTGGACAGCTTAAAATCGCTCCAGAACATATATCTGAACATGTATTACATTATATGGGAAAACCTCAAAAAGAGATATTTGATTCCTTTTGTGATAAATATCAGGCGTTGAATAAAAGCGCTGGAAAAGAGCAGTACTTAGTGCCATATCTAATGTCTTCTCATCCTGGCACTACGATAAAGGATGCAATCGAATTAGCAGAATACTTGCATAAGTGGAGTTTTACACCAGAACAGGTGCAGGATTTTTATCCAACACCATCTACATTATCAACGGTGATGTACTATACGGGAATTGATCCGCGTACCGGAAAAAAGGTATATATTCCTCTAGATGCACATGAAAAAGCGATGCAAAGAGCGCTAGTACAATACCGCAATCCAAAAAACTATAATTTAGTAGAGGAAGCATTACAAATTGCTGGGCGAACTGATTTAATAGGATTTGACGCCAAATGTCTGATTCGTCCGAAAAAGAGAGCAAAACAATTTGAAAAAGAGAGTAGGAGGCAGTAGTATGAATATAGCGATTGTTACTGGTGCATCATCTGGTTTAGGGAAAGAATTTGTTACACAGATTGATCATGCTTATACAAAGTTAAATGAAATATGGGTGATAGCCAGAAGAACAGATAAATTGTCTGCATTAAAAAAAGATGTCAGCATACCTATCAAAGTGATTGATTTAGATTTGACGGACAGTAAAAGTTTTAAAGTAATCGAAATGCTGTTGGCGGAGCATACTCCAGATATAAAAATGCTAGTTAATTCTGCCGGGTATGGTATTATTGGAAGTTTCCCAGATAGTTCTAGGGATGATGTTATGGGCATGATTTCATTAAATTGTATTGCTTTGACGGCAATTACTCATATATGCCTTCCCTATATGCACGGTGGAAGCAGAATCATACAAATAGCATCCTCAGCCGCCTTTCTTCCGCAGCCCGGATTTGCCGTTTATGCAGCTAGTAAATCATATGTACTAAGTTTTTCAAAAGCATTAAGTTATGAACTCTATGAGCGTAATATTTATGTGACTGCAGTATGTCCAGGACCTGTTAAAACGGAGTTTTTTACGATTGCTGAAAAAAAAGAATCTATGCCGGCATATAAGAAGATCACAATGGCGCAGCCTACAAATATTGTCAGGGCAGCGATGAAAGCATCTTCAGAATGTAAAAAAATATCAGTATACAGTTTTTCAATGAAAATGGTTCATCTGATATCAAAAGTATTACCAACTGACGTAATACTATCACTACTATATAAAAGAAAGATTATTAAGGTAATTAAAAATGAAAAAAGCAATTAAAGGACAATATGGATATACCAATTATCAAAAAAAAATAGAAATCATAAAAACAATAGCTATTTTCATGTTGGCACTTTCGATTTATATGCTTGGACTCTATACGACAGGTACTAAGTCAAACTTATTAACGATAGTCTCCATATTAGGAATGTTGCCAGCGAGTAAAAGTGCCGTCCATATGATAATGTTTTTAAGATTTAAAACAGGAAGCAAAGAAGTTTATCAAGATACAGTAAATTTCATTGATCAATTTCCTATCATATATGATCTTATTATTACAACAGAAAAAAATGCTTTTCAAATCAGTTCTGCTATTTGTTATGCAAATACACTTTTCTGTTACAATGAGAATTCTAAAAATGATTTGCATATACTAGAAAATCATCTGAAGGATATGCTCAGTAAGAATGGAGCAAAAAACATTCAAGTAAAAGTATTTAACGATTTTATGCAATATAAAAACAGTTTTATTTCCATGAAGGAAAATCTGACTATGAATGAAGATAATATGCATCAAGTAATATTTAATTTACTAAAATCACTTTCGCTTTAATCATACTGAGAACATTTTAATAAGGAGTACTTGCATTATGAATGTAATTTTGATATCTGATAATGAAGCAGGACAAAGACTTGATAAATTATTATGCAAGTATCTTAACGAAGCCTCGATGGGGTTCATTTTTAAAATGCTACGCAAAAAAAATATAACATTGAATGGAAAACGTGCAGATGGAAGCGAGCGTCTACAAAAGGGCGATGAAGTAAAATTATTTTTATCTGAGGAAACGATAGATAAATTTTCTAAAAGCAAACTGACGCCTATAAAAAATGAGTATAAATTAGATATTATTTATGAAGATGAACATATTCTTTTAGTGAATAAGCCTACAGGTATGCTTTCTCAGAAATCTACCGCAGAGGACGTTTCAATAAATGAATATTGTATCAATTATATGCTCAAAAACGGCCTCTTAAGTGACGAAACGCTTCTCACCTTTAAACCAGCTGTCTGCAATAGGTTGGATCGTAATACAAGTGGCATCATGGTTTTTGGTAAAACATTACCAGCACTTCAGATTATGTCTGAGGCACTGAAAAGCAGAAGCCTTCATAAATACTATCTATGTATCGTAAATGGTATTGTAACAGAGAGTAAGTCTATCAGTGGCTATTTAGAAAAAGACAGTTCACAAAATAAAGTGAAGGTTTCTGAATTTGATTTGAATCATGCGGTCAGAATCGAAACAGCATATAAACCACTTTCCACATATCAAAACTGCACTATGATGGAGGTAGAATTAATTACTGGAAAATCACATCAAATTCGTGCACACCTTGCTTCTATTGGGCATTTTATAATCGGTGATTACAAATATGGTGATAAAAACATTAATGATAACTATAAAAAGATCTATGGTATATCATCCCAACTGCTTCATTCACATAAACTAATTATGCCAGAACTTACAGGTATATTTTCATATTTATCTGGATGTGAATTCGTAGCAGAGACACCTCACATTTTTCATAAGGTAATGGGGGAACAATAATGGCAACATGGAATTCGAGGGGACTTCGAGGTTCTACTTTAGAAGATCTTGTTAATCGTTCAAATGAAAAATATAATGAGAAAGGGTTGGCTTTAATTAAAAAGATACCAACGCCTATCACACCAATTACAATAGACAAAGAAAATCGTCATATCACACTTGCATACTTTGACCAAAAAAGCACAGTAGATTATATGGGTGCTGTACAAGGAATTCCTATATGCTTTGATGCAAAGGAAAGTGCTACCGATACATTTTCATTGGCGAATATCCACGAACATCAGATTTCTTTTATGGAGGATTTCGAGAAACAGGGTGGGATTTCTTTTATTCTCATATATTATACAAATAAAAATCTGTTTTACTATATGCGTCTTTCACTGCTAAAAGCCTTTTGGATGCGCTCGTTAGAGGGCGGACGAAAAAGTTTTCGCTATGATGAACTCGAATCGGATTTCTTTTTTCCATCAGGCCATGGTATAGTAGTTCCTTATTTAGAAGCATTACAAAAAGATTTAAGCCTACGGGATTAAGGATTGACAATAAGGAAGTTATAAAATATAATGTTAACGATTTGACATGGTAGCATGGTAGCATGCTAAAGTGTTTTCAATATGATACTGGAGGCATTTATGAAAAACAATTTATTACATACACCTGAAGGGGTACGAGATATTTACAGTGTTGAATACGAGCAGAAGCTTTCTTTACAAGAGACTTTACATAGACAGCTGAAATTGTATGGTTTTAGTGATATACAAACTCCAACCTTTGAATTTTTTGATATATTTTCAAATAATATTGGGATTACTCCGTCTAATGAATTATACAAATTTTTTGATAAGGAAGGAAATACCCTTGTACTGCGTCCTGATTTTACACCTTCTATAGCAAGAGCAACTGCTAAATATTTCATGGAGGAGACGTTACCAGTTCGTTTTTGTTATTTAGGAAATACTTTTATAAATAAAAGTGATCTGCAGGGATATCTTAAAGAATCAACGCAAATTGGTGCAGAGTTAATAGGCGATTCTTCCGTAGAAGCTGATGCTGAAATGATATCTTTGATTATCTCAGCTATGAAAGCAACAGGTTTGAAAGATTTCCAGATCACCATAGGCAATGTGGAGTTTTTCAAGGGGTTATGTACGGAATATGGTATTGATGATCAAACGGAATTATCATTACGTGAATTTATATCAAACAAAAATTATTTTGGAGCACAGGATATTTTGAATTCCCTGGCCATAGAAGATAATGTGAAAGAAATAATTTTAAAAATAGCAGAGTTGTTTGGAAATATCGAATCCATGACTGCTGCCAAGAAACTTGTTTCAAATAACAGATCTGTGAATGCCATTAATCGTTTAGAAGAATTATATGGATTATTGCGCATTTATGGAATTGAACAATACGTTTCCTTTGATCTCGGTATGCTAAGTAAATATAATTATTATACTGGAATTATATTTAGAGCATATACTTATGGAACGGGTGATGCCATTATAAAGGGTGGACGATATGATGATTTGCTAAATGAGTTTGGAAAAGATAGTGCTTCTATTGGGTTTACAATTACGGTGGATCAGTTATTGTCTGCACTTCTAAGACAAGGAATTGAACCGGAAATAGCAGAGATTTCTCGTACACTTGTGATTTATACAAAAGAAGTGGTGACAGAAGCAATCAGATATGCAGAGAAACTTAGAAATGATGGGATCGATACAGAACTAATCATTATCAAAGATAACCAAATAATTGATGATTTTTTATCATATGCTGAAAGAAACAGAATAAAAAATATCATAAGTCTTTCAAATGAAGGTATGGAAGAAATACGTAATGTGAGGTGTACTGAATGAGATATTTAACATTTGCATTAGGCAAAGGAAGACTGGCATATAAAGCATTAGAGCTTTTAGAAGAAATAGGAATCACCTGTGAAGAAATGAAAGATAAGGACTCCAGAAAATTGATTTTTGTCAATGAAAAACTGAAATTGAAATTTTTTCTCGCGAAATCACCTGATGTTCCTACCTACGTAGAATATGGTGCGGCTGATATTGGAATCGTCGGGAAGGATACCATATTAGAAGAAAACAGAAGATGTTATGAGGTAATAGACCTGGGCTTTGGGAAATGTACTATGTGCGTATGCGGACCAGAATCAGCACGGGAATTATTACAGCATCATGAAATGATCAGAGTTGCAACAAAATATCCCCGCATTGCAAAAGACTATTTTTATAATCAGAAACATCAAACGGTTGATATTATAAAATTAAATGGTTCTATAGAACTTGCCCCAATTGTCGGGCTTTCTGAGGTTATCGTTGATATTGTTGAAACAGGTTCTACTCTGCGAGAGAATGGTCTGATTGTATTAGAGGAAATCTGCCCACTATCGGCAAGAATGATCGTCAACCAAGTAAGTATGAGCATGGAATCAGAGCGGATTAATCAGCTGATTAAGACATTAAAGGAGATAGTATGAGAATCGTTCCATTAACAGACAAAACCAAAAGGGATATTTTGACGAATTTATTAAAAAGAAATCCAAATCAGTATCAAGAATATGAAACAATAGTGGCAGATATTTTGAGTCATGTCAAAATGGAAGGGGATCAAGCACTTTTTTCATATACAAATCGTTTTGATGGCTGTAAAATAACATCAGATACTATTCGTGTTACGGAACAAGAAATAGAAGAAGCATATGCTGTCTATGACAAAGAAATGATTTCTATAATGGAGCGTGCGCGCGATAATATAGTTGCTTATCATGAAAAACAAATTAAGTATAGTTGGTTTGATACAAAGGAAGATGGGACATTATTAGGACAGAAGATAACACCCATAGAAAAAGTCGGTATCTATGTTCCGGGTGGAAAAGCAGCTTATCCTTCTTCCACAATGATGTGTGCCTTAACAGCTAAAGTTGCCGGTGTTAAAAGAATCATCATGGTAACACCTCCCGATAAGGATGGCAGAATATTTAATGGCACATTGGTTGCTGCAAAAATCTGCGGAATCAAGGAAATATATAAAGCCGGCGGTGCGCAAGCGATTGCTGCACTTGCATATGGTACAGAGAGTATTCCTAAAGTAGATAAGATTGTAGGTCCAGGCAATATTTTTGTTGCACTAGCAAAGAAAGCAGTATATGGAAATGTCAGTATAGACTCCATCGCTGGTCCGAGTGAGATATTAGTATTAGCAGATGAAAACGCAAATCCCACCTATATTGCGGCCGATTTATTGTCACAGGCGGAACACGATGAGCTTGCATCTTCTATTTTAATAACTACCTCCATGAAATTGGCAGAAGCGGTCGCAGAAAAAGTAGAGAATTTGATAATCCAAATGCCTCGTAAAGATATTATTTTAAAATCACTAAGCAACTATGGCTATTTGCTCGTTGCCGATAATATGGAAGAAGCCATTGAAGTTGCAAATGAAATTGCTTCAGAGCATGTTGAAATTATGACAGAGAACCCATATGACGTAATGACAAAGATCAGAAATGCAGGTGCTATATTTCTAGGTGAGTATTCATCAGAACCACTCGGTGATTATTATGCTGGCCCAAATCATGTATTGCCAACAAATGGAACAGCAAAGTTTTTTTCAGCACTTAGTGTTGATGAATTTGTCAAAAAAACAAGCATCATATCGTACTCTCGTAGTGCATTGGAACATGTACATGTAGATATAGAGAAATTTGCGGAGTCAGAAGGACTTTTTGCACATTCTAATTCAATTAAAGTAAGGTTTTAACATGTATCATGATTGACTGTTTTAAGAAAGGAGCTTAATTATGAATAGAGATGCCACCGTAATAAGAACCACAAATGAAACTGATATAAATATGGTATTTTCCCTTGATGGGACTGGACAAAGTGAAATCAATACTGGAATAGGCTTTTTTGACCATATGCTGGCTGGTTTTTCAAAGCATGGTTTATTTGATCTGGAGCTTACCGTAAATGGTGATTTGGGGGTTGATGGACACCATACAGTAGAGGATACAGGAATCGTTCTTGGAGAAGCTATCAAGGAAGCACTTGGAAATAAAAAAAGTATCAAAAGGTATGGCAGTTGTATTTTGCCTATGGATGATGCTTTAGTATTATGCGCGTTAGATCTGTCAGGACGTCCTTATTTTATCTATAATGGTGAATTTACAACAGAAAAAATAGGCTGCCTTGACACTGAACTAGTGAAAGAATTTTTCTATGCGGTTTCTTATTCTGCGGGAATGAATTTACACATTAAAGTTTTATCTGGTACTAATAGTCATCATATTGTTGAAGCCATGTTTAAAGCTTTTGCTAAAGCACTTGACGAAGCAACCACCATTGATGCTCGTATTCTAGATGTTCTATCTACAAAAGGCACATTATAAATGAGGTGAAAGAAAAAATGAGTGGTAATAAAACAATACCTTGTATTTATCTTAAAAACAAAGTGGCTGTTGCCGGATTCGAGGATAATTCTATTATTTCAGAAGATGTGATTGCACTTGCCGTCAAGTATAACTATATGGGTGCAAAAGAAATCATCATTTTTGATTTGTCAGATACCGATGCAGAACATGAAGAAGCGTTACATATGATTCGTGAAATTAATCGGAGTATTGATATTCCTACGATTGGTGCTGGCAATATCAAACGGTTTGAAGATGTGAAAAAAATAATATATTCCGGTTGTAAAAAAGCAGCATTGAATATGGCAAAACATGAAAATATTGATTTGCTAGAAGAAGTCAGTAAGCGTTTTGGGAAAGATAAAATCACTGCATGTGTCGATGCGGAGGAACAGATTATTGAACATTTTGAATTGCTGGAAAAATGTTGTTCTGAGGTCATTTTGATAAACAATATCCCTTGTAGCGGTTTTAAAACGCTTTCTGTTATTTGTGTTTCTAACAAAATCGAAGCGAATACGATATCTGATGCAACAATCTGTCAGTTATCCTGGTCTGATTTTAAACTGAATACGGATGGACAGATTCCTGTTATCGTGCAGGACTATAAAACATCTGAAGTTCTCATGCTGGCCTATATGAATGAAGCGTCATTTTGTCAAACAATTGCTACGGGGTTAATGACCTATTACAGTAGAAGCAGAAAGGAACTTTGGGTAAAGGGCGAAACTAGCGGAAACTTGCAGTATGTTAAAGAATTGATTGCTGATTGTGACAATGATACCATTCTTGCAAAAGTCGCACAAATCGGCGTTGCATGTCACACTGGAAGCAGAAGCTGTTTTTTTCATGAAATTCTAAAAAATGAATATAATACTTCTAACCCACTAAAAATATTTGAGGATGTATACAGCGTAATTTTAGACAGAAAGAAAAATCCGAAAGAAGGTTCTTACACAAATTATTTATTTGATAAAGGAATCGATAAAATCTTAAAGAAACTTGGTGAAGAAGCTACTGAAATTGTAATTGCAGCAAAAAATCCGGACGTTGAAGAAGTAAAATATGAAATGTCAGATTATTTATATCATATGATGGTATTGATGGCAGAATGTGATATAACATGGCAGGATATCACAAAAGAACTTGCAAACAGATAGTGATAATGCTATAATCAGTCTATAGTTTGTATTATGTAAACATATATATCAAGGAGGGTGTCGTATGAATATGATAAAGCGTAAATTGAAGGTGGCTTTATTATTATGTGCTGGAATTGTACTATTTACAATTTCTAGTGCACAGGAAGTAAAAGCAGCGGGGGTACATACAGTTACATTTGTGTATGGCACAAAAATGAATTCACAGTTAGTTGCAGATGGGAGTTTTGCAATTATACCAACAGATACTGCTGTTACAGGGTATACATTTTTAGGATGGAGTGATAGTGCATTTAATGTTACAACTGATAAGGTGATTCTTGGTATGTATGTAAATAACACACCATATGCGCCAGCTACAAATGCATTCAGTTCTGTTAAAAAGGTAAACAATAATACATCTGCTCCGTTTCTATCATGGTGGGCTTATGCCTCGCCAGAACGAGGGGTACCAGGTGTCACATGTGTTGTCAGATGGTACAATGGATGGAATAACGAACTTTGGAAAACCGAGGTGGTACCATATGGCACGACGTTACCAGATCCGGCAGACCCTTGTGTTGATGGTTATCAGTTCGTGGGATGGGAAGGTTCTTGGACGAATATTACCGAAGATAGAGCTATAAAAGCTTGGTATTATAGAGGCTATGCTGTAAAATACTACTGTAGTATATGTAACGAATGTATGGATACGCAACATATTCGTGTAAACGAAAAAGGCACTTATCCACCAGTACATTCTCATGATGGACGAACATTTGATAAATGGGACAAATCAGTCGATTGTATTACGGGTGACACAAATGTAACAGCGTTGTATAAGTAAATTATACTGATTATTATAAAATAATTTCGTTTCAAAAAATATAAATATGTAGATAAAGGCGGGCAATCAAAAATTGCCTGCCTTATTTATACCTTTATTGCTACCTTGTAAAACAATTTGATTTTATAACTAAATTACCGTATACTTTAACTAATGCAATTTTAATGTCAAAAATATGCATCGAAGGGAACATACATATGAATAGACTTGCACTGAGTGATGAAATATTATTACAAATAGATAAACCCGCCAGATATATAGGAAACGAAATAAATTCTATCGTTAAAAATAGAGAAAATATTGAAATTAGATTTGCGCTTTGCTTTCCTGATGTATATGAGATTGGAATGTCACATCTTGGCATTCAAATCCTATATGATATGTTTAACCAACGTGAAGATGTATGGTGCGAACGTGTTTATTCACCTTGGCCAGATTTAAATGCTATTATGAAAGAACATCATATTCCATTGTTTGCTTTAGAGTCACAGGATGCCATTAAGGATTTTGACTTTCTAGGCATTACCATACAGTATGAGATGTGTTACACAAATATATTACAAATTCTTGATTTAAGTGAAATTCCATTACTGTCTATCGACAGAACATGGCAGCATCCGATTGTAATAGGTGGTGGCCCTTGTACTTATAATCCAGAGCCAATTGCAGATTTTTTTGATTTGTTTTATATTGGTGAAGGGGAAACATCCTATGCGCAATTATTAGATACTTATCTAGAATATCGTAAAAATGGAAGAACCAGAAATGATTTTCTGCAGGCAGCTGCAAACATTCCTGGAATATATGCGCCTGCATTTTATGATGTTTCTTATGGTGAAGATGGTATTATTTCATCATTTCAACGGAATACGAGCGCTGTTCCAGAACAAATTCATAAAGAGATTGTAACAGATATCAGTGATACCTTTTATCCTATGAAACCAATCATTCCTTTTATTAAAGCAACTCAGGACAGAGTTGTGCTTGAGATTCAAAGAGGCTGTGTCAGAGGCTGCCGGTTTTGTCAGGCAGGCATGGTATATCGTCCTGTAAGAGAACGAAGCCTAGAGGTGTTAAAAAAATATGCAGATGAAATGCTTAAAAATACAGGACATGAGGAGATTTCATTAAGTTCATTAAGCTCCAGCGATTATTCGTGTTTAAATGAATTAATTCATTATTTAGTGGAAACTGTTAGTAGTAAAGGAATTAATATTTCACTACCATCGTTAAGAATAGATGACTTTTCCATAGAAGTGATGAGTAAAATACAGGATGTAAGAAAAAGCAGTCTTACTTTTGCACCTGAGGCTGGCTCGCAGCGTCTTCGCAATGTAATCAATAAAGGATTGACGGAGGATGCTATATTTAATGGCGCTGAGTTAGCTTTTAGAGGGGGTTGGAATAAAGTAAAACTATACTTTATGCTTGGATTACCGACTGAAACAGAGGAAGATATACGTGGAATAGCAGAGCTTTCTGATCAAATTGCTAAACTATATTATGAAGTCATTCCAAAAGAAGAGCGAAATGGAAAGGTCCAAATAACAGCAAGTACATCTTTTTTTATTCCGAAACCATTCACACCCTTTCAATGGGCAAAAATGTATACAGCACAGGAATTTGTTGATAAAGCACATTTTGTAAATGATGCCATGAAAGCACAGTTGAATAAAAAAAGTATTAAATATAACTGGCATGAGCCAGATGTCAGTGAGTTAGAGGGCGTTTTTGCACGTGGTGACCGTCGCGTCGGACAAGTAATTAAAAGAGCATATGAAAAAGGCTGTATATTTGATGCTTGGTCAGAATACTTTTCATATAAGAGATGGAGCGAGGCTTTTCAAGAATGTGATATATCAATTGCATTCTATAATAATAGAGAGCGTTCTCTGGATGAAATATTACCTTGGGACTTTATTGATGCTGGTATCACAAAGAAATTTTTGATACATGAATGGGAACAGGCTATGAAGGAAGAAACAACACCTAATTGCCGTAGCAAATGTTCCAATTGTGGCGCAAATCGATATGGGGAAGGGGTTTGCTATGAAAATAAGAATTAAATTCAGTAAACATGGTCCTCTAAAATTCATAGGGCATCTAGATATCATGCGCTATTTTCAAAAAGTAATGCGTAGAGCGGAGATTGCTATAAAATATTCTGAGGGGATGAGTCCACATCAAATCATGTCATTCGCAGCACCACTGGGGGTAGGACTTGAAAGCGATGGCGAATACTTAGATATTGAAGTGACTAGTACCTATTCCTCTAAAGAAGCAATCGCAAGACTAAATTTAGAAATGGCTGAGGGGATTCAGATTTCTGCATATAAGTTATTGGACGAAAAAACGCCAAATGCAATGTCTAGTGTGGCGGCAGCGGACTATAGCTTATCATTTAGGAAAAATTATGAACCTA
>Ga0209373_10004134_pt1 | contig 12750 bp, 7 predicted proteins | sample Higcelweek5metaG_FD_187173 | JGI IMG/M metagenome (GOLD analysis project Ga0209373, IMG submission 187173) | Freshwater pond sediment microbial communities from the University of Edinburgh, under environmental carbon perturbations - High... | ecosystem: Environmental > Aquatic > Freshwater >... | reverse complement strand
TCGGCAGGAAAATCACCGCCGCCCAGAACATCACCGTCAGGGTCAGCGGGCTCGACGCCGCATCCCACAGGGTCAGACTCGAATTGGGATCGAGGCTGGACGGCAGGATGAAGGGAAACATCGACAGACCGGCCGTCGCGATGATCCCGGCCATCCCCAGCGCACTGGCGATGAAGCCCAACCCAGGCCGCCGCAGCAGCGACAGCCCACCGGCCAGCAGAATTCCGGCCAAGCCGAGCGCCGGGGCCAGCAGAGCCAACGGCACCGTCTGATAGATGGTCAGCCAGGCCCCGCGTTCAAGCGCGACCGTCTTGGCCAGCGGATTGGACGGCGCATCAAACGGTAAATGGCTGACCAGCCGGTAGCCGTCGATGCCATAGGCCACCCACAACCCGGCCAACCCAAACGCCACCGCCACGGTGAGGGCCAGCGGCAAGGCCACAATCCGCGCCCGACCAGCCACCGGTTGGTCGGCCCGCAATTGCAGCCACAAGGCTCCATGCAGGGTCAGCATCAGCAGGCTAATCACCCCGGCCAGCAGGGCGAAGGGATTGAGCAGCGGCAACAGGGCGGTCAGCAGCGAGCCCTGGTAATGCGAGCGCAGGAAGGAATCGAGCTGGAACGGCACCCCTTGCAGCAGATTGCCGAAAGCGACGCCGAAGATCAGCGCCGGCACCAACCCACCGACGAACAGGCCCCAATCCCAGGTGTTCCGCCACCGGGGATCGGCCACTTTCGAGCGGTAATCAAAACCGACCGGCCGAAAAAACAAGGCGAACAGCACCAGCAGCATCGCCATATAGAAGCCGGAAAAGGCGGCGGCATAGACCGCCGGCCAAGCCGCGAAAATCGCGCCGCCGGCGGTGATCAGCCATACCTGATTGCCGTCCCAGTGCGGGCCGACGGTATTGATGATCACCCGGCGCTCGCCATCATTGCGGCCGAGGAACGGCAGCAACACCCCCACGCCCAGATCCATGCCGTCGGCAATGGCAAAGCCGATCAGCAATACGCCGATCAGCACCCACCAGACGAGCTTCAAGGTTTCGTAATCGAGAATCATGATCCTTCCCTCCCCTCAGCCAGCGTGGGTGGCGATGCGGGGCTCGCCATGATAGCGCCCAGTGCCAAGGCTGGCCGGGCCGAGCCGGGCATATTTGATCATCAGATACAGTTCGATCGTCAGCAGCAGCGTGTAGAAGCCGATGAAACCGAACAGGCTGAAGATCAGATCGCCACTGGTCAGGCTGGAGGTGGCGAGGAAGGTCGGCAGCACTTCACCGATCGCCCAGGGCTGACGGCCGAATTCGGCAACGAACCAGCCGGTTTCACAGGCAATCCAGGGCAGAGGCAGACTCCAGACCAGCGCCTTCAGCAGCCAACGCTGGCGTTCGATCGTCCGCTGCACCGTGTAGTAAAACGAAGCGCCAATCAGGAACAGCATGATGAAGCCGAAGAGGACCATCACCCGGAAGGTGATGAACAGCGGCAGAACCGGCGGGATGGTGTCACGCGCGGCCAAGCCGATCTGTTCCGGGGTCGCATCGACCACCGCCTCGGTATATTTTTTCAGCAGCAGGCCATAGCCGAGATCGGCTTTATGGGTCTCAAACGCCGTCTTGGTTTCGACGCTGGTATCCCCGGCCCGCAGATGCTGAAGAGCCTGATAGGCGAGGATACCGGAGCGGATCCGGACCTCATGCTCGGCCATCAGATCCTTCAGGCCGGTCACCTGCTGATCGGTCGAACGGGTGCCGATCAGACCCAGCAGCCAAGGCACTTTGACGCTGAACTGATTGCTCATCGTCGCCTCATCGGGGATGGCAATCAGGCTCAGACCAGCCGGGGCGGGATGGGTCTCATATTCCGCCTCAATCGCCGCCAGTTTGGTTTTCTGCACATCGCCGAGGGTGTAACCACTCTCATCGCCCAGCACCAACACCGACAGCACCGAGGCGACGCCAAATCCAGCGGCGATGGCGAAAGAGCGTTTGGCAAAGCCGAGATCCCGTCCCTTCAGCATGTACCAGGCACTGACCGCCAGGACGAACATTGAGGCGGTGACATAACCGGCGGCAACGGTATGGACGAACTTGACCTGGGCCACCGGGTTGAACAGCACCTCGGTAAAGCTGGTCATCTCCATCCGCATGGTTTCGGCGGAAAAAGAGGAGCCGACCGGATTCTGCATCCAGCCATTGGCCACCAGGATCCACAGCGCCGAGAGATTCGAGCCCAGGGCGGTGAAGAAAGTCACCGCCAGATGCTGGCGCTTCGACAATTTGTCCCAGCCGAGGAAGAACAGACCGATGAAGGTCGATTCGAGGAAGAAGGCCATCAGGCCCTCGATCGCCAGCGGGGCACCGAACACATCGCCGACATAATGAGCGTAATAGGCCCAGTTGGTGCCGAACTCGAACTCCATCGTCAGTCCGGTCGTAACACCGAGGGCGAAATTGATGCCGAACAGCTTGCCCCAGAATCGGGTCATATCGCGATAGACCTCGTTACCGGTCATCACGTAGGCCGATTCCATCAGGAACAGAATCCAGGACAGGCCGAGCGTCAGGGGCACAAACAGGAAATGGTACATCGCGGTGGCCGCGAACTGCCAACGCGACAGCTCGATGAACAGAGGATCGATCATCGACACACTCCCCCCTTTCTCCAAGCCCGGCGGAGCGGCGCTCCGGCCAGCTTCGCCTCAGAGCAACAGGCAGGAAGTCTAGGCCCCGAAAGGAGGAAGCTCCAACCTTTTAATTATCATAAGAGGGATCTAGCCGGAGCAGGGCCTGATCCGGAAGAAAGGGCGGCGCCCGCTTTATATCCTGTCGAAGCGGGCGTTATCTCTGTGGGTTGAGATCAAGGGCCAATTCCAAAACGTCCGGTTCGCCTGACGGGCGGGGCCGGAAATCAGCCCCCCGGGCCAACCGCAACATCGCTATGTTTTCGGCAATGATCTGGGCAAAAATCTGCCGGGTTCCCCGTCCGCGCTGATAGCGAATGATTTTGTCCAGCAGGATGCGGCCGAGTCCGGTGCCTTTCAGGTCAGAGCGGACCAGGATGCCCAATTCAGCCCGCTGATTATCGGGGTCAATCACGGTGCGGACCACGCCGAGGGTCTCAAACCCGCCCTCGGCCACATCCCGGGTCGCGACGAAGGCCATTTCCCGGTCGTAATCAATCTGGGTCATCCGGGCGAGCTGGAAATGCTGCACCTCGCGCACCAGACCAAAGAAGCGCATCCGCAGATCCTGCGGGGTCATCCGGGCAATCAGTTCGGCATGAGCCGGTTCATCCTCGGGACGGATCGGCCGGAGCCGGATCGGGGTGCCGTCGCGCAAGGCCGCTGTTTCTTCCAGTTCGGCCGGGTATGGCAGGATCGAGAAACGGCGGCTTTCATCATTGCGCCAGGGGGCAACCCGCATCCGGGCATCCAGCGCGACCACCCCGTGATGATCGGCATAAAGCGGATTGATATCGCAGGCGACGATCTCGGGATTATCAACCAGCATCCGCGACAGCCGGACCAACACTTCGGCAACGGCGGTCTGATCTGCGGCGGGACGGCCGTCCTTATCCTTTAACAGGCGGGCGATCAGGGTCCGCGAGATCATGCTCTGCGCCAGCGGCAGATTGATCGGCGGCAGGCCAACGGTATGATCACGCGGGACTTCGACGACCCGTCCCCCCTCGCCAAAGACCACCACCGGCCCGAACAAGGAGTCACAGGCGATACCGGCGAACAGCAACCGGGCATCGGGACGCAGCAACGAGCGTTGCAGGGTGAAACCAGCCTGTTCGGCGCCAGGATGGACGCAGCCGACCCGACGGCGCAATTCGAGCGCGGAGGTCCGAACCGCCTCGGCGGTTTCAAGCCCGATGGCGATCGCCCCGGCCTCGCCCCGGCGGGCGATATCCGGACGATCCAGCGTCAGAGTCACCGGAAAACCAAGCCGGGTGGCGGCCAGAGCGGCTTCGTCCGGAGTCTGGGCATGGGCGGCCGGCTGGATCGGAATCCCATAAGCCGTCAGCAGAGCCCGGGTCTCATGATCGCCCAGCAATCCGTCCGGGCTGGCCAAGCCCCGTTCGATGATCGGCCGGGCAGCGATCCGGGCTTCGGCAAAGCCTTCCCATTGCGACGGCGGTGTTTCCATCAGCATGGTCTGGTTGCGCTGATAATGGACCATCTGACGGAAGGCCCGCACCGCCGCGCCGGGGGTGGGATAGGTCGCGACTCCGGCGGCAGCAAAACGCTGTCGGGCCGGGGCCACCGTCTCCTCGCCCATCCAGGCGGTGAGAACCGCGCCAGGATGGGCCCGTTGAGCCTCAATCACCGCGTCGGCAATCTCGACCGGGTCGGCCATCGCATTGGGGGCATGGATCACCAGCACTGCATCGGCAATGCCCCCCTCGATCAGCCCCCGCACCGCATCGCCATAGCGGCGGCCATCCGCATCCAGTCCCAGATCCAGCGGATTGGCGATCAGCGTTCCGGCCGGCAGTCGTTTCGTCAGCTTGGCCCGCACCTCTTCCGACAGATCGGCCAGACGGGGATCGCCCGGCGCGCCCATTTCGGCCAGGGTCATCATCGCCACCCCGCCGCCATTCGACACTACCGCCAGCCGTTTCCCTTCGACCATCCGGCCGCGCGCCAGGGTCTCGACCGCGCCAAACATTTCGTCAATGTCGCCGACCCGCAAGGCGCCGGAGCGCCGCACCGTGGCATCGAAACATTCTTCGGGAGTGGCCAGGGTCTCGGCCAGAAAAGCCCCGGGACGACGGATCTCGGGATGTTCCGGCACCCGTACCAGCAGCAGCGGCTTGTTGCGGGCGGCGGCCCGGGCGGCACCGATCAGATCGCCCCGGCGCCGGATCTGCTCAATATAAAGGAGAATCGCCCGGGTCTGATTATCGTTGGCGAGGTAATCGAGCACGTCGGCGAAATCGATATCATCGCCCGCGCCGAGGCTGATGAAGTGGGAGAAGCCGATGCCATGCGGTCTGGCCCAATCGAGCAAGGCCCCGCATAAGGCCCCCGATTGCGAGACCAGCGCGACCTTGCCGGGCAAAGCCGGCTGGCGTGAGAAACTGGCGGCGAGACCGATCCGGGGCACCAGAATGCCCAGACTGCCGGTCCCCAGCACCCGGATTCCATGCGGCCGGGCGGCGGCGAGCAGAGCACTGCGCTCGACATCGGTGGCGATCACCACGGCGGCGCGGGTGCCGATCCGACCCAATTGATCGATCAGATCCGGCACCACCGGCCCGGGGGTGCACAGAACGGCGAGATCGGGCACCACCGGCAAGGCATCGATCCGGGGATAGGCCAGGACTCCCGACACCGCGCGCAGATCGGGATGAACCGGCATGATCGGTCCCTTGAATCCCCCGGTCAGCAAATTGCGGATCACCACCGCGCCGGCCGACAAAGGTCGTTCCGACGCGCCGATCACCGCCACTGCCTTGGGATCGAACAGGTGGGAGAGATTGCGGATGCTCATCGCCGCCGTGCCCTTTCCAGACGCCCGTTACCGCCCCTTCCCGCTCCGGTCTTCATCGTCTATGGTGCGGGCCGGCGTTTGCTCCAGTCTGCTCGATGGGGGTTCCATGCGCAATGTCGCTGTCCTGCTCCTGGCTGTGAGTCTGCTGGCACCCGCCTCCCAGGCCAGAGCCCAGGAAACTTCTGTTCCGCCGGATGTCGCTCCGGTCTCCGAACCTTTGCCGGCCGCCAGCCCCGCCGAGGAGGTTCCCCTCGTCGTCGAACCGGTGCGGCCGGCACCGGCCGTCACGGTGGCTGTGCCGGAGGTGACACGGCCCGCTCCGCCTGTCGTCCCTCCGCCGCCCCCGCGTTCGCTGCTTGATCTGCCGCTGGGGATCTGGATTGAGGGGCTGTTGCTGCTGGTCGGGGCGGTGATGGCCGGTTTGGTCGGTCTGTTCACTCTGCTGGCGGTGCGGCGTCACGACGAGGCTCGCCGCCGCCGGACGATTGCCGTGACTCTGGCGGTGGAATTGGAAGCGCGCTGTGAGGCGTTCAGCTTCGTTCCGGCTCCCCCCAACGCTGAAGCCGGGGTTTCCTTTGTTGCCTCGGTGCTGGCCCTGGCCGAATTTGATGCCGGCTGGCGCGCGGCCCAGTCGGGGCTGGACCTGCTGCCGCCGCCCCTGGCCAGCGCCCTCGCCCGCCATTATGGCGCGGTCCATCATCTCGCCGGCTTCGTCAAAGGTCAGTCGGTGGCCTCCGCCCTGCGAATGCTGCAAGCTAACCGGATCGGCGGCCATCCCTGCCCCGATGCCGGGGCGATGCGGGATGTCCATTATCAATTGACGGCGATTTTTGCTGGCGTTACCGCCTTGCAGGCCGACCTGAACGCCTTGCGTTAGCTGGGCTGCCGCCCAGACCCGCTTGGGGGAGACCCCCAAACCCCCCTTAAATTCAAAGGGGGTCCGGGGCATCGCCCCGGTCGGGTTCGGGCGGAAGCCCGACATCTGCCAGCAACGGACGTAACGCGGCCGCAATCTCCCCGGCGCTGTCCAGACGCGGCCGGGGCCAGGAATCCAACGTCGCCGCCAGATCAAGCGGACGGGCCAGACCGCGCTCAAACAGATCCTGGTGCAGACGCTGGTGTTTGCCCGTCACCCACCCGGGCGGCGCCCAGATCAACACCGGGGCCGGACTGGCGCAGGCCTCACAGCACATGCTGACCGAATCCCCGGTGACGATCACCGCATCCGCCACCGCCAGAAACCCGCAATACGGATTCTCGCCCGGCTGATCCCATTGGTGAGTCCAGCGGGGCTCGGGCAAAACCTCCAACAGGGCCTGGGTCTGCTCGATTCCGGTGCGGCGACTGGTGGTCAACAGCACCGAACCGCCCGCCGCCTGGGCCAAAGCCGCCACCTGAGTCGCCAGGGCGCGGGCCATCGTCACCGGGAACGGACGCCGCCGAGTCGCCCCCCCCACCATCAGCGCAATCCAGGGACGCGGCAAAGCGGCAAAACGCGGCGCCCAGATCTCAGCCTCCGCCGCCAGCCGGGCCGGACGGATCCGATGCGGCGCTCCGGTGATCACCAACTGGTTGGCCGCCGGAACGAGACCATCATGAGCCGGAACGGCGATCAAGGCGAAATCATCGCGGCCGGGCGGGCCAGGGTCCATGATCTGGACCAAAAGGGCACCGCACTGGCGGCGAATCCAACGCGCCACCGGAGCCGTCCGACGGCCGGCCCCGATCACCAGTCGCGGCCAGGGCGGACTCAAAGCAGCCCGGCTGGCCGGCACCACACCGGTCAAACGGCACCCACGCAGGCCGTTGGGCAGCGCCGCCCACCGATCATAGCGTAATGTCTTGATTGAAAAAGGGAGACCGAGAGCCTCCGCCACGCCGAGCGCCTGACTGACATTGCCGGCGCGATCATCGGCGAGCACCCAGACCGCTTGCGCCTCGTCCGGCATGCTTTCGTCCTTCCCCCTGCGTTCGGGAACCGGGCATTCTGAACCTTTCTTTCCTGAATGCAAGCGTTTCCCGGCAAAAAATGAATATATGACTCGACAGGTTGGTTTAAAATTCGCTATGTTGGAGTAGTTCAATTTTGCATGGAGCCCCCCGCCATGTTTACCGACAACACTCTGACTCCCAAAGAAGCCGTCCGGCTCTGTGCGCTCGGAACCCTGGCCACCCGTTCGATGCGCTACAGCGAACTCGCTGGCGCGGTGCGTCATTTCACCAGCCGAATCATGGGTCCATCGCTGGAATTGATGGGCACATCGATTGAATTGCTGCGCTATGAAGCCCTGGTCGAAGCGATGGACGGCGCCGGGATGGAAGATGACGCCCGACTGGAGATCACCGCCGCCGGCCGGCGGGAGCTGCATTCCCTGCTGACCGCCCGACTGCGTCTCGGCAGCGATCTGTCGAAGCTGGTGGTGGCGCTAAAAATCCGCTTCCTCGATCTGCTCGAACCGGCCGAGCGGCGCGCTCAGGTTGACCGGCTGATCGAAGCGGTGGAGACCGAACTGGTCCGGCTGATCGATCTGCGCGGCAGCAGCGTCCATGAAGATGGCGGCGACAGCGCGCTGGTAGCGTGGCTGGATCACGACATCGCCCAGCTTGAGGAGCGTCAGCTCTGGCTGGAAGGGTTCCTCGCCCGGCTCTGACTGGGCAGGGGCTTTCCTTCCTCCGGTGGGTTTGGCATCTTCGTTCCGACGGTCGCCCGGGGCCGTTGTCTGGTTGTGCCCTGCGATTGGCGTTGCCGGGCGGATCCGGGTTCGGGGATGAGCGGAGGCGATGGAGCAGGACGAGCAGGATCTCGCGGGACATCGCGAGCGGTTGCGCCGCCGTTTTCTCGAAGCGCCCGAGGCGCTGCCCGATTACGAAATCCTTGAATTGCTGCTGACCCTCGCCATTCCCCGGCGTGACGTCAAACCCAAGGCCAAGGCGCTGATCCGGCGCTTCGGCAGCTTCGCCGATGTCCTGACCGCTCCGGTCGAGGAATTGATGGCGGAAGCGGGCATCAGCGAACGCACCGCCGTTGCCCTGAAACTGGCCCGTGAAGCAGCGGTTCGCCTCGCTCGCGCGCCAGTGATCAACAGCGTGGTGATCTCAAACTGGGATTCCCTGCTCGATTATTGCCAGACGGCAATGGCCACCTTGCCGATGGAGCAGTTCCGCCTGCTGTTCCTTGATCGCAAGAACACCCTGATCGCGGATGAGCTGCAACAGACCGGCACGATCGACCACACCCCGCTTTATCCGCGTGAAGTGGTGCGGCGGGCGCTGGCTCTGCATGCCAGTGCCCTGATCATGGTCCATAATCATCCGAGCGGCGATCCCAAGCCATCAAAAGCGGATATTGAGATGACCCGCACCGTCCGCGAGGCGTTGACGGTGGTTGGCGTTCAATTGCATGACCATCTGGTGATCGGCCGTAAGGGCCATGTCAGCTTCAAGACGCTGGGACTGCTGTAACATTGTCACTTCCCGGAGTCTGGTTCCGCGCTAAGCTGGTGGCCCTTATCTTGATCCAGGAGAACGACCGCCATGAAAGTCGGCATTATCGGCGCGGGGGCGGTGGGCAGTACGGCTGCTTATGCCCTGGCCCTTCAAGGGACTGCCAGTGACATCGTCCTGGTTGATCTCAACACCCGGCTGGCCGAGGCCCAGGCCCAGGATATCCAGCATGCAACCCCCTTTGCCTGGTCGAGCCGGGTCCGGGCCGGGACTTACACCGATCTGGTCGGAGCCCAGGTGGTGGTGTTGGCAGCCGGAGCCGCGCAACGCCCCGGCGATACGCGGCTTGATCTGCTGGAACGCAATGCCAAGGTGTTCCGACAGATCGTCCCGGCGGTGCTCGACTCCGCGCCCGAAGCGGTGCTGTTGGTTGCCTCGAATCCGGTTGACGTCATTACCGATATGGTCGCCCGTCTGGCCGGATCAGCCAGCAATCGCGTTTTGGGGTCGGGAACCATTCTCGACACCGCCCGGTTCCGCGCTTTGCTGGCGGAACGGCTCGGGGTCTCGACCAATTCCGTCCATGCCTATGTTCTGGGAGAGCATGGGGATTCCGAAGTGCTGTGCTGGTCCGGCGCCAGTGTCGGCGGTCTCCCGGTCGCCGAGGTCGCCGCCCAGCGTGGCCGTCCCCTCGACGAGGCGGCCCGGGCCGAGATTGATGATTCGGTTCGCCGGGCCGCTTATCGCATCATCGACGGCAAGGGAGCGACGTGGTTCGGAATCGGAGCCGGACTGAGCCGGATCATCCGCGCGATCGACAAGGATGAGCGGATGCTCATGTCGGTCAGCGCCTGCACCCCGGAGGTCGAGGGAATTGCCAATGTGACTTTGTCGTTGCCCCGGATTGTCGGGGCCGGCGGCGTGATTGCCACCCTGTTGCCGGATTTCTCCCCCGAAGAGCATGCCGCCCTGCACCGGTCGGCCACCCTGCTGCGTGAGGCGGCAGATAGCGTTTCCTTCTGAAAACCAAGCGCCCTCTTCTCGCCCCTGAAAAGGTGGGAAGAGGGTCATCAGTTTGCTCTCCGAGCCTGCGACGATGAGCGCAGATCCTTGGGCAAACATCCCCGCCATGGAAAAGTGGTTTTGGTCGCCGCCGAGGGGCGCATTGTCGGCGGATGAAGAATCGTCGGCATCGGGCGGAAGAACGGGCGCCTAAATGTCAGGGCTGATCCGTGGGCGCGCCGTCCCGGGATTGCATGCGGTGCCACGGGTTGGCTTGCTCAAGCTCGGTCCGGACCTTGATGACGACATTAGCCATGGTGTTGGCTATCGCTCCCGCCTGCATATTAAAAGTCGTAAAAAAACATAAATTATAATTTATAAAAATTATTCATAATTCCACATGGTATATCATAACTCGTCATGCGATGTACTGTATACAATAATGTATATTACCGTTAGAATCGAAAGTATTGCCGCAACTGTAAAGTTTTTTGCATACACCCCAATCAGTGATACCATCCATGAAATTTAGAAGGATAGGGGAAAATTGATGGCTGTTGTATCCGGTTCTTCTGGCGATGACACCCTGTATGCAAATAATAGTGATGATACCCTGTACGGTGATGATGGTAACGATGTTCTGTATAGCGGGGCAGGCGGCAATGACAACCTTTATGGCGGGGCTGGTAACGATCTATTGATATATGAAGGTGGAGACGATGTTCTGAATGGTGGGGATGGATCCGACACTCTTACATCTTCTGTTTCAGATATTTTTTCAATAATTCAAATAAATAATGTTGAGATCTTTATCACAAATGGCATGACCATAAATGGCACTGCTGAACTTTTTGAAAGTTTTAATTCAATATACCTTCAAAATAATAGCGATGAACAAGTTTATTTGAGTCTTTCTCAGGCTGGTGTAGTGGATCTTTCTGACGAATTGGGGTCGAGGTCAGTTTATTTTTCTGGATCATCCGGCAGTGATGGGATCACCAGCGGATCTGGTAACGATACCCTGTATGGGTATCAGGGTGATGACACTCTGAACGGCGGGGGTGGTGCGGATACCCTGTATGGCGATGCGGGTGATGACACGCTGAATGGCGGGGCGGGTGATGATATCTTCGTATATGAAGATGGAGCCGATGTTCTGAATGGTGGGGATGGATCCGACACTCTTACATCTTCTGTTTCAGATATGGCTTCAATAGGACAAATAAATAATGTTGAGATCTTTATCACAAATGGCATGACCATAAATGGCACTGCTGAACTTTTTGAAAGTTTTAATTCAATATACCTTCAAAATAATAGCGATGAACAAGTTTATTTGAGTCTTTCTCAGGCTGGTGTAGTGGATCTTTCTGACGAATTGGGGTCGAGGTCAGTTTATTTTTCTGGATCATCCGGCAGTGATGGGATCACCAGCGGATCTGGTAACGATACCCTGTATGGGTATCAGGGTGATGACACTCTGAACGGCGGGGGTGGTGCGGATACCCTGTATGGTAATGACGGTAATGATAGTTATATCGTCGACAACACCTCCGACCGGGTCTACGAAGACACTGCCGACGCCGGCGGAACCGATCTGGTTCGGTCCAGCGTGACTTGGACCTTGGGCAACGATATCGAGAACCTGACCCTGACCAGCCCCTCGGCAATCAATGGCACTGGCAACAGTCTGGACAATGTTATCACCGGTAACAGCGCGGCCAATGTGCTGAACGGCGAGTCTGGGGCCGACACGCTGGACGGCGGGGCAGGAACGGACACGCTGGTTGGGGGCGCCGGCAACGACCGTTACAATGTCGATAATGCGGCCGATCAAGTCTATGAAACGACGACCATCGGCGGAACCACCGATGCCGGCGGGACAGATCAGGTCCAGTCCAGCGTGACTTGGACCTTGGGCAACTATGTTGAGAACCTGACCCTGACGGGGACCTCGACGATCAACGGTACCGGTAACGCTCTGGCCAACGTCATCACCGGTAACAGCGCGGCCAATGTGCTGAACGGCGGGTCTGGGGCCGACACGCTGGACGGCGGGGCAGGAACGGACACGCTGGTTGGGGGCGCCGGCAACGACCGTTACAATGTCGATAATGCGGCCGACCAGGTCTCCGAAACGACGACCATCGGCGGAACCACCGATGCCGGCGGGACAGATCAGGTCCGGTCCAGCGTGACTTGGACCTTGGGCAACTATGTTGAGAACCTGACCCTGACGGGGACCTCGACGATCGACGGTACCGGTAACGCTCTGGCCAACGTCATCACCGGTAACAGCGCGGCCAATGTGCTGAACGGCGGCTCTGGGGCCGACACGCTGGTTGGTGGAGCCGGCAACGACCGTTACAATGTCGATAATGCGGCTGATCAAGTCTATGAAACGACGACCATCGGCGGAACCACCGATGCCGGCGGGACAGATCAGGTCCAGTCCAGCGTGACTTGGACCTTGGGCAACTATGTTGAGAACCTGACCCTGACGGGGACCTCGACGATCAACGGTACCGGTAACGCTCTGGCCAACGTCATCACCGGTAACAGCGCGGCCAATGTGCTAAACGGCGGGTCTGGGGCCGACACGCTGGACGGCGGGGCAGGAACGGACACGCTGGTTGGGGGCGCCGGCAACGACAGTTACAATGTCGATAATGCGGCCGATCAGGTCTCTGAAACGACGACCATCGGCGGAACCACCGATGCCGGGGGGACTGATACTGTCCAGGCCAGCGTGAGTTGGACCTTGGGCAACTATGTTGAGAACCTGACCCTGACGGGGACC
>Ga0209373_10004133_pt1 | contig 12751 bp, 10 predicted proteins | sample Higcelweek5metaG_FD_187173 | JGI IMG/M metagenome (GOLD analysis project Ga0209373, IMG submission 187173) | Freshwater pond sediment microbial communities from the University of Edinburgh, under environmental carbon perturbations - High... | ecosystem: Environmental > Aquatic > Freshwater >... | reverse complement strand
CCTGAATTCGGGCAAACCGGAAGTCTTCGTCTTCGCGGCCCCGTCCGGCTTCGACCGCGAGGCGGTGGCAAAGGCGTGCAAGCTGGTCACTTCCCGCGAGGGCAACCTCACGCGCTACGACCTGACGCTGCCGGAATCGGCGATCGGCATGACGCCGGAGATGGCCCGCAGCGGCTTCCGCTTCAATCTGCTGGTGAACGAGGACGACGGTGAAGGCCGCGACGGCTGGATCCAGATTGCCCCCGGAATCGGCGGCTCGAAGACCCCCGAACGCTACCCGTTCGTGGTTTTCGAATAAACAAGCCTCCTCTCCTCCCCTCGCGCCCGGCCGCCAAAAACGGCCGGGCGTTTTTTTCTGAAAAAAGAAGAATAAGGATTTTATTTTATTCCAGCACAACCTATATTAACGCAGGAGGAACACCGATGAAACCACGCTATGTGCCGCCGCGTTACCTGGTCCGTTTCCCGGAAGGAGAGCGGGAGCTCAATGCGCCGGAAATTCTGGAACTGTTCCGGGAAAAAGAGATCACCACGATCACCCCCATCCGCCCCGTCTCCGGCGGCGATTGGCGCGAGCTCCGCGAAGAGCCGGAATTCGCCGTCTTGCTGTACCAGATCTACAGGAGACTCCGGTGCTGGGCAAGAACTTATCTCTGGCTGTGCGCTTTTTTTCTTCTTGTTTTTGCATCTCTATTCCTGCTCTTTCTGATGGATCCCGTCTGGATCTTGGCGAACTGGCAGCTTCTGTTCGTAAAAACCGGAATCAATTTTCTGGTCATGTTATTTGCCTTGGTCAGCTTTCTCGATTCCCCCGGTGCAAAAAAAGAGCTTCCCCTGCTTGTGTGGATCATTGTTCCCTGGATCAACAGCATCGTCGGCTTTCGCACCTTCCGGAAAATCATCGACAGAATGCCGCCTGAGAAACGCCGAATACCCAACATGCTCAACCTGCTGACCTGGAGCGTTCTCCTGCTCTTTTTCCTGGCCAGCTGCTTCATTCCCGGAACCGTCGAAGGCGGGATAGTGATGTTTTCGCTGTACGGACTGTTCCTCCTTCTGCTGATTGCCGCCAGTGTTCCGCTGAGCATCGAAACCAGACGACTTACCCGACTCTGGCTGGAGCAGAATCCGGCCCCGGAGAAAGCAACCGGGAAATCGAAGTTGACATCCTCGCTCTTAAGGAGGGACATGAAGCAGATCCTCCGTTTTCTTCCGCCTTATCTGGCGGCGCTCGTGGCGATGCTGGCGATGCTGACGCTGCCCTACTGGGCGGTCGGCAGCATCCGGCTCCACATCGTCACAGCGCAACTGGAGCAAAACGGAATTTCATTGGCGCAACCGCCCGGCGAGCCCTCCGCCGCCGACGCCAGGCTCACCCGGGAAATGCTGTCGATCTCGTTCCCTGCGTGGCCGGAAAGTACCGGCGACGATCAAGTCTGGACAGAACAAGTGCGGGAAAGACTGCCCGAAGCCCGGCCGCAGTTGGAACGTTTCCGCAAACTGCTGCGCGCCACGGCCGAAGTCACTCCGCTTGTCCCGGTTCCAAAAGAAGAAGGAGAAGAACTCCGGAAACGGCTGTTCGATTATCTCTACTGGCAGCGCGAGGAACTCAAGGCAAATCCCAGCCCGGAAGCGGCGGAACAGGTATTGGAAGATATCGCCGACGAATTCCGTTATGCCGCCAGAAAAATGCCAGCCTGGGGAATCTTCACCACATACCGGTACGCGGTCATTCATTGCCGGGTGCTGGAATCCTGGCTCCAAAAATTCCCGAACCGTGTGCTTGTAACGGAAGAGGAGCGCTGGAAGCGGCAACTCGCCGCCTTGCCGGAAGCGGTCAACGCCTATGCGCTTCAACAGGTTCAATATGTCGAAGCATTCATGCAGGGGATGCGGGTTCCCTTCTGTTACCGGAACAACATCCGCGCCACCGCGCTGGAGCTTGCCGGTGAGGAAATCGCTCTGCTGCGGCAGGAATATTACCGGAACCATGCGGAATACGACCGCTTTCTCCGGGCATACAATCGAAGAAGTTTTTTCGTCACCGCTTTCGGGATGCACGATGAAAAGGACACCGCGAACCGGTTCCATTCGCTGACGCTGGCCGGTTGCCAGATGGGGATTGCCGCCATCGAATTGGAGGAGTTCCGCCGCAAAAACGGCGCATATCCGGAACACCCCGATCTGCCGCGCGACCCGTTCTCCGGCAAGCCGTTCGGCTATCTCCCCGGCAAAGCGATCTATTGCGTCGGACCGGACGGAATCGACGACGGCGGACGCCAGGAAGAACGACACAAAAACGACAGTTACGATATCACGTTTACGCTGTAGAAAAAAGCGCAAGGTTTTCCGGCAAACGGCTTTTAAATCGGCGCGGCGGGGAGTATATTACTTCGACTCGACGAATGATTCAACCCGACTCCGGAGAGAGCGCCTGTGAAGAAACGCATTCTGATTTTGATCCTCGTCCTGCTCGGCGGCGGCTTCTTCGCCGCCCCCGAAGCCAGGGCGCTGGACCCCGTCACCATCGCCATCCTCGCACCCGCCGCCATCAAAGTCGCCGAGACCGCGCAGCCCTATATCATCAATGGAATCGGCTGCGCCGCCCGCGGCATGGCCAAGGCCGGAATGGCCGGGTTCCGCACCCTCTACCTGCCGTGGGGCGTCGTCCAATCCACCGTCGGGTTCCCGCTCGGAGGCCTCGGCCCCGGCATCGGCAACATCATCGAGGGCGGAACCGCCCCCTTCGAAATGACGTTCCATATCGTGATGCTGCCGGTCAACCTCTGCGGCGTGGATATTTGAACGAGCTCAGAGCCAATTGCAAAACTATTTTGCCCGCTTTTGTGTCGGCCCGGCGCTTTTGCCGCCTCGAAGTGCTTTTGAGCGTAGCGCGGCTACGCCTGAAGCACTTCAAAACGGCAAAATCACTCAGGCCGCCGACAAAATCATGACAAAAATGTAGTTTTGTAATCGGCTCCTCAAAACGAAACGTTGACGCTGCCGGAAATCCGGGTCGGCGGGTCCATGAGGACGATTCCCGCCGGTCGGCTCCAATCGCGCTCCCAGTTGCGGAGCAGCAAGGGATCGGTCGGCTCGCCCCAGGGGTTGAGGTCGATCACCAGGATCTTGCCGCTGCTGGTGAAGTAAATATCCATCACCAGCGTCTTGATCGGCAGCAGCCAGGAAATACGGTCGACGAAATCCGCCGCCTGCTCCCAGAACGCATTGCGCACGCCGTCCAGCCGCCGGAAGTGGCGGATCAGGTGGTACTGGCTCATCGCGTTGAGTTTGCCGTCGCGGATGAACAGACGGAATTCGCGGGTCCGGTTCATGCGGCGGAACGGCCGCAGGCAGATATATTCCGCCTCGCCCGAGGCGGCGGCTTCGCGCACCTTGCGGCTGAGCGCCAGGTATTTCCAGGTGCTCGTCGGCGAGAAGACCGCGCCGCGTTTCGCCCGGAAACGCTCCGTGTCGGTCGGCGCGCAACTGTCCACGCAGGCGAACGCATTGCCGGGAATGGCGCCGAGCGGCTGGCGCAGGTCCTCCAGAATCGAAGAGACCGCCATGCTCCGCTCCCGCTCTCCGGTCTCGCCCGCGGCCAGCGCCGCAATCACATCCGAACGCATCTTGACAAACGACGTCAGGAACGTGTGCCCGGCAAGAACCGGGTACCAGTTCGGCAACCGCAGAAAATCATTCGCTTCACTCATTGGAACCACCTCCTTCGGTGCCGGCCCGTTCGATGCGGCCGGTAACCACCAGCCAATACCCTACAAGGCCGATCATGTAAACCGTATCGTATCGGAGAAACGGCAGATCGAACGCCGGGAAACAACCGGCGACCAGCATGACCGGAAATCCCGAATAGATCCCGATCCGCCAGAACTCACTCAGCGACAACGTCCGCAGCTGACGCCCCCCGGTCAGGCGGAACACCAGTACGAAAATCGCCGTATAAAGCAGCGGCTGGAGAAAAATCGCCAGCCAGTTCACCACAAACAGCCCGATGCAAAGGCTAAAAACGAGAATGGAGACCGTCTCGCTTTCCGACAGCACAGACGGGGCATCCTGGAGCCCGGCGACCCGGTGCGACGGCTCGCGCAGCGAAGCCAGGTAGCCCGGCAACTCGGCATCGGTCAGCACGCGCGGAGCGGCCGCCGAAAACCATCCCATCGGAACCGCGCTGCATTGCCAGCCCTTGCCGGCCGGAATCCGGACCAGCGTGACCAGCAGTTTCGGCGTCCAGACGAACCCATAGTCGGTCAGCAGCAACTCCTGCTCGGGAATGGAGATCCCCTCCGCCGGAACCGCCGGAAAATAGAATACGCGCACCGACGAAGCAAGCTCCCGGGTCCGTGCCTTCCCCGGCTCGACGGTCGGCTGAACGCCGTCTTTGCCGAGCCGGATTCCGCCGAACCCGTCGAAAAACACCCCCGCATAATGCCGGACCTGCCGCGCCGTGCGGACAGTCTGCCCCGCCGTGATGCCGCCCGCGCACAACACCGAAAGCAGGAACAGATGAAAAAGTGTCCGGGCCCACGAATTCCGCCGGAGGGCGAAAAAAATCCCCGTCCCGCGGCAAGCGCCCGAAAGCGCCGTGAAAAAACCGACATGATCGCTCATGAGATTACTTTACCTTGATCCGGTGAAAGTGATGTTTTTCGCCATAACGCTGCATCTGCCGCAGCTCACGTTCGACCCTGCCGAGTTCGACCGGTTCGACCCGGTCCACGAACAGCATGCCGTCGAGATGATCGAGCTCGTGCTGAATACAGCGCCCGAGAAGGCCGCCGCATTCGAATTCCAGCAATTCGCCGTCGATGGTCATGGCGCGGAAGAAAACCCGCGCCGGACGCTCGACCGGAGCCCAGACATCGGGCAGCGAAAGGCACCCCTCGTCACGGCATTCCGTCTCGGGAGAGCGGGAGATGATTTCGGGGTTGACGATCACGATCGGCATCCGGCCGAGAAGCGCCTTTTCGCCGGGGCTGGGGATGTCGCCCATCGACTCTTCCGGCAGATTCAGCACCACCATGCGGACCGATTCGCCGACCTGGGGCGCGGCAAGCCCGACGCCTTCGAATGCGTTCACCACTTCGACCATGCGCGCGGCCAGCTCCCGGAGTGCGGGCGTCACCGCCCCGACCGGAGAAGCGACCTGGCGCAAAACCGGATCGCCCATGGTGTGAACCACATATCGCTTCTTATTCCTGAAGAGCATCGTCTACCTCCTGTTTCGCCCCTCCCGAAAGACGCAAAAACCGCCGGAGGCTCCCGGCGGCATCCATCCGAACCCGGCGGACGGTCACTTGGTCTCCGGCGCCTTGGTCGGATCGGCCGGAATCGCGGGCGCCTGCTTCGGCGCGGCTTGCGGCTGCGGCTGTTTCGGCTGCGCCTGCGGCTGCGGCGCGGTGACCGGAACCCCGGCGTTCTTCTCCGCATCCGCCATGTTGAGCGGAGCGGGGTCCGGAATCGCGGCCTCGTTGCCCGGAGCAACCTCGGGAACGGTCTGCTGCTGTTCGGACGCCGGAATCGGCGTATTCTGCAGGATGCCGGGCGCGACGTTCTCCGGATCGCCATAGAAGGCGGCCGGATTGGCCCCGACCGCGGCGTCGAGCTGGGCCTTCGCGTTCTGAATGTTGATATAACTGCTGGCGAGGTTGGTCTCGGCTTCAACCAGGTCGCGCTGCGCCTCGTTGAGACGGGTCAGCTCGACATTGCCGGCCTTGTAGCCCTCATCGACCAGGTCGCGCTGCTGCGCCGAAAGCTCGCGGGTCTTTTCATAAAGCCGGGTCTGCCGGACGCTCTGCACGTAATTGGCATAGGCGGTGCGCACTTCGCCGACCACGGTAAGCCAATAGGCCGCGACGGAGAATTCGGCAACCGCGAGATTCGCCTTGTATTCCCGGATCCGGTTCTCACGAATGAGTCCGTTGAAAATCGTCCAGTCGGCGGTCAGGCCGTAGCCGAACGACGGCGATTCGCTGTAGGTCCGGTTGGGCGGGTTGGTAGCCGACCCCTCCCACCCCTTGCTCCGGGTGAGCGACGTGCTGTAACCGGTAGTCAAATAGGCGTTGACCGTCGGCGAATAGGTGCTCCAGGTCTGGTACATCTGGTACTTGGCGATTTCGAGCTGTTCCCGATACCCCTTGAGGTCGGGCCGGTTGGCCAGCGCGGTATCCAGATAGATATCGACCGACGGAAGCTCGCTGAAATTGGACTTGAAATCGGAGGGGAATTTCAGCGCCTTTGGGAACGTCCCCTCGGGATAACCCATCAGAACCGCCAGCGCATAATTGGCGATCTCGTACTGGTAATCGGCGGTGATCTTGTTCGACTCGGCGGTGTTCGCAGCGATTTCGAAGTTGAGCACATCGCTCAGCGGAACCGTTCCGGCCTCGTACTTGAGCCGGGTGTCGCGCAAGCTGGACTGTTGGAAATCGAGGTCCTCCTCGGCGATCCGCTTGTTCTCGACGGCGAGCAGCACGGTGTTGTAGGCATAGGCGACGGCGCGCATCATGGTGCGGGCCTCATCTTCCTCCAACTGCTTCTCATAATTGAAGTTGTGCTTGTAGATGAGCACCGAGAACTCGCGGGCCAGGCCGTCGAACAGCAGCCAGTTGGCGGTAAGCCCGGTATTGGATGCGATCCCCTCGGTCCGGGTGGGAGCGCCGTTGTTGGTGAGGTTCTTGGTGTTCCGGGTCCAGGTCTGGGTGTCTCCGACCGAAAAATTCGCGGAGAGCGTCGGCGAGTAAGCGCCCCACGCCTGGAGGTATTTCATCCGCGCCGCGTTGACCGCATGATAAGCCGCGATGTAGGTCGGATTGTTCTTGATGGCGATCTGCTGGGCGTCGGCCAGTTTGAGATCGCTGATGCCGTCGAGGAGGCGGTCCGCGCCGTCCTGTTTGCGCTGGGTGTAGGTTTCCCCCATCGTCGCCGACGGCGGCGGCGGATATTCATAACATCCGGCCGCGGCCAGCAGAAGGCCGAAGGCCCCCGCCCTGAATGCGTGTTTCAACTCCATGATCTTCCTTTATGCTCCCGAAAAATGACGGAAATACCAGGATTTCCCTGTAAAAAATACTCTCTTAGGTTATCCTAAGGAATATAGCCGGACTTTTCCGTTTTTCAAGTCCGAAACCGCTAAAATAACACGCTTTCTTCGCATTCCGCGGCTTTCGTCCGGATAGAAAGGGAAAAAACGGCGGGACGGGTGGAAATCTCTACCGGAGCGGGGTATATTGTTTCCAGGGAGAAACTGGGAGGATTGCACGGATGAAAAAGATCAAAGTCGCGTTTTTCGATACGAAACCATACGACCGCAAGTCCTTCGACGCGGCCAACGGGAATTTCGGGTTCGAGCTCACCTATTTCGAGACCCGGCTGAATCCGGCCTCGGCCCGCATGGCCGAGGGGTTCGACGCGGTCTGCGCCTTCGTCAACGACGACATCGGGGCGAAAACCGTCGAGGCGCTGGCCGAAGGCGGAGTCAAAATGATCGCCATGCGCTGCGCCGGGTACAACAACGTCGATCTTGCCGCCGCGTGGGGGAAGATGGCCGTGGTGCGCGTTCCCGGGTATTCGCCCTACGCGGTGGCGGAGTATGCGCTGGCCATGTACATGACGCTCAACCGCGCGCTGCACCGCGCCTACAACCGGGTGCGCGAGAACAACTTCTCGATCAACGGACTCATCGGCTCCGACCTGCGCGGGAAAACCGTCGGAATCATCGGCACCGGGCGGATCGGCCTGGTGTTCGCCGAGATCCTCCAGGGGTACGGCGTGCGGATCCTCGCCCACGATATGTTCCCGAACAAGGAGGCGGCGGAAAAGCTTCACATCGAGTATGTTCCGCTCGACACGCTCTATCAGGAGTCGGACGTGATTTCGCTGCACTGCCCGCTCACCCGCGAGAACAACCACATGATCGACGTGCAGGCGATCCACGAGATGAAGGACGGCGTCTACATCATCAACACCAGCCGCGGCAAGCTGATCGACACCGCCGCCCTGATCGTCGGCCTCAAGAGCGGCAAAGTCGGCGGGGCGTGCCTCGACGTCTACGAGGAGGAGGGCGACTACTTCTTCGAGGACCGTTCGAACGGGCCGATCATCGACGACGTGCTGGCGCGGCTGCTGACCTTCCCGAACGTGCTGATGACCTCGCACCAGGCGTTCTTCACCCGCGAGGCGGTGCGCAACATCGCAAGCGTGACGCTGGAAAACCTCCGCGCCTACTTCGAGAGCGGCGAACTCCCGAACGGAATCTGCGAGATGTGCGACGGCGGCAAAAGCTGCTCCGCCAAACCCTGCGGGAAGTAACCGTCTTTCCGTTGCCCGCCGCCAGGTTTCCATGTGCGGCGGGCTTTTTTCTGCAATTATACTCATTTCGGTTGAAACCTTAAAATCTGCTCGTCGCTTTTCGGCGGCTTTATCGCCATTTTTTTCGTGCGATGCCTGCATCGCCCTGCAAAAAACGACGACAAATCCGCTCAAAAATCGACTTCGCGAATTTCAAGTTTTCGCCCTCAACGAGTATATAATCTACATTTGTAGATGAATCGCTTGCATTAATAATTTACAGATGTAGATTAAAGGCGAACTCAAACCGGGAGGATGAGAAATGCCGATGCCCGCGATTACGAACAGCGAATTGGAACTCATGAAAATACTGTGGCAGAGCGCCCCGCTGACCACCCCGGAACTGGCGGCGCGCGCCGCCACCGCCTGCGGCTGGAACGGCAGCACGGTGAAAACGCTCCTTACGCGGCTGGTTGAAAAAGGCGCGATCCTTCAGGAAGGCGAAAAACGCGCCTACACCTACCGGCCGCTCTTGAGCCGCGAGGCATACCGCGAAGAGGCGGGGAAACGTCTCGCCGCCCAGGCGTTCGGCAACGACTGCGCGGCGATGGTCAGCTTCTTCGTCAGGCGCGGCAAGCTCTCGGCGGCGGATCTGGCGGAGCTGAAACGGCTTCTCGACGAACAGGAGGGGTGAGATGGAACTCCTCTGTGACTGGACGCTCTCCATCCTGCTGCGCGGGACACTCCTTGTGCTGCTGCTGGTCCTGGCGGAACGCGTGTTCCGCCTGCGTCCGGGGCGGAACACGCTGGGGCTGCTGCTCCTCCTCTCCTTCCTGCCGCCGGGACCGTACATGGTTTCCGTGCCGGAGGAAATTCCGCTCACCGCGGCGACGGTCCGGCAACTCCCGCCTGCCGAACCGGTTGCGGCGACAGTTCCCGTTGTTGCAAAACCGGTTCGGACGTTTCCGGTCCGCGAGGCGAAACAATTTTTCGTCCTGGCCGTTTTCGCGGTCGGGCTCTTTCTTCTCGGAAAGCGGCTTTGGCAATTATACCGCTGGAACCGCCGGGTGCGGGAACTGCCGCCCCTCCGCGACCTCCGGCTGAACGGTTTGCTGGCAGAAGCCCGCCGCCTCTGTGGAGTCAACCGGGAAATCCGCTTGTCGGCAAGCGACATCGGCCCCCTCTCCTGCGGCGTCCGGCACCCGGCCATTCTGCTGCCGGAAGCGAAATGCATCGCGCTGGACGACTCCGGACTTCGGATGCTTCTCGTCCACGAGTGCCGCCATCTGAAACGGCAGGACCCCCTGCGCGCCTGCCTGCTGGCGCTGTGGGAAGCGCTGTTCTGGTTCCACCCGCTGCTCCCCGTCTGCCGACGCCGCTTCGCGGAACTGCGGGAGGCCGCGTGCGACCGTGAAACCGCCCGGCTGCTCGATTTCTCCCCCCGGGAACGCGCCCGCTATGCCGGTCTCATTTACGACTTTGCGGCGGCGGGGAATCGCCTTCCGGTTGTCGCGGCAAGTCCGCTCGGCCCCCATGCCGGAGTTCTCAAACAACGAATTCAGGAGATTACCATGAAAACCGTTCCCGTTCCCTTCCGCCGGAAGCTGCTTTTTCTTCTCGCCCTGGTTATCGGGGGAATCGCCGCTGGCTGCCTGACGCCGGGGGTCTCCGGCAACGCCGAACCCGCCGCCGACGACACCCTGAATCCCGATGGAATGACGCTGGCGATCACCGTCACCCGCGAGGATTCCGATCTGCGGTGCCGCTTCCAACTGAAAGAGGGAGAGAACGTTCTTGCGGCTCCCTCGGAGAAAGTTCCGGAGGGCGTGATGTCGACCTTCATCATCGGAAACGGTCCCGATGAGAAGAAGATCCAGAAGGAGTACCCTTCCAAAAACTTCGAAACGCTGAACACGTACAGAACGGGAATTCACGCCTACACCATGGCCCGGACCCTCGATGCCGAACATGTGGACCTCAAATTTTCGCTAATTATCCGGTCCGTCAAAGAAGCCGGGCAGCCGGAGAAACTGTTGATCCGCGAATATCATTTCCCTGCCATGAAACTCGGCGAAACCGTCCATCTCAATCTGGCCGATAAAACTCCGCAAAGCAAATGGGTCATCGTTCCGAAGGACCCGTCCGGAATGACGCTGAAACTGATCGCCGAGCGTCATGAATCCTACATCCTGTTTCACTGCACCCTGAGTGAAAATGGAAAAATCATCGCCTCACCCAAAGTTCAGGCAACAGAAAACACCCCGGCCACAGTCATTCTGGAAAAGGGCTATGACAACTTGGAACTGCGATTCCCACTACGCAATTTCGGAGAGCAGACAAACCAGGGACTCGGATGCCATTTTTACCTTTCAGGCCGGTTTCTCGATGCAGAACATGCCGATGTCAAACTTTCCCTGATCCTCACATCTTTCTTGAGGCACGAAAAAAATGGGGGAAAAACAATCGGAGAGCTGATTCGCGAATATCATTTCCCCGCCATCAAACTCGGCGAAACCATCACGCTCAATCTGGCGAAAAAAGAGCCGGGGCAACTCTGATCCCCGGCTCCGTTTCGGCTCAGATGATTTCGAGGCCGTTGCGGTCCGGGAGGGCGGGGAACGGCTGGTGCGGTTCGCTCTGGTAGAAGTAGGCGACCGACGAGATGTCGTCCTGCAGCGGCAGGTAGCGGCCTTTGTCGCGCCAGCCGATCGCCTGGATCGTCACCTTCAACTTCTCGCGGAAATGAACCGGGTCCGGCACGTGGAAGCGGTAGAGGCTGTGCCGCGCCCCCGTCCGGTTCTCTCCGCCGAACGGATAGCCGAGGAACGGAGAACTGAACGTTCCGTTGAAGCCCCATGCCCCGCCGAAGTAGTCCTCGGTCCCGGTGCCGCAGATGGTGGGGTATTCCTTGTCCCCGTCCAGGAACATCTTCACCTCACCCTCCCCCCACCAGCCGTCGTTGTTCTGCTGCCAGGTCATGTAGCATCCGGCGAAGTGGCCGCGGCCTTCGACGCCGTCGAGAATGGCGTAATCGTCGCCGTACCGCAGCGGATTGGTCCGGTTGAACCGGGCGTGAAAGTACGCCTCGCCCGCCGGGGCGTCGAGCTCCTCAAAATTGATCGCATAGTACAGTCCGTAGATCATTTCGTCGGGCAGCAGGTTTTCCACGGTGATTCTGGCGTGGCGGGCGAACGGCATCGGGAAGTAGCAGTTCATTCCGTTGGTGGGGTTTACGTTGATCGGAAGCGCCGTGATGTTCGCCGTGTGCTTCGCCGCGTTGCAGAAGAAGTCGCCGAGCGGAACTTCGACGCTCGGCGATTCCTCGCCGTCCCAGTACATGCGGAGAACCAGGTTTCGCAAATGCTTCCCGTCCACGGTGATCCAGATATGGCGGATGCAGCCGGGGCCGTCCACGTCCATCAGCGTCGTCACTTTGGCGGGCGGCAGCGCGATGCAGGGGCGCACCTTCCACGTCCGCCCAAGCTCGCGGGCGCAGGATTGCCGGGACCACTCCTGGCCGATTTTGACCACTTCCGGCTGCGGAGTTTCGGACACTTCCGCCATGCCGCCCTTGCCGGGTTCGCCGTAGACGTTTTCGGCGGTGATCGAACGGGAGCGGGCGGACGAAAATTTCATCAGGGAATCAAGCGGACCGGACATGGCGAAGCCTCCTTTGATTTGTCTTTTTCACTCGCGATGATATAGTATACCACAAGGAACTCATATTCCACATGGCATAAACGATGAAAAGGATGGCATAAGCGATGAAATTCCGGTTTCTCCGGTTCGACGCGCCAAAGCGGTCCGGCCCCGTTGTCGTCTCCGGAACCGGCGCACAGGAGGAGATGCCGCCGTGCCTGGTGGACCGTCCGCGCGGAACCGGCGACCGGCTGCTGATGTACTTCCCGCAACCGGTGCGGCTGCGCGTCGATGGAAAGGAATTCATGGCCGCCGTTCCGACTTTGCGGCTGTGGAGCGAGGGAGCCGGGCACTTTTACGGGAATCCGGAACGGAGATGGCTCCACAGTTGGGTCCACTTCCACGGCGACCGCATCCCGGAACTGCTCGCCGGGGCGGGGCTCGAGGAGGATTTCTGCATCGCATGGCACGACGGCGAGCTGCTTGAATCGTATTTCGCGCTGATCTACCGCGAAATCACCGGCGGCTCTCAACCCGACGTCCGGCTGCTGGAGCACCACCTCGCCTCGCTGTTCCTCGAAATCGCCCGTGGCAAGGAGGATATCGACCGGCCGCGGATTCCGGAAGAGTGGCTCGAAGTGCGCCGCCTGATCGGGTCGAATCCGGAGAAGCCGCTGAATGTGAAGATGCTGGCGAAGATGGTGAACCGGTCGGAACCGGCTTTCACGGCGAATTTCCGCAAATACTTCGGGGTTCCGCCGATCCGCTGCCAGCTCGACTGCCGGATGGAGCTGGCGAAACACCTGCT
>Ga0209373_10004131_pt1 | contig 12755 bp, 16 predicted proteins | sample Higcelweek5metaG_FD_187173 | JGI IMG/M metagenome (GOLD analysis project Ga0209373, IMG submission 187173) | Freshwater pond sediment microbial communities from the University of Edinburgh, under environmental carbon perturbations - High... | ecosystem: Environmental > Aquatic > Freshwater >... | reverse complement strand
GGTAATGCTGTAGTGAAACCAGGTAAACTCTATGCGGTGAAATGTCAAGTATATCAGCAGTTTCTGAGTAATCAGAATAAGGGCGACTCGTCCGATGTTGAAGGGTAGACAGCTTGAGTTATGCAGTAATGCATAATCTAGATAAATGATAAGGCTTCGATTTTCGGAGACAGAATCCGGCTTATAGGTCTGCTTTTTTATTCAATTAAAGGAATAGGTTCATTAGTAATTTCAATACTTTTTGATTTTTCCGTATCAAATAATTCATTTTCTACCACACTATAATCTTTGATTACTTTTATAATTATTAAGCAAAGTGGTATGGTAAAAATTTCGTTTATCAAATTAATTGTTGTTGCATTGATAATTTCATCTAAAGTTTCAGCTTTTAAATTTAATCTCATACCAATTCTTTCTAGGAAAGAAGCAATTATCCATAATGTCCACCAAAGTCCAACAAAAGTTACATTTAATTTTTTTGTATAGTCTGGTTTAATTTTTGAAATATATTTTTCAGATTCTACATAAAGTTCCCTCATTATTTGATAAGGTCTGAAAAAATTTAGAATAGGAACAAACCATGCGCCAGCAGCCCATCCTTCGCTATGTTCAAGATGTTTTACTACTTGATGTAAATTATAATATGCTCTTCTAAACCAAAGTATGAATAAAATATAACAACAAACGTAAACACTAAACATTATTATTCCAATAATTGACTGTCTTAAATCATTTAATTCAGCTTCTTCTATAGTAAAACCCTCTAAGGAATTTAGCATTGAATATTGCATCAAATCAGAAATAATAGCAATGATATTTAAAATAAATATTATTGAAAATATAATGATTAAATTTCTAGCTCTTGATTTATTATTCTTTAACATATTACAAATTTTATCCTTCGTCTTCCTCTTCAATATCTTCTTCTTCGTCGCTTTCAAATTCGTAAAAAGAAAATACTGAACCGCCATAACTTTTCGAAAATGAGAAATTTGTTAGGTGTTCTAGTTTCGTATGTTTGGAATGTTCTACAATCAACATACCTTCTTCATCTAAAATTTCGTTTTCAAAAATAAGCTGAATAATTTTTTCAAAATTTTCCTGACCTAAATCATAAGGAGGATCTGCAAAAATTATGTCATAACTTGCTTTACTTTTTTCTAAGAATTTGAAAACATCACTTTTGATAACGCTAATATCTAAATCTAAATCGTTTGAAGTTTTTTTGATGAAATTGACACAACCCATATCACCATCAACACTTGTAATTGGTCCAGCGCCACGAGAAGCAAATTCGTAACTTATGTTGCCAGTTCCTGCAAATAAGTCAAGTACTTTTAATCCATGTAAATTAAAATAGTTATTCAAAATATTAAATAACGATTCCTTACACATATCGGTTGTAGGACGAACAGGTAAATTTTTAGGTGCAACTAATCTTCGCCCTTTGTGTTTTCCGGAGATAATTCTCATGAATGATATAATATAAAGTGATTTCTTAAAGCAGTAGGCGTAACATCTAAGATTGAAGTTTTATTAGAAACATCTAATAAACTACAATTTCTAATGTATTGGAAAGCTATTTTAAAGTAAGCATCGTCTTCAGAACAATTTCCTAATATTTGAACCAAAATTGTTTCAGGATTTAGTTGTAATTGTTCGCAAGTGAACAAAATATAGTAAATAAAATCTTCTGGTGTTTTGTATTGGAATGAATTAAAAAGAATCAATTGTTGATTTTTAACCACAATTAGTTCAAAGTGTTCTTTTTGTACGTGAACAAACACTTGCTTTTCTTCTTTATTTTTAGATAAATCTAATAGTTGTTTTACCAAGATAGAATTTGCATTTTGGTATTCAAAAGTTTCATATTGGTCTAACAAAAAGTTGTTTATATTAACGAAAGGTACATAAATGTTATTCATTTCGTAAGGAAAGATAATATCGTGGGTAAAAAAATCAGTTTCAAAAACTTTGGTATTGTATTGCAAATAACTCGCCAAAAAGTTAGCATCAAATAGGGAAGTAGGTACAAGTGAATTCAGATTATTATCGTGTACAACCATTACTTCATCGTATGATTTGGTAAGAATTGGATAATCAACAAAAGTTCGCCACAATTGTTCTTCCATTACTTTGTTTTTTTCAAAGGGAATTGACATCGTGGTCATTACCTTGTTAGAAATTAAATCAAATACACAAAAAGAAAGTCCACTCAAGGAAACCTGAATGGACAACTTTTTGTATGTTTTTTGAGTAATGTCGTTATTCGTTATTACCATATTTTTTTGGCCAGTTTCCAGTAAGAGTTACTTCTTCTAGTGAACCTAAAATAATTTGAGGACCATTGATTTCGTCAATAGATTCTACTTTATTTTCTTGTTTTACTAATTCTTGATCTAAATCTTTTAATAAAGCATTTTTGTCAATAATAGCTTGGAATACAGAAAGATTCATATCGTTTCTACTAACAACTCCTGTTTTCATAGATACTGGAACTTCAACTCCTCCAACTTTAACAACGTTAAGTCTTTTGTAACGATCAGAGTTTTTGAATAATGAATCTTTAACAGATACAGAACCTAATTTAGTAATGATTACTTCATCTTTAAAGAAACCTCCAACTCCATCAGCACCAACAGTGATACCAAAAGCAGCATTTTTAGCAGCATCAATAACAGCAGTATCTTTTCTTGAAATAATTTCAAATTGTCCGTTTTCTACAAATTTGATTAATTCCTCAAAAGTATCTGCATATTTCCCGTTAACAGATTTATAACCTGTTTGAAGTTTTTTAATATCTAACATAGTTTTAACAGCAACTTCATAACGAGCTTCTTTTTCATTCTGAAACGCAATAGGTTTCATAATAGAAGAGTATATTAAATATACAAGAAAAATAGAAATTCCCCACAATACTGCAGTGAATATTTTTTTATTTCCAGGTGTAACAAATTTATCAATTAGTTTAACCAATGCAAAGATTAAAACAATCAATACGACTAAATAAATAGCAATTTCTAGCATTTGAATAATTTATTTTTAGTTAAATAGGTACGCAAATCTACAATTTTTTTTTCTACACAAAAGAATTTCTTGTAAAAATCATCAGTATATTTGAAAAATTAATATTGGCCAAATCCATTTTCATGACTTATAAGCTGTTTTACAATTTATTACAAAATAATTTTCCGCATCAACCCACACAAAAACAAGAAGTTTTTTTTCAGAAAATTGCTGATTTCATTTTGAATTCGACTTCTGATGATATTTTTGTTCTCAAAGGTTATGCCGGAACGGGTAAAACAACCATAATTTCTACGGTTATTAATAATTTAGGCGATGTTAATATGAAAGCAGTCTTGTTAGCTCCAACAGGAAGAGCTGCAAAAGTGATTAGTAATTATTCAGGAAAGCCAGCATTTACAATTCATAAGCGAATTTATTATCCTAAAAAAAATAAAACGGGAGGAGTGAGTTTTACTTTACAACAAAATAAATTTAAGAACACACTTTTTATAGTAGACGAGTCTTCTATGATTTCAGATACGAATCAAGATTCTAAATTATATGAAAATGGTTCTTTGTTAGATGATCTTTTCTTTTATGTAGAAGCTGGAAAAAACTGTAAATTGCTATTAATAGGAGATACCGCCCAGTTGCCGCCTGTAAATATGAGTGTAAGTCCAGCTTTGGATATTGATTCACTTTCATTACATTATCAAAAAAATGTGCATCATATCGAATTAGATGAAGTAATGCGTCAGGCAGAACATTCTGGAATTTTGTATAATGCTACTGAATTACGTGAATTATTACATTCGCATTTTATTGATACTTTTCAATTTAAGCTAAAAGGATTTAAAGATATTGTGCGTTTGCAAGATGGATATGAAATTCAAGATGCGATTCATCAGGCGTATGATAATTATAGTATTGAAGATACGGTTTTCATTTTACGTTCGAATAAAAGAGCCAATCAGTATAACCAACAAATTAGAACTTCCATTTTATCCAAGGAAAGTGAAATTTCAACTGGAGATTATATGATGGTTGTAAAAAATAATTATTTTTGGTTAAAAGAAGAATCAGAAGCTGGTTTTATTGCGAATGGCGATATCATTGAAATTTTAGAAATCAGAAAAATTCAAGAGTTATACGGATTCAAATTTGCAACTGTAAAAGTCAGAATGGTTGATTATCCCAATCAAATTCCGTTTGATACTGTTATCATGTTAGATACAATTATGAGCGAATCACCTTCGTTAACGTATGAAGAATCGAATAAATTGTATCAAGAAGTGTTATTGGATTATGAAGCCGAGCGTCAGCAATATAAAAAATTACAGAAAGTTAAGGAAAATGAGTATTTCAATGCTTTGCAAGTTAAATTCTCTTATGCGATAACGTGTCATAAATCGCAAGGAGGTCAATGGAAAACCGTTTTTGTAGAGCAACCTTATTTAGCAAATGGTATAGATATTGATTATGTGAGATGGTTGTATACTGCCATTACGCGTGCAGAAGAAAAACTATATTTAATCGGATTTAAGGATGAATATTTTCACAATTAAGCTATGTTAGAAACGATAATTAGTGTTTGTCTTGGGATAGGATTAGCCGCTTCGGCTGGTTTTAGAGTGTTTGTTCCTTTGTTTGTGCTAAGTTTAGCCACACATTTTGGATACGTTCCTGTGGGCGATTCTTTTGCTTGGATTGGAAGTTTAACCGCAATTATTTGTTTGGGAATAGCCACAGTAATTGAAATTCTTGCTTATTACATTCCGTATATTGATAATTTATTAGATACTCTAGCTGTTCCTTTGGCAGGAATAGCCGGAACGGTTGTGATGGCTTCCACTTTAGTCGATTTAGATCCAATGATAACTTGGGGATTAGCTATCATAGCAGGAGGTGGAACCGCTACTGCTATAAATTCAGCAACAGCCGTAACAAGAGCAACATCAACGGTAACTACTGGCGGAATAGGAAATCATTTAGTTTCTACTACAGAAACAGCAACGGCATCTTTTGTATCTGTTTTGGCTATTTTCTTGCCTATTATTGCTTTTATTGTAGTTATCCTTATTATTTTTGTCGGGATTAGATTGTTTAAACGATTTTTTGTTTCGAAAAAGTAAATTTTAAACTTCTAAACATTTAAATTTTTAACCTTTTATTCTAATGAAAATCATCGCTGTAATTCCTGCTCGTTATGCATCCACACGTTTTCCTGCAAAATTAATGCAAGATTTAGGTGGCAAAACAGTAATTCTTCGCACCTATGAAGCTGCAGTTTCTACCAATTTATTTGATGATGTTTTTGTGGTTACGGATTCCGATTTGATTTTCAACGAAATTATTTCGAATGGAGGAAAAGCCATCATGTCGATAAAAGAGCATGAAAGTGGTAGCGACAGAATTGCGGAAGCAGTTGAAAACATGGATGTTGATGTTGTAATTAATGTGCAAGGCGATGAACCATTTATCAATAAAAAACCGTTAGAAGAGTTAATCGAAGTTTTTAAAAACGACACCGAAAAGAAAGTTGATTTGGGTTCGTTAATGTTTCAAATTACTGATAAAGAAGAAATTAATAATCCAAATAACGTAAAAGTTATTACGGACCAACAAGGTTTTGCTCTTTACTTTTCGCGTTCAGTAATTCCGTTTCCAAGAGATGAAAATGCAGGTGTTCGTTATATGAAACACATCGGAATTTATGCTTTTAGAAAAGAAGCTTTAATGGATTTTTATCGTTTACCTATGTTATCATTAGAGGCTTCTGAAAAACTAGAGCAACTTCGTTATTTAGAATACGGAAAACGCATCAAAATGGTAGAAACTTCGCACGGAAGCATCGGAATTGATACTATTGAAGATTTAGAAAAAGCGAGAAAATTGTTATCTTAAATTTCTTCATCTTCAAAATAACCTTTGCTTTTAACTTTTGTTGAGAAAAAATTTAAAAATAAGATTACAAACGACAAAAAGAATAAGGCTTGAAGACTTACTAATACTTTTCCAAAAGTGGTAATAGGGTAGTAATCTCCATATCCAATTGAATTTGAACTTATTAGGCTAAAATAAACCGAATCGAACCAATGTTCAAAAGGTTTATTCATATTATCTCCCAAAGTATATAAAACTGCAAAAGAGACCACAACTTCAATGTAATTAAAAAACAATAATAACATTGAACGTTTATAAGAGCGAGGTCTGGAAAATAAATCGGAAGCAAAAATCAAAGTTGGGATATACAATATCGTTTCTAATAATAAAAAGACCAATATCCAAATTACATAGTCATAATTTTGCCAGTCATTTATCAGAATTAAAAAAGGAAAAATCACCTTAGCCAAAACATACAAATCCATTGCTAAGTCTTTATATTCATGACCAAATTTATTGGCAAAATGTTTAATATAAATTCCCAAAAAGAACAATTGAGAAATCGATAACAACAAACGAACAATCTTCTCAATCCCATTATCATCTTCATGATCATTGTTCCAAATAGAATGAATGTTTGAAATTCTCTTATGAAGTGGACTAATTGGATGAGAATGCTTTTCACTGACTTTTCCCACTAAAAGTTTTTTTACTACGCGCATTAGGCTAATTTTTTAATGGTAAATAATTCGTTGTGTACTTCAATTTTTGGATACAATCTAACAGAATAATTACTGTCAAATTTACTTTTATATGCAGCATTTCTTCTTCTATCTTGATAATCTAAAACCATAGTATTAAACAGGATAAATCCATTTACATTAAGTAAAAAGTTAATACGATTAATAAAGAAATCTTCAAATAAAAAATTTGGCATTGTTGTATCCTGAAAAATGTCAATTATAATTAAATCATATTTTTCTTTAGTTTTTAAAACATATTCAAATGCATCATCAATTACAATTGAAACATTATTGTGTTTTTCTAATCCAAAGTATTTTGTTGCCAATTCTACAACAGCAGCATCAATTTCTACGCCTGTAATTTTACCTTCAAATTTTACTTCTTTTTTCAGCGTCTCAATTACGCTTCCGCCTGCAACTCCTAAAACTAAAATTGATTCAAAATTTTGAATGCGCTCGTAACCAATGTATTTCAATCCTTTTTTTAACACGCGCTGCAAACTTCCAAAAGAATAATTTGTATTCTCTGAATCTAAAACCAAATACCCATTATTCCAGGTAACTTCCAGATTTTTACTATAAACCGATTTCTTTTGATGAATTTTTATAGGGAATAAAAAACTCAATAAGCGCTTAATCATGTAATTTTGTTTGTAATCGTAAATATAATTTTATTTTTGTCTCAAAATAGTCTAGTATGAAACAAATTATATACAAATTTATTTTCGGTAAAATTTTCGGTTGGAAAGTAGTTGGAACTATTGCTCCAGAAGTTAAGAAGTGCGTATTAATAGCGGTTCCACATACCAGTTGGTGGGATTTTTTCCTTGGAATTTTTTCACGAGGTATTCTAAATATTGAAATTAATTATGTAGCTAAAAAGGAATTATTTGTGTTTCCGTTTAATTATTTTTTCACTTGGACAGGAGGAACACCTTTAAATCGTCAAAAAAACGAGAACAAAGTAGATACAATTGCCAAAATATTTCAAGAAAAAGATGTTTTTAGGTTAGCAATCGCGCCAGAAGGAACTCGAAAAAAAGTAACCGAATGGAAAACGGGTTTTTATTACATGGCTTTAAAAGCAAATGTGCCAATTGTTCCAGTAGCTTTTGATTACGGAAGAAAACAAGTGGTTTACAACGAACCTTTTTATCCAACCGGAAATATAGAAGCTGATATTAAATTTTTAGAATCGTATTATAAAGGAGTCATAGGAAAAGTTCCAGAATTGAGTTATGTTCCAAAGGAATAATCTATTTAAAGTACTTATTATTAGAAAGATAAAATAAATTTCACTCAAAATAAAACCAAGAATAATAGTTTTTCGTAGATAGAAGAAATCAAAACTTTTAACAAATGAAAAAACTATTTTTATCTCTAGCTTTAGTAGCCGTTTTATTTACTTCTTGTAATGATGACGATTCATCAATGGTAACTCCTGAACCAGATCCAATAGATCAAATACCAACACCAGCTCAGGAATTAAAATTAGTAACCACCAGTAATACATCAGGAAAAATATCATTTACTGACTTATTAGCTACAACGCCTACTGCAAAAAGTTTTACTATTAGTTCAACAGATGCTGATGGCGTTTACTATGATACATTTAAAGATCAAGTAGTTTTGGCTTCAAGAACTAATAATAGAGTAGAAGCCTACAACGGATTGAGAAACGCAATTATTTCTTCAGCAACAACATTAGATTTAGCTTTTTCTTCTTCATCCGATTTTACAAACGCTCGTGAAATAACAGTTTCAGGAGATAAAGTGGTAGTGGCTCAAGATCAAATAGCTGCAAATGGAAATATCAGTAAATTTTATGTATACCAAAGAAATACTTCTGGATTTACACTTTTAAATACCTATACCGTAGATATTAAACTTTGGGGAATTCATTTAGAAGGCGAAACTATGTACGCTATTGCTGATAATACAAGCGATTTAGTGGTTTACAATAATTTCTTTTCAAATGCAACAGGAACAATTACAGCTTCAAAAAGAGTTACAATTGAAGGTTTAGTTAGAACACATGGAATTACATATTCTCCCCAAGATAATGTAATGGTGTTGTCTGATGTAGGTTTAGCTTCAAGTGCAACCGACGGTGGTTTAGTAGTTATTAATAACTTTACTTCTGTACTAAATATGACTAATAATTTGGGAACAATTGCTATGAACAATCAAATTAGAGTGTACGGACCTAATTCTATGTTAGGAAACCCTGTCGATGTTGCTTATGACCATGTAACAAATGCAATTTATGTAGCAGAACGCTTAAATTCGGGCGGTTTAGTTTTAAAATTTGCTTTCCCAACAATGTCAGCAGATGCAACACCTCAAATGAGTAGAGCAGAAGCAGGAGTAACAGCAGTTTATTTACACCGAAGATAAAGGTTAGTTATTTAATTATTTAAGAACTCTGGAGAAATTCAGAGTTTTTTTATGGTTTGTAGTTTTTGAAAGTTCCGTTTTTAAAAAAAACTACAATGCGCTCAATTTCTTCAGGAGAATTATTTTCTGTTTTAATCGATTCTACAGCATTACTTTCTGAAAGAGCAGGAGGAATTCCTTTTTCTACAGTCGAAAACAAGTCAGGTTCAGAAATTGAAGATTCAGATTTTAATAATGATAGATTATTTTTTTCAACATCTATTATAGCCGTTGAACAATTTTCTGATTTCGGAAAATTTCCTTTTCCATTTAAAATCCAATACAAATCTACTTCAGGAAAAACTTCAATTACTTTGATGATGAAATCTAAGCTAGGTTTATTTCTCCCAGAGAGTAGGTGAGATAAACTCGAACGCTGCACATTGATTTTATCAGCAAATGCAGAAGCCGATAAATTGTAATAATCGAGTATGATTTCTAACCGTTTAATAAAATCATCAATGTTTACCATTGTAAATAGTTGTTTTTGTTTAGTACGTTACAAATGTAAACAATATAAATAGAATACACAAGTTTACAGATGTAAATAGCAGTATATATATTAAATAAAAACTTTATTTAATCACGCTTAACTTATTGAATAACAAAATTAAATATAATTAATATTGAATTTGTTTAATATTGTAAATTAGTACAATAGCAGTTAATATAAATCGTAATTAAACCTGTTTACTTTTGTAAACTACACTATGTTATCTAGTGTTTACAAATGTAAAATATAAGTTATTTACATTTGTAAATCAAAAGAAAGCCATGGATTATTTACAATTAGCAACTCAATATTTAGAACCGAAACTCAAAGGAAAGTATGTCCATTTAGATACTATTTTACCAATATTAGAATCTTTAAATTCAGATTTTGAAATTACTCAAATTGGAAAATCAGTTCAAGAACGAGCAATTTATCAAGTGAAAATTGGAACCGGAAAAACCAAAATTTTGATGTGGTCGCAAATGCATGGAAACGAATCAACTACAACAAAAGGTTTATTTGACTTTTTTAGCTTCTTACAATCGGATAACAAAGTTGCTAATAGAATTAAATCGGATTACACTTTATTATGTATACCAATGTTAAACCCTGATGGAGCTTACTTGTATACAAGGGAAAATGCAAATATAGTAGATTTAAACAGAGATGCTTTTAATGCTACTCAGATTGAAATGCAGGTTTTAAGGGAGGTTTATGTGGATTTTAAACCCGATTATTGCTATAATTTACACGATCAAAGAACTATTTTTGGTACAGAAGGTTTTAATTTACCCGCAACGGTTTCTTTTTTATCGCCAGCTTATAATGAAGAGAGAGAATACAACGATGTACGCTTAAAAGCAATTCATATAATAAACAAGATGAATAATGCGTTACAATGCTATATACCTAATCAAGTTGGGCGTTTTGATGATAGTTATAATATAAATTGTACGGGTGATTATTTCACGACTCAAAATACCCCAACTATTTTATTTGAAGCAGGGCATTATGCAAATGATTATGATAGGGATTTTGTTCGTAGTTATGTTTTTATTGCGCTTTTGAGTTCATTTGATGTGAGTTACGAAAACGTTATAGTTGATAATGAATTACGGGATTATTTGAAGATTCCTCAAAATAACAAATGTTTTTATGATTTTATTTACAAAAATGTCAAAATTATTGATAATAGTGAAGAAAAAATAATTAACTTTGCAGCTCAATATACTGAAGTAGTGCAAGATGGTCAGTTAAAATTTGTGGCAAGAATCATTAAAATAGATGATTTGCAGGATTTTAAAGGACATTTGGAATACGATTGCAAAAATGGTTTGTTTACTTCTAAAGGAAAGTATTTCCCAATAATAGAAGAAAAAGCTGATTTTTTTATCAATAATTTAACAGAATTTAACAATGGTGTAAAAATTATTTGATAAATTTGCTTCAGATTTAAATAAAAATCAAAAATTTAACAAATATTATAAGCACTTATGAGTAAGTTTCGTTTAGATGAAGTAGATCATCAAATTTTGGACATGTTGATTGATAACACGAGAGTTCCTTTTACAGATATTGCAAAAAAATTATTAATTTCTGCAGGAACAGTACATGTTAGAGTGAAAAAAATGGAAGATGCAGGAATCATTCAAGGTTCTTCTTTGACATTAGATTACGAGAAATTAGGATATTCTTTCATTGCTTATGTTGGAGTTTTCTTACACAACACGTCTCAAACTAAATTCGTTTTAGAACGTATCAATCAGATTCCATTCGTAACAGTTGCTCATGTAACTACAGGGAAATTCAATATTTTTTGTAAAATTAGAGCTAAAGATACTAAACACGCTAAAGAAGTTATCTTTATGATTGATGATATCGAAGGTGTTTACAGAACTGAAACTATGATTTCTTTAGAAGAGAGCATCAACGACAAAAAGCGTTTAATGCATACGATTTTTAAAGAATTATAAAATACGAAAGCCTCTTAATGAGGCTTTTTTTTATATCTTTAAGTTATGAAAAATCTACAACCAAACGAATTTGCTTCCTATTACGAGAATTATATCAAATTAGTTCCAGAGCAAGATATTATTAAAGGACTTATAAAACAAAAAGAAGAAATACTACATTTCTTTAAATCGATTCCGGTTTTTAAACATGAATATAGTTATGCAGAAGGGAAGTGGACAGTAAAAGATATTATCTTGCACTTAATTGACGCAGAGCGAATATTTGCCTACAGAGCTTTACGTATTGCCAGAAACGATAATACAGCTTTGCCTGGTTTTGAAGAGAATGATTATGTTGTTACGGCTAATGCAAATAATAGAGAATACGAAAGTTTGTTAGCCGAATATGAAAGTGTTCGAAATGCTACAATAAGTCTATTTGAAACTTTTTCTAGTGAAGATTTACTACGTTTAGGAACAGCTTCAAATTGTAGTGTATCTGTTAGAGCTATTGGGTATATAACACTCGGACACGAATTGCATCACAAGAATATAATTTTAGAACGTTATTTATAAAAAAAAAGGGATTCAAATTTTGAATCCCTTTTTTTTATGTATTAATCTTCGTCGTCCTCGTCGTCTGAATCTTCATCAGAATCTACAATATCGTCCGAATCATTTGAAATATCATCATCGTCGTCATCTTCTTCAATATCTAAATCTTTCAGACTTCCGATTTTTTCGTCTGGTACAACTACCACGTCATCTTCAATAATGTCGTCTTCATCATAGTTTTCAATTCTGTCAGATAGTTTTGTACTAACTTTTACTAAAAAAATAGTGTCTTCAGTTCGTACTTCAACAGCCTCAATTGTTTCATTCTTAGCGTTTTTAAAACGAATAATATCCGAATCATCATATCCGTCAGGAAATTTCTCAACTAGTAAGGTTAAGATTTCATTTGTTAATTTTGCGTAATCAACAATAACTCTTTTCATTGGGTAGGTTTTAATCTTGTATTTTGGTCAAATGTACTATCCTAAACTTATATTTTCAAGTAAAATAAATTTTTTTTTTTAATTTTTTTTACCAGCCTAAAATGTAAGCAAACATTAATGGCGCAACTATCGTAGCATCAGACTCTACAATGAATTTAGGTGTATGAATGTCTAATTTTCCCCAAGTAATTTTTTCGTTTGGAACAGCTCCAGAGTACGAACCATAACTTGTTGTTGAGTC
>Ga0209373_10004130_pt1 | contig 12755 bp, 10 predicted proteins | sample Higcelweek5metaG_FD_187173 | JGI IMG/M metagenome (GOLD analysis project Ga0209373, IMG submission 187173) | Freshwater pond sediment microbial communities from the University of Edinburgh, under environmental carbon perturbations - High... | ecosystem: Environmental > Aquatic > Freshwater >... | reverse complement strand
TTTTGATCGCCAATCATAGTTTTTTAAACATATTGCCGAGTTTAGATAAGAATATTATTCCGGTTTATATTAATCACCGAATTTATGACAAAAAGAATTTTGACACTTTTAAACTGAGGGCCTTTAGAAGAATCCACCACTCGGAGAAATTGGATAAACAGATATCTCACGAAAAAAATATTAATAGCATCAGTTTGGCTGCCGAGAAAATTAATCAGGGAGGATTGGTAATGATCTTTCCAATGGCCGGAGAAGATAATAATCGGTTTATGAGCGGGGTTGGACATATTGTGATGGGGACCAATAACCCAAAGAGGGTAAGGGTGGTGATGGCATTTATTGAAGGAACGTCAAACTGGGACTATCTAAGAATCGTGCCGTTGATTGGAAAATTATTGCCAAAATTGCGGATAACTTTTTCAAAACCAATGCCCATGAATCAATTTGGGGATAATGGTGCCCGGGAAATTGCCAAAAATATGGAGGATGAATATCGGAGATGGGTGAAGTCTTTAACAACTAATCCGATGTGGAATCATATCGATGTTGAATAATTTGATACTTTGACAGCAACTGTGAGCAATCATAGAATAGTATAAGGATGATTAATATCAGGGGGATTTTGCCGATTTTAAAAAGAAAACTGCTTAAGAAGGAATTGATTTCGGGAATCGGGGTGGAAACAAAGGGTGAATCGGTTTATTTGTACCTAAAATTAGAAAAAGACCCGACAAAAATAATTCGAGTAGCCAGAAGTACTGATGGTCTGAACTTTTGTATGTATCAAAAGGTCAGCCAGATGAGCCTGAAGCAAAACCAATTTTCCAATATTGAGGCACTGGTAAAACCACGAAAAGAATACTTTGATAATGGCAAGATAGAAATTGAAGGGGTGGTTAATTTGATTAAAGGCTATTTGGTGATTTATCACGTTCAAGATGAATGGAGTAATGTGATGGTGGGGTCGGTATTATTTTCGAAAGGTAAAAAAACAACAGAATTGTGGAGAAGCGAGCATCCACTGTGGGAATCATCAACCAGATGGAGCAATAAAAAGGTTAAATTTGTAGGATTAACTTATATTGACGGCAGAATTGTGGGGTATTGGAATGTTGACGGACAAGCAATTTACTCGGTGATTTATCCTAGCTACAAAGCCAGAACCAGCCAGGTGGCTGAAAGTGTGAACTTTAAATTGGATAAGGCCAAAGAGAATCCGATTCTGTCCCCAAGTACTCAACGGCCATGGGAGGCGTGGAATACATTTAATCCGGCCGCGGTTTATGTTGGTGGAAAGGTGCACATTCTTTACCGAGCGCAGGGATTTGATTATGTGTCGGTGGTGGGTTACGCCAGCAGTAAAGACGGAGTGACCATTGATGAAAGATTGAGCAAACCAATATATGTGCCCAGAGAACCGTTTGAATGGAGAACCAACAAAGTCACAAAAGGATCGTATAGCCAATATGCTTCGGGGGGAGGTTATGGCGGAGTTGAGGACCCAAGAATTACTCAGGTGGGAGACAAAATATATATGACCTATGTGGCGTTTAATGGGGTTGATCACCCACGAGTAGCCATTACCTCAATTAAAGTAGAAGATTTTTTGAATCACCGTTGGTTTTGGGAAAAACCAGTATTGATATCACCCCCGGGGGTGGTGGATAAGGGCCCGGCAGTTTTTCCGGAAAAAATTAATGGTAAATATGTAATTACTCATCGGATATTTCCGGATATTTTGATTGATTTTGTGGATAGTTTGGATTTTGACGGCAATACCTGGTTAAAAGGTGAATATCGAATTAAAACCAGACCAAATATGTGGGATGCCGGAAAAATTGGAACCGGGGCTCCACCGATTAAAACTAAGGCGGGATGGCTGTTGATTTATTATGGTACCCCCTATGATTATGCGATTAACCCCAATGCCTATAACCCCTATTTAATTGGAGCCATGCTTCTAGATTTAAACGATCCAACAAAAGTATTGCACCGATCTAAATTGCCGATTTTGCGGCCGACTGAAGATTATGAAAACAGTGGTTTTAAAGCCGGAGTAGTGTTCCCTTGTGGAGCGGTGGTGGTGGGTGAGACATTGTTTGTTTATTATGGAGGAGCCGATTCTTTTGTTTGCGTGGCAACGGCTAATTTAAATACGTTTATTGATCAGCTTCGCTATACTGAGGAGCCAATTATGGAACCGGCCATCATTAGTCGAGTTATTTAAAATATGATCAAAGTTCAAAGTTATATCAACAATCCGGTTTTATTACCAAATCCAAAGAATGAATGGGAATCGGTCGCCTCGTTTAACGGAAATATTATTAAAGATGAAAACGGATATCATTTGATTTACCGGGCAGTTGGGAAAAGTGGTCAGTCAACCATTGGGATTGCAACTGGGACTGATAAACATGATTTTGGACACCGAAGACAATTGATTGCCCCGGAATATGAGTGGGAAAAATATGGCTGTGAAGATCCAAGAGTGACGAAACTGGGAGACAAATATTACATTTTTTATACTGCCATATCCAGCCAGAATCCAGATGCCAACAGTATTAAAGTAGCAGTGGCAATTTCTGACGACTTAAAGACAATTAAAGAAAAGCATTTGGTGACACCTTTTAACGCCAAGGCGATGACCCTTTTTCCAAGAAGGATTGAGGGAAAATATGTAGCAGTACTGACAGCCAATACTGACAGGCCACCGTCAAAAATTGCCATCGCGGTTTTTGATAATTTGGAGGACATGTGGTCGGAAGGTTATTGGCGAAAATGGTATGGCAATTTAGAATCACAGTCATTGCCGATTAGTCGTCTATCCAGTGATCAAGTTGAGGTGGGAGCGAATGTGGTGGAAACTGAAGCCGGCTGGTTGATGGTTTATTCCCACATTCAAAAATATTTTGATCGGGGGGAGTCAATTTTTGGAATTGAGGCGGTGTTACTTGACCACCAGGATCCGAGAAAAGTTTTGGGAAGAACCTGGGAACCACTAATGATTCCTCAGGAGGAATACGAACTGGAAGGAACGGTGTCCAACGTGATTTTTCCAACCGGATGTTTGTGGGAAAAAGAGAGGTTGTATTTATATTACGGAGCGGCTGATACCAGCTGTGCCATGGCCTCATGTGATCTGAGTAACTTGTTGGCGGAAATGGTAAAAAAAAACGGTCACCTAATTCCAAGACTGGTCAGGTATGAAAATAATCCAATTATTGAACCAAAAAAGTATCATGCTTGGGAGGCAAAATCGACGTTTAACCCGGCGGCCGTTTATTTGGGAGAGAAAGTGTACATTATTTATAGAGCTATGTCGGAGGATAATGTTTCGGCCTTAGGATTGGCTATTAGCGAAGATGGTTACAAAATTAACGAGATACTGGAAGAGCCAATATATGTTCCAAGATACGACTATGAAAAGAAAAAGGTTGATGGGGCCGGCTCTGGCTGTGAAGATCCCAGAGTGACGGTGGTGGGTAGCCGGTTGTATATGTGCTATACAGCTTACAATGGAATTGATCATCCCCGGGTGGCTTTTACTTCGATCTTAATCAACGACTTTTTAAATAGAAACTGGAATTGGAAACCACCAATGTTAATCTCTGATCCAACTAGCGACAACAAAGATGCTTGTTTATTCCCGGAAAAAATTGGTGATAAATACGTATTTATTCACCGAGAAGGTGGCGAAGGGATGGTAATTGATTTGGTTGATGATTTGGAATTTGAAAATAATGAATTGCTGGAGGGTCAAGTGTGTATTCCACCACGAATTGGAATGTGGGATAGCGAAAAAATTGGGATTGCTTCACCCCCGATTAGAACCTCTAAGGGATGGTTGCTACTTTATCACGGGATGAGTGAGAATGGACACCGCTATCGACTGGGGACGATTTTGATGGATATAAATGATCCGTCGACTATTATTGGAAGAAGTACATTTCCAATATTGGAACCAGAAGAAGATTACGAAAAAATCGGGGATGTGAACAATGTCGTTTTTCCTTGCGGAGCGATAGTAATTGAGGATAAACTGTTTGTTTACTATGGCGGAGCGGATAAAGTGGTCGGAGTGGCGGTGGGTAAGCTTGACGAGATTGTCGATTATACTTGTTTTTCTTAAAATTAATCGGTAGACTGAATCAATAGAGCGGGTGGTATTAATGGTTATTTATACGTTGAAAATAATTAAAAAATTAGTGTGTCGACTGTTGCTGGGAATGCTAGGGTTGGGAATGATAATGTTACCCAAACCGATAATGGCAGCTGACATCCCCGTCTCAACCCTGTTGAGTGGAACTTTGAGTGTGGGCAATACGGCGGTGTTATCAACCGGAGGCACAGAAGCTATTTACTACCAAATTGGTGGCTCTGATCCCGATTTTTTGAGTAATGGTTATACTGGTCCGATTTGGATTGATGGAGATGATGGAACATCGTTGATATTAAAAGCAATTGCTTATGATGTGGGAACTACCAGTAACCCAAGCTCAATTATGACTGAGGTGTTTACTTTTGATAAGATCGGCCCAACTGCACCGGTAACAAGTGTGGCCAGTGGCTCTTTTAATACGGCTTTGCAAGTAGGGTTAACCTTGGCTGGTGATGCGTTTACAACCTACTACACTACCAACGGTAGTGCTCCGGATACGAGTGCCACTTTGTATAGTGTTGGAAACACAATTCCAATTGACGCCATGACCGGAGTGATTGTGACCTTAAAAGCGATCTCTTATGATGCGGTGGGAAACGCCTCTTCGATTACCAGCTCTGATTACACATTTGATAAGACCGGACCAGATGCACCAATTGCCAATATTCCATCGGGGACATATCACACAACTCAAACAATCGGGCTAACTTTGGCCGGTGATGCCTCGCATACTTATTATTCTCTTGACGGAACAGCGCCGGATATGAATAGCACGGAATACACGAGCCCAATAAGTATTGGTGTATCTGATGGCCAAACAATTTATTTCAAAGTTGTATCGTATGACGCAACTGACAATGCCAGCGAGATTTCAAGCTATGAATATTTTTTTGACAACACCACCACGATAACGGTTGTCCCGGGTTCAATATCGACACTGGTGGCCAGCGGAGTATTTGTATTACCGGTGGGGACAACCGGAACACTTACTTCGAAAGTAACATTGTCGGTGCAAACAGCAATTAATGTTTCTGATAGCGCAATTGGATCAACCAGCACCATTACTTTGCCAAAGGATTTGGAGATTACCAGATCAGATGGATATGATCTTGATTATTCGGCCCTGACAGCCACAAATGTGAGCGTAGGAGGGTTGAGTGGGCTGGGTAGCGAAGTGGTTCGGGGAGCCTTGCAATGGGGTTTGGCTGGTCATACTTTGGTTTTTAGTACCCCAATTACCCTGAACTTGTATGTGGGAACAGATTTAAATGGCCGAACCTTGAATATCAACAGATCAACAGACGGGACTAGCCAATGGACCAGTGATGGGATTGCAACTACAACCTGTGTTGTTTATTCGGGTTTTTGCCAATTTAGGGCAACTAAAGCCTCGTATTATGCCGCGACTGAAAATCAAACCGTGACGACGACTACCAGTAGTAGCAGTTCCAACAACGGACCAGCCAGTCCGCCACAATGTAACAATTCTTTGCCCGCTAAACCAGCCATAATTACGCTGAAAGCCTCTAATAAACGAGGTGAGGTGGAGGTTTTTTGGAGCGATACTGAAAGAGCGACCGGGTGGACTTTGATGTATGGAATTAAGTCGGGTAAATATATATATGGTGTATCTGATTTTGGAGATAACCAAAGCCGATCGATAAAAGTTGGGATGCTTAAGGTGGGCCGAACATATTACTTCTCGATTAAAGCTAACAATGGTTGTATGCCCGGTCCAGAATCGGCTGAGTGGCAAATTAGGGTTGGGAATCGAAGGGGAAAGCTGACACCGATTGCCAAACCTGTCACCAGAACAGTTAGATAATGGAGGGTAGTGTTATTTACTGATCAGGCTGAGTAGCGTCTGAGGGCCGTCGATCGAGAGGGTTGAGCTGGATGTTTTGAGCAGTGAGGCTACCATCTGAATTGGTTTGGCCAAAGATGCCAACTTTATCGCCAGTTTTAAGATCGGAGGCGGGGATAGTTTGAAGTTGGCCAACAGTGGCATTGGCAGATAAGATTACAATTTTGGAACTACCATCAACCAATTTTACGGTGATTGACCGATCATCACGGGAAACAATTTCTCCAACTATTTGACCACCACCGGCTCGAAAGCGGTTGGCTGCCTGAGGATCTTGAGTATTTATTCCTCTTGGCCCGGTAAAGTTTCCCGACTGTTTGGAGCCCAGAAATGGAGTTTGGGAAGATTGATATTTGGTACCAACATAAAAGGATATGGCCCCCACAATAATGACGAGGATAATGATGGAAATAGGGTTGTTTTTCATTGGTTGTTTAATGATAATTGGTCAATTATAAATTGATAAACTGAAGATAGACTGAACTATTCGTAACGAAGGGCCTCGATTGGCTGGAGTCGAGCAGCCCGTTGGGCCGGATACCAACCAAAAACCATCCCAATAATTCCCGAGACACCGATAGCCAAGACAACTGATGACACAGATATGGCTGAGGGGAAACTTAGTAATTTCGATAAAATCAATGAAGTGCCAATGCCTAATACCATACCAATAATACCGCCAAAAAAAGTCAGGATGACTGATTCAACCAAGAATTGAGTGATGATGGTTTTTCTTTTGGCACCCAGTGCTTTTCGCAGGCCGATTTCCCGGGTTCGTTCGGTAACAGTGACCAACATGATATTCATGATTCCAATGCCACCAACTAATAAAGAAATGGCGGCAATGCCACCAAGAAGTGTGGTAAAGGTGCCGGTGATTTGAGAGGCGGTATCAAGAATATCGTTTTGAGACATAATTGAAAAATCTGCCAGAGCCGGATCTGATAACTTGTGTCTATCTAATAGTAAATAGCCGATTTGATTTTGGGCCTCAGTCATGACCTCTTTTGACTGGGCTTCAACTGAAATGCTGGAAATGTAATCAACACCTGCTAATTGTTTTTGAGCGGTGGAAAGTGGCATGAATATCTGATCATCTTGGTTGTTGAAACCACTACCACCTTTGGCTTTGGTAATGCCAATGATTCTAAAACTGAGCTTGTTGATCCGTACACTTTGACCAATCGGCTGACTGCCTTCACCAAAAAGATCGGTAACGACGGTTGGACCCAACACTACTACTTTGGCCAACGAATCAATCTCTGAGAGAGAAATAAAGTTGCCAGAGTCCATTTCGACTTTATGAATCCCGAGATACTCAGGATAAACACCCACAATTTGAGTATTGGTATTATTCTTGCCGGCAATGACCTGATATCTTCTGGATAGTTCGGGGGAAACGCTGGAAACTGTGGTGATAGTGGAAGAGGTGGAAATGGCTTTGGCATCTTCAAGAGTGAGGGTGGTGTTGCTACCAGGGGCCTGACGAACATTGGAATTGCGCACTGAACCCGGCTGGATGGTTAATAAATTAGCCCCTAAAGATTGGATTTGAGTTTCAACTGACTTCTGACTTCCCTGGCCAATTGAGATCAGGGCAATAACACTGCCAATACCAATAATAATCCCCAAGGCAGCCAGCCCGGTTCTCATTTTATTTAACATCAGAGTACCCAAACTTTCTTTGATGATTTCAATTAATTTCATGTTTTTTGTCCTCAGTAATATGGCCATCACGAATGACAATTATTCTTTTGGCATGAGCAGCGATGTCTTCTTCGTGAGTGATCATAATGATGGTTCTGCCCTCCTGATGAAGATGTTCAAATATTTTCATTATTTCTTCGGCTTGATGGGTGGCAATATTGCCGGTTGGTTCATCGGCCAAAATGATCTTGGGGTTCATAGATAGGGCCCGAGCAATGGCCACGCGCTGTTGTTGGCCACCGGAGAGCTGATTACTTAAATGCTGAGTTCGATCACTTAACCCCACAATTTCAAGCATTTTAAGAGCTCTTTGCTCCCGCTGACTGGAGTCAATGCCAGCATAAGACATGGGAAGCATGACATTTTTTAGAGCAGTTGTCCGGGGTAGGAGGTTGTAGGCTTGAAAAACAAAACCAATTTTCTTATTTCTAACTACAGCTAGATCATCGTCGGATAAGCTTTCAACATTTTGACCGTCTAAAATATAGCTGCCGGCGGTAGGTTGATCAAGTGCCCCCAAAATGTGCATCAGAGTTGATTTGCCAGAGCCAGACGGGCCCATGATAGCAACAAACTCACCCTGATTAACCTGGAAAGAGATATCGGAAAGGGCGATGGTTTCGATGGTATCAGTTTTGTAGATCTTGGACAGGTGAGAGATGGTGATAACCGGTGATGATTTCATAATTTTTATCGACCGATCATTCTGGCACCACCCCCAAAGGAGCTAAACGGTGAGGTGGTGGTGGCTTTGGTAGTACCGGTAGTATTAGTGGTGCTAGTGACCACTAAGTCGCCTTCATTGACACCGGAAACAACTTCTGTTTGAGTGTCATTATTGATGCCAGCGACAATAGTGATCAATTGCGGTTGATTGTCTTTCATAATCTGGATGGTGGAAACATCATCACTGGTTTTGATGGCTGAGTTGGGAACGATGATGACATCATCTTTAAAATCGATAATAATATTTATGTTGGCTGACATATTGGTAAATAAGCCAGGAACATCTGAATCAAGCTGGATGGTAGTGGGATAATTAACCACATTCGAACTGACAGTGCCAGTGGTATCAATGGCGATGATTTTGCCAGTGAAGGTTTTGTCGGCTAGGGCATCAAAAGTAACAGTCACCTGGTTGCCGACTTTGATTTTGGGGACATCGATTTCGGTTAGATTGACGATGACTGAAGGTAAGGCACTTGTTTTGACAATGGCAATTTTATTTTCGAGGTTGCTACTGTTACTTGAATTGCTGGTGGGGTTGAGAATCATGCCCGGAGTGAGAGAAATGGAACCAATGGTGCCGGAGATGGGGGCATAAACCACTGACCCGGCTAACTGGTAGGCCAATCTGGCAGCTTCCAGAGAAGTTTGGGCTTGTTTGACACTACTTTGGAGATTGTCGTAGGCTGCCTGAGCGGCGAGTAGGTCGTTGTGTTTTTGTTGGTAGGTTGGGTCGTCGGGAGATTGGCTGGCCCATTGGTTATTAAAAATATTTTTGGTATTGATAAGAGTGCTTTCCAGAGTGTAGATCCGGTCTTGAGTAGTTTTTAAATTGTTTTGGGCAGATTGGTATTGAGAATAGGCAGATTGAAGTTTTTGCCGACCATCAAGATCCAAATCGATGGATAAAAGAGCGGTACCGGTGGTGACTTTTTGACCTTCTTTGACAAATACCTTTTTGACGACACCGGAAGCGGTGGTAGTGACAGTGCGACTATTGCTGTTGGAAACTTGTCCGGAAGCTGATAGTGACACTACCAAGGTACCTTTTTGAGCGGTAGCGGTTTGATATTGGACCAAAGCTGTTTTTTTTGTAAAAAATTGATTGTAGGCCAACCATAATAAAAAACTAATGACAAATATTAGGGCTAACTTTATCGGGAAAGAAAGGCTGAGGATTTTATTTTTCATAATAATATATGTTATTTTTATTGGCTGAATTTTAACTGTAGACAGGAAGTTTGAGAGTAAATTGACTACCGTGACCAGGCTGAGAAGTGACTGAAATCTGGCCCTGATGGAGATTAACAATCCGCTTGGCAATAGATAAACCCAAACCATAGCCACCGCTGGAGGTTTTGCTTCGGGCAAAATCTGCCCGGTAAAAACGGTCGAAGATGTGAGGTAAATCGGCCTTTGGAATACCATCACCCTGATCACTGACAGTTAGATATCCATAACCATCGAGGTGCTTTGAGGTTAAGGTGATTGTTGATTTTGGACGACTATATTTGATGGCATTGTCAAAGAGGATGACAAACAGATCGGTTAGACTATTGGAATCGCCTTTGAGCCGGAGAGTCTGGTCGATGTCATTTTTAATAGTAATATTTTTGATACTAGCTAATGGTTCAACGCGTTTGATGGCCTGGCGGATAACATCGATGGCTGAGACTGAAATTAATTTTATTGACAGATCGGGTTTTTGGAATTGAGCTAATTTCAGCAAGGAGTCTGACAGACTTTGGAGTTTATTGATATCTTCTAAGCTATCGGTAATGAGGGTTTTTGATTCTTTAAGGGTTAAATTTTTATCACGTAAACTAACTTCAAACGCGGTTTTTAAAGAGGCTAAAGGAGTGCGGAATTCATGCGAAGAATCGCCAATAAATTGATTTTGTTCGTCGACCATGGCTTGGATTGGTTTAAGGGTTCGGCCGGCTAATAAATAACCAAGACCACCGGAAATAATGAGAATGGCTAAGTTGACGGTGGCCAAAGTGGTGATGAGTCTAATTCTGATTTCATTAGCAATGTCAGACTCGAGACCGGGCGGAGGTAATAAACCAATTTCTGTCTGTAAAAAACGTCTTTCGAATCTTTGACGCTGAACTTGGTTAAAATGGTTAAGTTCAATGTTTAGAACTTGGTAGATAAAACCACTGAACAACAAACTAATGCACATGATGATTAACAAATACCAGGCAGTTAAACGGATGCGGGCTGAGTGAAACATTAATTTCCTAGGCGATAGCCAAAACCTCTAACGGTGTGAATCAGGGGGGGTAAATTTGGGAAAGGAATGTCGATTTTTTGGCGTAAGTTTCGAATATAAACCTCGACCGTGTTAGGAAGAATGTCAGAATCAAAGCTCCAAACATGATTAATAATTTGGGTTTTGGATAAAATTTGTTTTGGGTGACGAAGAAAAAATTCTAACAAGGCAAATTCTTTGCCCGATAGAGTAATTTGGTTGCCAGCTCGAGTGATCTGAAACGAAATGGTGTTTAGTTGGAGATCTCCTATTGATAAAATGGAATTAATCGATTCTTTGGGACGACGAGACAGGGCTCGAATTCGGGCTAAAAGCTCTTCAAAGGAAAATGGCTTGGTTAAATAATCGTCGGCTCCAGAATCCAGACCAGACACTTTATCTTCGGTGAGACCTCTGGCAGTCAAAAGAATTATTGGGGTGTGGTTGTTTTGCTGTCTGAGTTGACGACAAATATCTAAACCATTCAGGCCCGGGAGCATGATATCGATGATGAGTAAGTCGTATTCTTCTGAGGTGGCGAAATCATAACCTTGATTACCATCGTAGGCAACATCGACAACATAGTGATCAAGTTCTAGACCTTTTTTGATGGAATTGGCCAAATGGTGCTCATCTTCGATTACCAAAATTCTCATGCTGTAGATTATATCTCTTGACTGAAGATTAGCTGAATTTAATAGATGTCTAGTTTTTTACCAAAATTGGGCGATTTGGTAATTCGATCAATTATTCGCCATTGCATTAATATTTCTTCAAACGAAGGTGAGTTGAGCCGATTACCTTCACAAATATCGGAAATAACATTTTGGTAGGCTGAGGTGGAAATTTGGTCGGGATCGATAGGACCCAATCCGAGGGTGGTGGGGGAAGGTAGGTAACGATGGGGGTTGAATTCGCTGTTGATGATTAATTTAATATCGTTGTCCGGAGAAAGATTGATAATCAGTCGATTGGGAGATAACCGATGACATTCTTTTCCCCAAAGACACTGACTTTGCTTGCGAAAGATGATTTCAATTTGAGTTAATTGTTGACCTTTTTTTTTGCCAGTAGTGATTGTCAGGGGGACATCCCGCCAGTTTGGCTGGGTGGATTTGAAAATAATTTGGGCCGATGTTTCGGTAGTAGATGATGGATTGACGCCCGGCTCGGTTAAATAACCGAGATATTGGCCAAGATGGACACTGGGCTGATAGCCAGAAAACAACCGTAGATGCTGAAAAACATCAACTTTTTTGGCAATAAAATCAGCTGATGAGAGAGAGGTGGGGCGGTCCATAGTAATTAAGGACAGTAATTGCAGACAATGGTTTTGAACCATATCTTTGACGGCGCCGACATGATCGTAATATTGAGCTCTGGAACTGACTCCCCTATCTTCAATAGCGGTAATATTGATGCTTTCGATAAAATTACTATTCCAAAGATGATCAAAAATGGGATTGGCGAAACGTAAGGAAATTATGTTGCGAACCAATTCTTTGGTCAGATAGTGATCAACTAAAAACACTGATTCGTGGCCTATTTTGGCATTTAATAGATTAATGAGTTGTTGGGCGCTGTGATAATCATGGCCAAAGGGTTTCTCGATAACCAATTTGGAATGGGAAGGCTGGAAAAGGTGGTGGTGAATTAGCCCGGTAATTATGTCGTCGACTATTTTTAGATCAATGGGTAAGGCCAGATAATAGACGGTGTGGGACGAAATTTGACCGACTAACGCCGACAAACCGCTGATATCATATTGCCCCGAAAAGTATTGAAATGATTTGGAAAAGGGCAAGTTGCCTACAGATTGATTAACCAAAGATTGAAATTGAGGAGAACTGAGTTGGCTTCGACCAAACCCGATATTATTAAAATTGAAACCTTGTTGATGAAGGCGAAACAAAGCCGGGAAAAGATAGTTTTTGGCCAAATCTCCGGTAGCGCCAAAAATGACAAAATTGGTTAAATGAGATCTTTTCATTGATTAGTATTTTATCAGGATAAGGATGGAGTAAAATTAGAAATGACCTCGAGAA
>Ga0209373_10004129_pt1 | contig 12763 bp, 13 predicted proteins | sample Higcelweek5metaG_FD_187173 | JGI IMG/M metagenome (GOLD analysis project Ga0209373, IMG submission 187173) | Freshwater pond sediment microbial communities from the University of Edinburgh, under environmental carbon perturbations - High... | ecosystem: Environmental > Aquatic > Freshwater >... | reverse complement strand
TGTTGATGCTTATTGTTTATTTCACAAATTTATTAATTGCATTGATATAAGCTTCTACAGAGGCAGCCACTATATCGGTATTGGCTCCAAAACCATAATAAACCGATCCATCATGTTCCACTTGCATGTGAACTTTGCCCATGTCATCGCTTCCTTTGTCGATGGCTTGTATCGTGAATTCGCGCAATATCATCTTGCGTTTGATAATTTGTTTCAAAGCTTTGATAGCTGCATCTACAGGACCATTGCCCGACGCGGCTGCTTCAAATTTTTCTCCGGCGATAACCAAACCGATACTTGCTACCGATTTTACGCCTACGCCTGAAGTTACTTGCAAATAATCAAGTTTGATGCGTTGTTTTTCAGAGCGTTCTTTGCCGGCGAGCAACAATACATCGTCGTCGTTGACGTCTTTTTTCTTGTCGGCTAATTTAAGGAATTCTTCGTAAATTTCATCTAATTTGCCGTTTTCAACTTCTACGCCCAGCACGCTTAAACGGTGCTTCAGAGCGGCGCGTCCGCTACGGGCGGTAAGCACAATTGAATTTTGATCGATACCAACATCGTTCGGATCCATGATTTCGTAGCTTTCACGATTCTTAAGCACACCATCCTGATGAATGCCCGACGAATGAGCAAAGGCATTGCGACCCACAACTGCCTTGTTGGGTTGCACCGGCATATTCATCAAACCTGAAACCAAACGGCTGGTAGAGTATATCTTTTGCGTATTGATTTGTGTATCGATGTTTAGTCCTTTATGGCATTTTAAAATCATTGCAATTTCTTCGAGCGAAGTATTGCCAGCGCGTTCGCCTATTCCATTGATGGTCACTTCCACCTGGCGGGCACCGTTCATTACTCCGGCCATGGTGTTGGCAGTGGCCATACCAAGATCGTTGTGACAGTGAGTGGAGAGTACGGCATTATGAACTCCTTTTACATTTTCCATCAGAAATTTAATTTTTTCGCCATAATCCCAAGGCAAACAATAGCCAGTTGTGTCGGGGATGTTTACAACAGTAGCGCCGGCTTTGATAACGGCTTCTACAACGCGGGCCAGGTATACATTGTCGGTACGTCCGGCGTCTTCGCAGTAAAACTCAACATCTTCTACGTATTTCTTGGCATGTTTTACGGCAGCTACAGCCCGTTCAAGAATTTCATCCTGTGTGGAATTGAATTTATGTTTGATATGAAACTCGGAAGTTCCGATGCCTGTATGGATACGTTTGTTCTTGGCGTATTTGAGGGCTTCGGCAGCCACATCAATATCTTTTTGTACGCCGCGCGTCAATGCGCAAATGGTAGGCCAGGTAACCGCTTTTGATATTTCTACCACCGAATTAAAATCGCCCGGACTTGAGATGGGGAATCCTGCTTCGATCACGTCAACACCTAAGGTTTCGAGTGCTTTGGCCACCTGAATTTTTTCAATGGTGTTCAACTGGCAACCGGGAACTTGTTCGCCGTCGCGTAATGTAGTGTCGAAAATAAATAATCTGTCCATAATATTTTTATTTACTATTTTTTCATTTACAATTTCTTGCTTTGCCTTAAACATGGGTTTAAAAAAAAGCCTTTCGCACCGTAGTGAGAAAGGCTTTATATATTTATGTTGAATTATCTACATACCAAACTCACTTCTACTTGTTTTGCAAGAGAATAATAATACCGAGTAGAAGAATATGCAGAAAATTGTTGTTCATTGCTTCTTTTTATAAATTCGTTGCAAAGATACAGCAAATTTTGAAACGAACAAACGAAAATGAAAATATTTTGATTATTTTCCTTTCAATTCAAAATAAAGCAGCATTAAAATGCGTGATTTTAATAGATTTAGTGCTTTATGGCATCGATCTGAATTTCCAGTTCGCCAAATTCTATCATGGCATTAAATAAGCGGATGCGCTGAAAGTGGTACAATTCACTCACCTTTATGTCTTTTTGAATCAACTTGTTCCCAGCAATCAATTGTGCTCTGTTCACGCCAAACAAAAGTGGAACTTTGGGTGTAATCCATTGTTGACCATCGAATAAGGCTATGTTTGAGTAGGAAGTGTCAGTAAGTAAACCGTTTTTGACAAGTAAAACATCATCACAATTGCCGCGTTGTGCAAAAGCCTCGTTCAATTCAGTTCTGTTTTCTTTTTTGTAAAATAATGTTTCTGCCTCTGTTTCAATCAACTTTAATGATTTTACTTCGCGGCGGACATAAGGTATGTATTCGAGAAGCTGTACTTCGGTATCGAAAACAATGCGGCACTTATGAATTCCGGTTTCAGGAAAATCGCTTTTCAACAGTAATTCAGCTAAACTCATTGGTTTTACGGCGGGATAGAAATCGGCAAAAGCTTTGTCGACCCTGGCCTGATGCAGTTCTAACCTGTAAAAACGACCCTCTGCTAATTTTATGGATTCAATGAAGCGGCACATATACTTTCTGAATTAGTTCCTCGTATTCTTTTTCCAACTCGCTTTGTGAAGTAATTCCTCCCCCGCTTTTGAAAACAAGTTGATCGGCTTGTTGTTCGATAAAGCGAATCATTACCCCCGAATCCAGGTTTTTGCCATCGAACCAGCCAAAAATACCTGTGTAAAAACCGCGATCATACCCTTCGGCTTCTTCTATAATTTCAAGCGTTTTAGGCTTGGGGGCACCGCTGATAGAACCTGCCGGAAGTAACGAAAATAAAATATCGCCTAGCTTTTGGTGATAGTTGTCGGGGAGGTTTCCTGTGATTTCGGAACTTACCTGCAATAGCTCACCTTTATTTGTCGACAGTTTGTCGAGGTATCGGTAACGGGTAACCTTTACATTTTCGGCAACGATGCTCAGGTCGTTGCGTATCAGATCGACAATGGTGGCGTGTTCGGCTTTCTCTTTCGGATCGTTCAGAATAATATTTTTAGCGTTGGGTAGCGCAGCGTCAATCGTGCCTTTCATAGGGAATGACGAGATTTTTGAATCCCGAATCTGAACGAAAGTTTCGGGAGATAGTACTGTAAATCTATCTTTTATCCAAAGTTTGTACTTAGCTGTTCCAAACTCAAATAAATCGGATAAATCAAGGTTGGTTTTTAATCGGGTAGGTTGTGTGAGGTTGACAAGAAAAGAATTGCCTTGTTGAATTTGCCCCTGCACATACTCAAATTTCTGCTGATATTCTTTTAAGGGGATGGGAGAAATATGCCACTTAAGCTGTTGTTTAGCTGTTATTTTGTTACGTTGATGGTTAGTTGGGGTTTGAAAACGAATAAATCGGGCATTCAATTCAGCTTCGGGAATCACATATCCTCCGGTCGCTTTGTAGTTGATAATAAAAAGGAAAGGGATGCAGGACGCAGACAAGCGGTTGATGTGCTGCTGTAGTTGTATCCTGTTGAGCAAAGTGTATGGAAAGTGTTCTGTCATTTTTCGTTGTGTAACCGTTTGCCGCACAAAGTTACACAAAGTTTAATAATATAAAGAAATGAGCCGATATACACAGATTACAATATTAACCGAATCGATTGCAGCTTTTTCTGCAGATGAATTCGAAAGTTTGTTAATCTTTATATTATCATGAAAATAATCTCTCATTTTCGATTTGCATGTTATTGTTGCATAGAAAAATGTAAGCAGTAGAAATATTTTCGCTGTGAAGTGTGTCTTCATACTGATGTGAAGAATGCCTTCATACTACTGTGAAAACATAAGTTTTTTGAAATCCTGTTCATTAATCAGGAAAACAAAATTCCAATTAATCGTTCAGAGAATATAAGAGTTCGTTTTCCAAAACGGGTTCAGTAAAATACACATTCGCTTCCATTGCATAATGATCCGAAAGATTTGCAGGTGTATGTCCTATTTTTTCATAAAAAGTCTGGACTTTTCGTTCTATAGTACCAATCCACTGCTGATTTCGTACAAGTATATAATCGATCAGTTTTTTTTCGCCCGAAGCCTTCCGAACGAGCGTATTGTCAATTTCGTCGTATGTAAATTTCACATCGCCACTGATTTCGCCGTTGTGAGCTCCAAGCGTATGGAGCATTAATTCATAATTCACAGGGTCATTTCTGTCAATATTAAAATCGCCGCAAATGAATTGAGGTACATTGGGATTCGAGTATTGATCCAGCAAATGTTCGTTGATTTCCTTGCATTGCTTTTCCCGTATCTTATGATCGCCATCAGCCTGAAGGTGAGTTGTAAGTAATTGAAATTTAGTTCCTTCAAATTCTCCTTCGAAAAGTACTGCGCCTTTGCGGGCTACCATGTCAAAGCCTTTACTGATGCTGAATTTAATCTCATCGATTTTTGTGAGCGGAATTTTGCTGATTACCCACAGTCCGCTGTTGGTGCGAAAAGGTAAATGGCACTTATTGGCCGGACCATATTGAAATGGATAATTCTTTTTGAGGCGCTGTGCCAGAATATTTCTGCATTTACTGCTAAAAGCTTCCTGAAAAACTATAATTTTATAATCTGAATCGACCAATCGGTCGGCTATGTTTCTGGCACGGTTTCCATTGTTGTTGAATAAACTAAGAAAAGGGAGCATATAAATATTCCAACTTAGCATTTTAAATGTTTTTGAGCTTTCAATTGGCTTATTTATTGTTTGATGCGTTTGGCCTGTAGCGTAAAGTATTGTTTCCAGCATAAGTAAAAATATTAAGACGATTTTTTTTGACATGTCTCTTACTATTTATTTACTGCAAACTAACTATAAGTTCTTTTCAGTGGCGTGACGAAAGCATGACTTTGGTATGAAAGAATATTTTGAATGACAGCTTATGTTTTGGCGGCGATGTTATTTTTTTCAAATTAAAGGTAGGTAGGAATGAACATGGTTATTAGGACACTGCTTGAGGGCTGAATATATGGTTTTTATGAAAAAAAAGAGCCGCTCAATGAAGGCGACTCTTGTTCCGAACTTATTTTCTTTGTTTATTTCTAATAAATTTTCCTTTTCCGGATGCAAACTTTTTATGTCCAAACCTGTGTTTCTCAGGTTCGTAAAGTGGAGCTTCGCCAATTTCAGCAGGTAATGGAATTTTATAAATATCTTTTTCGAGAAAAACTTCAATTTGTTTGAACTTATATTGCTCTTCTTCAGAAACAAATGTGATCGACATTCCTTTGGCGCTGGCACGGGCAGTACGGCCTATGCGGTGCACATAATCTTCAGCATCATGCGGGACGTCGTAGTTGATAACCAGCGAAATATCGTCGATATCGATACCGCGTGAAACAATGTCGGTAGCTACTAATATATTGACGCGGTTGTTCTTGAATTCGTGCATGATGTGGTCGCGCTGCACCTGATCAAGATCGGAGTGCATTTCGCCCACAGAAAGCCCCATTTGTCGGAAAGTCTTGAAAAGCTCTTTTACTTTCAGTTTTGATCCAGAAAAAATAATGACTTTATTCGCTTCCTGACCTACGAAAAGGTGACGGATAATGGCTTGTTTCTGGGCTTCGTAACAAATATATGCAGTTTGCATTATGCTTTCGGGCGGACGTGAAATGGCAATTTTTACCTCAACAGGATCGTGCAGGATTGTTTTGGCCAATTGCCTGATCTTTGGTGGCATGGTGGCTGAAAACATAATAGTTTGCCGGTCTTTCGGCAGTCGGTTCACCACCTGCATAATATCGTCGAAAAAACCCATATCGAGCATGCGGTCGGCTTCGTCGAGAATAAAGTATTTTACATGCGAAAAATCGATATCGTATAAATTGATATGCGAAAGTAAGCGTCCCGGAGTGGCAATCACCACATCGGCTCCTTTTTGTAAGCCGCGTCGCTGCACATCCCAGGCCTGCGAGTCATTGCCGCCATACACTGCTACCGATGAGAATGACGTAAAGTAAGAGAAGCCTTCCATTTGCTGGTCGATTTGTTGCGCCAATTCGCGGGTAGGCGCCATAATAATGGCATTTACTTTGTCCTCGGCGTGAGGTTCGGCCTGTAAATTGTGTAAAAGGGGTAAAATGAAAGCAGCCGTTTTTCCTGTACCGGTTTGGGCGCAGGCAATCACATCGCGTTTTTGTAAAATTACCGGAATTGTTTCGGCTTGTACCGGAGTGGCTTCTTTAAAATTCATGGCTTGCAAGCCGTCCAACACGGCATCGCAAAGAGGAAGTTCGTCAAATCTCATTGAAAATATATTAATATGTTGCAAAGATACTCATTTAATTCTCAAAAACATATTTCACCGTTTTTAAGTTTTCATCTGTTATCCGATTTATTTGTATTCAGTTGAATTTTTTATACTTTTACGGCTTTGATACGGATGACTTGCTCAACTGCTATTTTAATTTTTCATTTACAGATTCATGATTCTTTTTCGTTACGATAAAACTTTCGAAGGGCTGCTTACGGCTGTTTTCGATGCTTATAACCGCAATACTTTTCCTGAAAAGTTATTGGGGTTGGACGATATTGAGCCTTTGTTTGTGACTGAAACTTATACGGTTTTGACGCAGGAAGATAAATCGACGCGCGTATGGAAAGGGTTGGAGAAGAAGACGGAACGAAATGTACTGAATATGCTGACCTATGTGTGGTTATCCGAATTGCCCGGGAGCGATGAGTTGCTTTTCAGATATATCAGGAAAACGTTTGATAGCAAGGTGGATATTTCTACAAATTTTGCCGACCAGGATGTGATACAGGTTCACAAAACGGCTAAGAAAGTAAGTACCGAAAAACACAGAATGATAGAATTAGTACGTTTTCAGAAAGCTGCAGATGATATTTTCTTTGCGCCTGTTTCGCCCGATCATAATTGCTTGCCGCTCACCATCTCGCATTTCAAAGATCGTTTTGCCGATCAGAAATGGATCATTTACGATACCAAGCGCGATTACGGTTTCTTTTACGACCTGAAAACCGTTACTGAAATGACACTCGATACTACCGAACTTTTCCCTGAAGGAAAATTGAACGAGCAGCTGATGGCCGAAGATGAGCAACTGTTTCAAAAACTCTGGAAGGCTTATTTCAAATCGCTCACCATAAAAGAGCGCATCAATCCAAAACTTCAGCGGCAGCACTTACCAAAACGTTATTGGAAGTATCTGACTGAAAAGCAATAGAAAAATGAAACTTTTCCAAAGTTCTAAACTTTGGAAAAGTTATTATTTATCTTCTATTTCTTTATACAAGCAACTATCGACGCCAGAAACTTAGGAAAATCAAAATCTTCTTTCTTTGAAAATCCGGTGCGAACCACCACTAATTCGAGCGATGGAACAATATAAATGTATTGTCCATCGTGCCCGCGACACATGTATAGATCTTTTGGTACGTCAGGATAATCGTTTGATTCGTTCAGCCAGAAAAATGATCCGTATTGACCATTCGAACCATTGGCCGGTTCTATGGCATTGTCGGTCCAGCCTTCGGGCAGAATTTGTTGTCCAAGCCAGTTCCCTTTGTTCAGATAAAGCAAGCCGAAACGAACATAGTCGCGCATGGATGCGTATACATAGGATGAACCGGCAAATGTACCCGAGGCATCGGTTTCGAAAATGGCGCTGCGCATACCTGTGGGGTTAAATAACTCACGGCGGGGGAAGGCAAAGTATTCAGCATCATTATTGATTTTTTTTCGAATCAGATAACTGACAATATTTGTGGCTCCTGAATTATACACCCAGACTGAATCGGGACGGGCAACAAGTTTTTTATTGAAAGTGAAATCGGCCATATCCGCCGATTTATGTAACATTATAGTTACATCCGATAAATTTCCATAGTTTTCGTTCCACTCCAGTCCGCTGTTCATGTGCATCAGGTTTTGGATGGTGATGGCTCCGCGTTTGTCGTTTTTCCATACAGGAATATCGGCGGGTTGTTTCGTGTTCATTAGTCCTTTTTTTACCATAATGCCGACGAGCGCATGGGTGAAACTTTTGGCCATCGACCAACTCAGAAAACGGTTTTTTTCTGAAAGACCATCTTTGTATTTCTCAGCAATCAGCTGATTTTTATAGGCAATGACTACAGCAAAGGTTCCTTTGTTGCCTTCCCTGTCATTGAATGCATCTACAATGGCTTTGTTTAACATTAGCTGATCAATCTCAGCCGGAATTGTATCCGCCAGTTTGTCGCCGGCAGGCCAGGCCACCGTGTCAGGATTGATGGCAGGCAGTGGAACGATTGTGTAAGGACGATTGCGGATTTCAGCTTCGTTACCACGCACCAAAGTACAGCCAAAACCTTCGATATAAATGGCTTTGGAACTTGCCCAAAGGAAACGGCTGGTGACTTCTTTCTTTTCAAAATCAACAGTGTTGTTAGTGAATTTGATAAATGAAAAATTCAAATCGGTGCTTTCAATGCTTTCCTGCGTACGGTTGCCTACAAAAATTCCCGAAGCCAGATTTTTAGCAGCATAGCCGGTAATAACCGGAGTTAATAGATGAATGTAGTAAATGCCACCGGCAAGTCCCAAAAGGAAAATGATGCCAACAATGCGTAAGATACGTTTTTTCATGGTTGATTGATTTTGAAGTTTCTAAAGGCAAAAGTATGAATTATTTCAGATAATTTCGAATTTATCAGCATCTTTCCAAAAAGCAGATTTTTCTCTGAATTTTAATAATGGTTCAGGATTTAGTTCGTAGGTTTGAATGGATGTTTCATTTTCGGGAAAAGAGAGCAGGGGAGTTGCTTTAAAATCGAGTAATGTTGAATGTCCGTTGTAATCAATGCTCAAGCCATCCGTACCCACGCGATTTACGCCACAAACATAGACCTGGTTTTCAATGGCTCTTGCCTGCAACAAAATATCCCAGCTATTGATGCGGTTCTTTGGAAAATTAGCCACATAAATTAATAGATCGTACTCGTTGTTTAGGTTGCGTGCCCAGACCGGAAAGCGTACATCGTAGCAAACCAATAATCTGATATTGAATCCACAGTAATTGGCAATAAGCTTTCTGTCGCCGGCGCTGAAATACTGATCCTCGCCGCCCATCGAAAATAAATGTCGCTTGTCGGCAGTTTCAATTTTTCCATCGGGAAATACAAAAAAGCCCCGGTTGAATATTTTATTATTTTCGTTAGCGATAAAACTTCCGGTAATGGCCAGGTTGTAGGTTTGCGCCCACTTTTGCAGGGTGCGAACTGTTTGGCCTTCCATCGTCTCGGCTAATTCTAATTGATCAGTACAAAAACCTGTAGAAAACATTTCGGGAAGAACGACTAAATTTGTTTTTCCGGCAAGTTCGGTCAGCTGTTTTTCTGTTTTTTGCAGATTGGCTGTTTTATCTGCCCAATGTATAATATCTTGTACGAGGGTGATTTTCATGTCTGTGTGTTTTTCTGCAAATATAATTATAAAATAAAAAAATCGGCTAACAAATCAACAATTAAAGTTGACTGTTGGCCGATAAATTATGTTGTAACCTTTACGATTCGCTATTAGTCGATCATTTCAAAACCTGTGTAAGGAATCAAAGCTTTTGGTATGCGGATACCTTCGGGTGTTTGGTTGTTCTCGAGCAGTGCCGCAACTATGCGTGGAAGTGCCATGGCGCTACCGTTCAATGTGTGAGCCAATTGTGTTTTTTTGTCGGCGCCTTTGAAACGGCATTTCAAGCGGTTGGCCTGATAGCTTTCGAAGTTCGAAACAGAACTTACTTCCAACCAACGTTCCTGAGCCGCAGAAAAAACTTCAAAGTCGAAAGTCAACGCCGATGTGAAGCTCATATCGCCACCACACAAACGGAGAATTCGCCAGGGAAGTTCCAATTTTTCAACAAGTGTTTGAACGTAGTTGACCATTTCGGTAAGTGTTTCGTACGACTTGTCGGGATGTTGAATTTGTACGATTTCCACTTTGTCGAACTGATGCAGACGGTTCAATCCACGAACATCTTTACCGTACGAACCTGCTTCTCGACGGAAACAAGCTGAGTAGGCCGTATTTTTAATCGGCAATTCTTTTTCTTCCAAAATAACATCGCGGTAGATGTTAGTGACAGGTACTTCGGCTGTAGGGATCAGATATAAATCGTCAACTGTACAGTGATACATTTGTCCTTCTTTGTCAGGTAATTGTCCGGTGCCATAACCCGAAGCAGCATTTACAACATAAGGTGGCTGCACTTCGAGATAGCCGGCTTCGCGGGCATTATCCAGGAAGAAATTGATCAAAGCACGTTGCAAACGAGCGCCTTTTCCTTTGTAAACAGGAAAGCCTGCACCCGATATTTTTACGCCTAATTCAAAATCAATTAAATCGTATTTTTTGGCCAGATCCCAATGTGGAACAGCGTCTTCGGGAAGATTTGGCATGACTCCACCTGTTCGCTCAATCAGATTGTCCTCGGCATGTTTTCCGGTAGGAACACTTTCGTGCGGCAGGTTGGGGATTTGTACCAATAAGTTGTTGAGTGACTGCTCAATTTCCGATAATTTATCGTCAAGGATTTTGATACTGTCTTTCAGTTCAGTAGTTTTTTCTTTGGCTGCGGCGGCTTCGGCTTGTTTGCCCTGTTTGAAAAGCATACCAATTTCTTTCGACAGATTATTCATCTCGGCCGACTGATTGTCGAGCTGTGTTTGAGTGGCTTTGCGCAAACCATCCAATTCAACAACCTGAGCAATGATAGCAGCTCCGTCGAAATTTTTCTTAGCCAACCGGGTAATTACTTCCTGAGTATTTTCGGTGATATATTTGAGTGTCAACATAATGTTTATTTAATATTTATTCATTTACAATTTACTATTTCTAATAAACTTACAAATGTCTTTGTTCTTTTATCTTTGTTCTAATAAAAAATCTCCCGCAATTTTACACTACGGTAAAACGACAGGAGATTTTTGTTCGTTTAAATCTTACTAAACTTAGTTAGCTTCGATAGGTTTGATAGAAACGTAAGATCTGTTATCTTTTTTCTTTTTGAATTCTACTGTTCCGCTAATCAATGCGAACAAAGTATGGTCTTTACCAATACCGATGTTTTCACCTACGTGGTGAACTGTTCCGCGTTGACGAACGATGATATTACCTGCTTTTGCAAATTGACCACCGTAAATTTTAACGCCAAGTCGTTTGCTTTCCGATTCACGACCGTTTCTTGAGCTACCAGCCCCTTTCTTATGTGCCATTTTCTTCTAATTTTTTTCGGTTAATTAAGCTACGATTTCTTTGATTGCTAACTCAGTGAAGTTTTGACGGTGACCGTTACGTTTGCGGTAACCTTTACGGCGTTTTTTGTGGAAAATAATTACTTTTTCGCCACGTACGTGCGAGATAACTTCACAAACTACTTTTGCACCTGCAACAGTGGGAGCACCTACGGTAACTGCACCATCATTGTCGATCAACAATACTTTGTCAAATTCAACCTGAGCGCCTCTTTCGGCCTCATTCATACGATGAACATACAGTTTTCTTCCGGCTTCCACCTTGAACTGCTGTCCTAAAATTTCTACAATTGCGTACATTTATTAATACAATTATTGATTACATCGGGAAGGTGAGATGCTTCACAGCAGCGCTTCTTGCTGACCTTATCCGAAATGAGGGTGCAAATTTACTGTTTTTATTTTAATATGCAAAGAGTTGTGATTGTTTTTTCGTTTAAAAAACTGATATATGAGTTGAAATGAATCACAATACAAGTTCTGTAAACAATTTTTCAAGTGTTTCATCCAGATGATGTGTGAATCCGGAGTGAGGCCGCGAAGTTTGAATACACGAGCTACGCACGGCTGTGAGCCATCGGAAACGTTCGGGAATATCGAATTGAGCAATCAGTCCTGCTGTTTTGTCGCCATTGCATATTTTTTCGAACGATATCAATGTTTCCTTCAGTAAATCAATGTCTAATTCTGACGAAAATAAAGATAAACGTCGCTCGTCCAGTTTGTACATCATGCGAATGTATTTTGCTTTTTTCGAGAACAAAATTACACCGATATTTATAAATTCCTCGCGCTCTACCTGCGGCAAAACACGAATGACTGAATAATCATAAAAGTGTTTTCCTTGCATCTTGAGCTTCGTTTAAAAAGATTTCTGAATTTTTAAGTCGTGAACTAAGAAATTGGTAGTACACTTCGCGAACCGATTCGGTAGTTTCACCAACTTCTAATGTACTTGCCCATTCGTCAGGAATAAGATTCACGATTTCACGAATAACTTCATCGGTAAGCAGGGCTTTACATTCAATGTCTGCGGCCTCGAGCTGATCGGCAAAAGGGAGAAGTACATGATCTTTTATAAGTGCAAAAGGAGATAAAGCATGTTTTTCGGGATGTATCCACGAATGATGAAAATACAAGGTTGCGCCATGGTCGATCAGCCATAAGTCTTTGTGCCACATCAGCATGTTGGTGTTACGCGCTGTGCGGTCCACGTTGGTCAGAAAAGCGTCCATCCACACGATGAGCGAAGCCGTTCGTCCATCCACTTTTGTGGTCACGGGATCGTAGGTGAGCGCCCCCGACAGAAAGTGCAAGCCAAGATTAAGTCCCTGACTCCCTTTAAGCAAGTCCTGAATTTCCTCATCTCCTTCACTTCGTCCGAAAGCTTCGTCGAGCTGAACAAAAACAAGTTCCGGAATCCGAAGTTTCAGTATTTTGGCTACAACGCCACCAATCAGTTCCGAAATCAGTGCTTTAGCTCCATGGCCAGAGCCCCGAAACTTGACAACATATTTAAAACCGTCATCAGCTTCGGCCAATGCGGGCAACGAACCTCCTTCGCGCAAAGGAGTGATATAGCGGGTGACATTTACGGTACGTAGGTTCAT
>Ga0209373_10004128_pt1 | contig 12770 bp, 10 predicted proteins | sample Higcelweek5metaG_FD_187173 | JGI IMG/M metagenome (GOLD analysis project Ga0209373, IMG submission 187173) | Freshwater pond sediment microbial communities from the University of Edinburgh, under environmental carbon perturbations - High... | ecosystem: Environmental > Aquatic > Freshwater >... | reverse complement strand
CGCCGTAGCCGTCTGCACAACAACTTGGGCATCACTCGCAGAACCACTCAGATAATAGTTTCCCGAACAGGAAATCGTCACCACATTCCCCACAGCGTTCACCACATTCGTACTCGTAATGGAAGGGCCCGCATCAGAAAAAACGATATAGGAATCAGTACCATCACAATCTCCCACCGGGAGAAAGATGGTTTCGCTCGAAGAACTCTCTACCGTCACAGAAGACGAAGAAACGATAGACCCATCGGAACTGCTGCTCTCCTGGGTAGAGTTACTGGTGGAATCCGCTCCACAAGCCACAAAAAGAGAAACCGCAAAGGCGAAGCCCAGCAACTTCATTGTGACATAATTCTTGTTCATCATCAACCTCATTGGTTCTGAACGTTATTATTTGTACTCAATTTACTTTTCATGCCTATTCCCTGGTATGATTCTGAGCACTTGAACAGCCTGAATTTTTTTGCAAAATTTTTTATTTCAGCGCTTTTGGGAATTATGGTCCCAAAAAAAAGACCCTCTCCGAAGAGAGAATCCTTTATTTTTTGAAAGGAAAAAATTACCAACCGCCAGGACCGCTGGTAGTGCAAGTACTCATCGTAACAGAGGTACCACCGGAAATCGTGCCACCTTCACCATACGTACCATAGGAACCGAATTTAGTCTCAGTGCCAGCCGTATAAGTGCCACCCGTATAACCAGAGCTACCCGTATTTGCCGAATTGATATAAATCACCTTGGACGCAGACTGAGTCATCGTATAGGTCGAAAGAACAGTACTGGAAGGAGCGATGGAGAAACGGCTACCGGAATTGACTGTTCCGCTATAACACACCGGATTGCCACTGCTCGGAGTACCCTCGACCTGCGAACCGAAGCCCAGGAGAATACCGCCCGTATAGTTCACCGTATTGTTGTTATCGCCCTTATCAATAATGTTTCCACCGGCCTCGATCACCAGCACGCCACCTTTAAGATTGATGTCGCCATTGGAATCGATACCGTCTGTGTCACCACTCCCGGTCTTCACATAATGATAGCCACCCGTGACATTGATCGTTCCGGCACTACTGCCATTGGAGGCATTCCAGCCGTCATCGGTAGCATAAATCGCCGAAACACCGCCATTCATATTGATGACATAGGCTTCAAGGCCCTCATAGGAATTCGTCACAACAAAAGTACCGCCATTCACATTGAGCGTATCGTCTGCATGGGCACCACGCCGGCCAATAATGCTGAAAAACCCGTTGTTGATGTTCACCACATGGTTCGAATGAATCGCATCTTCTTCGGTATGAATCGTGAACGTACCCCCGGAAATAGTAACATTGGAACCCGCCTTAATGCCCTTTAAGCTTGAATCATCCTCGGTGCTGGTAGATCCACCGCCTTGGCTTTCAGTTTTCGTAGTATTCGCAACACCCGTGCCTGCGGTAATCGTAAAAGTTCCTCCCAGAATCCGCACAGAGTTGTAGGCTTGAATACCATCAGCACCCGCCTTAATGGTAAAGGTACCCGCTGTGATGTATATGGAATCCTTGCTGGTGTCATCCGTAGAATCCGCCTTGATACCATCGCCACTCGTCGTGGTCAAATTGAAGGTACCATTTTCGATATCCACCATTTCCTTACCCTTGAGAGCGTTATTCACTGCTTCCACAATGATGGTCGGCGTCTCGCGAACACGTAAATCATTGGTTGTATGAATACCATTGTTATACTTGCCATAAACCTTCAAAGTACCAGTCCCCTTCAAAGTTAAGTCATCCTTGGAGTAAATGCAGGCACCCGCAGTATCTGTCCCGGAAGCACGGGTAGAAGCATCCGTAAAGGTATTCGTAGTGCCACTTTCCATCACGAGGAAGGTTTTCTCTGCATTTTTGACATAAATCGGAGCATCGGAAGTATTGGTCATGGTAATGCCCTTAAGATACAAGTAAACATTACCCGTATCGGTAGAGGCCGTTTCCACAATGATTTGACCGTTGCTCGTGGTGCCGCTCACAGAGTAGCTACCAGAACAATTAATGGTCACAATGCTGCCATTGACAACCACGCCACCGTTATCGCTTGTGACGGTGACACCAGAGGTCGTATAAACGATTTCCGGGGCTGTCGTGCCGCAGTTGCCACTCGCGATCACAGAGCTTGAAGAAACAACGGTGACACTGGAAGACGATAAATCCCACCAGTTAGAAGAGGAAGAAACAACCGCCTCTACACTTGAGGAGGAAACAATCGTCTCCACGCTGGAAGAGGAAAGCACCGTTTCTACACTTGAAGAACTCGTCACCACAGAAGTCAAATAGACCTTAATGCCATTGGCATCGTAGTAATAAATACCCAATTCATCCGTATAATAAACTATGCCCGCAGAGCTTGAGGAAAGTAAATCCGTAGAGGAGGAACTCAAATCGATCGAAGCCGAGCTATTCGGGTCCACCACCACAGAGGAACTCGAAGATTCCACAGTCACTGCAACATAGACAATATTGCCACTAGCATCAAAGTAATACAAGTTGCCATTGGCATCGTAATAGAAGCTTGTGCCCGTCGCGGGATCAACATAAGCAGGGGTCAACGCCGAAGACGAAGAGACCTCAGTGAGGGGATTCGTAGTCCCTGAAACTTCATCCGATCCGCAACCCGCAAGCAAAACTCCGAGAGCGAAGGGAGCGAGGGCAACAAGCCCAAAAATTTTCCTTTTTTCCATATCCATATCTTCCTTTCGAAAAAGCCCGCGAGGGCACTAGGTGATTGTAACCCCAATTACCAGTCTCAAAAGTATCACAGATGCCCCCGGTTTCTTTGTAAAATTCAGAGGAACTGATCAGGTTGATGGTGTAAAAAGCGCATAAAACAAGCCTAATGGAACAAAAAGCACCAAAAAAAGTCCCCTCCATGGTCGGAGAGGACTCTTGCAGAAAAAAAAAGGTGCGAAAAAAGAGGAGTGGTTTATGAATTAATAGTTCTTGAATAAAGGGGTGAGAATAGAACAGTCTGCCGAGCCCGTTGTGGGGGCATAATCAACCGCCCCCCCTTTACTACTCGCTAACCGCATGGAAAGAACCCAATTGGGGGCCGCTGCGGTTGAAATGGCGCACTCATTTAATCGAATCTTGTTACTCGCACGCCACCCGACCACAGTGCTTGTGGTCAATTTTACAGTGCCTACCACCGCCCCACCATAAAGGAAGTTTGTCGTTTCGGAACCCTCTTTACCAGAAGCGATTGTCCCTGGACCAAAATACCCGATAACAGACCAAGAGCCCACGGAATCACCCTTGACGGATGAAAAAGCATCTTGAATTTTCGCATAGGTGCCCACCGCAGGGCCGATCTCCGAGGCCTTCGATTTCGCGAGCATCCCAAATAACTTGGGGACTGCCACGGTAGCCAAAATACCGATGATCACCACGACCACCATCAACTCAATCAGCGTAAATCCTCGATTTTCCATACCCACATCCTTAGTGCTCTCCCTATTTAAAGGGAAAAAGGCGCCTCTTGCGAAGCGCCTTCTTCAACACAGCTTAAATTGTGAATTACTTAATGGTACTGAAGGAAGGTGTGAGAACCTGACAATCCGTACCAGTGACAGTACTCGTAAATTTGAGAGCACCCGCATCACCAGCAGTACTACTATTGAACTTAACCGTCCAGACCCCATCAGCTGTACCTGCAGTAGGAGTGGTCGGCTTTGCACAATTGTTCAATTTCACGTTATTACCAGCCTTCCAACCAACTGTTGCAGCCGTCGGTATTTGAATGGTCGTTGCCGCAGAATAGCCATCAGCATAGGTAAAAGTGGTCGTTGCCTTTAAATAAGCACCAGAACCCTCACCCGGCGCCTGATAACCGATCTTATCCCAAGAGCCAATGGAATCCTTCTCGCTAACATAGGCAAGTTGCGTTTTCACATAGGTTCCAGCGGCAGGGCCGACTTCGGAAGCTTTGGATTTTGCGATCATACCAAACAATTTTGGTACGGCCACAGCAGCCAAAATACCGATGATCACGACCACAACCATCAATTCAATAAGGGTAAAACCTTTCTTATTCTGCATACTGATCTCCTTGTTACTAGTTCAGTTCTTTTGGGCGTTCGCCCGTTTACATCCATCAAAATACATACTTTGTCTTAGAAAAGCAATACTTTTGTCAAGTTTCTGTCATGATTTTGTCATGACTTGTAAAAACTGCATTTCTAGATCAATTTTGCCATTTTGCAGATGAATACTAGGCATATATAGATTTTTTCCAGTGACCTGCGTCAAATTTTCTGTACAATTTCATGCTCCAACATAGACTATTTCGCGCGATATTCGAAAACTTTTACCGTTCCAAAATTCTACGGTTAATTGCAATAATAATGGTTGTATGAAATTAAAGAATGGGGGGATTTTTTAGCATTTATGACCGCTCAGGACACTCATATAAATACACTGATTTCTTTTGATATTCCAACCACGTTTGATTTAATCTCGGATAAGGCAATGTACCTACATCAGTCACAACATAATCAATCTCGTTGGCATTACATAAGAGGTCCGTCCGCTGTTTCAAATAGCCTGGTAGTCCTAATCCATTGTCAATAAAGCCACCAAAACTGCCTCCCCCACAATCTTGATCTACTTTCGCACCGCACTTGACCCACAAGGAACGACGCCTAAATTCCACATATTGTTCTCTGTAAAACAAAGCTCCTCCATCGGAGTTATAATCCACATAATTACCCGTCAAAAACTGAACCCTCGAAAGTTTTTTCTTAGGTCCGTCCACCGAATAAAAAGCCCGCCCACGATCCTTTATCTCCGGGAACAAAGGATTTTCCCAAAAAGCACCCATCTGTTTTTCAGAGGCAATACGATCCGGATTCCGAGCATCCCAATGAGTAAAAACAAAGCCCAAGGCGACAATCACTAAGACTCCCCAAAAAGCCATTCCCCATTTCCACGATTGATTTGCAGGCCATAAGACATAAGTCAGAGAGGCTAATGCAAGTAAACACTGCAAAGAATATTTGAGGGTTGTAAATCGCGAAAAAAGGAAGGATGCAGAAAAAGCATCCAAAAGACACAAAATGACTACGAGTCCTACCATCAGTCTGTATTTTTTATTCCGCAAAGAAAATTCCGGCATAAGTATTAAAGCGATGCCTACAAGCAAGGCCAAAGATTCCGGACAAAAAGCAGCGATGCCAAAAACGATTAACGCCGCATTTCTGGAGTTCCAAAAACTACGTTCCATAATAGGCTTCTGAGCAAAATCGATTGTACCATACAAAAAGAACATCAAGGCCATAAAGCCCACCACAGGAATAAGCATCTTAAGTTCTGCTTCTCCAAGCCATAAGGACATCGCCACCTTATTGGTCACAGAATAATCGTACAACATTGCAGAAACATAATAGGCAACAAAAGCTAGACACAACATTCCGAGCAGTGGCCACTTTGCCTTCAAGGGCAAGGTAAAACTCGGAAGGATCAACAGAGCGATACCAATCAAAGAAACGGGATACATTTCCGGGTGAATTAAAGCAAAAGCTAAAAACACAAAAGAAAAGTGACGGGAACACAAAGGATTCCGTTCTTCCCTGTCTTTTTTTGCATAATCAAAGAGCAATAGACCAAAAGCTAATTTCCCTGCAATCGCCAAAATCCACTCAAAGCGCGCTGGCTGTACTTGAAATAAAAATATGTGTTTTAAGTACACACCCATAATGGCAAAGTAGTAGGCGATAAAAGCAGTCACCCCAATGCCGATAATCACACGTTTCAAAGAAGCATTGCAGGTCTTAGACCGATAAAAAGCGTACAGAATAGCACCATAAAGAAGAATGCGAGCATAATCATTTAGTGCAAAAGTAGCACCGCCCCCATAATTCATCCAATAATCATCAATTGCTGCAAATCTTCCATGACCCACAAACACGGTCAGAGGAACCAACAAGCAAAGACCCACAACAAACCGAATGCATTTTGGATAATGATAAAAAAGCCAAATAGCAAGACCCCAGCCAGCATTCAAAGGATGAAACAAGGTAGCAATCAAAAAAAGTCCCAAAGAGGACCAACGTTTTCCCAAAAAGGCCAACCCTAAAAAGAAAAAAATCTGACTTGGTTGTCTTGCAATCGCCACAGGCTCAAAAATTTTAAAATAACCAGCAAGGTAAGAATCAAAAGTTAAAAGAATAAGAGCCAAGAAAGGAATCACCAGATGCTTTCCAGAGACCTGTTCACTTAGTTTTTGAATTACAGCAATCAGAGCACAAGCTTCCAAACATAACAGAGAAAAAACCAAAGCTTTAGTGCCAAACTCCACACCCAATAATTTTATAAAAGCAACATACAAAGGCGTGAACAAACTAAACGAGTCCTGATTTCCAAACATAAACACAATATCAGTCGCAAAGCGTTCTGGGAAAACATGATTCACAGCCTGTAATAAATAGATGTTACCATCTGCTAAAATTCCCTGATAAGGAACAAACATCAAAAACAAAAGAACCCCAAATAAAAATTCAAGAAACAACGGTAGTTTTATTCGAATTTTTTGAATCATATCAGGAAAGCTCCATAATGAAAATTTAGCGGCATTTATTTTCTAAGAAAGATAGTTTTTAGAAACCAAGATGTATAATTTTTTTATAAAAGCACAAAAAACAAAATTCAGAGATGTAGATCCATATAAGCGCATACCATAATAAGAGTTCAAACGGTATAGAAAGATCTACTTTGAGCACTCATGTAAACATGCGCTCATCCTCGTCGAATCCGAACTCCGCGAACATCATTCAGGAAGACCATTCGCCTCTTCTCAGCATCTAGCAAGAATTAGATTTGCTTTTTTATTAAAATTGGTCCCCGTTGTTTTTTTGAACTGATTTTTAAATTATTTTTTCGGCATGATATTAACAAAAAATCGTCCGTTTGATATTTATGCCACTGAGGTCGTGAAGGGCGTTGCTATTTGCCTTCTATTATTTCACCATCTTTTTTATCAAGAGCAAGTCCACATAGTAAACCAAGTTCCTATGTGGACTTATAGTGGATTTAACTTGACTCTCATCCTTGCTCACTTTTCTAACGTCTGCATTTACATTTTCGCTATGCTCACAGGCTACGGCATTGCCGCGACATACAAAGGCGAATACGCTCCATTTGTTTTTAAGCGCCTTGTAAAATTGTACTCTCTATTTTTTGCAATTTTTGTGCTGGCACAAATGATTGGCCCTATTTTTGGAAGGAATCTGACCCTTTATGGATCGCCCTATTTTTTCATCGTTGATGCGCTTGGGTTAGCGGACCTTTTTCACTCCGATACATTCAATTCCACGTGGTGGTATATGAGTTTTGCGATAATGATTGTTTTTATTGCTCCTTTATTTATAGAACTTTTTCAATTTTGCAAAAATGGATTTGTAGCCCTGTTACTCGCATTGGTTTTGGTGCTTACCTTTCGCATCCAATATGAAGCCCTTATTTTTTCTACACTCTTTGGCATTATTATAAACAAACAGCAATGGCTAGAAAAAATACAAGAGATCTCATTTTCTTTAGTCCCTTGGCGAAATATTTTACTGAAATTTTTATTGTTACTCGTGATTCTAATGGCAAGTGCCGATTGCCTCTTGCGATATAATAGAGGAGCTTTTGCCCTTGTGTCGAACGCCATTTTATCGTTTACCTTGATCACCTTTATCTTTTTATATATCAGCCCCATCCCGGGAATTCAAAAATTACTGTCCCTACTAGGAAAACACTCAGGCAATATGTTCCTGTTGCATACATTCATTCAGGTATCTTTCTTCAATAATTTCATTTATTCCTTTCATTATCCCCTACTCATCTTTTTTATTCTTTTGTTTTTGAGTTTTGCCAGTTCTGTCGCCATCGAATTTATTAAAGCCAAAACACGGTACAATAAATTGACCCACTACATTTATCAAAAAATTTAATGTACATAAAGATCCCGATTCTCAGCAGAACCGGGACATTTTCAATAGTAGAGGCTCTTATAATGCAAGTATTTCGGCTTCGGGGAGACCAGAAATACGTGCAATGGTTGCCGCAGGAATGCCCTCAGCAAGCATCGCCTTCACCATTTCCCGCTTTGCGTCTTGTGCACCTTTTGCCCGCCCTTGTTCTAAGCCTTGTTCTAAGCCTTTTTGTGTATTTTCCCAAATGCGCTCTTCAATTTCTGCTTCTGTCACCATATTTTCAACCTGCCTTTCTAGCATTGCTGCCGGTGTCTGCATGATTCGCAACCTCTCATAAGCTTTGCGAACCGCCGAATCACCGAGGGTTTCTGGATATTCCCCCTCTTCGCCCATATTTTTAAGAGCATAAAGCCAGCGATCTTCAGTAGTTTCAAGTTCGCTCACAGCCTTTTTGAAGTTGGGAAGTTCCAGAAAAATATACTTCAAAACATCGGTCACAGGCAAGATCCGGCCCTCCTCAATGCTGCTTTTGCTGTAAAGATTCCATTCGTCATGGTATTCGGTGCTATCGCCTTCGAGCCTAAAGTTACAGATCCAGACAGAGATCACCCTTGGCATTTGGTAACGAGAATTATTGATGATGTCTTCGCCATCCTTGGCTTTTTGCTGTTCAAGATCTTTTTTCGCTTGAATTGCAAGCATAGCACTATAAAGTATGGCCCGATCCTTAAAAAAAGAATGCCTAGCGCGTTGCATCTCAATATTTACAAGTTCACCCGATTGGCATTTAGCGAATACATCAAAGCGTACCATTTTCGGGTCCGGCAAACCAAAACTGACATCCGGTACACGATACTCTAAATCCTTAATTTCATTTGGCCCTTCCAGATGTAAAATTCCATTTAAAAAGTGTTTTAATGTCTCTTTTTCCGAAAAAAGTTCACGAAAGGCGGGGTCGTAAGTAGGGTCTAAAAACGTTTTGCCCTGAAGTTCGACGGGAATCATCTTTTTCTGATTCATTAAAATCTCTTTATTGAAAATGGAGGTAAAGCCCGATTGCCTTATCTTCTCTTTAAACGACGAAGTCTCTATTTTGTGTCGTGATTTATTGTAAAAAGAGTGAAAAAATACAGAATACTTTTATTAAGGCCTTTTTCTGCGAATGCTTACTTTTTGAATAAAAAATGACTTTTTAGAGAAGCCCTTAATATATCTTTCCCCTATGATTCCTTTTAATAAACCGCCGTTTGTCGGCAAAGAGCTGGACTATATCCGCGAGGCCGTTCAGAACGGGCAGATCTGCGGCGATGGTGATTTCAACAGGCGCTGTCACGCATGGCTCGAAAAGCACACTGGTACAGCCAAAGCACTCCTCACCACAAGTTGCACTCATGCACTGGAAATGGCCGCGTTCCTCTGCGAAATAAAACCCGGAGACGAGGTGATCATGCCCTCGTTTACATTCGTTTCCACGGCGAATGCCTTTGCGCTTCGCGGTGCAACCATTGTTTTTGTGGATATCCGTCCCGATACAATGAATCTGGATGAAACCAGAATTGAAGCCGCCATTACGTCCAAGACCAAAGCGATTGTGCCTGTGCATTACGGCGGTGTCAGTTGCGAAATGACCACGATCAACGCCATTGCAAAAAAATATCATTTGTATGTAGTCGAAGATGCCGCCCAAGGCATGATGGCCACATACCATGACCGCGCTCTTGGCACCCTCGGGGACTTTGGTTGTTTCAGTTATCACGAAACCAAAAACTACAGCATGGGCGAAGGCGGAGCCCTCCTTATAAAGGACAAGGCCTTTGCAGACCGCGCCGAAATTATCCGTGAAAAAGGAACGAATCGTTGCCAGTTTCACCGGGGCGAAGTGGATAAATACACCTGGGTGGAACTCGGCTCCAGTTACCTCCCGAGCGAACTCAACGCCGCCTATCTTTTCGCCCAGTTGGAAGTCGCAGACCAGATCCTCGAAAATCGGATGCGGTCTTGGAATACGTACTACAAAGCCTTCCAGCCCCTTGCAGAGGCGGGCCTCGTGGAACTCCCGGTGATTCCCCCGCACTGCAAACACAATGCGCACCTTTTTTACCTCAAGCTCCGGGACCACGAAACGCGCACTCGGTTCCTTCGCCACATGGTCGATAACGGCATCCTCGCCGTATTCCATTACGTGCCTTTGCACAGTGCGCCCGCAGGAAAATGTTACGGGCGTTTCCATGGCGAAGACCGCTACACCACCAACGAAAGCGGCCGTCTCGCCCGTCTCCCGTTGTATTATGGACTTTCTAAGGCAGATCAGGAATACATCATCCGGGAAGTGCTTTCCTTTTTCGGATAATATCGGAAAACTTTTTTAAGATTACGCTATGACTCAAACCCATTCGCAAAATATTCTTCTTTCCATTATCTCACCTGTGTACCGGGCGGAGAACATTGTTCCCGAACTGGTGCGTGAGATCGTTCTCGCAGTATCCCCCCTCACCGAAAATTTTGAGATCATCCTTGTGAACGATGCCTCGCCGGACGGTTCCTGGGAGGCTATTCTCGCGGAATGTGCCAAAGATCCCCGTGTGAAGGGAATTAATCTGAGCCGCAATTTCGGGCAGCACTACGCCATTACAGCGGGCTTGAGTCTTGCCCAGGGAGAGTGGAATGTGGTGATGGACTGCGACTTGCAGGATCGGCCGGATGAGATTCCGAACCTGTACCGCAAAGCGCAAGAAGGCTACGACATTGTTTTTGCGCAACGCCTGTTTCGCATTGATAATCTTTTCAAGCGCGCGTCTTCGGCTATTTTTCACATCCTGTACAATTATTTCAGCGGCGTCAAAACCGATAAGACGATCGCCAACTTCGGCATTTATCACCACAAAGTCATCGCCGAATTCAACAAAATGCCCGAACGAGCCCGCTCCTTCCCCTCCTTGGTCAGTTATCTGGGCTTCAAATCGACCGCGCTCCCCGTGCGCCATGCATCGCGCTACGAAGGCCAAACCACTTATTCTTTGTACAAACTTATCAAGCTGAGTTTTGATGTGACCATCGCGAACAGCAACAAACCATTGCACCTCGCTGTAGAATGGGGCTTTGTCATGGCGTTCATTGCTTTTCTGCTCGCACTTTACAACCTTCTCGCTTACTCTACAGGAATTATCCGCGTCCCCGGATTCACCACTACCGTATTCTCCATCTGGTTTGTAGGCGGCATTCTCCTTACCATGCTCGGCATTGTAGGGCTCTATATCGGCAAAATATTTGAACAAGTGAAAGGGCGTCCGCTTTTTGTGATTGCGGAAAAGGTAAACTTCAAAGAATGATATTGACAAAATATGACATTACTTTGAGTCGCCTGACCGAAAATAAAATAGAGCTGGTACGCCACTGGCGCAATGATCCTAAAATTTCCCAGTACATGGAATTTCGCGAACACATCACGGCCGAAATGCAAAAGGCATGGTTTCAGCGCATCAACAACCCGCAGAATTATTATTTCATCCTCATTTTTGAAGGTCAGGAAATCGGGCTCGCCAATATTCGGGATATTGACGCGGAACACCAAAGCGGCGAAGGCGGACTTTTCATTTATGCAGATGCATATCTGAACTCCGAGGTACCTTTCCGCGCAGTGCTTGCCCTCAATGATTTCTGTTTTGAAACGCTGGGCCTCAAAGAAATGATCGCTCATATTATGCAGGATAATCCCCGGGCACTGGAATTCAATGTGGCATTAGGTTACGTGAGAGATGATTCTCAGGATTCCAATCCGAAGCAAAAGTACATACTTACAAAAGAAACCTATTTTAAGCATCGGGAACGTATTGCCCGGTTTCTCGGACAACCCCAGTCTTAAAAATACACCCGTCCTAAAAAGTAGCAGTAACCGTATGGATTTAGAAACCTTTATTAAAAACTTTGCGGATCAATTTATGGATCCCGGTGCAGACGTATTTACCGCTGACACTGATTTTCACAAGCTCTCCGGCTGGTCTTCTCTTACAGCTCTCTTGGAAATGGCGATGATTGAAGAACAGTACGGGATAGCTATTAAAGGCGAAGACATTCGGAACGCGCTATCGCTCCACGCACTTTTTGATATCATTCAATCACGGAAATAAGGTACAGGAAATGGCAATTCTTCAATACTCTGATATCGGTATCCGTGCGGTCGCCGCCTGCGTGCCTGAGAAAATTGTACCCAATTCCAGCCTCAGCCCATTACTCCCCGTCGAAGAACTCGAAAAAACAATCAACCTTATCGGCATCCGCGAAAAGCGCTACGCCGCGGCAGACGTTTGTGCTTCTGACCTTTGCTTTAAGGCCGCACAGCAATTGATCTCCGACAACAACGTGGATATTTCAACAATCGATGCCCTGATTTTTTTAAGCCAAACGCCCGATTATCACCAGCCTGCAACGGCTCCCAGCCTTGCCCACCGTCTGGGGCTTTCCTCCAGCACACTTTCATTTGATGTGAATCTTGCCTGTTCTGGCTATGTATATGGGCTCTCCATTGCTTACGCCTTTGCCGCCAATCCAGGCGTACGAAAAGTACTCTTCCTTACTGGCGAAACTATGTCCAAAACGATTTCGAAAAAGGATAAAGTCACGGCACCCCTTTTTGGCGATGCAGGCTCGGCGACCCTTGTGGAAAAAGGCGATTTTGGAGAGACCACGTTTTCCCTCAATTCCGATGGGAGTCGCGCCGAAATTCTGAACATGCCCTACGGCGGGTATCGTCATCCGAGTAGCCCCGAGGGCTTCGCGGAAACCACAGATGGTGAAGGCAACACACGCACAGGCGAACATCTTAAAATGG
>Ga0209373_10004127_pt1 | contig 12776 bp, 7 predicted proteins | sample Higcelweek5metaG_FD_187173 | JGI IMG/M metagenome (GOLD analysis project Ga0209373, IMG submission 187173) | Freshwater pond sediment microbial communities from the University of Edinburgh, under environmental carbon perturbations - High... | ecosystem: Environmental > Aquatic > Freshwater >... | reverse complement strand
GTTCCATGGAAGCATGAAATGGGATTGCATCATCTAAGTGAGCAGCGGGCCTTGCCCACTTCCCTGCGCGCTCCTCTGTGAGTTCTACGCCACTTCTCTGAAAATAGAATCCTTTTATCGCCGCTTGCAATTGCATTGCATAGGCATCACGACCAATAGGAAAAACGTCACTTTTTAAATCGTCCGAAACAGAAATTCGATGCATGCCTGGGGTTTTCAACGAGGAAAAGTCCCCCACACGCACCCATTCTCCCGTGTGATCCCACAAACCATTTTCAACGAGAGGTCCCGTAAAAACAACCTGATTATCGCCATCCAGAATGGAAAACGTATTGATATCGCTGTCGGTCACCAAAATCCGTTTAGGAGCTTCGGGAAGGTATCCTAAATGGTTGTATCGAAGTTTCATGTTTTATCCAACCAGGCTTGTAAAATGAGTGCGGCCGCGGCGCGATCCACAATTCCTTTGTCTTTCTGCTTCTTTTTTTTACTCAGATAACTCGTCTGCTGCAGGGCTACCACAGAAGTATAGGACTCATCCTGAGTTTCGATGGGAATCCAGGGAAAATGCTCCCGCAAATCACGAATGAACTGTTCCACAACCACATTTTTGCCATCTCTGCGTCCATCGAGGTGCATAGGCAAGCCTACCACAAAGAGATTTATCTTCTCTTCTTTGACAATTTTTTCGAGCCGATCCATCAAGTTTTGAGTCTTCTGGTCGATGGTTTCCCTCGGAAAAGCCCAGTGCAATTCGGAATCCGCAAACGCGATTCCTACACGATGTTCACCGTAATCAATGCCTAAATAGTTCACAGAAGGGAAATATAGTTGATTGGCAATAGCAAAAAAGCAACATTGTTTCTAAATTTCGCGCGAAAAAACAGCTCCAAGTATCAAATCAGCCTAGAGTAAAACATGGACCAAACAAAAATCAGAAACATCGCCATCATTGCCCACGTTGACCACGGTAAAACTACCTTGGTGGATCAAATCCTTAAACAGTGCGGCACCTTCCACGAAAACGAGGAAGTCAACGAGCGTGTGATGGATTCCGATAACATCGAACGCGAACGCGGCATTACGATTCTTTCCAAAAACGGAAGTGTGCAGTATAAAGGCTACCACATCAACATCGTGGATACCCCGGGGCATGCGGACTTCGGTGGACAGGTGGAACGCGTTTTGGGTACCGTCGATGGTGTACTTCTTGTGGTGGATGCTTTTGAAGGCCCCATGGCTCAGACTCGTTTTGTCACTCAAAAAGCACTTGAGCTCGGACTTATCCCTATCGTTGTCATCAACAAGATTGACCGCGATGGTTGTAATCCACAACTCGCTGTGAACAAAGTTTTCGACCTTTTCTGCGAATTGGATGCCAACGAAACTCAATTAGATTTCGCGAGCGTTTATGCGAGCGGTCGTAAAGGGACTTGTCGCAAGGAAATGAGCGACCCCGATGGAGATCTTCGCCTATTGATGGATCTCGTGATCGAAAAGATTCCGGCTCCTAAGGGTGATGCCAACGGGGCTCCTCTTCTTCAAATTGCCTCTCTTGAATATTCGGGCTTCTTAGGCCGTATGGCTGTAGGCCGCGTTTTGCAGGGCACGTTCAAACCAAACCAGACCCTCGCTCAAAGCCTTGAAGGCGAAAAGACGCGCAACGTCCGTATTCAGAAAATTCTTCATTTTGATGGTATTCATACAGTCCCCGTCGAAGCGGCGGGCCCAGGTGAAATCATTCTGATTGCAGGTCTAGAAAGCTTTGATATTGGGGATACTCTGAGTTCTCCAGAAAAACCGGTTCACATGCCGCGTATTCATTTGGATCCTCCCACACTCTCCATGATTTTTACCGTGAATACATCTCCCCTCGCTGGCAAAGGCGGTGGCAAATACCTCACGGGGAACCATCTTCTGGAACGTCTGGAACGGGCTCACATGGCTGATCCTGCCCTCCAGATTGAAAAAATTGGTGGCGCAAGTACATTCAAAGTCTCTGGCCGTGGCATTTTGCATTTGACGATTCTTGTCGAAAATATGCGCCGTGAAGGTTATGAATTTACCATTGGTAGCCCTCAAGTGATTTTTGAAAGAGGCGAAGATGGCAAACTGATGGAGCCTATCGAAACTTTCAAATGCGAACTTCCTGCTGAGTTTAGCGGTGCCGTAATTGAAGAACTGGGCCATCGTAAAGGGGAAATGACCAACATGTTCCAAGATGACAACAACCGTGTCGCTTTGGAATATCTAGTCCCTAGCCGTGGTCTTATCGGTATCCGTGCAACATTGCTTTCCCTCTCTAAAGGTTATGCGATTGCGTCCTCTATTTTCAAGGAATACCAACCGTACAAGGGAGAAATTCCTTCTCGTGCGAATGGCGTCCTTATTGCAAAGGATGCTGGAGAATCTGCAGGTTATGCCCTTTCGAAATTGGAAGATCGCGGATCCATGCTTATTCCTCCAGCTGTAGAGGTCTATCCTGGGATGATCGTTGGCGAACACAATCGCCCGGTCGATATTATCGTCAACGTCACCAAAGGGAAGCATCTTACCAATATGCGCGCTTCGGGTGCCGACGATATGATTCAGTTGACCCCTTACCGTCGTTTGACCCTCGAAGAATGTGTCACGTTCATTAATGAAGACGAATGTGTAGAAGTGACACCAAATATTCTCCGCCTCCGTAAAATCACGTTGGATCCAGTGAAACGCAAACAGGAATCCAAGACGCCGGTGGAAGAAGAATAAGTCTTCGTCCTATCTGATTTTTATAAAAAAATAAGACGGTTCGCCATGGTGCGGATCGTTTTTTTATTCAGGACTAGGCAAATCTGAACTCCCATTATGAAAACAAGGTGAAGTAAAATTTCATAAATTGTATTCGAATTTCCATTTATTTTTTTATGATGTAAAATTCATAACTTTAAATATATTATAGACTTATAAAAAAACAGAAACAAAAAAAATAGATGTCTTGCCAATGCGGTTAGAGCCGTCTTGGTTTGCTAATTTCACCCACTTTACGGGGCGGCTTCCAATCATAAAAAATGGATAAATACGCCTATTTTGAATGCAAATATTAAAAGAAATTTCATTTTTGTAAGTCTTCAAAATTTCCAGAAAAACGCCTTTTTTCCTTGTAAATTTTAGGTTTCTTTGGCTTTTTTCTCGCCCCATTTTATAGCTTTACTTGCGTGTCGTTGGAAAGCGATAAAATGTTTGAATGAACCCACAAATGGAGATGTCCATGTCGAAAAAGATGATCGCGGTAGATGGTAACGAAGCTACCGCCAACGTTGCCCACAAATTGAGTGAAGTGATTGCCATATATCCGATTACCCCTTCGAGCCCCATGGCTGAATTTTCCGATACCTGGAGTGCGGCTGGCAAAAAGAATATCTGGGGGCAGGTTCCTCGCGTATTTGAAATGCAGTCTGAAGGCGGTGCCGCAGGTACTGTTCATGGAGCTCTCCAAACGGGTGCCTTGACCACGACCTTTACCGCTTCTCAGGGTCTTCTTTTGATGATCCCTAACATGTACAAGATCGCGGGTGAACTCACCCCGACAGTATTCCATGTGACCGCCCGTTCTCTCGCTGCCCAAGGTCTTTCCATTTTCGGCGACCACTCCGATGTCATGGCCTGCCGCCAGACTGGATTTGCCATGCTCGCTTCGGCAAGTGTTCAGGAATGCCAGGATTTAGCCCTCGTCGCTCATGCTTCCTCACTCGAAAGCCGCGTCCCGATGATGCATTTCTTTGACGGTTTCCGCACATCTCACGAAGTCATGAAAATTGAAGCTTTTGAAGACAACGTGATCCGCGATGTCATTGATGAACGATTTGTTCAAGCTTGTCGTGAACGCGCGATGACTCCTGATCGCCCGACCATGCGCGGTACTGCGCAAAATCCAGATGTTTACTTCCAGGGTCGCGAAACGGTCAACCCGTTCTATGCCGCACTCCCAGGCATCGTCCAAAAGTACATGGATAAGGTGGCCTCCTTCACCGGTCGCAAGTATCACCTCGTTGATTACACCGGTGCTCCAGATGCAGAACGCGTCATTGTGGTGATGGGTTCGGGGGCTTCTACCGTGACCGATACTGTAAATGCTTTGGTCGCGAAGGGTGAAAAAGTCGGCGTTCTGAACATTCGCCTGTATCGTCCGTTCCCCATGGACGCTCTCGTTGCCGCTTTGCCAAAAACCGTGAAAACCATCGCCGTACTCGACCGTTGCAAAGAACCCGGTTCTGCTGGCGAACCCCTTTTCCAGGATGTGCTTACCGCCATTACCGAAGCCGTGATGGCAGGTTCCATGGCACTTCCGAAAATCATCGGTGGCCGCTACGGTCTCTCCTCCAAGGAATTCACACCCGCCATGGCCAAGTCCGTATTTGACGAACTTTCCAAGGCCAATCCGAAAACTCGTTTCACCGTGGGCATCAACGACGATGTTTCCAATACGAGCCTCACAATAGACACGTCCTTCAAACTCCAGAAGGATTTTTTCCAGTGCATGTTCTATGGTCTCGGTGCCGACGGTACCGTGGGTGCAAACAAAAACACAATCAAAATCATCGGCAACTACACAGACAACTACGCTCAGGGCTACTTTGTCTATGACTCCAAAAAGTCCGGTTCCATGACCACTTCTCATTTGCGTTTCGGCAAAGAGGTAATTGATGCTCCGTACCTCATTGGCGAAGGCGAAGCGGACTTTATCGCTTGCCATCACACTCCGCACTTAGGCTTAATTGACATTCTCAAAAATGCAAAACCGGGTGCCAAGTTCCTCTTGAACACAACGCACAGTTCTGAGACCGCCTGGGACACTTTCCCGAGAATCGTTCAAAAAGAAATCATCGACAAGAAAATCAAGGTATTCATTATTGACGCCTATGCCGTTGCTGAAAAGACCGATATGGGACGCCGCATCAATACCATCATGCAGACCTGCTTCTTTGCGAAGGCGGGCATTCTCCCCGAAACTCAGGCAATTCAGCTCATCAAGGACTACGCCAAAAAGACTTATGCGAAGAAGGGCGATGCTGTAGTTCAAAAGAACTGGGATGCCATCGATGCGACTTTGGTGCACCTCCAAGAATTGAAGATTCCGGCTTCCGTGACCAGCACCCGCGAACTCCGCGCCGCTATTCATGGTAAAGCGTCCAACTTTGTGAACGAAGTCACCGCAGAAATCATCCGCGGCAACGGCGATAACCTTCCTGTTTCCAAGATGCCGGTGGATGGTGTATTCCCCACAGGCACGACCAAATTCGAAAAGCGCGACCTCGCGCTCCAGATTCCCGCCTGGGATCCGGAAACCTGTATTCAGTGCGGCAAGTGCGCCATGGTTTGCCCCCATGCTTCCATTCGTGCGAAGGTCTACGACAAGGCGGAACTTTCAAAGGCTCCGGAAGGCTTCAAGTTTGCAGCTCTCAAGCCCGGCCTCAAAGTCGAAGGCGAAAAGGTCTGGACCATTGAAATTTCCCCTTACGACTGCACAGGTTGCGGCGTCTGCGTCCAAGCCTGCCCAGGTAAGAACAAAGTAAATCCGGAACTGAAGGCCATCAACATGACCAATCAGGAGCCGATTGCTGTCGCTGAAGGCAAGAACTGGGACTTCTTCGTGAACCTCCCTGAATTTGACCGCACCAAGCTCAACAAAAACATCGTAAAGCAGGCCATGCTCCTCGAACCTCTGTTCGAGTTCTCCGGCTCCTGCGCGGGTTGCGGCGAAACCGCCTACGTCCGTTTGGTAAGTCAGCTTTTCGGCGACCGCATGATCGTTGCGAACGCTACCGGTTGCTCCTCCATTTATGGCGGTAACCTGCCCACGACTCCTTGGGCACAAAATAAGGAAGGCCGCGGCCCTACTTGGGCAAACAGCCTCTTTGAAGACAACGCCGAATTCGGTCTCGGTATGCGTCTCGGTGTCACCAAACATGCAGAACAAGCGATACAGCTCCTAGATGCCATGGCTCCGAAACTCGATGCCGCATTGGTCGAAGCACTCAAAACCCAGACTCAAGATGATGAAGCGGGTATTGTCGCTCAACGCGCCAACGTGGAAAAACTCAAAGCCGCACTCAAAGCCGAAGGCTCTGTAGAAGCCAAGAACCTCGCGAGCTTCGCCGATTACCTCGTCAAGAAATCCGTATGGATCATGGGCGGTGACGGCTGGGCCTACGATATCGGCTACGGTGGTCTGGATCACGTGATGTCCACAGGTGAAAACGTGAACATCCTGGTTCTCGATACCGAAGTCTATTCCAACACGGGTGGACAAGCCTCCAAGTCCACAAACCGCGGTGCGGTGGCCCTGTTTGCCGCTGCCGGCAAACGTTCGGGCAAGAAAGATCTCGGGCTCATCGCCATGAGCTACAAGAACGTGTATGTAGGTCGCATTGCCATGGGTGCGAACGATGCCCACAGCTTAAAGGTGATCCAGGAAGCGGAAGCACACAACGGTCCGTCTCTGATCCTCGCCTACTGCCCCTGTATTGCGCACGGCTTCGATCTCAACAATCAGCTCGCTCACCAGAAAATGGCGGTCGAATCCGGTTACTGGCCGCTCATGCGTTACAACCCGGCACTCGTTGCTGAAGGCAAGAGCCCGCTGATTCTGGATAGCAAGACCCCGACCATTCCTGTTGCGGACTACATCTATACTGAAAACCGTTATAAGATGCTCGTCAAGAGCAACCCCGAAGCGGCAAAAGCACTTGTGGAACAGCTCCAGAAAGAAGTGGATGCACGCTATGCGTTTTACGCTGACATGGCGGCAGAAAAGAACCCCTAAACAGAACTAGTGAATGGGAAAGGCGGATGCAGCAATGTGTCCGCCTTTTTTTGTGTATTCAAATAATACTATCCCCCTCCGGCACTCGCTACCGCTCGACTCACTCCGGGAGAGAGTCACCGCCAGACCTCTCTCGCCTCTGAGAAGCGAAACACAAAATTCAGCGAATGGAATGGATTATTAAAAGGATACTTGCTTGATTACGGATAAAGTAATTCTGCATTAACAGGGATAATGTACCCTGTAGCCCATCCTACTTTGAAGCAACTACAAATTTGGCTGCATAACTGTCATTCACCCTTGCCAAGGAAAAACAGATTGCGTAGCTTTTGAAAAGCTGGGTTCACCCAGTTTCAACGAGCTTTGGGATAAATTCTTTACTACAGTTGTGGAATTTTATGATGAATTTTCTTGTTTTTGCCATTATAGCAATATTTGCTATTTTAACAAATTTTTACATCAAAAGGCAGAAAAAACTATCTAAAAAATTTGAACAAAAAATACAGGAATTCCAAGAGCAAATAAACATCTTCTTCACAGAATATTTCGAATTACGAAAGCAATTTATTTCCGAAGCAGAAGAAAATAACTTTGCTGAAAAATGGCAAGATTTATATTCGGAAATTCAAAAGTATCACATTTCAAAGAAGTTCAGTGCATTTGCAGAAATTGATCGGTTTAAGACTGTTTATAAATCTCTCCATGATTACTTTGCTACTGCAAACGAAAAATTCATTCAAAATGAGTCGATAAAATATGACGATTTGTTTTCAAGTATAGACGGAAAAACTTTGGATGAACAACAGAGAACAGCCGTTATCACAGATGAAGACAGAATTCTTGTGCTTGCAGGTGCCGGAAGCGGAAAAACGCTTACAATTTCTGCAAAAGTAAAATATTTATGTGAAGTAAAAAATATAAATCCAAAAGACATTCTTCTTATTTCATTTACAAAAAAATCTGCACAGGAAATGACGGAACGAATTCAAAATAAACTCGGAATTCGGGCGGAAGCGACGACTTTTCATAAACTCGGTCTTGATATAATCAAGAAATCAGAAGGGCAACGACCAGAAATTTCTGATGAAAATGGATTGAATCAATTTGTCCACAATTTTTTTGAAAATAAGCTTTTAAATCATTCAGATTTAATAAAAGCCTTAACTGAATATTTTACTTACTTCTTTGAAATCCCCAAGAACATGGAAGATTATTCTTCTCTTGGCGAATTGTACGAAGAAGAAAAAACAGTTGACCTTGAAACACTAAAATCGAAATACGACCGGGAAAAATATATTCGTGAAAAAGGTGATGAAAAAGCAAAAACTTATACCACCCTAAACAATGAGAAAGTAAAAAGTCTTGAAGAAACAAAGATCGCAAATTTTCTTTTTCAGCACGGCATAAATTACGAGTATGAAAAAATTTATCCCTTTGAAAGCGCTGACCAGTTAAGAAAATCCTACCGTCCAGATTTTTATCTTACAGATTATGATATTTATTTAGAGCATTTTGGAATTTCAAAAGATTTTACCGTTACATGGCAATCCCCTATAGAAGAAAAAAAATATTTGGATGGAATTCAATGGAAGCGGGCATTTCATCACGAAAATAAAACTAAACTGATCGAAACTTATTCCTATTACAATTCTGAGGGTATACTTCTGGAAAAACTTGAAGAACTATTACTTGCAAATAGTGTTGAATTCAAACCTCGTGATTTCACGGATATTTTCAATACTGTCTATGCAAGCAAGAGTAACAAATACTTTCCTGAATTTATAAAATTATGCTGTACTTTTATCACGCTTTTTAAGTCAAATAATTATAAAATTGAAGAAATTGAAAATCTAAAGCGAAAATATATTCTTGAAGAAAAAAATAAATTTCTTCGGGATCGAACAACTCTTTTTCTTGATATAATAAAAATCATTTTAACGGAATATCAGAATGATCTTTCTTCAAAGAATGCAATCGATTTTTCAGACATGATAAATAATGCGGCTGATAAAGTGATTTCGGGTTGTGAAATTCCTTTCTATAAGTATGTAATTGTAGATGAATATCAGGACATATCAAAATCTAGGTTTAATTTTTTAAAAGCAATAGCAGATAAAACTAAGGCAAAATTTTTCTGTGTTGGCGATGATTGGCAATCTATTTACCGATTTGCAGGAAGTGATATTTCCTTGTTTACTGATTTTGAAAAATATTTCGGATATACAAAGATTCTTAAAATAGAAAAAACTTACAGAAATTCTCAAAATCTTGTAGATGAAGCCTCTCGTTTTATTTTGAAAAATCCGCTTCAACTGAAAAAAGATTTACGCTCTGACAAAAGTTTAAATTATCCGTTTGTGTTTTGGGGATTTGATGACGAACCGAAACAGGCATTACAATCGATAATCAAAAAAATTGTCTCTGAATTTGGAATAAATTTTTCCATTTTACTTTTGGGAAGAACTAATTATGATATTGAAATTGCAAAAAATTCTGGACTTTTCAAAAATTTTTATAAAAACAGAAAAGAGCAGTTGGAATATATTCCAATTCCTGAATTACAAATTGATTTTTTTTCAGTCCATAAGTCAAAAGGCCTAGAAGCAGACAATGTTATTCTTCTGAACTTCAAGAATGATAAGCTCGGTTTTCCGAACCAGATTGCAGATGACAAGGTATTAAATCTAGTCCTTACAAATGCCGAAGATTTTAAGTTTGCAGAAGAACGCCGTCTTTTTTATGTCGCAATAACCCGCACAAAAAACAGAATTTTTATTCTTACAGACAACAAAAATCCATCTCCATTTTTTAAAGAATTTTCTGAATCAAACTCAGTTTGTTTTGTACCAATCAAGAAAAAAACTAATGAAAATCAGACAAAATGTCCGATCTGCAAAACAGGAAATCTTTTGAAAGTCGAACACGAAGGAAAACATTTTGTAGGTTGTTCAAATTTTCCAAAATGCAAGTATACTTTGCGAGATGCAACAATTCTTTTGAATCCCCAAAAATGTCCTTCTTGTGGTGGATTTCTGATAAAAAGAAAAGGTAAGAATGGACATTGGTTCAGTGGTTGCACGAATTATCCGTATTGCGAATACACGGAACAAATAAAAAGAGAGTAAAATTGAAGTCTTGAAGACCTAGTGTAAGCTACCCCATTTTGTACGCAAAAATCAGGGTGTTGCTTTAGATGATTTTGTGATTTTGCGCTGTTTTTGACAACTTTTTAGGTGTCGTTAGTCATCTTTTTTCATTTCGGACAGCAGACGGGGCACCGCCCCGCCCTTTCGGGCAAATGCGCCCAGTATTTCCGGGGTAGTTCCCGGCACATTAAACGCAGATTTTTGCGCTCTGCAATGGTGACCGAATTGTAATACTGTTTCCATAAATCACAAAAATCATCTCCCTGATATCCCTTGTGAAAATCGGGAATCTGAATTTCGCATACTTCCCCATTTTCACACAAAACCCCTTTGCCCCGTTTGGAATCAAAGATAGCCCACCGCTTTTGGGGGTAGCGATGCCGGAAATGCCCTACAAGGAGCAGCAACACATCATACTGGGGCTCAATTTCTGCAAAAAGAAGCCCTTCCTCCGTTTTCTGGAAACGCACAAAACCCAGAAAACGGTGTTGTTCCCGCTTGACAGCTTCTGCCGCCTTTAACAACGGGAGCACCTCTGGGGCCAACGGATTGGCGGCAAAGGCACCGCCTTCCCTGAAAAGTCGCGCCAGATATCTCCACAAATGATCTTCTATTCCTGTGAGCTCCGAAAGGAAAGAGCCATACAACATGGCGACTCGGTCGTTATCCAATCGCTGCACAATTCCAGTCCATACGCGGCTCGCAGAAGAACTATCCGTCACAATCCGGTGCGGTTCTTCATCGAAAAGCGAGACTTCATAACGCGACTCAGAGACAATCCGCGACACGGGCAGGTGCAAGCGAAAAGCTTCAAAAACTGCAGTAAGAAAACCGTCAAAGGAATCATCGTACAAAAGGGTCATAAACCAAGATCCTCAACGTATCAGGACAAAGCGGGAACAGCGGGCCTTTCAAGGTTCGTATCAAACAAAGAAAGCTGTTGCAGAGGCGTTTTGGTTTCCGCAAGCAAGCGCATCGTGAGCATTTCTGGATAAAGCGTCCGCAATCCAATCGGCAGTTCACGGTGATAAATAAAGTACTTCGCCCGCTTCAAGGCGACCCCCATTTTTTTGAGTTCGTCAAGTCCCACACGACTAAACCTGCGACCGGAAACAATCAAACGCGCAGACCTCACCCCAATTCCCGGTATGCGTAGAATTAAGCTGTAATCAGCCGTATTGAGATCCACAGGAAAGAATTCGGGATGCCGCAACGCCCAGCCCAGTTTGGGGTCAAATCGTTCGTCAAGATGGGGCGTGGATTCATCGACAATTTCATCGTAGCGAAACTCATAAAAGCGCATCAGCCAATCGGCCTGATACAGGCGATGTTCGCGAAGCAACGGTGGCTTTGTCGTCACCACCGGGAGCCGTTTATCCTCATTCACAGGAATATAGCCCGAATAATACACTCGTTTTAAATGCTGCCCAGAATAAAAACCCGAGGCCAAGCGCAGAATCTGTAAATCCGATTCCCCACTTGCCCCAACGATCATCTGCGTTGTCTGCCCCGCCGGAACAAACTTGGGCGTATACCGGGAGGGCTTTCCCGCGCCATATTCGAGCTTACGTTCGGCGATGTAGTTCATCGGCGTATAAACCGAAGCGTAATTTTTGTCTGGAGCGAGCAATTTCAGAGACGTTTCGGAAGGGACTTCGATGTTGACGCTTAAACGGTCGGCAACTTCCCCCGCTCGCTGTAGCCATTCCGGGCTTGCCCCAGGAATCGCCTTCAAGTGAATATAGCCCCCAAAACGGTATACATGGCGGAGTTTCCAAGCGACGCGCACGAGAAGTTCCATCGTAGAATCCGGATCTCGAATCACCCCCGAACTTAAAAACAACCCTTCAATGTAATTGCGCTCGTAAAACCCCAAAGTCAACTCAACAACCTCATCGACTTCGAAAGTAGCCCGCGGAACATCGTTGGAACGCCGATTTACGCAATAAGCGCAATCATAACGGCAGGCATTGGAGAAAAGAATTTTGAGCAGTGAAATACAGCGACCATCTTCCGTAAACGAATGACAAATGCCCATGGAAGCTCCATTTCCCATACCACCCTGAGGTGTTGCACGGCGGGAACCACTGGAAGAACACGACACGTCGTATTTCGCTGCCGCAGAAAGAATACTTAGTTTTTCAGCGATCGTTTTTTGCATAACTGCCCTTGTGTGCAGTAAATATAAAATATAGTGCACATAAAAGCAAATTAATATTATACAAAGTCCACTGTCACCTTTTCCTGACCCATCTGCTACGCCTGATTCATGCCAAGCAATACAAGAACGTTCTCATGACCCACTGCTACCACGTTGGTTGGTCACATAGGAGATCTTCATCTGGGGATCGTTCCACAACCACGCGCAGTAGTTGTAGCCTTCTCGACACCTTTTTTCTTCACCAATAGGAAATTAAATGCTCCGCTACAAATTCTTGTGTGGTGAAGTCAATTTTCAAAATGACCTTAATTTTACCAAACGCCTGATTGAAAAAAAATCACAGATTTCATTTGAACTTATTTTCCAGCCAATGACCGAGTACCGTGATATCTGAGGGTCGCATACCGGGAATACGACTCGCTTGCCCCACCGTAAGAGGTTTGTGGGCCGCAAGACGCTGCCTAGATTCAATACTCAATGCCGTAATTGCCATGTAATCGATATCCGGAGAAAGCCGCAGTTTTTCCATTTTCTTTTCATGCTCGATTTCGCGCTCCTGACGATCAAAGAAACCCGCATAGGTTTCCTCGGCCAAAATGAACCATTGGTCGCGACGCAAAAGCATTTCGCCGGGAAGTGCGGTTTTGAAGAATATGTCAGGGTC
>Ga0209373_10004126_pt1 | contig 12776 bp, 6 predicted proteins | sample Higcelweek5metaG_FD_187173 | JGI IMG/M metagenome (GOLD analysis project Ga0209373, IMG submission 187173) | Freshwater pond sediment microbial communities from the University of Edinburgh, under environmental carbon perturbations - High... | ecosystem: Environmental > Aquatic > Freshwater >... | reverse complement strand
ATTTCGCGCAGACGCCCAATCGCCCGGTTCATCTCCAGCTCCTTGTCCGGCGGCAAGGAGGCCATGCTCTTCAGCCTGTCGCGCATGGAGGCCACCTGGTCGGCGCGGCCGTTCAGCTCCGCAGTCATATTAAGCGGGAGGCTGGGCGCTGGCGGGGCCTCCGGAACGTCGAAGCCGGACATGGACACGCGCGACGTGGCCGCCCCGGCGCGCTGCTTCAACTCCGCCACGCGCGGGCCGAAGGCAGCCTCCTTGGCGGCGCGGACGTCCGCCACTCCACCATTGATGAGCTTCTTGATGCCCTCGGCGGAGAGGATGTCCTGCAGCTTTTTGGCGCCGGGCTTCTTTTCCGCTCCGGGCGCGTCGAACAGCAGGCTGTGCTCCTGGGCCTTGTCCGGCGGCAGCTGCTCCACAATGGCCTGGCGCACATCCTGCCCCTTGGCGTGGGCGGCGAAAACGCTTGCCGCTTCCGGCAGGCGGGCGAACCGGCAGCCCGGCAGGGCCGTCTCGAATTCCGCCTCCCTGCCGTTCCAAGGTCCGGCCTCCGGCAGCACAACCACTGCATGCGCGCCGTTCTTGACCGCCTCCGCCGCCTGCTTTGGCAAAGGATCTCCGGGAGCGGCGCACACGGCCACATGGGCGAAATCCCCGGCCTCCTGCTCCACGAAGGCGGCGGCGAGCTCATCGGGAACAATGGCCAGCACGCCCTGCTCCGTCGCGGCCTCCAGGAAAAGAGGCTCGTTTGCGGAGCCGGGAACAAGCGTATCCGCGCCCGCGTCATCCAGGGCGCCCGCCGGTGATAGCGGCCGCACAAGCAGACGATTCAGCTTCGGGCCATCAAAGCGCGGCAGAACCAGCCCGGCAGGAAGCGTGAAGGTCTCCTTCCCCGCTGGCGGCTTGAGCCCCCAGTCCGCGAAATGCTCTTCTCTCGCTTCCGGGTTCCAGGCCAGCCAGCGCCGCTTCACCGTGCCGCGCTCCACTCCAAGGGTGGAAAGCTCCCGCATGCGCTCCTGGTCGATATCCAGCCCGATGCGCCAGGAAGTGAGCAACGGGAAGCCCCGCCCATGGAAAGGCGGCTCCGCCGGGCCTTCCAGCAATTTCTCCAGGTCGCCCTTGCCCTTCTGGTCCGCCATGTACGTCAATTGCGGGCGCTTGAGTATCTCCCTGGACTTGTCCAGCAGCTCGGCCTTGCGCTGCTCCAGGGCCTGCGCCCGCTGCAGCATGGCGTTGAGCTTGCCCTCCATGGCGTCGGCCTGGGCGCGGGCGCGCGGGAAGGCGTTCAAATCCACCGAGACTCTGTGGCCAAAGCGCTGGTGCAGGTCCATGGTGCTGGCCTCCACCCTGTCGATGGCGGCGCGTATCTGCTTCAGGTTGGCTCCGAGCTTCAAGCCAACGTCCTGCGGACTCATGACCATGACTGGCGCCTGCCCCTGCTGGCGGGCCAGGGTCTCCTTGAGGTCCTTGGGCAGGTTCAGCGCCTTCTTGGCCCCTTCCGCCATCTTGCGTTGGAAATTCAACTGCATGGCCGGATCAAAGGGCACGGAAAGATCAGCCTTCTTAAGCTGGTCGTCGCGGTAGTGCTCAATGGGCTTGGGCTCGGAGGCTCTGGGCTCGTCGGCCACATAGAGCCGCCCCAGATCCGAATACTCGTCATCCGAGCAGGGGACCATGCCGCGCCAAAGGATCACCCCGCGCAAAATCTCCGGGAAGAGCCAGAGGGTTTCGGGCTTCAGGCCCGCCTCCTCGAAAGCGGCCTTGGAAAGGTTTTCCGGCTCCTTCTTGTCGCGCCGGGTGACAAAGGCGCGCACCCTGTACTGCGGCAGGCGCGAGGAGATGACCGTCATGTCCGGGTGCATTCCGGTAATCTCGAAGGTCTCGCCGCCCTCGAAGTGGCCGGGAAGAAACTGGTCCTCCTGGGCCATACAGAAGAACTCGTAGTTCATGTCGTCGGGCATGGCGGGCCAGCGATTCTTGAGCCAGGCGTCGTTGTAGGTGCCGTTCTTCTTGGCGCGCGCGGGCCACATCATGTCCACGGGGCCGAAGCATCCAGGCGCGGGCCGGTCCGTGGGCGCGCCGATGAGCGGCGCGGCGTTCGCGCCCCCCTCCACATTAGGCAGGGGGATGACCTCAATGCCGTCTGGGCGGGTGACGGCCGCGATGCCCTTGCCCAGGGGGTTGTCCTTGAAGTCCGGGCCGCCGAAGGCGTGCTTCCAGTCCAGGGGCATGCGGGAGAAGGGCCTGGCCTCGGTGAGGCGCATCAACCCGTCGTTGCCACGTTCCCAAAAGCGGTCGCCGAAGACGCGCAGGGTCTTGTCTATGGGGCCGCACTTGAGGCGCACAAGCTGGGATGGTGTGGTCCGCCCGCGCTGCGCGTGGGCGTTGCCCGCGCACAAAACCTCGGCGTGGGGTTTGGGCCAGCCCTGGTCCAGCACTATCTCCGGTCCCAGAAGCGCAACCAGCTCCTTCCACAGGTCCTGCTCGTTGTGCAGCTCGTCCGGCGCGGCGAGATCGAAGTAGAGCATCACCCCGAGGCTCAGGTACTGCTTCCCCGCTATCTCAACCGGCCGGTTGAACAGCGCATGACGTCGCTGCTTGAAGATCTTCACTAGATCTTCTCCTCAATGCCAAGAATTTGCGTCTTGTCTCCGGTTATCTGCATGGCAGCGCCGATGGTGTCCGTGCGGGCGCCAAGGAGCTCCGTCTGCTCGCCGACAGTCCTGAGCAGCTCGCCAGCAAGTTCGTTGGCCTCGCCGTTCATCTCCGTCACTGCCGCGGACAGTATCTGCGTGCTTCCGGCGAGCCTGCTCAACTCGCCAGCCATCTCTTCCGCAAGGGCAGTTGTGGCGAAACTTTCCCCCACCAGCTTGTTGTGATCGGCGATGAGCTTGTTCACCACGCCCTGGCAGTGGTCCTTAAAACCTTCAAAGGTGTCCTTTTTGGCGATAAACTCCTCGTCCATCTCACTTATGGTCCACTTGGCCCCAATCGACACCTCGCCCTTGACCGGCAGTGAAAGCTCAAAGGCCGCAGCCAGGCAGACATCAACCAAGCCTCCAAGCTTGACCTCCTCCGTCAGCCCCATGACCGCCCCGAAATCATTGCCGCCGACAATTTCGGTCGCCGCGCCGCCGACGAACTCCTCGGTCTGTCCGTCAATGATATAGCGTTCATCGCCGTCCACGCGGATGAACTCGTCCCCGTGCACGATGGTGCAGGAATCGCCGGACTCAAAGGTCAGCTTCTTCTCGCTCTTGACCTTGATGCCCTCGGTGTTGTCATTCGTGCAGTCGCCCTGGGGATCGTCCACTTCCTGGCTGTTGGACGGCTCATTTTCATTGCCGCCAGCCCCTTCGTTATCGTCGGGGTCGTTCTTGTAGCCCACGCGGATGAAAGCGCCGGCGGTGGGCGAATGCAGGAGGATGCGCTGGCTGCCCTCCTGGTCCTCCATGTGGATGACGTTGCCGCCGCCGCTCTTGAGGCGCACCATGGTCTGGTTGCCGTCGTTCACCGGACCTGGGGTCTCCGGGTTGGAAACCGCCCCGGCGATAACCGGGCGGTCGGGATCGCCGTCGATGAAGGAGAGCAGCACCTCGGTGCCCTTGTGCAATGGCGCGTGGAGCCCCATGTCCGCTCCGGCGTAGGGCTGCATCATGCGCACGTAGGCCGAGGCCTTGCCCCCGCTGCGGCCGGAAAGGTCGAAGGGCAGCTGGATCTTGTAGCGGCTCTGGCTGTCCAGCTCCGCGTACTGGCCGGAGCCCGCCGCGTCCACCTTGGCGGAGATGCTGCCGTGAATGCGCGGCTTTTCCGCCTCGCGCACGGGGCGGAACTGCACCGTCGCGGGAATGCTCTCAAAATGGTTGCGGTAGAAAAGGTTGTCCTTCTCGGCCAGGCCCTGCACCCCGAGCCCGGCCAGCAGGTAGCGCTCCTGGCTGCCTTCGTGCTGCACGCTGGTCGTCAGGTAGGTCTGGTTGAAATCGGCCCGGTAATGCCTGTCCAGGGTGAAGGTGTAGCCCGGCCGGATGGCGGGCACATTGGACATGCCGGTGAAGATCTGCTCGCGGCACTTCCACTCGTCCGCGCGCACGCGGGCCAGGCGGTTGCCCTCGGCGAGGTCGTTGTAGTGCTCGCCGTAGAGGTAGATCTCCCCCCGCCCCTTATCCGACACCGTTGCCCGGCAGGAAAGGTCCAGGCTGGGCTTCTCGTAGTTGTAGTCCTTGAGCAGCAGGGTCTTGGGCATGGGAGTGCGGCGCAGGCTGAAGTCCTTCACCACCTCGTCGGCGTACGCCGCGTCCATGCCGGTCGGCGGAGCGTAGTGGAAGATTTCGCGGCCGGGCATGGGCGTGTGCGCGATGAGCGTGTCTGCGGCGAACAGCTTCTCGCCCTGGGCGCCCTGCTCGAACCAGTAGTACACGCCGTCGTGCTCCATCCACCGCGAAAAGAAGCCGAAGTGCGACTCCGAATACTGGCAGAGATACTCCCAGGTGGGATACGCGCCCTGCAGCTTGAACTGGAAATCCAAGCCGGTGGAGAGTCCGCCATCCTGCAGCACGTCCGTCAGGAACTGGTCCAGCTTCTTGTTCAGGAACACCTGATTGTGGTGCGTGAGCGTGAGCCACCAGAGCTTTGGCCGCAGCACCGCGCGGTAGAACACCCAGGAGTCGGCCTGGTGGAGCTGCTCGAAGGAGGCGAGAATGCCATGGTAGGGCAAATCGCCGTGCTTGCTTTTGATGGTGAAGACAGCCGGGCTCTGCAAGACCGCCTCAATGTCCAGGTCGGCTTTTTCCGAAACGAGGAGAATCTCAAAGCTGTAGAGTTGCGAGATTCCTTCCTCCCCGTGGAACCGGGCCACGACAAAGGCGTGCTTGTCCAGGGCCTTGCTCTGAAACTCGAAGGAATATTCGGACAGCTGCGGCATACGACGCCCTCCTCATCTGCACTGTTACTGTGTCATCGCCCGTCGTGCTCCCGCTCGGAGCTTTCGCCCGCGCCGGCTGTTTCTTTTGGCCTGGGGATGATCACGGTGAAGCCTTCAGACTCTTTCTCCAGTTTTGCGGGCGCACCGGTAGAGGCGGACAAATCCGCACAACTGAAGGTGATGCGCAGGAATCCGTCGCGCGGTTCAATGCTGGCGCGGCGAATAAAATGCCCTGGAAAATCATAGATTCTGGCTGAAGCATTGCCCCATTTGCCATCCAGGTCAACCACCCAGCGGGCCGGGTTGCGGCGGAAATACAGCCTCGCGTCGCCGGGGTTGCGGCTGGTGCGGAACATGGCCTTGAATGTCGAGGAAGTTTCCCTGAAGCGCTGCGACTCGATGCGCTGCTCGCCCTCACGGCTCCTCTCGCCACGCGGGGCCTGCTCGCGCGCGGTCTCGCGCTTGCCTCGCTTTTCCTTCACGGGCGCGGGGGAAGGCTCCACGGCCACCTCGCCATCCTCCTCCGCCCGTATCCAGGGCGGCGGCGCGTTCGGATCCTGCACCGCCGTGCGGGAAACGCCCTGGCGCACCTCGCCGGGCCCTCCCCCGCTCCACAGGGCGGCAAGGCTCAGCACACCGTTCAGGCGCACGGCGTCGCCACCGGCCGCAAGCGAAAAAAGCGTCAGCGCGGCGGCCAGGAAGCACGCCAGCAACAACCAGGGAACGGCTCTCGCGTGCAGCCTGCTCATTGCTTCTCCCCGCCGCTGTTTGTCCCGCCGCCGCAGGTCGCCACCGTGGCAGGCAGGCGCACGGGCGGATAGTCGTTCAGGCCCAGCACCTGGGCCGCGCCGCGAATGGCGAAGTTCACCTGGATGTTCGTGACGCCGAGCCCTTCCAGAATGCTCTGCTTGTCAGGGAAGTCCCGCGGGACAAAGACCTGCCGCCCGGAGCGGAAGTCGCGCAGGAAGTCGCGGAAGCCGAAGGCTCCGGGCCATGTCTTGCGCAAGGTCGCCTCGCGGAACACGATCTCAAGGGTCACGTCGCCGCAGGTCGCCGGTTCCCAAAGGAACTCCTTGGCGTCCTGGTAGTTGTAGTTGTCGAGCTGCTGCGCCTTGGGCGCGCTGAGCATCTTGAGCGTCACGGAATTCGGCTCGGAGCGGGCCTCGGCGTTCACATTCGTGGGCAGCGCCTCGATGGAGACCGTGTACTTCGGCTGCAGCTGCTGCCTGCGCACCGCGCCGGAATCGAGGAACTGCAGGAAATCCGCGTCAAAGGGGAAGGGCACGCCCATCCAACTGCCGCAATACCAGCCGCGCGTGTTGCGCCGCAGGAAAGGCTTGGCCGGGCCCTGCACAAAGGCGTTGACCAGCCCCTTGGCGCCGAACAAGGCTTCCCACTGCTCGCTTTCCGGCACGTTGCGGGCCTCGGCCAGCACCTGCGCCTCCCAAAGCTGGTTCAGGCTGCAGGCCGATTCCTCCGTGGCCAGGGAGACCAGGAAGTTGACCGGCCCACTAACGATCTGCCAAATGGGATCCTCCACGGGCTTGCCGTCTCCCAGCAGCAGCCGCATGTGCCGCACGGCTGTCACCGCGCCGTCCACGGGCGAAACAGGCCCGCCAGCCGCGCCGCCAGCCGCAGGGGCTGCCTGGACGGGCTGGTCTGCGGCAGCGAGATCCGAGCCAGCGCCGCCAAAATGCTTGTAGGCGAAGCGGAACGCGGCGTCCCGCGAGGCCGTGACCGTCTGGAACGACTCAAGATGCTTCATGTAGTCCTGGAACGCCGTCGTGGCCTGGACGATCTGGTCGAGACGGCTCAGCACGTGATCGTCAAAGGCCCCAAGAACCGCGGCCACGCCGACCTTGGCCTCCGTGGCCACCTTGTCCTTGAGGGTGGCCGCCTTCTGCTGGGAGCGGTAGTACTCCACCAGCGCGGCGAAGCGCTCCGGGATGAGCGCCCAGGCGGGCGGAGGCCCAAGCTTCTCCACCGTGTCGAACTCCTCCTTCATGCGCCGCAGGAGCTTGAAGTAGGGGTTGTCCAGAGTGGCCATGGAGGCCCCAAGGCTCAGCCAGTCCTCGCGCACCGTGAGCTTGTCCTGCCCGGTGCTGAACTCCGTGGCGAAAATCTTCCATTCCTCGTAGAAGCGCTGCTGGTACCAAAGCCAGAACGTGGCGGACCGGGTGTCAAAGGCCTCGCGGTCGGAGACGGATCCCTCGATGCCCGACAGCAGCTTGTCGATGGCGTCCTTACCCTTGGCCGTAAAGGCCGGGCTGATGCGCGGCCCTTGCTGGGCCTCGGTTCCAAGCTCATATCCCGGCCAGAAATTTCCCAAGGTCACTGGAGCCAAGCCTGGGCGGGCGTCCGCCCACTGGGTGAGCCAATGCAGGTTCGCCCCCTGCACCTCCACCAGGCGCGCGGCCCAGGTCTTCAGTTCGCTGCGCTCGCGCTCCAGCAACTGGGGATTATCCTCCCACTCCACGTAGGAGCGGTACATGTCGGGGAAGAAGGCGGCCACCTCCGGCAGCTTGCCCCCAAAGGCCAGGGCCAGAATGTCCACCGGCTCCCCGCCCATCTTCTGGTGCGAGCCTTCCAGCCTCGCCGTCAGCACGTCCACCCGCCAAACCAGATATTCAAGGGCGTTGGCCATGTCTTCGTCGTGGCCCTTCTGGCCGAGGGAAGCGAACTGCCCGTTCATGGCCTTGTCCATGGGGCCGAGTGAATATTGCAGAAACCAGGCGCAATACTGCCGCTTGAGGGCCGCCAGGGTTTCCTCGCCCTGCGTGAGGCCCATGGTGGGCCAGAAGCCGCTGTGCAGACTCTTGTCCATCTCCGCGATCTTGTCGCGCAACAGGCCCATGTGGACCATGTCCTCGCCGAGGCCCAGGCCCAGGCGCGGCGTGCGCGGGAAGCTGGCGCGCACGGGCTCCATCGCCCCTCTGACACGCACGTAGGCCATGGAGGAAAAGCCGATCACCGCCAGCATGGCGAGCATCCAGGCCAGCACGCCCAGGCTGCGCGTGGCCGTGCGCCAGGAAAGATACTCGTCGAGGCGGCTGATGAGCCCGCGGTCGCGCGGGAGGATGGTGGAGAAAAAGTCGTGCAGAAACAGCCCGCGGCCCGTGTCCGGCAGCTTCCAGGCCTTGTCCTTGAGGGACTCGAGCCCGCCCAGCACGCCCGAGCGCGTCATGCCGGACTGCCGGCCGCTGGAGATGAAGATGCCGCGCAGATACGGCGTTTCCTGGTAGGGGTTCTCGTTGAAGGCGCCGCGCACAAAGGCCCGGATGTGCGGAGTCAGCCGCTCGAACTCGTCGGGGAAAAGCGCCGCCTTGCCGTCGCCCCTGCCCGTCTTCTCGGCCAGCAGCAGGCGCATGTCCTTAAGCCGCCGCGCCACATGGCCCAGGGCCTCGCCCGTGAATTCCTCCGGTGCCTGGTTGTCCCCGGCGTTCAGCAGCCCCAGGGCCTGGCCGCGCTCGTCCTCGCCCAAAAGGTCGCATAGGGCAGTCATGCCCAGCACAAGGTCCAGCTTGGTCACCAGCACGTAGATGGGGAATTTTGCGCCAAGGCCGCGCATCAGCTGGTCCACCCGCAAGCGGATGGAGCGCCCGTACTCGGCCAGGGCATCCTCGTCCTCGCTCAGCAGCCGGTTCGCCGGAAGCGTCACCACCAGGCCGGAGAGCGGCTCGTGCCTGCGGTAGCGGGAAAGCAGCGTGAGGAAGCATTCCCATTCCTCGCGGTCCGCGTCCTGATCGAGCGGGATGGCGTAACGGCCGGTGGTGTCGAGCACCACGGCCTCCTCGAAGAACCACCAGTCGCAGTTGCGCGTGCCGGCAATGCCCTTGGCCGGGCCCGCGTCGGTCAAAATAGTGGTGAGCCGCGCATGGGAAACCGCCGTGGACTTGCCCGAGGCGGTTTCGCCGAAGACCATGAACCAGGGCAAAGTGTAGAGCGGGTCGCCGCGGTCCTTGAGCTTGGAGCTGCGCAGCAGCTTGACCGCCTTGGTCCAGCGTTCCTGCAGGTCCGTCAGTCCGCGGCGCTCGTGCAGGGGAGCCGCGTCCACCGACTTCTGGTCCTGCTCCACCACGCGGCGGATGAACGAGGCTTCGCGGCGTCGGTAGAACAAGCGCCGCAAAAACAGCACGAGGAACACCAGCGCCAGAAGACCGGCCACCATCACCGCCGCGACCCACATGGGCCAGCCCTGCTGCTTCGCAAGCAGAACGGCTCCGACCCCGGCCGCGCCAGCCAGGATCAGGAGCAGGAATATCTTCAAAGCGGTGACGAACAATCGGGACATGAAATCCAACACCTTTGCGCGGAGCCTTCCGCGGCGCGTCTTAACCCAATCCTTGCAGCCAGTCCCGCACCCAGGCGGAAAGCAGCGCGGCATACGCCGCATGCAGATACAGCGCGGTCAGCGCGGGCACGCCAAGCAAAATCAGCAGCGCCCCCATCCGCCCCAGGCGCGAGGGAGGCCGCGTGGGCTGCCGCTGGGCATAGGCCTCCGGGAACATGCGCTCGCCCAGCACCGGGGCCTGCACCATCAGGCCGTCCAGGCTCTCGCGGGTGATGGCGGCGAGCTTGTCTCGCCCGGTCTCCCCGTAGTAGCGGCCGGTGAAGCCCAGGGTGAGGCAGGCCGCGTAGATTTCCAGAACCTCGCGCAGGGCCGGGCCGCTTTCGTCGCCAAAAAGACCGGTCTCGCCCTTCCCGCCTGTCCGGGCCTGCTCGCACAAGGCGGCCAGCCGGACGTAGAATTCCTCGCCCGCGTTGACGGTGCTGAAACGCTCCCGCTGCAGCGAGCGCTTGAGCCACTCGCCCCGGCCCGGCCATTCCGAGGACAGCACGGCCTCGTCGGCAAAGGCGCACACGGCGAACAGGGCGTTCTGAAGGTCCTGGGCCTTGTAGCTCCGCGCCCCCTGCATAGCCTGCTCGATGAGCCCGTCCATGTCGGCCCGCGCGGTTTGGAAGGAGACCTCCCGCATCTGCGGCTCGCGCGCGAGAAGAGCGGCAAAGGCCGCTGCGGGAAGAAATCTGTCGACCAGTTCGGCCATGAGCTATCTCCCGATGGCCGCGAGCTGCGCGTCAAGGTCGGCCGGGGCATCATCCCAGTAGATGGAAAGGCTGCGGCCCAGAGTCACATCGTTCCACTGGGGGCTCTCCGTGCCGATGCGGAAGTGGAGCGCGCCCGGCCTGCGCGGCAGACCCGCCGGGGGAACCTCGCTGAACTGCAAGGGAATGCCGGGCACGGCGCGCACCAGGAGCGAGGTGATGCCCTCCGTGGTGGAAAGCTTGAGCATGTTCTGGGCCGAGGCGCGCATGCGCTCCGGGTCGGCCTTTTCCGAGGACAGCACAAGCCAGAACTCCCCGCCCTCGGCCAGCACGCTCTGCGGCACCTCAACGGTCCAGTAGGGTTCCTTGTACGCAAAGCGGGCAATCCAGCGCGGCCCGGCGGAGATGCTCTCCAGCAGGCGCACGGCCATGTCGCGCAGGGCGCGGAAGCAGGGGCCGGGGTTCTCATGATCGTAGAGCGGCAGCAGCTGCTCCCCTTCCCAGGTTTCGCCCAGGGCGCTCACCTCCAGCGAAAACACGGAAAGCTCAGCCAAAAGCTCACGCAGCAGGCTGTAAGCCTCCCAGGGCGCAAGGGTCGGCGCGCGCACGGCCATGTCCAGGCGGACAGCGAAACGGGAAAGGGACCGCAGGGCCATGAGGAGCACGGAAAGTTCGCCAAGCCCGCCGCCGCGCGCCGAGAGGTTCTTGTATCCCTCCAGCTGCCGGGCCTTGCCCAGCACGCGGTCGCGCACCTCAGACATGAAGCCGTGCAGGTTGGGAGAGGCCGTCATGGTGAGGCAGGCGGGCGCAAAGGCGGGATCCAAGCGGAGCGCCTCCCCTTCGCGCAGCAGCCGGGCCACGGGCACAAGGGAGTGGTCGCCCATAGACGCCACCTCCGGCTCGAACACGATGCGCAGCACGTTCTTCAGGCGGCGCACCTGCGCCGTGGGCCCGTCGCTGTAAATGTCGTTCAGGCTCGCCGGCTCCGCAGGCACGGCCCACCGCGTGGGGGCCTCGGCCAGGGCGTCCGGGGTTTCCGCCACGGTGACGTTCGGCTCGTCCGGCTTGATGCCGCGCAGGCCCACATAGACCTTCATGCCTTCGCTCGCGGCGATCATCTCCGCCGGAACGCGCCGGGCCGCGCAGACGGAATCGCCGGGGAAATGCGCCAGCAGCGCACCGTGTCCATCGGGGAACAGCACGGAAAGCTCCGTGAACTCCAGGCGGCCCGCGGCCAGCGCGCCCTGGTCGATCTCCACCGAGGCGACGCCCCAGAGCCAGGGCCGCACGACGCCGAGCAACGCAGCCAGGGATTCCGCCAGGTTCCGGTCGGTGAGCTGGAAATGCTGCGGTTGCAGGAACAACCCGTGATGCCAGTAGACGGAGCCTTCGGGCACTAGTCGCCTCCCATGCGCTGGATGGAGTTCGGCCCGAGGAGCAAATCCATGGTCAGGCTCCCGGGGCTATACACATTGGACTTCCAAAACAGATGGCCTTCCTGCGCGACATTGAGCGGAATCTGCCAGGTGCGCGTCACAAACCCGGGCTGAAAATCATAGTAGCCCGCCACCACGGCCACGAACTGCGCGCCCTCGGCCCTGTCCAGGGCAAGGGTGGCGTTGCTGCCGGGACTGACAAAGCGGCGCTCATAGTGCGTCACGGACTTGTCGAAGCGGTCGCAGGCCAGCAGACGGCGGATGCCCCCCTGGCTGGCGGCCAGCTCCTCGAACGCCGAGGGCTCGCCCAATTGATAAATGCACAGCACGAGGTTGTGCGCAAGCCCCTCGTAGGTGTTCAGATCCGGCCCGGCCGCGAGGTTGAGGGTCAGGGCGCGCGGCATATAGCCCCACTTCACGGCCTGAGGGCTCTCCGCCTTCTGGGGGATCTCGTAGGGCTTGGGCTGCGGGGCGGGCTGCGCACCGCTGCCGCTGCTGCCGCCGCAGGCCGCGAGAAGAAGACACGCCACGGCGGCGAAGACGCAACGCAAGCAGGCAGAGCACACCAGGGGTGCGCATCCTCTCCGCCGCATGCCGCCAAAACCTCTCATCCACACACCATGTCAGTCCTTTTTGAGATACCCTATGTCAAATAGACAGTAAAGACGCTGGGATCGTCAGCATCGGGGAAAGCGCCGAAAACCAGCGCCTCCGGCGCGGCGGTGAGCCGCACGAAATAGGACTCCGCTACAGTCAGGTCGTTGCGCACGCCCCAGGCGTCGAACTGCGTCCCGCCGAGCTCCAGCTTCATGCCGCGCACCGGGTAGTGCAGCGTGGAGGTCTGCGGCACGGCCCCGGCAGGCCCCACGCCGTGCGCATCGGGCTCGGCGCCGGCGGCGCCGAGCATGGCGCCGTTCCAGGGATCGCTCCCCGGCCCCAGCTCGAGCCACAGGCCCAGCCCCGGCAGCGGGTGCATGTTCAAGCGGTATTCGCCCGGAGCGGCCGCGCCGCGGGGGGCGTTGGCCTTGGCCACGGCCTTGACCCCAAGGCCGGAGGCGACAATCTCCGCGCCCTTAAGCGGTGTGGGCAAACCGGCCGCGTCCACCTTGCCGCCCGAGGGCGAGAGCAGGATGGGAAAGCCGTGCCCGTGCGCGGCCTGGGCGGCCAGAGCCAGCAGGGAGAGCCCCTGCCGCGTGGCCTTGTCCGCAAAGCGCCCGGCCTGTCCGGCGATGATCCAGCAGCCGCAGGCGTCCTTGGCCAACTCGGGGATGGCCCCGCCCCAGGCCATGCCGGGCAGATCGTCCACCCACATGTGGCCGCTGGGCTCCAGGCCGTATTTGGCCGTTTCCTGAAACAGCAGGCGGGCCAGGCCCTCGTCGTTG
>Ga0209373_10004125_pt1 | contig 12779 bp, 8 predicted proteins | sample Higcelweek5metaG_FD_187173 | JGI IMG/M metagenome (GOLD analysis project Ga0209373, IMG submission 187173) | Freshwater pond sediment microbial communities from the University of Edinburgh, under environmental carbon perturbations - High... | ecosystem: Environmental > Aquatic > Freshwater >... | reverse complement strand
AAGAGACCGGGTATTTTCAAGAAGCACTTGACCTCTATCAAAAAGCGTATGTAACAGATAGTAATATTGGGGTTCTCTCAAAAATCGTGGGGCTTTGTATCCGTGCAGGTTTTTTTGATGCAGCACAATCTTATATCACTCTCGGAATGCAACAATCACATGATTTTGCTCCACATATATTTTCTCTTCTCCAATGGCAAGGAAAGATTAAAGAGGCTATGAAACATGCAATTTGGATGATTTCAGAAGGAAGAGAACTGATTGATGTGCCAGAGGGAACCCTTCAACATCTCTATGAAAATATTAATTTGGTCTTTACCAATCACTATACAGATCTTAAGATGGAGCATACGATGAAGATACTGGCATCCTATATCATGACCAAACTGTTGCATACAGAAAAGACCGAAATCACTCTTGAAGAATTGCTTTCACATTGGCAATGTATTCAAAATATGGTTAATGAACTCAATGAAGTAGAAATTATAGCTCCTATTATCAATGAAACCATCTGAATCATTGTACAACCAAATATGCCTTCAGAAAGTACAGAGATTCAAATAGCATGCCAAACCCTTCATTATTATGCATATCACCTTCATCAAGAGCTCCAAAAGAGATTCTACTATGTACAAGCTGAAAAGAATTTAAAAGAAATTATGAAACTCTTTCATGTGATCAATTTTTTTATTGGCAACGTGTGTTCTTTATTGGAAAAATTTCCAGATTCAAAAGATTTGATTCTCACTTGGAAAAAATCAATTAATTTCTTGGTTCCATGAGATATGATTGTCGCAGGGAGAGATACTCCTCAGACGGGCATATTTCATTAATCACAAAAAGCGAGACACTCTGTTTCGCTTTTTTGCCTCTTCCTATGTTTCTAATATTGACTTACTTCAAAAAACAAAATTAAAAATAAATTCGCTATTTTTAAAAAATATAGTATACTCACGAACGTTATAATTTTGGAACGAGTTTTTTCATACTTCATTTTGGTTTAGTATTCATAAGAAAGCTGACCCAAATTATAATTGGGGAAGATGTGTATTTTCAATAAATCAACATTATTGCCATCGTTGGCATCCTGCATGAGCACGGATTTTTCGACTCAAGCTTGGATTTGTGCGTCTTTTCTATTCTTTTACAGTCTTTCAATAGAGTCTGTCTCAAGAAACCATAGAGGTTTTTCCTCTTTTTCATTTTATTTATTTACTATTTTTTCATGTCAGAAGAAACTTTTCAATCTCTCGGACTTTCGCCAGATATCCTCAGAGCCATCGAAGCAAAAGGATATCTCAATCCATCACCTATCCAAGCAGGAGTGATTCCAATTGCGCTTACCACTACCAAAGATATCGTAGGACAAGCTCAGACAGGTTCTGGAAAGACAGCAGCATTTGGGCTTCCAATCCTTCAACTTATTGATCCAACTCACTATGCACCTCAAGCACTCATTCTCACTCCTACTAGAGAACTCGCTATTCAGATTGCTAATGAACTCCAATCATTTACTACTCATAAAAAAGCGGATATCACTCTCCTCTATGGTGGACAGGATATGAGAAGCGAGATTGCAGCACTCAGAAGAGGACCTCAAATCATTGTAGGGACTCCGTGAAGAATCCACGATCATCTTCAAAAAGGAAGACTTGATCTTGCTGGAATTTCATATTTTGTACTTGATGAAGCAGATGAAATGCTCAATATTGGATTTCGTGAAGAAATCGAAGAGATTCTCAAATATGCTCCTGTTGAAAAAAGAGTGTTCCTTTTTTCTGCGACCATGCCTCCATTTATCCTCTCTATTGTCAAAAACTATATGAGAGACTATGAGACTATTTCAATCAAAAAACAAGATATTGGAAATGAACATATTACCCAGACCTATTATGAAGCCCCAAGAGGGCATAAATTTGATGTTTTGATGAGAATTCTTGATATCAATTCAGAATTTTATGGAATTATCTTCTGCAAGACCAAAGCTGAAACAGATGAAGTAGCTTCCAAACTTTCCCAAAGAGGATATCTTGCCGAAGCTATTCATGGTGACATTGAACAGGCGATGAGAGAAAAAGTTCTCAATCGTTTTAGAAAAAGAGAAGTTTCTGTACTCGTTGCGACTGATGTTGCTGCGAGAGGGATTGATGTTTCAGACCTGACTCATGTAGTGAATTTTGAACTCCCTGACAATCCAGAAATTTATACCCATAGAATCGGAAGAACAGGAAGAGCTGGAAAATCAGGAACTGCGATTTCTATTATCTCTAGTGCGGATGTACGTAGATTGTTCTTTATCGAAAGAATGAGCAAGGTAAAAATTGTTCGTATGCAACTTCCTACGGGAAAAGAGATGGTAGAGATGAAAATTTTACAACTTAAAAGAGATCTTGATATGTTGGCTCAAGCTCCAGAAGGTCAAAACTATCTTGAACTTGCCAACAATCTTCTCGCTGACAAAAATCCTTCTGAAGTTATCGCAACACTTTTGTACAAATTTTACCAAGAAACTCTTAAACCAGAACATTACAAGGATATTGTAAATGTTTCAAGAGACAGAAATACGAGTGACAGAAACAATGATGATAGACCTCAAAGATCTCAGAGAGATGATGGTATGATTCGTCTCTTTGTAGCAAAAGGAAGACTTGATGGGTTTGAAAATCCATGAAGAATTCTCTCTTTCCTTGCCAATGAATGTGGACTTTGAGATCTTGGAGCAGGCAAAGTTGATATTATGACGAGCTTTTCCTATGTAGATGTACCAGAACAAACGGCAAGAATTATTCTCTCAATCTTTAAAGAAAAAAATGCTGTTCGTCCACTCGTAGTCAAGGCAAAAGAAAGAGCAGATACTGGAGGATTCCGTTCTTCAGGTGGTGGAGATCGTGGAGGAGCACCAAGAAGAAATGATTATCGTGGAGGAGACCGTGGAGGAGCACCAAGAAGAAACGATTACAAAAAACCATTTAATAGAGGATAAGCAAAGAAAAAGACCGAGGGATTGGTATTGACTGTATCAGAAAAGCTTAAAAGACATCGTACGATGTCTTTTTTCTTACTTAATTCACTCTTACTCATCTGCGTTATACTCCTTTGTGTAAGATATCTTACTTTTCATCATTCATTTTTCCACGATTCCTCTATGAATCATAATAATAAGAGGTTTTCCATATAAAAATCAAGGGAACAGTGAAATATGAAGAGGTGAAGGATTCTATTGATCATAAGAACCTTCAAAACATATTATTATATAATAGTAAGAAAAAAGTATGAAAACAAAAATACTCGTGGGTATTCTCGTGCTCCCATTGATAGGAGTAAGCACGCAGATCTATGCAGATTTTGATTGTTCAAGTATTGACAGTGAAACAACGAAAACTATCATGGAAAAAGAAAGAAGTGGAGAAACTCTCACCACAGAAGAGCAAACATTGATTGACCAAGTCAAAACCTGCATGCCTCAAAGACCTGACTCTGGAAGTGGACATACATTGACTGATGCCAAAAAAGTACAAATGGACGAAATAAAAAGTATCAAAGCGCGATCTGCATCATGAGAAACACTCACCTCTGAGGAACAAACAAAACTTGATAATTGGGAGCAAACAAAACCACAAGGCAAAGAACGTTTCGGAAACTGACAAACACTCTCAGGAACATATCTCAGAGAAAACACTCAAAGCGGAACTATGCTTCCAAGAACAGAAAGTACTCAAGAGAAAAAGAATGGAAAAGTCCCTGAAAAATATCAAAATCTCATCGACAAAAAGATTAATGCTCTGGGAAGTGACTCAGGAAAAACTGATGAGGAGAAAATTGATACCTTTAAAAGCCTTCAAAGCAAATTAGAAACAGTATCTTGAAGTATTGAATCTCGTAACCTTAGTGATTCACAAAAAGAAAGTATCGAATCAATTCTTGATTACTTTACCAGCGAAATTCAATCAAAAATTGACGAGCTTTCTTCAAGTGATGATGCGAGTGACGATCTGAACAGCATTTTTAATACCCTTTGAGAATAATCTTACCAGTTTCTTATCGTCAGATTATATAATAAAGACCGTAAGAGATTACCTTACAAAATCATACAAATTTATTTATTAACTATTGAAGTATGAATACCAATCAGAAAGTAATTACGGGGATGGTTATCCTCGGACTCACAGCAACTTGAGCCGCATTTGCCTCATCTGCGACTAATATAGGGACTTGAGTGTTCTCAAAAACTGGACTTACGCAAGAACAAAAAGATCAATTTGCGAAAGTAGAAACAATTCTTGATAAGAAAAAAGCCTGAGAAACCCTTACTAGTGATGAACAAGCTCTCTTGGATCAATTTGAAGCCAATAGACCGCAAGGAAGAGGAGGTCATAGAGGTGGTCCTGACTGAGATGGAGGACCAAGAGGTATGGGATGAGAATTCTGACCTTGAATGTCAGAACTCACTGATGCCGAAAAAACTGCATTAGAATCGATGAGTGATACTGAGAAAAAAGCATTCTTTGAAACCAAAAGAACCGAGGAAAAAGCCAAGATGGAAGCAAGAGATGCCGTAATGGACAAGCTTCTCAACTATGAGACACTCTCTGATGCGGATAAAGCAATTGTAGAGGAAATCAAAGCTGACAGAGTAAAACAAAAGGCTCAGAGGCTAAAGATGGAAGAGGCAAGAACCTTGATGGAAAAAGAAAGAAATGGGGAAACTCTTACATCTGATGAACAAGTAAAGCTCACGGAACTCAAAGCTTCTATGCCTCAAAGAGGGGGAAGATGACAGTGACATGAGAGTGGTTCTGGAAGTATGACTACTCAGTAGTCATTCCTTCCCCAATCATCAACCTAAGAATACAAAAAGCCAAAGCAGTAATGCCTTGGCTTTTTGATGGACCTAAAACGAGGAAGAAAATCATATTTTTTCACTATGGAAAATGTTATTGTACCAATCCTGCCACCACGGCTTGCTGTTTGATCTCTTCTGGGCTCAATGCTCGACCATAGTATTTCACATCATCAATGATTCACACAGAATTCACCGTTCAATTAGTATGTCCTCAGGTTCCAATATAGAGTGGTAAGGTTGATCCGTCAATTTCGTCTGAAGTAATATGAGAATACACTTTGGTTCCGTTGAGATACCAATCAATAGTCTTTCATCTTTTTACAAAGGTCAACGCATACCATTGTTTGGTTCAGAGGGGATAAAGTGTGCGAAGTTGTGGAGAAATATTAATATACTGTAAACTGCTATCGAATCCTACGAAAAAGAGTCAATCTCAATGGCTTGGGGAATTATTCAATCCAAACCAATAAGATCAAGTGGATGTACAAGTTCCACTACTACAATCCCATCTATTGACAATACTTTGATAGGTAACTCCAGCCTGTTGGATAGTTTCCCCAGAATTATAATACGCATTGTAGACGACCTGTATGGTAAAATCAGTTCCATTGAACTTTGGAGTGTAGGGAACGATGATTCCTCACGTGGTAAAAAATGTTGCATTTCAGGTCTTTCATCCTGTCAAAGTAGCCACTCACCCACTAAAAGTCCCGTTGTTGGCATTTCAACTGAGATCTTTCAATATGTTTCCCGAATAACTCTCCATATCCCAATACCCGACTAGACCAGTGTCAAACTGTTTGAGACTCATTTTTTCTTTGGTCTCAATACATGCACTTGGGGTGTTTTGCCCTCCGTTGAGTACAAAACACACACTCGGAGCAAAGATTCAGCTTGCCGTGACACTGCTTTCAGTTACGATCAGACTGGGAAGACTTGGGTCGAGGGAATAATTTCCTTTTACGATCGATGATGCCCCATCTGCATACACTTGAGAGCCAAAAAATGCTTGGGAGACGTTTTCACTCGTGATACCAATCTGATAATACTGATTGAAAGTTCCAAGGGTACTATAGACATATTTTGAATTATCTTTTGGGTCAAGTGGTATGGTGTTCATGTTGATAGCTCTGATAACACTCTGATCCACCTTTCCTTGTCTGAGGGTGATACTTCCTCAGGTCAAAAGTTTTGGTTCGTCAGGTGTCGGACGTGTACCCGATTTGGTAAAGAAGATTTCAAGACCTGATTGAATGTTTGTTACCGTGGAGAGACGATTTGAATCTCTCGACTGAGTCACATAGTTCTGAAAGCTCATAAATGCAATAGTCGCAAGTATTGCAAGGATCGTGATCACGATGATAAGTTCTACAAGGGTAAAACCAAAAAACGCTCATAGTCTCCTTTTATCAATGGAGGAAAACAAGCTCTCAAGAGAGAGTTCTTTTGACGACCACCTTGGAGTTTTATTTTCTGTTGTTCTCATAATAAAATGATACAAAATAAAAGCATGAATTATATCTAACCGAAACCCAATTTGCACTCAGTATAAATTCACTATGTTATTATAACCTTTTTTGAGAATTTTCAAAAAATATCATGGAATGCTGCCCGCATTCCCTACACATTTTCTTTTCCTTCTTTGTACCTTTCCCTCGCTATTCTCTGTTCAATACGATGATCGACTCTCGGGGAAAGATAATTGATCAGAGGAAAATCTAGTGGATTGTGAATGCTTTTGAGTGATTCAGACTCTAGCTCGGGAAGGTATTTTTTGATAAACTTCGCTTTTGGGTCAAATTTCTCGCTTTGAAGGATGGGATTAAAAATCCTGAGAGGCTTTGGATCCGCTCCGACCGAGGCAGACCATTGCCAGTTTCCAACGTTGAGGGCTTCATCATAGTCAAGGAGATGTTTTTTGAAAAATGCTTCCCCAAGTCTCCAATCAATATGCAGGTCTTTGGTGAGAAAACTTGCTACGATCATACGTCCCCTTCCGTGCATCCGATTGGTGGTGAGGAGTTGTTTCATACATGCATCAACGACAGGATATCAGGTCTTCCCCTCACACCATGCTTCAAAAAGTGCATTTTCTCCATCCCACACAATTCCACGCTTCTTCTCCTGAAATTCCACCTCACGACTCAGAGGAAAATAATGCACGATATGGTGCCAAAACTCCCTCCAAGCGAGTTCCGACACAAAGACTTCACTCGTTTCCCAAGCTTTCATAAAGAGCTCACGGACTCAGTACACCCCAAACCTCAGATACGGAGACAGACATGAAGTGCCATCGAGATTAAGTTGATTGCGGACACTTTCATAATCTCTTGAAATAGCAAACCCCAGTCTTGCGTCTCAGAAAGCTTTGGTAAAGTAGGGATGTGCGGGCAATGACACAAAATCTTTTGCTTTGGAGTGTTCTTTGGTCTCTATTGACGGGAACGGTTTGGGAGTTTTGAGCAAAAATGGTCAGACTTTCGTCTTCCAAATCTTGTAAAACGGAGTAAAAACCTTTCTTTGAGGTATACTTTCAGGGGCAACAAGCAAAAAATCATCAAATTGACACCACGTGGTCTCAGGGAGAAGCTCTTGGATCTGCTGATCACGCTTGGTGCCGTATCGACCATAGCTTCGATTGGTGAAGATGGCATCTATCTGATAGGTTTTGACGAGATAGGGAATGATCTTTTCAGGGGCATCGTGAAAGACTCTGAGTCCTTGCCCACTCGAAAGCTTCTCAAGCTCAAGGTCAAGGCACTCAAGCATCTCTCTGAGGAATCCAAATTTTTGATCCCCAAGTCCTCAAAATCATGGAGCAATATTTTGGTCAAAGAGAAAGATCGGCAAGACTTCACGACTAGCATTGATACATTCGATGAGTCCCGTGTTGTCAAAGGTACGCAGATCCTGACGAAACCAAAAGATGGAGCGAGATGGCATGAGGTGGAAGTAAGGGGGTAAAACTTGTGAAAAATAGTATGCATTTTCTTCAAAAAACAAAATCTTCCTCGTGAAAATTGGAGTCTATTCCAAAAAAAGTGTAGAAAAATTGGAGTCTATTCCAATTTTATGAGATACAATATTAGGAGTCTATTATTATACTAGAACTTATTAGAAAACTGAGTTAAGCCCTCGGTTGAAACAATCTTGAGCTATAATCAAGTAATTTTAGTATAAATTATTTGAGTTTTAGCTTATTTTCTATATTTTCTAATTCTTTCAAATCATTTTGGTCTTCTAACAATAATTCTTGTTTTTTTCTTTTATTGTCAAAGTTATCATAAATTTCTGAAACTTTTTCCTTCATTACCCCATGAGAAATAGATCATTTATGATTCAAGACTTTTTTACTATTAAACTCTATAACTTTATCGACATTTTCTTGCCAATACTTTATAGTAATATCTTTTTCTTCTAGTACTCTAAATTCTGCAGTTTCTAAAAATATTGTAACCAAACGATTGAGTTTATCAATTTCTTCTTTGTTTAAATAGTTCTTAGCTATGAAAATATCTTCTTTTCTTACTATATTTCATTTCCAACTAGTAAGTGCCATATTTGGTTTTGTGTCATCTGCACGAGAAATAATTATTTCAGCAGCTGTAAGTCATGTAATTGCAAAGAGTAACTTGTTTTGAGTTTCAGCAAAAAAGTCTTTTGTAGTTTTATCATTCCTATCATAATCACTACTCAAGGCAAATAAATCTTTCAATTTTTGATAAAATCTTTTTTCACTTGCTCTAATATCTCTGATTCTCGCAAGTAGTTCATCAAAATAATCAGCTCTTCCATTAGGATTTTTTAATCTTTCGTCATCCATAATAAATCCTTTCACCATGAATTCTTTTAAATTTTCTCTTGCCCAGATTCTAAATTGAGTTCATCTTTTACTTTTTACTCTAAATCAAATAGCTAAAATCATATTGAGAGAATAAAAAGCAACATTATATTTTTTTCAATCTGAAGCAGTTGTAAAGTAATCCTTTACAACTGCTTTTTCGCTTAATTCTCAGTCTTTGAAAATATTTTTGATATGTAATCAGATATTTTGTTTTGATGTATCAAATAATTCAGTTATTTGATTTTGACTCATCCAAATATCTCAATCTTTTGCATACAAAGCAATATTTGCTTTTCAATCTTGTGTATTATATATAATAATTTTGTCTTCTTGATTCATAGTAATTAGATTATAAATATACAAATATCTTACCCAACAAAATAGAGATGTAATTTAAAGTTAACTTTCTTTTTCCAAATCTCATCTGTGGTATTTACACTTTTTTCTATTTGGCTTTTGGCTTGAAGTAAAGTGTTTATTATGTCTGTATAGATGTGGGTATTATGCATAATAAAAATATTTTAAAAGTAAATTATTATGTTTATTTTAGTGTGTTATAGGGGAAATTACAAGGACTATCATTTATTCAATAGATTCTCTTATGTTATCTATTTCTAAAAAATTAATCAATTTTTCTGGAAATAAATCTTGTTTTTTATAGTCAAAAGCACTATTCGAAATATGTTTATGAATTTTTATACTACTTTTATCATCAAAATCGTATCAAATAACTTTTTCTAATTTTGAAGTATTAAAATGTATTTTTTCTTCAGTTGCATTTTTAATAAGATTAAAATTTGTTGTAATCATTCATTTTTTATCTGAACTAGTATAAATTCAACTCCTTTTCATATCTTCTAATGATGAAAATAATTTCAATGCTTCAATATCTAAATCAGCAGATTCGAAATCCCAATCATTTATAACAAAATATTCTAATCAAAACCATTTACATAATTCTATTAAATAAATTGCTGTAGCTTTTCAATGATGTGGAATTATAGAAATATTATGAAAATTCAAATAAGTTTCTGCAAATCTTTTTTTATCAAATATATCACTTCTATTTTGAATTTTTTCTTCAACATTTTTTTCGATACAATGTTTATAAACTAAAATATCATTTGGTCATTCAACCAATAAAACTTTTTTACTAAACAAAATTCTATTAAGATTTGGCTCAATAGTTTTTATAAATTCATTATATGTATCTATTGTTATTATTTCTTCATCTTCTGTTTTTGCTTGTATTTCTGGGTTAAATTCATCAATTTTATTATATTTTTTTACTGTTTGAAAACATTTTTCTCAATTATCATCATATTCTTCAAGTTCCAATCTTATAAGTCATTTTGTATCAAAAATATCAATCATTTTGTCAGAATGAGTCGTATAAATAACTTGATGTCATTTTTTTGTCAAACTACATAAAACCATTTTATAAAAATACTCTTGATGATTTTCATGTAAAAAACTTTCTGGTTCTTCAAATAAAAATAAACACTTATCATCAGTTTCTTCTGCAATTGCTTGAATAACAGCCATAACAAACATTGAAATATAACCATCTCAAAAATGATCAATAGGAACAAGATTCGTTTTACTTCCATTTAGTCATATTTTAAACATCATTTGTAAAAATATATCTTCATAATTTGGAAGTCAAAAGTCAATTTCAATATTATTATCTCTTAAATTTTGATTATAATTACTTTTAATTTTTTCAATAAATTTAACTAATTTTGATTCATTAAGTATGAAATCAGTTGAAGATTTTAACATACTTTCATAAACTGGTTTTAAATTATTCATATCTATATCTTCTGTAACAAGTTTTTGAATATGTTTACCCAAAAAAGATTTTAGATTTCACCAACTTGTTTTTTGTGTAGCTATTTCATCTTTAATATTATGAAAATTCACATAAAAAATATTATAATGTTTATTCATTCAAAATAATGGAGGTGTGATTTTAGAGAATAATTCTCACTCAAATATAGAAGAAGTAATTTTATATTTTCATGTTATACTTTTTTCAGTTTTATAACTTCTACTATCTTTATCCCAATAACTATCACATTGATATTTTGAACCGGATAAATCTATAATAATTTCAATTTGATTATTATAGTCTAAATTATGTAAATCTGATTTTTCAAATGTTTTTTCAGTAATAAATTTTTCTCAAATTCAATATAAAATACTATTCATTAAATTTGTTTTTCATGAATTATTGTATCAAACAATTGAAATTGGTTTATCATAATTTTGAGGAAATACAAAAGTTTGTCAAAGTCAATCTTTTCATTTTCAAAAAGAACGATAATTTTTTATTTTCAGTTCATTTATTCTTATTTCACTCATACATTAAAACCTTAAAAACTAAACTCCACTAACTCTCACTAGCCATTTTATAATATTTTTACTCTTTATATAGAGTATACAGCATTTTTATAATATTTCAATCAAAAATAAACACCTCGTTTGTACGGTTTTTGAAGGCAAAAGACTTTTTGAAATGGCTACATCTTCAAATTCTCAATTAAATCCTTTTTGAGTTTTCCATTGGAATACTTGAGGATTTCTTGCTCGGTTTGTGGTGCATAGTTTTTGAAGAAATAATCTATGAGTTGTTCATCAGACTTACAATTTACTTTAAATTTCGTACGTTCATCTTTCATCTTGGTTCTTTTATCTTGAATAAACTGAAAGGTGTTGAAGGTTTCATCATCGTTGAGATATTTTTGACCAAGTTTGAAAAATTTGGAATTTTCTGAAAGGTAATTGAGTCGTATATCAGCGTTTCTTGCTCAATCATACTTTAATTCTCAATTATCAAGATACAGATTTCAAAAGTATGGGTGAAATAGGACTCATCCTCTCTTGATTATATCCAAAGGATTATCATCATGTTTTAAGTGATTGCATGCATTACAACTCGGAATAAGGTTGTAAAAATTTATAATTCATTTATGATAAACGTTTTTCGGGAAAAAATGGTCAAATTGAAAAAGTCGATGATAGGAATTATTTTTATCTTTTCATCTTTCAAAATAGATAAGTGGTGTTTTTCAACAATAGGGACAGAATTTAATTTGCTCAGCAAATTTTTCAATGATAAATTTTCTGATCTTTACAAAAAAACTTGATCCGTCAGATGAAATCTTATTGTAAATCACTTTCAAATCACTGATTTTTGTACACTTTTCTTCAAGCAATAGACGATCATCACAAAAGCATTCTTTGAATTTTTGGAAGCCAATCTTTGTCATTTCTTCTTTTTTCAGTCTCTGATAATCAACTTTCAAGCTCTCTACAAAGGCTTCAAGTTCTTCCTTTTGCACATCAATCCTTATCATTGTTTGTTTGGTTTAAAATATAAAAGATTGTCTCTCAAGAAATCATCTCAAATTTGCAATTCAATAATTTCGGAACTCTTATCTATCTGTGTACCATTTGTAATTTCTTGCCTTCTTTTCTCAGCAATATCTCAAATAATACTTTCGGCAAAACTCCCCATAAGCATTTGAGGATTTTGAAAGAAAAACCCATTACGTATCAAGTCTACATAATTTGCCCCAAAGGTCTTTCAATTATATTTTAAAGGCTTTCAATTCTCAAGCAAGACTATACATTCACTCGGTAAATCAGAAATGATAAAAGGACTATGAGTTGCCAAAATGAAATGTAGATTGATATCAAGTGGGAGAGTAGAAAAAACATCAATCAGTTTTTGTACATACTGTCTTTGCCAATCAAGATGCAAGTGAAGGTCTGGCTCATCTACGAGGATGAGAAAATTATTTACAAAAGCTCATCACGATTTATTTTCAAAAATCCTTTGATAGACATTTGTAAATCTTGACAGCATCATTTTTTCTCAGGCAGAAAGACTGGAAAAACTCTTAGATATTTCACTTCAATCTCTTATCCACTTAAAGATTAAATCACAATGAAATGCTGAATACAAATATTTTTTGAAAAATGAATCAAACCTTGAATAATAATTTGATAGTGACAGTATCATCGTATTCACACTACTTTGTTCAAAATAAAGAACATTAAAGATATGTTGTTTAATAAACTTATAAG
>Ga0209373_10004124_pt1 | contig 12784 bp, 16 predicted proteins | sample Higcelweek5metaG_FD_187173 | JGI IMG/M metagenome (GOLD analysis project Ga0209373, IMG submission 187173) | Freshwater pond sediment microbial communities from the University of Edinburgh, under environmental carbon perturbations - High... | ecosystem: Environmental > Aquatic > Freshwater >... | reverse complement strand
TCCGCCAGCAGGCGGCCCAGGGTGGACTTGCCCGCCCCGGCGATGCCGATGAGGCAGACGCAGCCCTGCTCCCACAGGCGTGGCAGGGCGGAATGCGGCGCGGTTTGGTTTGCGGCGTGCATGAACGACGGTCTTCCTGGCGGGAATCAGGCGCTGGGCTTAAAGCGCAGCAGCACCTTGTCCTGGTCGTCGCGCTCGCACACAAGCACGTCCACCTGCTCTGCGCTGGAGGTGTTCACGCGCTTGCCCACGTAGTCGGCCTGGATGGGCAGCTCGCGGTGGCCGCGGTCGATGAGCACCAGCAGCTCCACCCGGCGCGGCCGGCCGAAGTCGAGGATGGCTTCCAGCGCGGCGCGTATGGTGCGCCCGGAGTAGAGCACGTCGTCGACCAGGACCACGCTGGCGCCTTCCACCTCGGCGGGAATCTCGGTGCTGCTGATGGCCGGGGTCTTGCCCAGGCTGCTCCAGTCGTCGCGGTAGAGGTTGATGTCGAGCATGCCCAGCACCACGGGTTTGGCGAGGCGGGCGTCCAGAATCTTCTTGATCCTGCGGGCCAGGTCCACGCCGCGGCGCTGTATGCCCACCAGCACCAGCGGGCCGTCCTCGCCCCGGCGTTCCACAATCTCGGAGGCCAGGCGTTCAAGGGTCCTGGCCATTTCCTTGGCGGTGAGGATGGTGCGGGAATCGGTCACTGTTTGGCCTCCGTGTCCAGAACCAGGCTGCGGCGGCAGAACTCCACGGCTTCTTTCGAAAAATCCGCAATCTCCGGCCAGTAGAGTTTTATGCGCATAAGCCCGAAAAACATGTTGGCGATGATCATGCCCGTGTCGCCCAGGGGCACCTCGCGTATGGTGCCCTGCCTGATGCCGCGTGCCAAAAATTCCTCGAACAGGCCGCGCATGCGCTCGATGAAGCGGCTCATGGAGCGCCGGGTGAGTTCCAAGATGCTGTAGGTGCCGAGCACTATCTTGATGTCGGCCGCGTTGACTTCGAGGAACTCGAAGTGGCTGCCCAGCAGATCCTCCAGGCTCAGGGTGCCCTTGTCCATGCGGGCGCGGCATTGTTCGGCCAGGGTCTGGTATTTTTGGTCGAAGGTGTCGAGGATGTGCTGGAGGATGTCCTCCTTGCTCTCGAAGTGGCGGTAGATGGTGCCTTCCGAGATATCGGCGCGGCGCGCAAGGTTGGAGGTGGTCATTTTATGGAAGCCCACCTCGGAGATCATGTCCTTGGCGGTTAGCAGAATCAGATCCTTGGTGCTCATGCGCGGCCTCGCTCCAGACACGGAAATAAAGGTCCGGCGGCGGGCAACACGCCCTGCCGCATCCCGCCGTTTAGCCCAGAGTACCCCTGGGGTCAACGTCCGCAAAACCATACCCAGGCTATTTGACAAAGAGCGGAGGCGTCATTATCTATCGCCCTTCCACCAACGCTCCAAGGAGGCAGAGATGGTTGTAATGACGGATTCCGCAAAGGCCCAGCTGGATGGGTACTTCGCGGACAAGGACAAATCCCCGATCCGCATATTCATGGCGTCCGGGGGTTGAAGCGGCCCTAGGCTTTCGCTGGCTCTGGACGAGCCGCGTGATAACGACGAGACCTATGACGTGCAAGGGTACAGCTTCATTGTAGAGCGGGCCCTTGGCGAGCAAACCGGAGAAATCCGCGTCGACATGACCCCCTACGGGTTTACGGTTGATTCGGAGCACCCCATGAGCGCAGGGGGTGGCGGTTGCGGCGGAAGCTGCGGCGGAGGCGAATCCTCCGGCGGGTGTTCCTGCTAGGCTTGCAGCACACTGTTTTATAGGGGCGTCGTTCCGCAAAGGGCGATGCCCCATTTTTTTTGGGGCTATCCAGAAAGGCCAAGCCTCCGTCAATCAAGCAGATTCTGCCCGCATCCAAGACAGCGCGCCATGGCGGCGCACAAAGGAGTTTCCCCCATGATCACACTGAGCGATTCCGCAAAGGTGCAGTTGGACGGGTATTTTGCGGACAAGGAGAAGTCTCCCATCCGCGTGTTCCAGGCGGGCAGCTGTTGCGGCCCCAAGCTTTCCCTGGCGCTTGATGAACCCAAGGACGGCGACGCCACCTTTGAAGCCGGCGGCTACACCCTGCTGGCGGAGAAGTCTTTGCTGGAGGCCACCGGCGCCATCTCCATCGACATGACCGAGTACGGCTTCAGCGTCGATTCCGAGAACCCCCTGGCCGCTGGAAGCTGCGGCTCCGGCGGTTGCGGCTCCGGCGGGGGCTGCGGCGGCGGCGAGTCCAGCGGCTGCGGCTGCTCCTAGCAGGACCCGGCGGCCGAAAATACCCCCCGGCTTTTCGCAGTCAACAAAAACGGCCCCGTGACAGCACGTCTCGGGGCCGTTTCGCGTTTGGGCGCGTTTGGGCGCAAGGGCCGCCCAGCAACCCTTTCCGCGTGTGGGCCTGCGGTTAGTCGAGCTGGGAGGCCACGCAGCGGATTTCGACCTGGGCCTCGCGCGGGAGCCCCCGCACAGCGACGACAGCGCGGGCGGGGCGATGCTCCGCGAAGAAAGAGGCGTAGATCTCGTTGAAGGTGCCGAACTTGGTCATGTCGAGCAAAAACACGTCCACCGAGAGCACATGGTCCATGCTGGAGCCGGCGGCCTCGACCACGGCCTTGAGGTTGGCCAGGGCCTGCTTGGCCTGGGCCGAAAAATTTTCCGGAATGACGCCGGTCTGCGGGTCGATGCCGAGCTGGCCGCTGACATAGGCGAGGCCGCGGCAGACGATGGCCTGGCTGTATGGGCCGATGGCGGCTGGGGCGGCGGCGGTGTGGACGGTCTTCGGGGCAAGAGGCATAGGGGCTCCTGGGTGGTGCGTTGTCCCGGCGCAAAGGGGGCATGCTGGCGGTATGGCTGCCGTTTTGCCGGGGGGCGCGTGTGTGCGCAGTGTTGTCCTGATTCTTGCCTATCCTGTTTGTTGTGAAATGAAAAGGCCAAGTCCGCAGTGCATGGACTTGGCCTTTTTCCGCTGAAGTCGGGAGGGCCGCTACGCCTGCGGTCGTTGGTCCGCATGCCCCCGCGCAAGCCGGGCAAGGCGCTCAGCCCATGAGCCGCGCCCCCTGGAAGATGACCACGGCGGCGATATAGGCCAGGACCGTGTTGAAGGTCATGGAGAACAGCGCCCACTTCCAGCCCGCCTCCTTGGCCATGGTGACGATGGTCACCGAGCAGGGGGCGTAGAGGATGACGAAGGCGATGAGCGCCAGGGCGGCCGCCTTGGAGAAGCTCTCGTCCTTGACGAGCATCTCGGACAAGGGCGTGGCTTCCTCGGCGTCTATCTCGCCAAGGGAGTACGCCGTGCCCAGGGTGGAGACAATGACCTCCTTGGCCGCAAAACCGCCCAGCAGCGCAATGTTGACGCGCCAGTTGAAGCCCGCCGGAGCGGTGAGCCCTTCCAGCGCCACTCCCGCACGCCCGGCGAAGGAATTGCGCAGGGCGGCCTCGGAGCGTTCCGCGTCGATGCCTTTGAGCGCCGCCTCAAGCCTGGCAGTGGGCTCTGCGTTCTGGGATTTCGCGGCCTCTATCTGCCGCTCCACAGCCTGCGTGCGCTCCACAAAGGGCAGGGCTTCTTCCTGCGGAAGCTGCGGGAAGGTCATGGCCGCCCAGAGGAGGATGGAGATGGCCAGAATGATGGTGCCGGCCTTGCGCATGTACTCCCAGGAGCGCTCCCAGGTGTGGATGCAAAGCCCGCGCAGGGTTGGCATGCGGTAGGGCGGCAGCTCCATGACAAAGGGGGTGCTTTCGCCCCGGACCACGGTTGAGCGCAGCAGCTTGGCCACGCACAGCGCCGCCACCCAGGCGCTCAGGGTAACTGCGGACATGACCACGGCCTCTTTGCCGGGGAAGAACGCCGCGGCGAGCATCAAAAATACGGGAACCTTGGCCCCGCAGGTCATGAAGGGCGCGGTGAGCAGGGTGGCCAGCTTCTCTTTGGGACTGCGCAGCGCCCGGGTGGCCATGACGCCGGGAACGGCGCAGCCCCCCGCGATGCCGCCGGAAACGATGAACGGCAGCACGCTGGTGCCGTGCAGGCCGAAGATGCGGAACACGCGGTCGAGCATGTAGGCCATGCGCGCCACATAGCCCGTGTCCTCCAGGGCGGAGAGCAGAAAGAACATGATCATGATGAGCGGCACGAAGCCCAGCACCCCGCCCACACCGGCGATGACCCCGGAGACGATGAGCGAGCGCAGCTGCCCCTCGGGCATGGAGGCCTCCAGCATGTTGCCCAGCCAGGAGAACGCGCCCTGCACCCACTCCATGGGCATTTTGCCCACGGCGAAGGTGAGGATGTAGAGCAGGTAGATGACCAGCGCCATGACCAGCGGCCCGGCGAACTGGTGGGTGAGCACCTGGTCCATGCGGTCGGACAGGCGGATGCGCTCCTGGTCGATGGCCGGGTAGCGCACCACCTGCCGGGCAATGCCCGTGATGTAGCCGTAACGGTAGTCGGCGATGATGGCGTCGGGGCTGGTGCCCAGGGTCTTGCGCAGGTGGTCGGCGACTTTTGCGGTCAGCGATTCCAGGCGCATGCCCGCGGCCTCGTCGGCCTCGCGTCCTCTGCGCACAATGCCGGGGTCGCCCTCCAGGTACTTTATGCCCACCCAGCGCGGGGGCACCTTGCCGGCCATTATGCCGTGCCGGGAGACAATGGCCTCCATCTCGTCCAGCACGGGGTCCAGGTCCGGGCCATAGGTGATGCGCAGGGGCTTCCACTCGCCCTCGCGCTCCACGGCCAGGTCGAAGGCCGCCACGAGTATTTCGCGTTTGCCCTTGCCCTGCCGGGCCACGGTCTCAACCGCGGGGCAGCCGGTCAGCCTGGTCAGAAGCGCGGTGTCGATGTCCTTGCCGCGTTTGCGCACCTCGTCCATCATGTTCAGCGCCAGCACCAGGGGCACGCCAAGTTCCATGATCTGCACGGCAAGGTAGAGGTTGCGCTCCAGGGAATCGGCGTTCAACACGTCGATGACGGCGGCGGGCCTGTCCTCGATGAGGAAGTTGCGGGCGGCCTTCTCTTCCTCGGAATAGGCGGTGAGGGAATAGGTTCCGGGCAGGTCCACCACTTCGAGGGTGATGTCGGCCACTTTGGCGTGGCCCACTTTCTTTTCCACGGTGACGCCCGGCCAGTTGCCCACATGCTGGTGGGCGCCGGTAAGGGCATTGAATAAGGTGGTCTTGCCGCAATTGGGGTTGCCTGCAAGACCAATGGTCAATATTTCCGGCGGCATCTCTTACTCCACAGGCTCCACCACGACGTGGTCGGCCTCGCTGTTGCGCAGGGTCAGAGTAAAGTCCCGCAGGCGCAGGGCCACCGGGTCCTTGAGCGGGGCTTTGCCCACCACGGTTACTTCCGCACCGGGAATAAGCCCCATGTCACGTATCCTTCGGCCAAGTTCGCCCATGGCGTCTATGGAGCAGATGCGCAGCTTTTTGTTGACCTGCGCGCTACGCAGGGTCTGGCACGAATTCATGGGCGTCTCCTTGCTCTTTCGGGTGGCTGGGTATGCGAGGGAATTCAACGTCCGCAACAGTTTCCTCCGCACATGGGCGGTCCTGTGGGCGTTTGGCCAGTCTTCGTGGCGTCCAGGGGCTTCAGCCCGGCGGAGGGGCAGGCGCCCTTGCAGGTGCAGCCCCCGCCGCAGCAGGAGGTCTTCCCCGCGAACCAGCCGTAAAACTGGCGGATAACCAGCGCCCCCGCCACGGCGATGAGGAGAAAGACGATTATGTTCTGCCACATGGTTTGTGCTCCTTGTTTCGGCGCGGCCACGCGGGGCAGCGCCGTCATGAGTACAGATAATGAAAATGAAAATCGTTGTCAAGATGGTCCTGGCTCAAATTTCGAACCACGCAGGTGGAGATTGCCCCAGGGCTTGAGGCGTGGGCGTTTTTATGGTTGTATCGCGTCCGCGCACACTACACCCGGAGGGAACATGGGCAAGCAGTCCAAACGCGAACGCAAAGACGAAGAGCTGCACAAGAAGGCTGCGGGAGAGGATGGTTTTTCCGCCGCGGACAAACGCTTTGCCGGAACCCTCAACTATCTGGCGCGCGGGGTCATCATCGGCGGGTCGCTCGCCGTCATCGCCGGGTGGCTCATCCCCGGCGTGGACATGACCCGCATGCTGGGCCTTGGGCTTTTGTGCGGCTGCCTGGCCGGCGTGACCATGAAGAACGTCAACGACAAAAAAGAGGGCCGCTAGAAGTCCGCGGCCCTGCCTTGGGGCCCCTGCGCCCCGTCGATTCCATCAGAATTCCTATGCCTTCAGCGTGATGCGCTCCAGCCCGCCCATGTACGGGCGCAGGGCCTCAGGCAGGATGACGCTGCCATCGGCCTGCTGGCCGTTTTCCAGCACGGCCACCAGCGCCCGGCCCACCGCCAGCCCGGAGCCGTTCAGCGTGTGCAGGTACTCCGACTTTTTGGCGCCCTTGGCCTTGAAGCGTATGTTGGCGCGGCGGGCCTGGAAGTCCATGAAGTTCGAGCACGAGGATATTTCGCGGTACTTGTCCTGTCCGGGCAGCCAAACCTCAATGTCGTAGGTCTTGCAGGACGAGAAGCCCAAATCGCCGCCGCACAGGGCGATGACGCGGTAGTGCAGGCCCAGACGCTGGAGCACCATCTCCGCGTGGCCGGTCAGCAGCTCCAGGTCCGCGAACGAGTTCTCCGGCCGGCTGAAGCGCACAAGCTCCACCTTGTGGAACTGGTGCTGGCGGATAAGCCCCTTGGTGTCCTTGCCGTAGCTGCCGGCCTCGCTGCGGAAGCACGGGGTGAGCGCGCAGTAGGCCGTGGGCAGTTGGTCCTCCTCCATCACCTCGCCCGCGTGCAGGTTGGTCACCGGCACCTCGGCCGTGGGGATGAGGTAATATTCCTGCCCCTCGATCTTGAAGAGATCCTCCGCGAACTTCGGCAACTGGCCGGTGCCGGTCATGGCCTGCCTGTTCACCATGAAGGGCGGCAGCACTTCCGTGTAGCCGTTTTCGGCCGCGCAATCGAGCATGAAGGCGCCCAGGGCGCGCTCCAGCTTCGCCGCCCAGCCGAAGCTGACGCAGAAGCGCGAGCCCGTGAGCTTGCCCGCGCGCTCGAAGTCCAGGCCGCCCAGGGCCTGGCCCAGCTCCCAGTGCTCCTTGGGGGCGAAGCCGAGCAGGGGCTTCTCGCCCCAGGTGCGCAGCACCGGGTTGTCGTCCTCGCCAGCGCCCTCCGGGGTGGATTCGTGCGGGATGTTCGGCACCTTCAGGAGCCAGTCGGACTCCCTGGCCTCTATCTCTGCCAGCTCCGCGTCCAGGGTCTTGATGCGTTCGCCGATGGCGGACATGCGGGCCATGAGCTCCGCGGCGTCCTGCCCGGCGCGCTTGAGCTTGGCCACCTCGGCCGAGCCCTGGTTGCGCTCGGTCTTGAGCCCTTCGGTTTCGCCGATGAGGGTCTTTCTGGCCTCGTCCAGGCGGGCGAATTCGGCCACGTCGGGTTCGGTCTTGCAGCGCTTTTCAAGGCTCTGGGCAATGGCGTCCAGGTTTTTCTGCACAAATTTCAGGTCAAGCATGGTCTGTCTCCTTGAAGTGAGGGCGCGTGCGCGCTTAGCGCCGTGTACCCAAAGCCGGGCCGGGAATAAAGGGATAAATTGAGGCGGCCGGTTATGGCTCGATGCCCTGCTCCATGTTTTTGCGCCGCACATGCAACAGCCCCCACAAGGCGATGCCCAGGCCGATGGGCCCCAGGTCCTGCCACCAGAGGAACAGGGCGGAAAGCGGCACACATACGGCCATGATGCGCAACTGCCGTTTTTTCGGGCGGTCCAGGGGCCGGGCCAGCCAGGCGGCTTCCCTGCCGATGCAGCGTTCGATGAGCGGGAGGATGCGCCGGAGCTCTGTATGCTGCATGGGCGGCAGGGGCAGGCGCAGCAGGCCCGCGCCCAGGCCCAGCAGCGAGAGCACAATGAGCGCCGCGCTGTGGAACAGCAGCCCTGGCGGCAAGAGCACCAGGCTGGCGTTCTGCACCAGCCAGTTCCACGGCTCGCGCCGCCGCAGGCGCATCCGTTGCAGAACGTTTTCCGCCCGCTGGCGGAAGCTTGGTTTTGTCTCGCCGCTTTCCATCCCTTCCAATTGCCACGCGCGGCCCGCTTCTGTAAACACATGCCGGGGGTGCCGCATGAAAAAGACCACGCAATATGATCTGCTTGAACAAGAGGACGCCTACCGGCTGGAGCGTCTGGCCTCCGAGGCCGGGCGGTTTGTTGCGGGCAACGGCTGGACGCTGGCCACTGCGGAGTCGTGCACGGGCGGGCTGCTGGCCAGCACGCTGACCAATCTCTCCGGCAGCTCGGCCTGGTTCCACGGCGGTGTGGTGGCCTATTCCAACGCGCTCAAGAGCGGCCTTTTGGGGGTTGATCCGGCGCTCATCGAGGCGCACGGCGCCGTGAGCGAGGCCGTGGTGCTGGCCATGGCGCAGGGGGCGCTGCTGCTTCCCGGCATGCCCGAGGGCGCCGGCTGTTCCGTGGCGGTTTCTGGCATCGCCGGCCCAACGGGCGGCACGCGGGAAAAGCCCGTGGGCACGGTGTGGATAGGCTGGGCCTGGCCCGGCGGCAGCCGCGCCGAGTCGTTTCTGTTCCGCGGCGCGCGCACGGCGGTAAAGGCCCAAAGCGTGGCCGGGGCGCTCTTCGGCATGGTGACTTTCGTCAAATAACCAAGGGTGGCGGGCGTGCCGGGGCAGAGGGTCTGCGCTGGTTCTTGGGGGGCGCTGCCGGTGGCCGGGCAGCATCCGGCGGTGCATACTTGGGCCCGCTGGACCCAAGTATGCCGCCCTGAAGGGTTTTCCGGCCCGCGACCACGGCGGGTTGCCCGGCTGGGGGAACCGGCCTAGGCGGCGGTGTAGTCCCCCCGGTTGAACTTGATTCTCTCCGTCACCGTCATGGCCTCGAGGTCGGAGACCATCCCCTGCAAGGCGGGGGAGGTCTGCGCGAGGTCGGGATTGGCGCTCTTTATGTCCTGCACGGCGGTGTCGATGTCGTCGAGCACGCCGTAGGCGGCCTTGAGGCTCGTGGCGCTCGTGGTGCCTTGCAGGTTTTGAGCGTACTGGTCCCACTTGTCGAGCACGCTGTCCACCTTGTCCATAATAGCACTCTCCGCCTGGGTTGCCTCACTCGTGGCCTCGACGCTCTGCGTCCCGATAAGGGCGCTCAAGGTGCCAAGTCCGCCCGGAGGGGGCAGGGAAGTGATGCTGCTGGCGCTCTGCGTGCTCGTCCTGGCGACCTCGCTGTTGAGTATCTCGCCAAAGGCGGTGCCGGATGATGTGCCGCGGTTCGTCTGGGTGGTCTGGTCCAGGCGGACGCTTTCCAACTGGTCAGGAAGGATCTTCATGGCAACTCCTCACCCTGTGGTTTGCTTTTCATGTGCAGAGACCATGCCAAGGCGCAGTGTGTCTTCTTTGTTGAAATGACGTGACATTTTGTTCCTGCCAGCGGGAAAAACTTGCCTGCCCGGGGCCGCCGCCATGCTTTGCGCGTCTTGATCCGGATACCCGATGCCGCTGCCCTTGTCCATCCGGGGCTGGGGCCGGGCCGCAGGAAACACCAGCCCCGCGTGGTGTTTGAAACCCCTTATCGGCGCTTTTTGTACTTGCGTTAACAGACGGTGGTGATTATTTTCACATTGTTCCCATTTCTTCCCTTCGCCGAAGGGAGGCAACACGAGTACAGAGGAGGAGAGCCATGGCTCAAATCAAGAAGATACTTTGCGCAGTGGACTTTTCCGAGCACAGCCCCGCCGTTGCGGAATACGCCCGGATCATGGCCCAGGGCCTGGGAGCCAAGATTGTATGCCTGTACGTGGCGCCATCCCTTTCCCAGTACGTGGGCTTCCATGTGCCGCCAAGCTCCATCGAGAACTTCGTGGGCGAAATCGTCACCGGCGCAGAGGCCACCATGAGCGCCTTTTTGAGCGAGAACTTCCAGGGTGTCGAGGCCGAAGGCCATGTGGTCACCGGCTACGCGGCCGAGGAGATCTTCGGCATGTCGGCCAAGGAAGGCGCGGACCTCATCATCATGGGCACCCACGGCCGCAAGGGCATAGACCGCATTCTCTTCGGGTCCGTGGCCGAGAAGGTCGTCAAGGGCGCCAAGTGCCCGGTGTTGACCATCCGCCCGGAGCAGTAGGCACCACAGCCGCCCGCATGGGGCCGCCCGCATGGGCGAAATGACTTTGTCGCAAGCCCGGCAGGGGGCGGGACCGGACCATGATGACCGGTCCCTTTCCGCCGGGGGCAGCCTCCAGACCCGGGCATTCCGGGTTGACGAAGCGTGCCAAGACGCGCAGATGGACGTGTGCAGGCGTTCATCCACTGCGCCATTTGTTTTTATTGCGCACACAGGGGTGCGCCAACGTAACAGGGAGCACCCATGCCCAACAAGCGTGTCCGGCCCGAGATCCTCGACTTCACACCCTATGTGCCGGGACTCTCCGTGGAGGAGATCAAGGCCAAGTACGGCCTTGAGACAGTCATCAAGCTCGCCAGCAACGAGAACCCCCTGGGGCCTTCGCCGCTGGTGGTGGAGGCCATTGCCCGCGCGGCCGGGGAAGTGCACCGCTACCCGCAGAACCACAGCCCGCGCCTGTGCCAGGCCATCGGCGAGGCCATGGGCGTGCCCGCGGAAACCGTGGTGGCTGGCAACGGGTCCGATGAGATCATCGACCTTTTGATGCGCGTGGTGGCCCGCCCCGGACAGGACAACGTGCTGTGCTACGAGCACTGCTTCAGCATGTACGGGCTCACCGCGCGGCTGTGCGGCGTGCGCTACTGCGAGGTTCCGCGCGGCGACGATTACCGCCTGCCGCTGGAATCCCTGGCCGAGGCCGTGGACGCGCAGACAGCGCTGGTCTTCGTCACCAGCCCGGACAACCCCACGGGCCTGGCCGCCAAGGCCGAGGAACTCATGGTGCTTTCCGGCGTGCTGCCCGCCGGGGCCATTCTGGTGGTGGACGAAGCCTATATGGACTTCACCTGGCCCCCGGAAGAATACTCCATGATCTCGCTGGCGCAGGAGCTGGGCAACGTGGTGGTGCTGCGCACCTTCTCCAAGGCTTACGGCCTGGCGGGCCTGCGGCTGGGCTATGGGGTTCTGCCCCTGTGGCTGGCGGAGCACGTGCGCCGGGCGCGGCCGCCCTTCACCGTGAACCTCGTGGCCGAGGAGGCCGCCCTGGCCGCCCTGGGCGACGACAACTATTACAGCTCCACCCTTGAGGTGATCTTCACCGGACGCGAGCGGCTGCTCAAGCGCCTGCCCGAGCTGGGCTGCCAGGTGTGGCCCTCGCAGGCCAATTTCGTCATGTTCAAGCCCCCGCGCCCGGCCGGAAAGGTGTGCGAGGAGCTGCTCCGGCGCGGCATCATCGTGCGCCACTTGAAGAGCTTCGGCCTGGCGGAGAACATCCGCGTCAACGTTGGCACCAAAGCTGAAACCGAGGCCTTCCTCACAACGCTGGAGGCGGTCCTCAATGGCTAGCAATCCCAACGCCGATCCGCTCATCGTCACCCTGGACGGACCGGCAGGGGTCGGCAAAAGCACTTTGGCCGCGCGTTTGGCCGGGCGGCTGGGCATCGCCTTTCTGGACACCGGGGCCATGTTCCGCGCCGCCGCCCACACCCTGGGCGAGGGCGCCTGGGACATGCCCCAGGGTCTCTTGCAGCAGAAGCTGGGCGATTTTGAGTTCTCCCTGCGGGGCAGCGGCAAGCAAACGGAGCTGTTGTTGAACGGCCAGTCCCTGCCGGCGGCCATCCGCAGCGAGGAAGCCGGCCGCTGGGCCTCGCAGCTTGCGGTGGTGCCCTCGGTGCGGGCGTACATGAAGATGGCGCAGATATTCCTCGGCCAGACCACGCCGCTGGTGGCCGAAGGACGCGACATGGGCACCGTGGTGTTCCCCGCGGCCCGGCACAAGTTCTTTCTCGACGCCGACCCGGACGAACGCGCGCGCAGACGCTGCCGCCAGTTGGAGGGCCAGGGCAAACCGGCGGACTTTGCCGCCATAGCCGAAAGCATCCGCCTGCGCGACGACCAGGACCGCAACCGCAGCATTGCGCCGCTCAAGCCCGCCCCGGACGCCGTGGTTGTGGACACCACGAGCCTGACCGAGGACGAGGTGCTGGAGAAGGTGCTCGGCGTGGTGCGGGGCTAAGAGCCTCGCCGCTGCCGGATCGGCCGCGATTCGCGCCGCGTGATTTTTGCGGAGGCAAACCTTTTGAGCCGGCGGGGCATCCCGTCGGCTTTTTTGCGCACCGGGCAAATGCGGGGTGCCGCGCGCTCCCCTGCGGTTGTCATTCTGTTTATGCTGCGGCGATTTCTGTTTGTGCTGCGCGCTTGACTCGCGCCGGCTCAAGCTTATTTTTCCCGGGCGCCAGCGGGCGCGCACCATACCAACCAGACACCACAGGACGTGAGGCATGGCGGAAGAAAAAAAGGAAAAATGGCTTGGCTATGTGGCGCTGACGACCATCGTGTTCGCGGTGTGCGCCACGCTCTCCACCTTCAAGGGCGGGCAGCACTCCACACGCGCGGTGCTTTCCCAGTCCAAGGCCACCAACCAGTGGGCCTATTATCAGGCCAAGGACATGAAGCAGTACCTGCACGAGCTGAGCCGCGACTCCCTTGAGCTTTCGCTGCTGAACGCGGGCAAGGCCGAGGGCGATTACGCCAAGGGCGTGCGGGACAAATCCCAGGCCTACGCGGCCAAGATCGCCAAGTACGAGGCGCAGAAGGAAGAGATAAAGAAGCAGGCCGAGG
>Ga0209373_10004123_pt1 | contig 12784 bp, 14 predicted proteins | sample Higcelweek5metaG_FD_187173 | JGI IMG/M metagenome (GOLD analysis project Ga0209373, IMG submission 187173) | Freshwater pond sediment microbial communities from the University of Edinburgh, under environmental carbon perturbations - High... | ecosystem: Environmental > Aquatic > Freshwater >... | reverse complement strand
CAAGGAGCAGAACTCGCACCGGCTGGAAAAGAAGCTCACGAGCTTCCTGTCCCCCTCGGAGCGCGCGGGCAAGACCGAGCTGCTCAAGAGCATCACCAAGAAGTACATCACCCGCCAGCGCCAGGCCGCCGCAGCCAAGGCCGAGGAAACCGCCGAGGAGGCCAGGGCCGCCTCGGGCGCGTTCAACGACGCCGTGCCCATGCCCCAGCCGCGGGAAATGCCCGCCCAGAACCTGCGCCTGACCCCCATGGCGCGCATGGGCTAGAGGGCGGCTGTGCTGCTCCCTCCCGCGCGCATCGCTCCTACGGGGCGGGTTTGCATGCGGGTGCCGTGGGGTGCGCTTTGATTTTGAATACCGTGTGCGCACGGAGCCAGCGGGGCAACTCGCTGGCTCTTTTGTTTGAGCGCGGATGGGCCGCCGTCTGCTCCTCTCCGCGTCCGCCCGTCTGCCGGGAACGCGGCCTTTCAGGGGCTGCGGCGGCAACATCCTGATTTTGAACACGGTTGCGTGCAAAGCCAGCGGGACCACCTGTCGGCTCCGTTGTTTTGGCGGCGTGGGCAAGGTGCGGCGCGCGTCTATGCGCAATGCGAAATTTCCATGCGGTTGACCGCGCCGCGCCCAGACTGGTAGTTCTTTGCCCAGGCTCCGGAAACAGGCTTCGCGCAGCGCGCGGCCACATACGGGCCGGGGCGCTTTCTCTTTGATTTGGCGTGGAAATGCTGTAGCCTCGCACCTCACAGCAGCCCTCGAACAAGCTTGGAGGCCCTCGTGTACCAGATCCTCGCGGCGGATATCGGCGGCACGCACAGCCGCGTGGGCATTTTCGAGTTCGAGCCCCATATGGACGAACCGCGTCTGACGCATCATGTGGTGCGTCTGCCCACGGCCGAGTCCGAGTCATTTTCCGGCCTGCTGGCCCGCTTCTTTTCCGAGCATCCGTCCATCTCCGCCGCCAGCTGCGATTTGGCCATCCTGGCCGTGGCCGGGCCGGTGCAGGGCCGCTTCTGCAATCCGCCAAACATCAAGTGGACCATAGACCTGCACGACATCGCCAACGTGGGCCTGCGGCGCGGGGCGCTCATGAACGACTTTGCGGCCCAGGCCTACGCCTGCCGCAGCCACGCCATGCGCGAGGCGAAAGTGCTGCAGCCCAGCCGCGCGGACCATGCGGCCACGGGCGGAACCGTGGCGGTCATCGGCGCGGGCACGGGCCTGGGCCACTGCGCCCTGGTGGCCGAGGCCGAGGGCTATCTGGCCGTGCCCTCCGAGGCCGGGCACGCGGCCTTTCCCTTCGTGGGCGAGGAGGAATGCGCCTACGGCGAATACGTGCGGCGCGTGGCCAAGCTGCCGTATTGCCACGGCGACGCCATCGTTTCCGGCTCCGGCTTGGCGCGGCTGCACGCGTTCTTGACCGGCGAGGAGCTTTCTCCGGCCAATGTGGCGGCCAGGCTTGCCGATTCGCCGCGCACGGCGGAGTGGTTCGCCAGGTTCTACGGCCGCGCGGCGCGCAATTACGCCCTGAACATCCTGGCCCTGGGCGGGGTCTTTGTCACCGGCGGGGTGGCAGCGCGCAACGCGCTGCTGGTGGAGCACCCGGCTTTCCTGGCCGAGTTCCGTTCCTCGCCCGCGCACGGGGCGCTTTTGGCGGGCATACCGGTGAGCCTGAACCGCAATGAGGACGCCGGCGTGTACGGCGCGGCCTTTTTCGGTGCGCAGCGTTTGCGCCGCCGCGGCTGATCCCTGAACTTTTTTCGGCTGTTATCACTTTCCCGGCGTGCGGCGGGCGCCGCAAGGCGGGGCTTGCCCAGAAGGCGGCTCTGGGCTACAGTCGCCAGCTTCAGAACGAGGCAGCCGTGGAAAAAACGCACCCCTACGACAAAGTCTATCCCGTCTCCTGGGACCAGCTCCAGCGCGACTGCCGGGCGCTTTCCTGGCGTCTGGTGGAGCGCGGCCCCTGGACGGGCATCTACGCCATTACCCGCGGCGGGCTCGTTCCCGCGGCGATCATCGCCCGTGAGCTGGACATACGGCTCATCGACACCATCTGCATCACCAGCTATGACTGGCAGACCCGGGGCGAGGCCAGCACCATCAAGCGTCCCCAGGGCGACGGCGAAGGCTGGCTGCTTGTGGACGACCTGGTGGATACCGGCCGCACGGCGCGGCTTGTGCGCGAGATGCTGCCCAAGGCGCACTTCGCCACGGTGTACGCCAAGCCCGAGGGCCGCGGCCTGGTGGACACCTATGTCACCGAGGTGAGCCAGGACACCTGGATTCTTTTTCCCTGGGACTCGGCCACGCAGTTCGTGCCGCCCATCGCCAAAACCAGGGAGTAGTACTTTTCGCGCTCCGGGCCACGCGCGCCCGTGGAGGTTCTGTGAAGCCGCCGGGATGGGCCCGGAGGCCGTTGGTCTGTTCAAGCCGCCGCCCGGACGGATATTCGGGTCTCACATCAAGGAGGGAGGACGATAATGAAACACTGGATGCGCACTTTCGGCGCCCTGGCGCTCACCTTCGCGCTCGCCCTGGCGGGTTGCCAGAAGGCACCGGAAAAGGCCGCCCCCGCGGCGGACGGCCCCAAGACCGGCGAACTCAAGATGGGTTTTGTGTACACCTCGCCCGTGGGCGACGCGGGCTACTCCTGGGCCCACGACCAGGGCCGCAAGGCCGTTGAGAAGCTGGGCGTCAAGACCTCGTACGTCGAGGCCGTCAAGGAAGGCGCCGACGCCGAGCGCGTCATTGAGAACATGGCCAGAAGCGGCCACGACGTGATCTTCACCACCAGCTTCGGGTTCATGGATCCCACCGTCAAGGTGGCCAAGGACTACCCGAACGTGAAGTTCATGCACTGCTCCGGGTTCAAGTCCGCTGAGAATATGGATAATTATTTCGGCCGCATCTACCAGGCCCGGTACCTCACCGGCATGGTGGCCGGCTACATGACTAAGAGCCACATCATCGGCTACGTGGCGGCCTTCCCCATTCCGGAGGTCATCCGCGGCATCAACGCCTTCACCCTTGGCGTGCGCAGCGTGAACCCCAAGGCCCAGGTGCGCGTGGTGTGGACCAAGACCTGGTTCGACCCCGCCCTGGAGAAGGACGCGGCCATCAGCCTGCTTGATGTCGGCGCAGACGTCATCGCCCAGCATCAGGACTCCGCCGGTCCGCAGGAGGCCGCCCAGCAGCGCGGCAAGTACTCCATCGGCTACAACTCCGACATGAGCGCCTACGCGCCCAAGGCCCACCTGACCGCCGCCGTGTGGAACTGGGCCCCGCTGTACGAGGCCATTGTGAAGGAAGTGCGCGAGGGCACCTGGAAGGGCGGCCGCGCCATCTGGTGGGGCATGGACAAGGGCGTGGTGGACATCGCCCCCTTCGGTCCCATGGTTCCCAAGAACGTGCAGGACAAGGTCCTGGCGCAGAAGGCCGAGTTTGTGAAGGGCGTGGACAAGGTCTTCGTCGGCCCCATCAAGGACCAGTCCGGCCAGGTCAAGATTCCCGCCAACGTCAAGGCTGAGGACAAGGAACTCCTCGGCATGACCTGGTTCGTGGAAGGCGTGGTGGGCAGCGTCCAGTAAGCCGGGCATGCTCCTCCAAATCCGCAAACGAGAAGAGTCCCTGGGCTGGGGCGTCCTGGTTGTATACCTGGGCGCCCTGGCCCTTGCGCTCGGCGTGTGCGCGGTGCTGCTCACGCTCTACGGCAGGCCCGGCCTTGGCGGCCTGGCCATTTTGTTCCGTGGGGCCTTTGGGCAAAGCTATTCCCTTTTGGATGGTCTGGTGAAGGCCATCCCGATTTTCCTCTGCTCCCTGGGCGTGGCCCTCTCCTTCCGCATGCAGATCTGGAACATCGGGGCCGAGGGGCAGTTCGCCCTTGGCGCCGTGGGCGCGACCTTCATGGCGCTCTCGTTCCCCGGTCTGCCGGGCATCGCCCTCATGCCGCTGATGTTTTTGGCGGCCATGCTGGCTGGCGGGGCCTGGGGCCTCATCCCGGCCGTGTTGCGCCTCAAGCTCGGCGTCAGCGAGATCATCTCCTCGCTCATGCTCAATTACATCGGCATTCTGGTGCTGGAGTTCCTGGTCTTCGGCGTGTGGAAGGACCCCGCGAGCTTCGGCTTCCCCATGACGGCGGAGTTCACCTCCGGCGGGCAGATAGCCCGCATGGGCCCGACCCTTGGCCTGGCGTTGGGCAAGCTGCACTGGGGCCTGCTGGCCTGCCCCCTGGCGGGCGTGGCCTACAGCGTGTTCCTCTCGCGCACGCGCCTGGGCTTTGAACTGGCCGCCTGCGGCGAGGGCGAGCGCGTGGCCCGCTATGCCCAGCTGCCCTATGGATTTCTCGTGCTGCTGGTCATGGGCCTTGGCGGCGCGCTGGCCGGCCTGGCTGGCAGCATCGAAAGCTCGGCCATTCTGGGCCGGCTGCAGCCCACGGTCATGGTCGGCTACGGCTATACGGCCATCGTTGTGGCCTGGCTGGCGCGGCTCAAGCCCTGGCCCATCGCCTTCACCTCGTTTCTGCTGGCCTCTCTGCGCGTGGGCGTGGAGGTCATGGAGCTGGAGCTGCAGGTCCCCGCGGCCTTCGGCCAGATCATGGAGGGCGGCATACTGCTGTGCGTCATCGCCGGGCAGTTCTTCCTCAGCTATTCCGTGAGCCTGAAGCGCCCCCTGTCCGAGACGCCTCCTATCGCTAAAGAGGAGCGCGCATGAGCCCGGAACTGATCGTCGCGCTTTTGGCCGCGGCCGTGCAGGCCGCCGCGCCCATCCTCTTCGCCACCCTGGGCGAGATGATCTCCGAAAAAGCCGGGGTGCTGAACCTTGGCGTCGAGGGCGTCATGGCCATTGCCGCCTTTGCCGCCTTCATCACCTGCCACACGACGGGCTCCGCAGTGCTGGGGCTTTTGGCTGGGGGCTTTGCGGGCGCGCTCTTGTGCGGGCTGCATTCCCTTGTGTGCCAGGTGTTCTTGGGCAATCAGGTGGTTTCCGGCCTGGCGCTGACCATCTTCGGCGTGGGGCTCTCCAACTTTCTGGGCACGCCCTACGTGGGCCAGGGCACGGCTGGCTTCCACCAGATAGCCCTGCCGCTGCTTTCCGACATCCCGGTGCTCGGCGCGATCTTCTTCCGCCAGGACAGCATGGTCTATCTGGCCTATTTCGCCCCTGTGGCCGTGTGGTTCTTCTTGAACCGCACCAGCCTGGGCCTGGGCCTGCGCGCCACGGGCGAAATGCCCGCCGCCGCGGCCGCAGCGGGGCTTAATCCGCAGCGCCTGCGCGCCCTGGGTGTCATGGGCGGGGGCTTTTTGTGCGGGCTGGGCGGGGCGTATTTGTCCTTGGCGCACACGCATTTGTGGACCACAGGGCTTTCCGGCGGGCGCGGCTGGGTGGCCGTGGCCCTGGTCATCTTCGCCTTTTGGCGTCCTGGCCGCGCGGTCATAGGGGCATTCCTCTTCGGCGGCGTCATGGCCTTCCAACTGCGGCTGCAGGCCTCCGGCACCAACGTGCCCTCGTCGCTGCTTTTGATGTTGCCCTATGCGCTCACGGTCATTGTGCTGGTGTTCTCCGCCGCGCGGGCGAAGTATTTGAAGACAGGGCGCTCCGCCGCCCCCGCCGCCCTGGGCGTGAACATCGAGCCGGAGGGCTAGGCCGTGTCGGAGCGCCAATACCGCACAGACATCAGCTCCGTGGACGTGTTGCCGCAGGTGCGCCTAGTGGACGTCAGCAAGCGCTTCGGCCAGGTGCTGGCCAACGACGGCATCTCGCTGTCCATCATGCCGGGGCGCATCAAGGCCCTGCTGGGCGAAAACGGCGCTGGCAAGAGCACGCTCATGGCCATGCTGGCCGGGCGCTTCCCGCCCGATGGCGGGCACATCGAGGTGGAGGGCCGGCGCGTGGACTTCGCCTCCCCGCGCGAGGCCATCGCCGCGGGCATCGGCATGGTCTACCAGCACTTCATGCTGGTGGAAAACATGACCGTGGCCGAGAACGTGCTGCTGGGGCAGGAGGGCGGCTTCGTGCTGCACCCCGCCGCCATGCGCAAGCAGGTGGGCGAGCTGGCGCAGCGCTTCGGCTTGGGCATAGACCCCGGCGCGCGCGTGGGCGACCTCTCCATGGGCGAGCGCCAGCGCGTGGAGATCCTGAAGCTGCTCTACCGTGAGAGCCACGTGCTCATTTTCGATGAACCCACGGCCGTGCTGACCCCGGTTGAGGCCGAGTCGCTTTTTTCCGCCCTGCGCACCATGAGCGGCCAGGGCAAGGCCATCGTGTTCATCTCCCACAAGCTGGAGGAAGTGCTCTCCCTGGCGGACGAGATCGCCATCCTGCGGCGCGGCCGCATCGAGGGCGAGTTCCTGGCCTCCGACGTCGCCAGCCCGGCGGATTTGGCCCGGCGCATGGTCGGCCGCGACGTGGTGCTGGACATAGAGCGCAACGCCGTGGACCAGGGCAGGCAGGTGCTTGCCGTGCGGCACCTTTCCGGCCACGGGCTCGACGACGTGAGCTTCGACCTTCATCGCGGCGAGATTTTGGCCATTGTGGGCGTGGCGGGCAACGGCCAGCAGCAGCTGGTCGAGGTTGTGTGCGGCCTGGAGCGGCCGGAGTCGGGCGAGGTGAACGTGCTGGGCCAGGATTGGGCGAAATTCTTCCAAAGCCGCGACTGGAAAGGCGCGCTGGCCTGGATTCCCGAGGACCGCGCCGGACTGGCCACCTGCCGGGGGCTCAGCCTGACGGACAACCTGCTCTTGACCACGCGCCAGGGCTTCGCCCAGGGCCAGTGGCTGGAGCGCTCCCGCGCGCGCGGCGCCACCACGGACATCGTGCGCGAGCACAACGTCCAGCCCGGCAACATCGAGGCCCAGGCCTGGCAGCTTTCCGGCGGCAATTTGCAGAAATTCGTCCTTGGACGCGAGCTCTACCGTGAGCCCCGGCTCATGGTGGCGGAGCAGCCCACACAGGGGCTCGACGTCTCGGCCACGGAGGCCGTGTGGCAGCGCCTGCTCGAGGCGCGCAAGACCGCTGGCGTGCTGCTGGTGACGGGCGACCTGACCGAGGCCCTCACCCTGGCCGACCGCGTGGCCGTCATGTTTCGGGGGCGCGTCATGGGCCTGTTCCCGGTGACGGACACGGCCCAGGTGGAGCGCATCGGCTCGCTCATGGCCGGGCTCAAGGACTAGGCGCCGAAGGACCCCGGCCGCCTGTTTGCGCGCATTCCCTTTTTTGGGCCCTGGCAGAGGTTCCTCTGGCCGTCGGCCTGCCGCTTAGCCGGTTTGTTGATTTGCCTGTTTGTTGCTTTGCATGTCAGTCGGTTTACCTGGCTTCCGGCCCGATTCGCCCGTCGCCTTGTGCAACGGCCCCGCAATCCGCAGAGCGTCCCGCGTGCGCGGCCAGCGCACAGGCCTGCAGCCGTGACGCAGCACGAAGAAAGGAGCCCGCCCGTGCCCTGGACCATCCATCCCTTTGCCGGCGCGCACCAGCAAGGCGTCGTGGACCTTATCTCCGGCATCCAGCGCGGCGAATACGAGCTGCCCATCACCCCGGCGGACCAGCCGGACCTCATGGATATTCCCGGTTTTTATCAGCAGGGCGCGCAGGGCCCCGGCGGCTTCTGGGTCGCGCTTGATGCGCAGGGCGTCGTGGTGGGCACCATCGCCGTGCTGAACATCGGTCCGGACGCCGCAGGCAGGAGCCTGGGCGCCCTGCGCAAGATGTTCGTGGCGCGTGCGCAACGGGGCACTGGCCTGGCCGCCGCGCTTCTGGACACGCTCACGTCCGGGTGTGCTGGCGCGGGCCTGGCCGCGCTCTACCTCGGCACCACGGACCGCTTCCTGGCCGCGCACCGCTTCTATGCCAAGCACGGCTTTGCGCGCATCGCCAAGGACGCTTTGCCTTCAAGCTTTCCGGTCATGTCCGTGGACACGGTGTTCTTCACGCGCAGCCTATAAGCTTGCAGCGCCTTGAGCGCATCAGCGCACAGCCTTGGGCCGAGAGTCTCCAAACAAGTCTCAATGCACACCTCCTGTGGACACCCCCCGCTGCCTCTTGCGAAGAATCGGCCGCGAAGAGTCGGCAGCGGCGAGTCGGCCGCTGCGAGTCTGGCGCAAGGGCGCGCACGTGGACAGACGCGGTGAGTCGGGCGGCAATGGCGCGCAAGGGGGGGCGGGCGCGGCCCGTAGGCTGGAACGGCGTGCAGCGAGTCGGGCGGCAATCTCTCCTGGGGCACAAAGGCCGCACTCAACACGCCACCCCGCGAATGCGAGGCGCAAGGCGCCAGCCTCCTGGCGCGAATCCGCACAGCTCAATCTAAAGATTCAAGAACATCGGGCTGTTGCACTTCGGGCAGCAGTCCTTGCTGGTCTTGAACCCGCAGCTGGGGCAGGCGTGCTCCTGGGGGGGCAGGGCCGGGTTGTGTTCGCCGCACATGCGGCAATGGGTGAAGTCCGGGGTGTTCTCAGCCTTGCACTTCGGGCAGGTCCACTTGATGAGCTCGGTCATGGCGTCCTCCGCTTGCTGGGCACTTGTTGAGTACAGGCTCGGCACAGGCTTGACCTGGCTGGGGCGGTCGTCGGATCGACAGCCGGTCCGCTTCTCGCCGCACGCCGTTGCGGCGCGGCAGGGCGGATGCCCCATTTTTATAAGCTATGCCTGACGGAGGCGAAGCGCAAGGGGCTACAAAAGCCAGAGCCCCAGCCCGATGCCGCATAGCACCACCCAGATGGGGTCCACCTTGCGCCACAGGGCGATGCCCGCGGCCAGGCAGATGCCCGCCTTGAGGGGCGTCCAGTCCATGCTGCGCCCAAGCTGTATGCCCACGGCCAGAATGAGCCCGCCCAGGGTGGAGAGCACGCCCATGAGCGCGCGGCGGAAGGGCTGCCAGGAGAGCAGCCTGCCCGCGCTGGGCACTGTGAGCATGAGGATGAAGAAGGACGGCGTGAAGATCCACACCCCGGCGGTGATGGCGCCGAGGAACCCCGCGATGTGGTAGCCCACGAAACAGGAGCCGAGCATGAACGGGCCGGGCGTCACCTGGGCCAGGGCCATGCCGTCCATGAAGGTGGCGGCGCTGAGCCAGCGGTGCAGCTCCACGGTCTCGTGGTACAGCGCGGGGAACACGCCGTAGCCGCCAAAGGCGATGAGGTCGCTCTTGGCCATGGAGAGGGAGAGGTCGTACAGCAGCGGCGCGGCGAAGAACGTCACGCCGAGCCACGCCAGCCCAAGGGCGGCCAAGGCGAGCACGCCGCGCACAGGCACCTTGGTCGCGGGCAGGCGCACCTCCGCGGCCATGACGTTGTGGAACACCAGCGGGCCGGCGCAGGCCGCGCCAAGGATGATCCAGGCCGGGCCGACGCCGTACAGGAACAGGCCGCAGGCCGCGAGGGTGAGGCCTATGCGCCGTGGCCCGCGCGCGTAGCGCTGCCAAAAATCGTACACGGCCAGGGCGATGATGGCCATGACCACGGCCGAGAGCCCCTGCATGGCCGAAACCGTGAGCGAAAGGCCCTGGTAGGCGTGGTAGATGGCCGAAAGAAGCGTGATGAGCAGGGTGGCGGGTACGGCGAAACCAGCATAGCCCGCCAGTGCGCCGGGCAGCCCGCGCAGGCTCAGGCCCGTATACGCGGCCAGTTGCATCAGCGTGCCGCCGGGTATGGCCTGGCACACGGAAAGGCCCAGGCGGAAGCCCTCTGGCGTGAGCCAGCCGCGCTTGAGGATGTGGTCGCGCATCATGGGCATCATGGCCGGGCCGCCATAAGCCGTCAGCCCCACGCGGAAGAAGCAGCGGAAGATGTCGAGCACGCCAGATGGGGCCTGGGGCACGTCGTCCGGGCGCAGCAGTTCGGCCTTGGTCTTGCCCGCGTGCTGCGCGCCCGCCGGATGCGCAGCCTGTCCGGCAGCGTGCCCAGGTTGGCCGTCCGGCAGGTCCTGAGGGGTCTTTGCCCGGGCGAGCGGCTCCGCGGCCGGATCATCCAAGGTCATGGGCGCAGCAGGTCCGCGCGCACCTTCACCACGACCTTGCGCAACTGCTGCGGCCGGGGATCGGTCTTGCCCTGGGACAGGTGCGCCTCGTGGGGCAGGTAGAGGGCGAACTGGCCCGGGTGCAGGGTGAACAGCGCGGTGAAGCGGTCCGGGTGGTGGTACAGGGCCGCGTCCTTGGCCGCGTCGTAGGGCTCCTTTTGCTCCAGGTCGGCCACGGCGAAGCGCGAGTGGACCTCCGGTCCGGAAAGGGGCAGGTGGATGTCGGCGTAGGTCTGGTGCGCCTCTACCGTTGTGTCCAAGAGGGCCTTGGTGGTGCAGTCGAAGACCACGGCGTAGATGTCGCGGCCGTCGATTGGGTATTCGCCCGTCGGGTATTCGCTAGCCGGGCGTCCGCCCGCCGGTCCGCCTTGCGCCAGGCTGGTCAAAAAGCCGAAGGCTTGTTTCCATGCGGGCAGGGTGCTGTACAGGGCCCAATTCTGCAGGGCGTCGAGGATCATGGAGGCCTCCTGGCTTGGTGCGTTACTGGACGCCTGCGCCTTGGGGATTTGCCGGGTTTATCTGGCCCGCTGGCTTCTTGGTGGTTTTGACGATCTTGTTGGGCGCCTGGAGGTTTTGCCAGGAGACGGGCGCCTGCTGGGTCTTTGTCGCGGGCTTGATCTTGTCGCGCGAGGAAGGCACCGGCGAGGGCGCGATGAAGTCGTTGGCCAGGGCCGGCGCGGCCAGGGCCAGCGCGGCCAGAATAGCGAATGTGGGGACTAGGCGATTGAGCATATAGACCTCCCTCGGTGCGGCGGATTTCGCGCACGCTTCCCCTTGTAGGGAGGGGCAGGGCGCGCGTCAAGACGGGGATGCGGGCGAAAAAAACGCCCGCCCGGCGGTGAGGCCGGACGGGCGCGAGGTGCCGTGGGATGGGAAGCCGTCTACTGAGCGGGCTCGGTGCGAGGAGGCTCGGTGCGCTTCTCCGTCTTCTTGGCGGGCTTTTCCGGCAGCTTGGCCGTGTGGGTTATGACCGAGCGGACAGTGGCCACCGGGCGGTGCGTGGTCAGCTGCGACAGGCAGTTGACCGGGCAGGCGCCCACGCAGATGCCGCACCCGACGCAGGCGAAGAACTCCAGGCTCCAGGTGCCCATGTTGTCTTCTTTGCTGACGGTGATGCACTGGGAAGGGCACTTGCGCTGGCACGAGCCGCAGAAGATGCAGCGCTCGACGTCGTTGATGAGTTCGCCGCGGGCGTGCTCAAAGGGGGCGCGCACGTCGAACGGGTAGTTGCGCGTGGCGGCCTTGGAGAACAGGTTCGCAATAACGGTGGGGAGCATTTTCATGGCGGCTACCTCTCCGTGCAGCTGATGCACGGGTCGATGGACAGAACCACAACCGGCACGTCCGCGAAGTCGAGCCCGGGCAGGATGGCGGCCAGGGGCGGGATGTTCGCGAATGTCGGGGTGCGGATGCGCACGCGCTCCAGGAACTTGTCGCCGTTGCCCTTGAGGTAGTACAGGCACTCGCCCCGGGGCTGCTCCACGCGCATGATGACCTCGCCTTCCGGCTTGCCCTTGACCTTGGCGGCCAGTTCGCTGCCGTCCAGCTTGTCCAGGGCCTGGCGCACCAGGTCGATGGACTGCAGGGTCTCGCGGAAGCGCACAGCGCCGCGCGCCCAGCAGTCGCCTGCGGTTTCGACCACGGGCTCGAAGGGAATCTCGTCGAAGCCCGCGTACTTGAGCTGGCGCATGTCTTGGGCCACGCCGCTGCCGCGCAGCATGGGGCCGGCCGCGCCCAGGTCGTAGGCGGCCTGCTTGGTGAGGATGCCGACGCCCTTGGTGCGCTTGCACACGGTGCGGTCGTTCATGATGGTGCTTTGCAGGCTCTTGATGCTCGCCTCCACCTCGACCAGCGTGTCCTTGATCCAGCGGATCTGGGACTCGTCCAGGTCGGCGCGCACGCCGCCCACGACGTTCACCGAGACGATGACGCGGTTGCCGGTGGTGGACTCGTTCACGTCCATGATCTTTTCGCGGATCTTCCACAACTGCATGAACAGGGCCTCGAAGCCGAAGCTGTCGGCGAAGAGGCCAAGCCACAGCAGGTGGCTGTGCATGCGGTGCAGTTCGCTCCACACCACGCGCAGCATGCGCGCGCGGCGGGGCACCTCGACACCCATCATTTCCTCCATGCCCTGGCAGTAGCACATGGCGTGGATCATGGAGCAGATGCCGCAAACGCGCTCGACGATCTGGATCATCTGGTTGTAGTCGCGCTTGGTGGCCAGCATTTCCAGGCCGCGGTGCACGTAGCCCAGGGTGGGCAGCGCCTCGACGACTTTTTCGTCCTCAACCACCAGCGAGAGGTGGATGGGCTCGGGCAGCACCGGATGCTGCGGACCGAAGGGGATGACTGTGCGGGCCATTAGCGGTCCTCCTTGGCGACGGTGACGCCGCTCTGGTTCACCAGCAGGCGGCAGAAGGGCGAGCCGCTCGAGGTCTGGGTGCATTCGTTCAGCAGGCGGCCCTGGTAGTCGAGCACAAGGCCGTCAAAGGTGACCCCGAACTGGTCGCGGATTTCATTCTCGATCAAGAACGCGCCGAAGAGCACGCCGGAGATGCTGGGCACGGTGCCGCCCTTGGGCAGGCTCAGGCGCAGGTTCGTCAGCTTCAGGTCCTTGTCGAAGTGGTACAGGATCTCCATGTTCGCCGCGTCGATTTCGACGCTGGAGAAGGTCACCAGGCGCCAGCCCTCGTTCTTGAGGCGGGTCACTTCGGCCACGAGCTTGTCGGCGGTGATGTTGGTTGCTTCGATGCTCATTTGCTTTCCTCCAAAATGCCCTTCAGC
>Ga0209373_10004122_pt1 | contig 12785 bp, 10 predicted proteins | sample Higcelweek5metaG_FD_187173 | JGI IMG/M metagenome (GOLD analysis project Ga0209373, IMG submission 187173) | Freshwater pond sediment microbial communities from the University of Edinburgh, under environmental carbon perturbations - High... | ecosystem: Environmental > Aquatic > Freshwater >... | reverse complement strand
TTCGTGGAAGATGACTGGGAAAGCCCGACGCTCGGTGCCTGGGGCCTGGGCTGGGAGGTCTGGTGCGATGGGATGGAGGTGACGCAGTTCACCTATTTCCAGCAGGTTGGCGGCATTGAATGCGCCCCCATCGCGTCGGAACTGACCTATGGCCTGGAACGTCTGGCCATGTATATCCAGGGCGTGGAAAACGTCTATGACCTGCAATTCAACGATCCGGTGGGCGACGTGCCGGCGGTGAAATATGGCGAGGTGTTCCACCGCGCCGAGCAGGAATATTCCGCCCATAATTTCGAATTCGCCGACACCGACATGCTGTTGCAGCATTTCCAGAACGCGGAGAAGGAATGCGGACGTCTGTTGGCGCACAAGCTTTCCCTGCCCGCCTATGACCAGTGCATCAAGGCCAGCCACCTGTTCAACCTGCTGGACGCGCGCGGTGTCATTTCGGTGGTTGAACGGCAGAGCTATATCCTGCGCGTGCGGGAACTGGCAAAAGCCTGCTGTGAGGCGTGGCTGGCCGATGGCTATCGCAAGGGCAAGGCTGCCTGACTGGCTCTGCCCCCGCGATCATAACGAATTTTGTCACCAGACGTTTTTGAACTGAAGAAATCATGGCCGAACTGCTGATCGAACTGTTCATGGAAGAAATCCCGGCCCGCATGCAGGTGCGGGCGGCGGATGATTTCAAGCGTCTGGTGACGGACAAGCTGGCCGCTACCGGCATTGGCTTTACCAAGGCAGTGGCCCATTCCACCCCGCGCCGCCTGACCCTGGTGGTTGATGGTGTGCCCACGGCCCAGGCCGATGTGCGGGAGGAAAAGAAGGGTCCGCGCGTCGGGTCGCCCGAACAGGCCCTGGCCGGCTTCCTGAAAGGGGCGGGCCTTGCCAGCATCGATCAGGCCGAACAGCGCGATACCGGCAAGGGCGTGTTCTATTTCGCGGTGATGGAGAAGAAGGGCGGTGCCACGGTCGCAGCCCTGCCCGCCATCATCGATGCCGCCATCCGCGAACTGCCCTGGCCGAAATCGATGCGCTGGGGGGCCAATGAATTCCGCTGGGTCCGCCCGCTGCATTCCATCATCGCTTTGTTTGATGGCGCGGTGGTGCCGGGTGCGCTGGATTTGGGGGCCAAGACCATTGCCTATGGCAGCGTCACCCAGGGCCACCGTTTCCTGTCGCCGGGTGAATTCAGCGTCACCGATTTCGCTGACTATCAGGCCAAGCTGGAAGCCGCCCATGTGCTGCTGGACCGGGAGGCGCGCAAGCGGCTGATCCTGGACGGCGCGCAGAAGGCGGCGACGGCGGAGGGCTTCCGCCTGAAGGATGATCCGGGTCTGTTGGAAGAGGTGGCGGGGCTGGTGGAATATCCGGTGGTGCTGACCGGTGCCATCGACAACAAGTTCATGGACGTGCCGGCGGAGGTGCTGACCACCTCCATGCGCACGCACCAGCGTTATTTCGCCCTGGAAACGGCTGACGGCAAGCTGGCCCCGCGCTTCGTGGTGGTCGCCAACCGCACCACCGCCGATGGCGGCAAGGCCGTGGTGGCAGGGAACGAGCGCGTGCTGCGCGCCCGCCTGTCGGATGCGAAATTCTTCTGGGACCAGGATTTGAAGGTGAAGCTGGAGGACCGGTTGCCGGGCCTGAAGGACATCACCTTCCATGCCAAGCTGGGCACGCTGCACCAGCGGGTGGAGCGGATTGAGGCGCTGTCCGTCGAAATCGCCAAGGCCCTGAAATGGGACGATGAAACGGTGGCACAGGCCGGTTTGGCCGCCCGCCTTTCCAAATCCGACCTGACCACCGGCGTGGTGGGCGAGTTCCCGGAAGTCCAGGGCATCATGGGCCGCTATGTGGCCTATCACGAAGGCCTGCCCGCCCCGGTGGCGGAGGCCATTGCCGACCATTACAAGCCGCTGGGCCCGTCCGACCGTGTGCCGACCGACAAGGTGTCGGTGGCCGTGGCGTTGGCCGAGAAGCTCGATACGCTGGTCGCCTTCTTCGGTATTGATGAAAAGCCCACTGGCTCCCGCGACCCGTTCGCCTTGCGCCGCGCCGCGCTGGGGGTGATCCGGTTGATCGTGGAGAATGGGCTGCGGGTGAAGCTTGAGCATGTAGTCTCGAACTCTTACGTCTCCTTTATCAAGCAGTTGTCGCTATTATCTACAGATCGCCACGACTATTTCCCTAATAAAGATGATGGTCACAGGGGATTGGTTCGCTCTGGGGTTGATGAGCTTGAGAAAAATCTTCAAGCGGCTCATTTCTTTGTTGGAAGCGGCAATCTGATTGGGCGAATTCTTTCTGACTTGAAAGAAAAGTTATCTGAAAATCCTCACGAAGAGGTATATCTAGATAATAATTTGCAGTCCGAATTTAGAGAGCGAGCTGATTCTGTATATATATATGTGAAAAAGCCTCACTGTGAAAGAGATGCCGATCCCCGCGACCTACCAATGTGGTTGAGTTACATTGACCGGATAAATGTGCATAAAGATTTTATAGCCGAACAGGTCCTCTCCTTCTTCTTCGACCGCCTCAAGGTCTCCCTGAAGGAAAAGGGCGTCCGGCACGATCTGATCGACGCCGTGCTGGCTCTGGGTGGCGAGGACGATCTCGTCCGCCTGCTGGCCCGTGTCGATGCGCTGGCCGGCTTTGTTGCCACCGATGACGGGGCCAACCTGCTGGCTGCCTATAAGCGCGCCAGCAACATCCTGCGGATTGAGGAAAAGAAGGACGGCATCGCCTATGATGCCGCCGTGGATGCCAGCCTGCTGGCGCAGGATGAGGAAAAGGCCCTGGCCGATGCGCTGGTTGCCGCCCACAAGCACGCCGCTCCGCTGATCGAAGCAGAAGATTTCACCGGTGCCATGGCCGCCTTCGCCGCCGTCCGCGCCCCGGTTGATGCCTTCTTCGAGAAGGTGACGGTAAATGCCGACGACAAGGCATTGCGCGCCAACCGCCTGCGGCTGTTGAGCCAGATCCGTGGTACGCTCGGCCTGATCGCCGACCTGTCCAAGATCGAGGGCTGACCCGCCATGCTCCCTTCCCGCCGCCCCCCCCGCCGTCCGTTGCGGGTGGGGCACGGCGGGGGAGCTAGTGGAATTACGCTATTCGTGCCGCATTGCGGTAAAAAGCTAGTGGGGTTGGCGGCGTTACATAATGCTGCCGGGGGTGGGGTTTGCCCTGCCTGCCGCGCGTGCCCGGCCCTTTTGGCCCTCTCCCCTTTCAGCCCTTTAACCGTCATTCCCGCGAAGGCGGGAATCCAAAATCCGCGCTGTCGTATGGATTCCCGCCTTCGCGGGAATGACGGTGAGAGGGTGCCTGCACCACGGGTGCCCCTATCGCACCCCTCCACCCTCTTCACGCCCCCGCCCCCCAAGCGGGCAGGCACCCCCATGCCGGCAGCAAAAAGCCGGATTTCCCCTGTGCAACATCCCCCCCAAATGCGTTGCACAATGTTGCGTAGCGTCCAACACCCCCAGTCCTACATCCCAACCATTGAACAATCGACGGGACCAAGACCATGACGAAGTGGGTCTACAGCTTCGGTGAAGGCAAGGCCGAGGGCCGCGCTGAGATGAAGAATCTTCTCGGCGGCAAGGGCGCCAATCTGGCGGAGATGAGCAATCTCGGCCTGCCCGTACCTCCCGGCTTTACGATCACAACGGAGGTCTGCACCTATTTCTACGCCAATGGCCGCCAATATCCGCCGGAACTGACCGCGTCCGTCGCGGGCGCGCTGGCCGCGGTGGAAACCATTGTCGGTGCGAAATTCGGCGATGCGGACAACCCGCTGCTGGTTTCCGTGCGCTCCGGTGCCCGCGCGTCGATGCCGGGCATGATGGATACGGTGCTGAACCTGGGCCTGAATGACATCACGGTGGCGGGCCTGGCCCGGCGCTCCGGCGATGCCCGCTTCGCCTATGACAGCTATCGCCGTTTCATCCAGATGTTCGGCAATGTCGTGCTGGATGTGGATCACCACCACTTTGAAGAAGTGCTGGAAGACCATAAGCGCGATGCCGGCCTGAACCTGGATACCGAACTGACGGCGGAAGACTGGCAGCAGGTCATCACCGGCTACAAGCGCGTGGTGGTGGCGGAGTTGGGCCGGCCCTTCCCGCAGGACCCGCAGGAACAGTTGTGGGGTGCCATCGGTGCCGTGTTCGATAGCTGGATGAACCAGCGCGCCATCACCTATCGCAAGCTGCATGACATCCCGGCTGAATGGGGCACGGCAGTGAATGTGCAGGCCATGGTGTTCGGCAATATGGGGGGGGATTGCGCCACCGGCGTCGCCTTCACCCGCAACCCGTCGACGGGCGAAGATGCGTTTTACGGCGAATATCTCATCAACGCCCAGGGCGAGGATGTGGTGGCCGGCATCCGCACGCCGCAGCATCTGACCATTGCCGGCAAGCTGGCCAATGGCTCCACCCTGCCGGCCATGGAAGAAAGCATGCCGGAAGTGTTCCAGCAATTGAACGCGGTGCGTTTGAAGCTGGAGCGGCATTACCGTGACATGCAGGATATCGAATTCACGGTGCAGCAATCCAAGCTCTATATGCTGCAGACCCGTTCCGGCAAGCGCACGGCCCCGGCGGCCCTGAAGATCGCCGTGGATATGGTGCGTGAAGGGCTGGTCAGCCAGAAGGAAGGCATCCTGCGGATTGAGCCAAAGTCGCTCGACCAGTTGCTGCACCCGACGCTGGACCCCAAGGCCGTGAAGAAGATCATCGCCAAGGGCCTGCCGGCCAGCCCTGGTGCAGCCTCCGGCAAGGTCGTCTTCACCGCCGAAGAGGCAGAAAAGCAGGCGGGCCTGGGCGAAAGCGTCATCCTCTGCCGCGTGGAAACCAGCCCGGAAGATATTCACGGGATGCACGCGGCCAAGGGCATTCTCACCACCCGTGGCGGCATGACCAGCCACGCCGCCGTGGTGGCGCGCGGCATGGGCCGGTCCTGCGTGGCCGGTGCCGGTGAGTTGCGCGTCGATTACAAGCGCGGCATCATGATCGTGCGCGGTGTGGAGGTGAAGGCCGGCGACATCATCACCATCGACGGGTCAACCGGTGAGGTGATGCTGGGCGAGGTGCCGACCATCCAGCCTGAACTGTCCGGCGATTTCGCTGAACTGATGGGCTGGGCCGATGCGCATCGCCGCATGAAGGTGCGCACCAATGCGGAAACCCCGCTGGATGCCCGCACCGCCCGCAAGTTCGGCGCCGAAGGCATCGGCCTGTGCCGTACCGAGCATATGTTCTTCGATGCCGAGCGCATCATCGCCGTGCGCGAAATGATCCTGGCCGACAGCGAGGCGGGCCGCCGCGCTGCCCTGGCCAAGATCGCGCCGATGCAGCGCCAGGATTTCGTTGAACTGTTCAAGATCATGAAGGGCCTGCCCGTCACGATCCGCCTGCTGGACCCGCCGCTGCACGAATTCCTGCCCAACAGCGACGCCGAAATGGCCGAGGTGGCCAAGGCCGCCGGCACCGACATTCAGAAGGTGCAGCATCGGGCGCTTCAGTTGCATGAAGCCAACCCGATGCTGGGTCATCGCGGCTGCCGTCTTGGCATCTCCTTCCCGGAGATTTACGAGATGCAGGCCCGCTCGATCTTTGAAGCGGCGGTCGCCGTGTTCAAGGAAACGGGTGAGACGGTGATCCCGGAAATCATGATCCCGCTGGTCGGCACCAAGAAGGAACTGGACATCCTGAAGGGGGTGATTGATCGCGTGGCCGGCGAGGTGATCGCCGCTGCCAGCCACAAGATCGATTATCTGGTCGGCACCATGATCGAACTGCCGCGTGCCGCCCTGCAGGCGGGCAAGATCGCGGAAACGGCGCAGTTCTTCAGCTTCGGCACCAATGACCTGACCCAGACCACGTTCGGCATCAGCCGCGACGATGCCGGTGCCTTCCTGCCGGATTACCAGCGCGCCGGCATTCTGGAACACGACCCGTTCGTGACCCTGGATACCGAAGGTGTGGGTGAGCTGGTGCAGATCGCCGCCGAACGCGGTCGCAAGACGCGCGGCGACATCAAGCTCGGCATCTGTGGCGAGCATGGTGGCGACCCGTCGTCGATTTATTTCTGTGAGAAGGTGGGGCTGGATTACGTTTCCTGCTCCCCCTACCGGGTGCCGATCGCCCGCTTGGCCGCCGCACAAGCCGCCATCGAAGGCGAAAAGCGCGCCAGCGAAGCCTAACTTCTTACCGGGCCGCCCCTTAAAGGCGGCCCTTTTTCTTTATTGCGGGCAACCCGGTGTGCCACATTTGCGGGCCTTGGCCGGGATATAAACGCCGCAGGTGGCGCATTTCACCATATCCTCTGTCTCCATCACCGGTTCCTTGCCCTTGCCGGGCTTGGGCGGCGGCGGGTGGTTGCCATTATTGCGGCGCAAAGCCTCCTGCCGCTGGCGCTGCAATTTGCCAACCAGCCGGAATCCGAACCAGACGATGGCAAGAATGCCGATCAGGGTGATGAGTTTGGAGATGGAAAGCATAACAGCCTGGGCAGTGGCGGCAAATCGGGTGCAAGGGCTGGATGCCCCTGCCCCATCCTATCACAGACCGAAGCGGGTATAGACAGCGCGGCGTTCCGCCGCGTCCATTACCCCATCGGCCAGATCGGCCATCAGCGACCCCGTATCCAGACCGATGAAGCGACCCAAACCCGGTCGCCTGGATGGATTGACCACGGCGATCCGCACCTTCTCCCCAAACCGTTCGCGCAGGGTGGAGCGGATATCGCCCAGCCGGTCGACCAGCCCCAATTCCTTGCCGCGCGCGCCGGACCAGAAGGCGCCGCTGAACAAGGCCGCTTCATCCTGGCCGTCCAGCCTCGCCCCCCGTCGCGCCCGCACCCATTGGCGGAACCCGTCATGCACCTCTTCCTGCAAACCCTTCAAATGCTCAACATCCTCCGGCCTTTCCGGGCGGAACGGGTCCAGCATGGATTTGGAGGTGCCGGAGGCATAGACGCGCCGTTCCACCCCCAGCTTGGCAATCGCCTCCTGAAAGCCGAACCCGGCGGAAATAACGCCAATGGACCCGACGATGGAGGCCGGATCGGCAATGATCTCATCCGCCGCACAGGCCAGCCAATAACCGCCCGACGCCGCCACATCCTCCACGAAGGCCAGTACCGGCACGGATTTTTCCGCCGACAACTGGCGGATGCGCCCGGCGATCAGGGCGCTTTGCACCGGGGAACCACCGGGCGAATTAATGATCAGCGCGACGGCGGAAACATCCTTGGGCGCGAAAGCCCGCTCGATCGGTTCCGCCAGATTTTCCAATGACAGGCCCCGCCGCCCCATGCCGGATGCGGCGATAACGCCGGACAGGCGGATGGCAGTGACGATGGGCGGCAGATCGGCACCGGCGAGTTTGGCAATACGGCGGAACAGCATGGGTTGGCTATGGCCTTTCACGGCAGAACAACAAGGTCATGCCATAGATGGGGCTGACAGCACCCGGACGGAAGGGGAAATTCACTGCCCGATACCCCCGTCGCATGTGATGAAGACCACCCCACATGAGGAAGCTTGCCAGAAAGAGCCACATGATCGGTGCGGTGGGGTTGATTGACGATAGAAAATGTCATGGATCAACATATACCAATGTCATGCTGCACATATTTGACGAAACTAAGGAGAGGGCGCACCCTCCCAACATGATCAAGGACGTTGTCAATATTGGTTGTCGCCAGGTCACCCGGTGCTGGCTGTTGCCGGCATTGCTGGCAATGATTGTGGCTGTACCCTGCCATGCGAAGAAGGCCGTCCCTCCCACCATCCCGGTGATGAGTGTGGAGGCGCGTCCGCTTTCCAGCAACAACCCGAGCGAACCTGGCCTGAGCCTTGATCTGGTTTCGGAGGCGGCGCGCCGGGCCGGCCTGTCACCGGAAGTCAAATTCATTCCCTGGCGGCGCGCCCAGGAGATGGTGTCCGGCGGCACCGACCTGCTGATTACGCCGCTGGCCCGAACGCCGGAGCGGGAGGAACGCTATACCTGGATCGCCCGGCTTTACCGGCTGGAACGGGTATTGGCCACGTTGGACAAGCCGCTGAACAGCCTGCAGCAGGCGCTGGCGGAACGGCGGATCATTCTTGTCGGTGCCGGCACGGCCCAGGAACAGATGTTGCGCAGCTTTGGCTATCCGCCGGAACTGATATTGACGGCCAAGGTGGGTGAACGGGAGATCGACCTGCTGTTGAACGGACGCGCCCAGGCTTGGCTGAACAGTTCGCTGGAAAGCCGGTGGCGCTGGCATCAGGCGCAAAGGCCTGAACGCCTTCTCGTGGGCGAGCCGATCCAGAGCGACGACATCTATCTGGCTTGCTCGCGTCAATGTTCAACCGATCTGGCGGGTGGCTTGCGGCAGGCGTTCGATACAATGGTCCGCGACGGAACCACTGACAGGCTGCTGGATCGCTATGCCACGGGGTCTTGACCCCTAACGACCATCGCCAAAATGGCGACAAAGTGGCGTAATGGCGACGAAGTTTAATAAACCCACCCCTCCAAGAACATTTATTTTCCGTAATGTAGCAGAAATCTGCTTGGCATGGTCTTTGCTGTATTGGGTTCATCGAAACGATCCACGATGGAGCCAAAAATGACCAACCTGACCGAAACCACTGCCAACATCGCCGGCAACGAAGAAGGCCTGATCGCCGGCCTGCTGGCTTTCCTGCCCACCGCCACCGATCTGGTGGAAACCGTTGTGCTGCTGAGCTCTGCGGCGATGGTGACAATTGGCATCAACTTCCTGCTCTGATCGCCGTCCCCCTCCCGCCATCACCCTTTTCTTGAAGGAACCCTATCATGAACACCCAGACCATCACCGAAGAACCCGGCCTGTTTGCCAGCCTGTTCGCCTCTCTGCCCACCACCACCGACCTGGTGGAGGCCCTGGCCCTTCTGGGCGCTGGCGGCACCATGACCCTGCTGCTGAACCTGATGCTGTGATTGCAGCTGACTGATCGCTGAACAGCCGCACATGACGGGCGTCCACCGCCCGGTCAGTATCAGGGCGATATCCGGGGAAAATGACGACCCCACCATTTTGGATATCTTGCCCGCGGCGGCATCCTCTGATGTAATCATCTCACCTGAAACGATCTTTCGCCGCAAAACCATTCCAGGGGCGACGCGCTTGCCCGCGCCGCATACGGTCGGTTCGTGATCGGGGCATTATTCCCTGTCCGCAGCGTCAGATCGCGTCACCGCGTGCAGCAGACGAACAATCAGCCAAGGAGGATTCGATGACCACCCAGAGTTTCCCCCACAAGGAACCCGGCCTGTTCGCCAGCTTCTACGCCTCGCTCCAGACACCGACGGATCGGGTGGAAGCCATTGTTCTGCTGGGCATTGGCGCCGCGCTGACAGTCTGCATCAGCCTGATCATCGTCTGACGGATACCCAATGGGGCCGGTCACAGCGGAGGCCCTATTGCAGGGAAGTCGTTGGCAATGGCGGAACGCCTGTATTGGGGCCCGGTCGAGAGGATGACGAAAGTTCCCGCGGGATGCAGATGGTTGCCTCTGTACCCCCCTCCTCACGGTTGCGCAGCGTGATGCGCCCGCCCAAACGCTGGGTAACCTGATTATACGCCACATGCAGCCCCAACCCCATATGGCCGGCAGCCCGGTTGGTGGTGAAGAATGGATCGAAGGCCTGTTCCAGGGTTTCGCGGTCCAGCCCCCTGCCCTCATCCGAGACGGTGATCTCCACCATATCTGCTTCAACCTGCCGGGCCCATAGCCGAACGGGGCCGGCATCATCGGGGCCATAGGCATGGTCGGCCACATTGGCCAACAGGTTGGTGATGGTCTGCGCCAGGGCGCCGGGATAGGTGTCCATCTGGATCAGGCCGACATCCAGTTCCACCTGGCTGCCCTTGCCGGTCAACTTTGCTTTCATCAGGTTGGCGATTTCACGCAGATAATCCCCAAGGTCGAAGACGCGGCGGTCATCACTGCCGCGATCGACCGCCACCTCCTTGAAGCTGCGGATCATATCGGACGCCCGCACAACATTGCGCTGCGCCAGGGACGACAATTCCAGCCCTGTCTGCAGATGTTCCGTCAGGGTTGAGCGGGTCAAACCACCATTGCCCAGCGTTTCCTGCAGGTTGCGGATGTTATCGTGCAACAGGGATACGGCGGACAGCGTGACGCCCAGCGGCGTGTTCACCTCATGCGCCACGCCGGCCACCAACTGGCCTAGTGCGGCCATCTTTTCCTGCTGTACCAGCCGATGCAGGGCTTCGCGCAGATCGCCAACGGCTCGCTCCAGCTGGTCATAGGTCTCGGCATTGGAAAGGGCGATGGCGCTATAGGCACATAGCGTGCTGAAGATGCGGCGCTCACGGTCGCCATAGGCGTCGTCCTGTTCGCTTTGTACCGAAATGACGCCCAGGCATCGCTCCCCCACGCTCAAGGGGCGCAGCAACAGGGTGTTCATCGGGCGGGTACCCGGCACCAGGATCGGCGGCCTTTCATCAGCGACGCGGGACAACAGTTCGCGGCCTTCCCGGACACATAGCGCCACCAGACTATCCGCCCCCAACGCCACCTCCCGCGGTGACAGGCGAACGCCATCCTCCACCCGATATCGCACATCGATGATCTGACGATCCTCATCGACCAGCCCGATAGACAGGAAATCCGCCGGCATCAGTTCCTTGATATGGCCATAGATGGTCTGGAACACGCCCTCATAATCCAACCGCGCCGTAATCTCCTGTCCCACCTGCCCCAGGCGTTCCAATATCTGGTTTGCCTCATCCAGGGTCGCGGCCCGCTGGGCCTCGGACTCGGCCAGTTCCCGATGATGTTCCGCTTCTGCCTTGGCGCGGGCCGTATCGAAGCGCACCTGCATGGCCAGGATACGCGCGCCATTCTGCTGATCAAAATTACGCTGCCAACTGTCCCGCGCCCGGCGCTCATAATGCAGCGCCTTCTGGTAGTCGCCGATCGTTTCGTAATCTCGGGCCAGTTCGGTCAGCAGGTCAGATTGGACGACGAAACCTTCCAGGCGATCCCCCACCGACACCGCCCGCTCCAATGTCCGGATCGATTGATCCAAACAGGCACCCGCATCGGCACGCTGGATTTCGGCCAGCGTCTGCAAAGCCCGGATTTCCAGATAAGGCCGCTCGGCAACAACGGCTTCACGGCAGGTTGAAAAAGCCAGTTCCCGCGCCTCCGCCGTCCTGGTCAGCCGATGCAGGGCCAGTGCCTTGCTGATCAGACTGGAAAGCCGGATATCATCCTGGCTCAGTTGTCGGGCCACTAGTTGCGCCCGATCAAACAGGGCGAGCGCCTGTTCCGCCTGACCGATCTGTAAAAGCAGATTGCCATGGGCATTGTAGAAGATCACATGCCGCCGACTGCTATGGAACCGCTCCAGATAATCGGTCGCCTGATCAAAATACCCGCGCGCGCGATCAAAATCCTTCAGGCTGGTCGTCGTCTCCGCCATGGAGGCCAAGCTGATGCCCAAAGCCAACGGCCAGCCCACAGATGAGGCGATGCCATAGGATCTTTCCTTCCATTCCATCGCCGTGGGCAGATCAAACAGATTGGCATAGGCGGAACCGATGCTGATTGCGAACTGCCCCGCAAGCCAGTTGGCCCCCAGCGTCTGGGCCAGATCAAACGCCTCCGTCAATACCTTGATCGCCTGCGGGAAACGACCAAACTGGAAAGCGATGCCCCCCTGATAGCCTTTGGCATACATGGCAGCAGCCGGGTTGTCGGCACCAAAACCATCGGTGATCACACTGGCCCATTGTTCCAGCGCCACCGAAGCACTGCCATACTGGCTTTGATAGGCCATACGCGCCAGCGCCACGGCCTCACGGCGGGTGTCGCCAGCCGTGCGATAGAGATCCAGCGCTTCTTGTGATTGCGCACTCGCCTCCGCCATACGACCGCACATCAAATGCAAGTCGGCAAGGGACAGGCAGACATCGCCCAGCCCGACAAAATCCGATATCTGCGCGAAGCCACGCCGCGCGGCTTCGTACAGTTCACACGAATCGTCCGGGGCCTGGGTGAGGCGGACCCTTTCCGCCTCAATCAATGTCATCCGATATGTCCAGCCGGCAGGCGGAAGGAAAGAGCGGGCCACCAATGATGCATAGAGTTCCAGAATATCTTCCAGAATGGCCTTCTTTTCATGGCGCATATACCAGGCCAGCGTAGCCACCTCCAGACACACAGACGCATCACGGCCAGCGCGCGACCTCAAAGCCGACAACTGAGGAATGTCTACGAATTCTTTGTAAAATTCAGGAATGGAGTCCGGCATCACATGGCTCCCAATCACAATATTTGACGTCATGCGATGCCGTACCCCGCCACCAACCACCATGCCGCCCTGGTCTACCCGGTTGTTTTTCCGGGTAGACCTTTGCATTCCATCTTAATGCAGAGAAAAGAGGGAGGCGAGCAGCTTCCTATCAGACCGAAACATGTTCCTCGGTTGCATCGTGCTCCTCGGTTGCATCATGCTCTTCGGTGGCGACATGCTCTTCCGTGGCGATATGCTCCTCGGAAGCGTCATGCTCTTCCGTAGCGATATGCTCTTCCGTGGCGATATGCTCCTCGGAAGCATCATGCTCTTCCGTAGCGACATGCTCCTCGGTGGCGACATGCTCTTCCGTGGCGATATGCTCCTCGGAAGCGTCATGCTCTTCCGTGGCGATATGCTCCTCGGAAGCGTCATGCTCTTCCGTGGCGATATGCTCCTCGGCAGCGTCATGCTCTT
>Ga0209373_10004121_pt1 | contig 12788 bp, 14 predicted proteins | sample Higcelweek5metaG_FD_187173 | JGI IMG/M metagenome (GOLD analysis project Ga0209373, IMG submission 187173) | Freshwater pond sediment microbial communities from the University of Edinburgh, under environmental carbon perturbations - High... | ecosystem: Environmental > Aquatic > Freshwater >... | reverse complement strand
CACCTTTTTTTGCTTCCTAACGAAGTCGTTCGGGACTTTAATTGTGCAAATGAAACGAACATGCCGCAGAAATATCCTTAAAGGAGGCGGCACAAAAAAGAATGAAAATATAGTTCAAAGCGGAACACTTGTGGTATGTGAGTTCCATGAGAACGCACGAATAATCAATTAATTAACTTTGATATTTTCTCATGAAAAAGTCCGTAAGCATTTACACACTTATGGACTTTTCTTTTTTATGATGTTCTTACTTACAAACTTTTCTTGGCAGCAATTTCCAAATATTTTGGTTCATCAACATAGATTTCCTCTTTCAACGGATTGCGTTTGTGTTTCGCAATTTTGTAAACATGGAAAATCAATACAGCTACATTGATAATCAATGCTAAGCCACTCACCACCATTAATGCGGTTGAGCTGTGCGACGACTTTACGGCAAACATTGAATTGTCGACAAAAACCGGAAAACACATGGTAAACATCATCCAGATGGCCAGCGTTTGGGCGCGGTGTTGCAACCAGGCACCTTTCCCCATCAGGAAAGCAGGAATGGTGCACGACACCAATAATGCTGCACCAGCGTAAAACGAATGGTCGGAAACACAGTTGTACACGTAGGCAAAGTTCCAAATATCGTAGGCAATTATCCACCACCAAAGCTGGTCGGGCCAAAGCATATCCTTACGTTTGCCTTTCCCAATAAATATACCCATCCATCCCGAAATGGTAATGATATTGATGATTCCTGCAATGCCATTCATAATATTCCACACGCCACCCTGCATGGTAACCTCATTCACGACGCTTCCGTACAAATCGCTACTGTACAGCGCATAGCATTGAAAGTCGCGGATAACAGCCTCCAGAATATTGACCGACAAAATCAATGGAGGAAACAACAACAGGTACTTATTGGCCGCAGCCTTTTTATGGTAACGTAAAAGCATGAACCCCAAAACACCCGCCAGCGACGAATAAACTTTTACCCAATGGAACCATGTTCCGGTGCTTGAATTGGCCCCGGCTGTTTTAGGCCACACCAGTAAGGTAAGCACCACGGGCACCAAAATGTAAACGAAATACGATAACCATTTGCTCGAACGGGTGAATTCATTTACCAACATTAATCCGGCAACCACCCCTATCCACATCAATGCAGAATACCACGGTATAGATTCAAATAGAAACATAAGCTACGATTTAAAATGTTAATTACTAAAAGAATAAATCAAAGTTATGTGCTACCTGATCCATATCAGTTGAACTAGTTCAACTTCGTAAAATGCGCCATATGTTCTACAATAGTTGTTAGGTGTTTTTGATAATTCGCTTTTTCACTTTGCAAAGCCATTCGTCGCTTACGCCAATAAATCGGGCAATGTATTTGTCGGGGATACGCTGTAAAAATGCTGGATGGTTCTGCATCAGATAAACGAAAAACTCTTCGGCCGAAAGCGACAGCCTCATGGCACTGTACATGTACATGTTGTGTAAAGCGGTTGCAGTAATTTTGTGATAAAATATGCTGAATTCGGGAAACTCCTTTGCCATGTTTTCCAAATCCTCTTTCTTATAAGAAATGAGCGAACAATCTTCGAGCGCTTTAATTTCGAACGAACTTCCTGTTCCGTTAAAATAACTTCGCGGCGACGATAGGAAGGAGTATACATGATCGACATAAAAGCCCAGTACAATCTCTTTCCCGTTTTCGTGCTGAAAAAGCTGTATCAGGCTGCCTTTGTTCAAGAAATAACCATGTTGGCACACTTCGCCTTGCCGAAGCAGGTATTGATTCTTTTTAATGTTGATTTCGAACCCGGTTTCCTGAAGCCTTTTCAATAGCTCGGGCGACAACGAAATTTCACTTCGGATCTGTTTTTCCAGTAAATCGAACATGTGCAATTTGGATTTCCCCTAAAAATAGCTGAAAAAATCCATCTGGCGGCAAATACTACTTGCAATAAATGGAGAATTGCTTAGCAAGCGTGAAAATCGACGTAGTTAAAACCCCACCACAACGGTTGCTAACAGTTGAGCATATATCGTGGAGTAGGGGATTTTTAGTATTCAATTTTTCTCTTTGTAAAATAAAAGAAAAAGAGAAATAAAATTAGGGTTGAAAACATATTTAAAACCATCACCGCAACGAATCCCTGACCATATAAAAACAAAATGGAGAAAAATAATACGAGACAATTGTAGAAGCATGCTTTATACATTGCCTTTCCTTTTCGCTGTGCGGTAGATTGGTCATTTTCACGTTCTTTCGAAAAAACAAACAAAAACAATCCGCCTAAAAGCAGAAGCATAATCAGTTCATCGGTAAAATTTGTTTTGAAAACGGCGAAATATTTCGTTTCAATGAACCTTGAAAACACTGCAAATACAGGTATTGTAATTTTAATGTTGAAATACGACGTAAATACAAGCAGCACTAAGCCAGCAAAAATCATAGGTATGCCTGCATATTTCCATTTATGTGATATAATATCCATTTGTAGTTGAAATTACGAATCAAAACCAGCTCATAATTTTAGTGAGCTATCCCCTGAACAACAAATATTTTACAAAACGATTGAACTTCTTTTTTTCTTTAATCGACATCTTATCGTAAATATCTTCGGCAACGGGTTTCCAATCATCGGCTAGAGGTTTCGTTTTTTCATAAAGCTCTTGGGCGGTTTCATTTTGGTTGATATGTGTGGATTTAACTCCCTTGTAATTGGTAATATGGAGCAATGCTTCTGGAACATCCATGATAGGACAAGGTCGGAACGGATTTTCGGAAATTAGTTTTCGATGGCGAAAGTGGCGTAAAAATGGAGATGAAAGTGCTTGCGTAAGTGTCATCGTATTAATATTGACATCGGAATAGTGAAAGAAAGCACATGGCTCAACATCGCCATTCGCGTTGATATGTAGAAAACCATCGCCGGCAGCTACGCACCCATACGCCTTGTGTCCGTTGTTGGCAAAATCAACAATGGTGAACTGGTTCTTTTCGGTATAGGTATCAATTCTGTCTTTTACAAATTTTCGTTGCGAAGCATTCAAACACAAGCTTCGGTCGGCATCTTTCCCTATTGGCATGTAGTTTATCATCCATCCGAACCAAGCCCCTTTTTCCCGAAGAAAATCAAGAAATTCGTCGCTACTTACTTCTTCATAATTATTCGAATGGTAACATGTTGAAAACCCGAAAGCAATCTGGTGCAATCGAAGTATTTCCATCCCCGCAATTACTTTATCGTAGGTGCCATTTCCTCTCCTAAAGTCGGTTTTTTCACGATAACCCTCAATGCTTATCAGGAAAGTAACATTTCCAAGTTGCTCTATTTCTGTTGCAAATGCTTCATCGATAAGCGTTCCGTTTGTGAAAATGGTAAATGTTAACTTTTTGTGTTTCTTAAACAGCTTTAGCAGGTCGTTCTTCCGCATAAGTGGTTCTCCACCTGTTAAGGAAATATCGTGAACTCCGAGTTTTTTGGCATCGGTAAGAATCTCATCCAGCTTTTCGAAAGAAATTTCACTTTTCCTATCGTAATCGGCAGCCCAGCAACCAATGCATTTTAGGTTACAGGCACTGGTTGGATCAATCAAAAGCACATAAGGTATTGAAAATTTGTGCTTCCGTTGGAGCCACCATCGTTGTGTTGCATACTTAAACCCGTTGATAGCAAATAACGAGTAAAAACTATTGGCCGCAAAGAACATACGGCTTCGGTAAATGTAATCTTTGTGATGAGGATAAGGTGGAATTCTCTTTTTTTCACCCAAAATAATCAAATTCCTCATTGGTTTTCGGTACTTGTATACACAGGAAATTTGGCCGTGGTTCCATCGTCGAAGGAAAATTGAATACCAACCAACCCGAAACGGTGGTTTGCATAATATGTTATTTTACTTACACCTCCGCTTTTCAGCACAGAAGTTGGTTCTTCAACCTCAATGACTTTAATGTTATAGAACCCGTATGGATAGTCATCTGTTGTAGACTTGCTAACCACTTCTCTTTCAATTCCGGGATCGTCGGTTTGGTATTTATCTCCTACCGAAGAACTGTAATTAACCAGGATTCCAGAAGTTGGTCCAGACAATAGCTCCAATCCATCTTTTGTCTGTTTCATCTGAAAATCTTCTGTTTTAATGGTATCACCAACAACGGTAACTTCGGGAATATTTGCGAACAGCTGTTTCAGGTACGAATTTGTCACAACCGCTTTTCCCTCATAGGTTGCAATTCCATTTTCAGAGGAAGTAATTGTGCCCGAAAAATCAGATACTCCTGCAACGTTAATAGAGGTGGAGGAAACTGTTACTCCTTTCTCGGCCATGGGTGATTCTTCACCTCCAAGTTTTTCCTTTTCTAAGTCGAAGGAAGAGCACGAAGAAAGAAAGCTGATCAGTAGAATACACAATGCAATTATCGGTGTTCGTTTCATGGTAGTAGATTTAAAGTTTTTTGTACATATCCAAATATATGAAATTTTTTAATGTGATAGTGTTCTGTGCGTTCCATGGCAATCGGATTAGAAATTTAGTAAATTCTTCAGTTTTTGAATATGGAACCGACTTAAAACGCTATTCAACTTCGGCACAAATCGTAAAATCGAACAACGACATGCCGTAGTTGTTCGATTTTTTTAGCCCCTGCATTCGAATGTATCGAGCTTTTTCATTTACGGTAACTGCATCTACAAAACCATCGCTATCCCTTATGCTGGATACAGTTTTCCAATTGATCTTATCGTTCGAAATTTGGATGTCATAATCGGTGGCATAGGCAAGTTCCCATGTTAGGAATATCCGCCTGAATGTTTTTTCTTCTCCAAGGTCGACCTGAAACCACTGGTTATCGATATAATCTCCAGCCGACCAACGGGTAACCATGTAATCGTCAATGGCATAATCGGGGATGTGGGTATAATATGTTTCGTGACTTTGCGATTCAGCCTTGATGGGTTTTATTTTGCTATTGTTAAAGCATTTAACAATTCCATGTGGAGGAGGGCAACTTCCTTCGGGGAATTTCGTTGTGCCCCGTCCGTTTTCAAAAGGATAAGCTATGGTGTCGCAATTACACCCGGTCAAATCCCATGTTTGGCTGAATGCGGTGCTTCCAACAATTAAAAGAACGAAAAGTAAGGTTGATTTTTTCATAGGTTGATTTTTCATAGTTAACAATGTTTATTTGATAAATATAAACGATGTGCTTTCAAAAACCTAATTAGCTGCTTAAACTTGTTTTGATTTGATGCATTATCAATTATAGAATCATCAAATACTTCACCTCGTTACATGTGTGGTACTTTTCAATATTAAACGACAAAGAGAGCAGTTCGCCGAGTTTTTCATCTTTGATTTCAAGTTGGCTTACCATATTTTAAGAGAAAGTCTGTGAATAAAAAAAAGTCAGGCTAAAAACCTGACTTTCAACGAGCGGGAAATGGGATTCGAACCCACGACCCTCAGCTTGGGAAGCTGATGCTCTACCCCTGAGCTACTCCCGCAATTGAGTTTCCAAAAATAGAAAAGAAATTGATTGAAACCAGCTTTTGCGCATGTTTTGATTATGACAGCGTATTTTTCATGGAAATTACTTGCCAATATTTTTCATTATTGGTTACGAAGTGCTTTGTGTAAAGGGCATTCGTTGGTGATGGGTAGTCCTGTACGATAGTTCGAAAGCAACTCAACCGATTGTTGTGCCAATGTTCTTCGTACGGCACGGCGTTCGCCTTTAATGCGGGCTATTTTCAGGTTGTCGTAAGCAGTGGTTTTGTGCCGCATCCAGGCAATAACGGCACGAGCCGCACGCTCTTCAATGGGTATCATTTGTGTTCGGGCTACCGTTCCGCTCCCTATTGGAATGGCATGTGCTGTAATAGTTTTCGCCAACTTTATCTCTAACGTTTTGTATGCTTGGTGAAAATTGAGGTAGCGTTGAACAGCGTTACAAAATTCAGCGTCATAGATTTCTTGCTTTTTTTCGCGCCGCTTCTGTTCTGTCACGCGCTTTTTCTGATATTCATCGGTAGTGCGTGTGTTTGCTACAAGTTGTTTGGCCAGTTCAATGGTGGTTTCGGGTGCCCAAATACCCAATGAAATAGTTCGCCGCCCTTTTTTCACCTGTACCCGCCAAAATTCGCCCTTTGCAGTAACTTTTCGGGTTACACCAGCATCGCCGGCAGGTAAAAATACCCAGCTTGTGGGAGGAAACAGTATTTCTCCTTTTTCTCCAATCAATTTTCCGTTCTCGCCGGGCTTTACGATCTGTATGTTGTTTTCCATTTTTTCTTTAAACACAAAGTGCACTAAGGGTTTTTACAAAGTGCACAAAAACATTAAGGAACAAAAATGCTTTCTAAATAAGGTTCAGGTAATTGTAATCGCGGAGCACTGTTTCAAGAAAGTCGATGTTGCTTAGCTTTGATTCTATACACAACTTTTGCTGAATGGCATTGCGTGCCTTTGAAACCAGTATGACCTTATCGAAGCTATATTCTGTTGATTTGCTTAAATCGACCACCTCTTCAATGGTATGAACGTCATCGATGGTTAGTTTAATGACTTCGGGAAAAACTACCGAATAGTTCTCAGGTATCTTCGTAAATTGTTCTTTTTTAAAATGTTTATTCTTCACACGTATGATTGCGGTATTGGCTGCAATATCACCGAGGCGTTGCCCTTTCTGGTTAATGATAATGGTTATGAGCGACAAGGAGCCAAAGAAAGCATACACCTCGACCAAGCCAATTAGCCAGCGCATAAAGTAGTTTGAGAATGAAGTGGGTGTCCCATCCATTTTAACCACTTTAATGTTCAGCATCTTTTTGCCCCAGCTTTGACCATCCATAAAGGTTTCGCTGATTAAATTATAAAAGAGAATGGGGATCGCCCCCAACACAAGAAGCGATTTGCTTTGCATAACTTTTTCCCCAAAATAAGCTAAGGCGATGGAGAAAATTAGTATAATAAAAAAATCGATCAATGTGGCCACAACGCGTTCACCAACACTGGCAATGGGCTGTTCTATTTCGATGTTTTGCGAGGTGTCTATTCTTAGGGTGTCCATTTATCAAGATTTTTCTTATATAAAAAATGCAATATTTTTATTTGTTTGCTATATTGCACAAATATATCACCATTTGGATTCGGCGAATGAACGAGATTCAATTTTTACATAAAAACCTCAAAAAATGGGAAGCCTTCGAAGCGCTTCTCGATGACAAACACCCCACTAGCCCCGACAACGTGAGTGATTTGTTTATCCAACTAACCGATGACCTAGCCTATTCGCGCACCTACTTTCCCAACTCAAAAGCGACAAATTACCTCAACCAGCTGACACAGAAAGCCCATGGAATTATCTATCAAACCCAGCCCAACAATAAAAAAAGGATCAAGACATTCTGGCTGTTCGAGTTTCCGGTGCTTGTTTACCAAAGTAGAAAAGAGATTGCTGTTTCGTTTGCCATTCTTTTAATTTCGGCTTTGATCGGTGTACTCTCGAACCACTACGACACCGGTTTTGTACGTATCATTATGGGCGATGCCTATGTGAACATGTCGCTAGCGAATATCGAAAAGGGTGATCCGCTGGCCGTTTATAAGAGCATGAATCAGGTGGATATGTTTTTAGGGATCACTTTGAACAACATCAGGGTTTCGTTTATGGCTTTTGCCATGGGCATTTTAACACCTATCGGCGTTGGCTTTATCCTGATGAGAAATGGGGTTATGCTTGGAACATTCCAAGCGTTTATGGCAGAACATGGTTTTCTGATTGACTCAGTGGCCACCATTTGGGTACATGGCACTTTTGAAATATTTGCTATTGTGGTAGCTGGCGGTGCCGGACTTATTATTGGGAACAGCATTCTTTTCCCTAAATCGTACTCTCGCATCGAATCGTTCAGGCGGGGGGCTTTGCGGGGTTCGAAAATGGTACTTGGATTAATCCCCGTTTTCATTGTTGCCGGATTTCTCGAAAGTTTTGTAACCCGTTATACCCATGCGCCTTATGTTTTGCGCTTTGGCATCATCCTGCTTTCGCTCTCGACTATAGTTTATTACTTCTATTTATATCCAAAACAACTAATTAAAAAACAGATTTATGACAAACTATTCGATTAATTTTAAACGCGAACGCGAGTTTGGCGACTTATTCAATGCCACCTTTAACTTTATTGGACAAGAATTTAAACGTTTGGGCACGGCATTACTTTATTATGTGGTTCCATTGCTTATTTTATCGGCAATTGCAGCAACAGTTTATTCAATTAAGTCTCAAGAGGCCATGCAATTGATGGCAGTAGGGGGCAACACTGATCCTTTTGCCGCGTTTAAGGTGATGGGTTCTATTTTTGGGTATCTGATCCTTTACATGGTCTTATCAATAACATCAACCACGTTGTTGATGTGTACGGTATTTTGTTACATAAAACTCTACATTAAGAATGGCACCGATGGGTTTACCTTAAACGATGTTTGGAGAGAGGTAATGAAAAATTTTTTCCGCTTTCTTGTGGCATCCATCATCGTTACGTTGATGATGACTGTTGGTTTTGTGTTTTGTATCATTCCCGGTGTGTATTTGGCCGTAGCTCTTACCCCTCTCTTTTGTATTATGATTTTTGAAGACATGAGTTTTGCCGATTCCTTTAGCCGTAGTTTCAAATTGATCAAAAACAACTGGTGGTTTACTTTTGGTTTACTCATCGTTGCCACCATCATTGTTTATATTCTTTCGTTACTGGTGTCAGTCCCTACAATTCTCATGGGCTTTAAATCGTTCTTTATGAATATAAAAAGCGGACAAACAGCAGGTATGAACTTTTCAACAAGTTTCTACATTGTGAATTCAATCACACAATTATTTACCAACCTTTTATGGGTAATCCCAACGGTAATCATGGCTTTTCTTTATTTTTCGCTTGTAGAGAAAACAGAAAAACCATCGTTGTTGAATAAGATCAACCAAATAAATGAGAATGAGTAATCTCGGGGTTCGAAAAATAGTTTTATTTATCTTATTGGTTATCCCGGGCTTTACCGGGATAACACTTTTTGCTACCCCGGTGGCTGTCGATTCTGCACACGTACTTGTGAGGCGACCCAATTCGCAGTTTGTCGAGTCGTACAAATTGCAGGAAGATTTCAATTACACACCCCCTCCCGTTAAAACCAATTTTCTGCAACAGCTTATTGATTATTTAAGAAAGCGGTTTAAAAACTGGGACGATTTTGTTGCCAAGATGCCCTTCGTACTAAAAGTAATGCTGTGGGGAGCCATCTTGTTTTGCCTCTACATAGTCATCACAAAAACAAAGCTGTATCAAATTTTTTACTCCGATAAGTCGACCACGGTGCCCGAATACCATTTTACTTCGGGCGAGCATCTGTCCATCGATTACGACACTGAAATCAGTTCGCGGGTGGAGCAACAGCAGTATCGCATGGCGGTGAGGTTGCTCTTTTTGAAGGTAATCCATGTACTTCGGAATAAGGAATTGATTCAGTATTCAAAAGACAAAACCAATTTCGATTACTATCACGATTTATCCAACAATGAGCTGAAATCGAGCTTTTTCTCCATCACCCAAATATTCAATCATGTTTGGTATGGCGATGTGGAGATTGAGAAAGAGCAATATCTGCGATTTGAAAAGAGTTTCCAAACCTTTTACAACGCCATCGATGTTCAAGAATAACCGCATTTGCCTGATCATTGTTGTGGTGTTTTTTGTGGCACTTATTGCTGTGCAACACTATTCGCCCAAGCCCGTTGATTGGACCGAAACCTACAACGCGAACAGCAAATCGCCTTACGGTTGTTATGTGCTGAACGATCTGTTTGAAACCCTTTTCCCCGATCAAATTGTGGTGCAGAATAACGATGGCTTCTTTGTTTCGCTCGATTCAAATTCCACCGAAACCCAGAACCTGATTGTGATTGCCCCTGATTTCTCACCCGACAAATACGATGTTCAAGCATTGCTCAAATTTGTAGAAAAAGGCAACAACCTATTCCTGGCATCGTCGAGCCGTGGCAATTTGCTGTTCGATACGCTGAAAATCAAGCTGGACTATCCGGTGATCGACACCTCTGATTTCAAACGAGGTGACGATATTCTCAAACTAAACAATCCCCAGCTCAGAAACGATGCAGGCTTTCGTTTCACAAAGAAAATGCCCTTGCTAAGCATCTCCACTTTCGATTCGCTGTACAGCACCGAATTGGGCACTAACCGCAGTGGACATGCGAATTTTATTTGCACCCAATATGGTGCTGGAAAAATATATGTACACACCCAGCCGCTTGTGTTTACCAACTACCACCTTCTTTATGGCAATGTTGACTATGCCTCAAACGTATTGTCGTACTTGCCCGTTCAGAAAACAGTTTGGGACAACTACTACAAGCCCGACCGTGCAGTGAACACATCGCCCATGCGGTACATTCTTTCGCAACCGCCGCTACAGGCCGCCTATTATGTGTTGCTCATTAGTTTATTGCTCTATTTGGTTGTGGAATCGAAACGCAGGCAACGCATTATTCCGGTGGTGAAAGCCCCTGAAAACCGATCGTTACAGTTTGTGAAGACGGTGGGAAGCCTTTATTTCAAACAACACGACAATGTAAATTTGATCCGGAAAAAGGTGATTTACTTTAAAGAATTTTTACGCGAACGCTATCATTTAACAACCCTTTCGAACACCAGCGAGTGTTTTGCCTCAATTGCCGATAAAACCGGGGTTCCGCTTAAAGTGGTAAAACTATTAATGGACATGATTTACTATTACGACACCGCCCAAACGGTTTCCGACATGGATGTGAGTGATTTAAACCATAAAATGGAACAATTTTACGAACAATGTATCTAAACTAATAAAATGGAAAATCAAGAATATTTTGAAGACCGCATAGGCCTTAAACTTTTACAAGAGAAGGTTGATGCAATTAAAGCCGAAATGGCAAAAGTTGTAGTTGGCCAAGATCAGATGATTGAACTGATGTTAGTTGCCCTGCTTGCCGATGGCCATGTTTTGCTCGAAGGGGTTCCCGGAATTGCCAAAACACTGACCGCTAAAATGCTTTCAAAACTAATTTCGACCAATTTCTCGCGCATACAGTTTACGCCCGACTTAATGCCTTCGGATGTTACCGGAACCACAGTGTTCAATGCCGGGATTTCGAAATTTGAGTTTAATGCCGGTCCCGTTTTTTCAAACATTGTGTTGATCGACGAAATTAACCGTGCTCCGGCCAAAACACAATCATCGTTATTCGAAGTAATGGAAGAGAAACAGGTTACTGTTGATGGAAAAACCTATTTAATGGAGGCACCGTTCATTGTTTTTGCTACACAGAATCCGCTTGAACACGAAGGCACTTACCGTTTGCCTGAAGCCCAGCTCGACCGTTTCCTTTTTAAAATAGTAGTTGGCTACCCTTCGGTTTCCGATGAGTTTTTAATACTGAAGAATGCCAACGACCGACAGGGCGGAAAAGAAATGGAAGGGGTTCAACCGGTGATTACGGCAAAAGAGTTGGTGGAATTTCAACAGGTGATACAGCAAGTGCACATTGAAGAGAACTTATTGCAGTACATTGCCGAGGTGGTAAACAAAACCCGCAGCCATGCATCGCTTTATTTGGGTGCATCGCCACGTGCTTCTATCAATATACTGAAGGCGAGTAAAGCATTTGCCGCTATTCTCGGTCGCGATTTTGTGATCCCCGAAGATATTAAAGCCGTAATGGTGCCGGTTTTCATCCACCGCATTTACCTCACTCCCGAAAAAGAGATGGAAGGCGTTACCGAAACACAAATCATTTCCGACATCATCAATTCTGTTCCTATTCCCCGATAATTCAGAGAAAGTGAAAATCATCAAAGAGATCTATACACGGGTTCGTTTATACGCTTTCAGCAGTGCGTTGGTTGTGTTGTTTGTTCTTGGACAATTTATCGATCTGCTGTTTTTTGTAGCGAAGATTTCACTGTTGCTGTTCCTCTTACTGTTGATTTTCGACGCAATCCTGCTGTTCTCGACCAAAAGGCCACTGGTGATGCTGCGCCGTATCCTTCCCGATAAGTTTTCGAACGGCGATGAAAACCACGTGGTCATTTACATCACCAACAACCATTTTTATACGCTTTGTGTTGAGGTAATCGATGAACTTCCAATGCAATTTCAACTACGCAATTTTACTGTAAAGGTCGATCTGAAACCGAAGCAAGAGAAGGTAATCAATTATAAATTAACGCCAAAAGAACGCGGCGAATATATTTTTGGATTCACCAATGCTTATGTTTCTACGCCAATTGGCTTGTGGTGCCGACGGATCAGCTTTGGCAATGCCTCAACCAAGGTGATGGTTTACCCGTCTTTCCTACAAATGCGCAACTATGAATTTCTGGCCATATCGAACCAGTTGGTCGATGCAGGGATCAAACGCATCCGCAGGGCTGGTTCTTTTTCTGAATTTGATCAGATAAAAGATTACGTGGTTGGCGACAACTATCGCACCATCAACTGGAACGCCACCGCCCGCAAATCGAGGCTAATGGTGAACCAGTACCAGGAAGAACGGTCGCAACAAATATTCAACGTTATCGACATGGGCCGGGTTATGCAAATGCCCTTCGAAGGGATGTCGTTGCTCGATTATGCCATTAACAGTTCGCTTATTCTTTCAAATACCGCCCTGCTGAAATACGACAAGGCCGGATTGATTACTTTTAATCAAAAGGTGGGCACATTTCTTCGGGCCGAACGTG
>Ga0209373_10004120_pt1 | contig 12791 bp, 14 predicted proteins | sample Higcelweek5metaG_FD_187173 | JGI IMG/M metagenome (GOLD analysis project Ga0209373, IMG submission 187173) | Freshwater pond sediment microbial communities from the University of Edinburgh, under environmental carbon perturbations - High... | ecosystem: Environmental > Aquatic > Freshwater >... | reverse complement strand
GTACGGTTTGACGAGGGGAAGCAGGTTACTGCAACTATGGCAAGGCTACTTAGGCACCGCCAAACGAAAGAGGCGGAAACAGACAAGCCAAATCTACGGGAGCAGTGGCTTGCTTCCTACTCTACTGTGAGTTAACTGCTTTTTATAGGTTAATCTGCGTTCTATCATCATGGCTTTTGACCATATTTTGATAAGACTGAAGTCGTAAGAGACTACGACTCTGCATGACCTACACCCGTTCACCAGCAAGCAGATCACGGGCCAAGGTGGTTTTGCCGCACTGTCGGGGGCCACTAAGCAGAACAACAGGGGGGTCGCTCAAGGCAACGGCGATACTCTGTCGTGAATGCCTCGGATAGATCGGGTTTCCAGATTCGTCCATTTCGGATGCCATCTCCGTCTGATTCGGATTACACAGCCGTCCAATGCGGAGCGGGGTTTAGCGGAAGAATAACGCTAATCAGGAATTTTCTTCATCCAGCTGAACAGCGCATAAATAAACCTGTTGGCACCGAATCAACTCTTTTGCTACCCTGCCATCCCATGTCTTCTACTCAATCATTACATCCGGTCCTGCGTGGACCTGTTCCCCTGAGTCATTTGTTGCTGCGCCGCTTTGTCAAGACAGGTGACCATGTCATTGATGCCACCTGCGGCAATGGCAAGGATACCCTGCTGCTGGCTGAGCTGGTTGGAGAGGCTGGCCATGTCTATGCCTTTGATGTCCAGCCGGAGGCGTTGGCCAGGACTGCCGAACGGCTTGCAGAACAAGGTCTGCAACAACGGGCTACGCTGTTACAGGTGGGACATGAACAGCTGCTTGATTCGGTGAATAGCCCGGTACAGGCTGTTGTCTTTAATCTGGGCTGGTTGCCTGGGGCATCTCGTGAAATTACCACCCGTGCCGATACAACCCTGATCGCCCTGCAGGCGGCGTTGCAGCTGTTAGCACCTGCCGGTTTGCTGCTGATTATCTGTTATCCCGGCCATGCCGGAGGTGATCAGGAGGCTGCTGCAGTGGTAGCGTGGTGTAGCGGACTTTCTCCCCGCAGTTATTTTGTCTGGCGGATGGGACAGATGAATGTGGCCGATGGTGCGCCGTTTTGTCTGGTGATTCAGGATGGGAGGGCTGCCGGTGTTGCCTGATCTGTTGCCGTTTCTGGCGGTGCTTCCTGCAACAGCGTATTCGTTGCTGACGTTGTGGTGTGGTCGGCATTTTTTTGAGGGGCAAGGGGCAGGGGACAAGGTTCAAGGAACCGCCATTTCCATCCTCAAGCCGGTCAAGGGGATGGATGAAGGTAGTTACGAGAATTTTGCCTCGTTCTGCCGCCAAAACTATGACGCCCCGGTACAGTTGATCTTTTGTGTGGCTGATCTGCATGATCCGGTGATTCCTGTTATTCGACAGGTGATGGTGGATTTCCCGGAACAGGATATCGAGCTGCATATCGATCCTGCCATTCATGGCCCTAACTATAAGGTCTCCAACCTGATCAACGGATTCTCAAAGGCCCGTTATGATCTGCTGATGATCTGTGATAGCGATATCAGGGTGGAACCAACCTTTATGCAGTCGGTTACCGCTCATTTTGCTGATCCTGAGGTCGGGCTTGTCACCTCTCCCTACCGTAGTTCAATGGTGCATGGTCCCGTTACCGCCTTTGAGGCGCTGGCCTTCAGCACTGAGATGGTTCCCAATGTGGTCACTGCCCTGAAGCTGGAAGGGCTTTCCTTTGCGCTTGGGGCGGCCATGACGTTCCGACGTCAGGCGTTACAGGATATAGGTGGTCTGGAGGCGTTGGTTGAGTATCTGGCTGATGATTATCAGCTGGGCAACAAGATCCATTGTGCCGGATGGCTGTTGGTGCTTGATCGCCAGTTTGTTGAGAGTATGCTGAAGCCTGAAGAACTGGGTGCAATCCTCTCCCGTCAGCTTCGTTGGGCGCGAACCATGCGGGTCAGCCGCCCTGGTGGCTATCTTGCTTCAGGTATTACGTTGCCAGGATTGGCCATCATTACAGCGTTATGTATCGGGCCATTTTCATCGGCCATTGCTGCCATTGCCGTGCTGTATCTGATCCGTTTATCAGTATCTGCCCGGTTCAGTCGGTGTTATGTAGAGGATAATTTGCTGCCCCGTTGGGGCTGGTTACTTCCACTGCGGGATTTGCTTGCATCTGGCACCTGGCTGCTTGCCTTTGTTGGAAATCGTGTCAACTGGCGCGGACACAGGTTTTTGATAGCATCAAACGGCAAACTGAAAAAGCTTTAATCCTGACTCTTTACAAGCCTGCTTGTTCAATCTATAGTATTCAGTCGTCTATAATCCTCTGGAGTGCCAATCTACGTGACTGTGTTTATACGGGCTATAGGTCGTTGGGCCATCAATTTGCTGCAAGAGCTGGGAAAGACAGGCATGTTTCTGGTCTATTCCCTGTATTCGATTGTGTGGCATCCCGGACGACCGGTGCATGTGCTGAAGCAGGTCAGTTTTATCGGTGCAAAATCTCTGTTTGTGATTGTGTTAACCGCTGCCTTTACCGGTATGGTGCTGGGTCTGCAAGGGTACTACACCCTGACCAAGTTCGGTTCGGAAGGGATGTTGGGGACTGCCGTGGCATTGTCGTTGATTCGGGAGCTGGGACCGGTGCTGTCGGCCCTGATGGTGACCGGTCGAGCCGGTTCTGCTATCACCGCCGAGATCGGTATCATGCGGATCAGTGAGCAGATTGATGCACTGGAAACCATGGCGCTTGATCCCTATAAATATCTGGTTTCTCCCAAGTTTATTGCTGCCATGATTTCCATGCCGTTGCTTTGTGCTATTTTTGATGTGGTTGGCATCTACGGTGGATGGCTGGTGGGGGTCAAGCTGCTGGGGGTAAATCCGGGGGCCTATTTTAGTGAAATGTACAAGTCCGTTGAATGGCAGGATGTCTATTCCGGTTTTGTTAAATCGTTTTCCTTTGGGATTATCATCGCCTGGATCGGCTGCTATAAAGGATATTATGCCGGACATGGTGCTGAAGGGGTCTCCCGTGCCACCACCGAGTCTGTGGTGCTGACCTCAGTACTGATTCTTGTCTGGGACTACGTTCTTACCTCGATACTGCTATGATTAAACTTGTTAATGTACATAAAAGTTTTGCTAATCAGACCGTTTTGAATGGTTTGAACCTCAGCATACCGGCTGGCAAGACCACCGCTGTGATTGGTCCCAGTGGTGAAGGCAAGAGTGTCATGCTCAAGCATATGATCGGCCTGCTTGAACCTGACCAGGGTGATGTGTTTGTGGATGACAGGAGTATTGTCGGGTTGCGTCGCTCGCAGCTGAATACGGTCCGCGAAAAGTTTGCCATGGTTTTCCAGAATGCGGCGCTCTTTGATTCTATGACGGTCTATGAAAATGTGGCCTTTCCACTGGAGGAAAAGACGAATCTTGGCCCTGATGAGGTCCGGGTGCGGGTTGCAACCGCTCTGCAGGAAGTTGGTCTGCGAAATGTCGACCACAAGTATCCGGACGAGCTGTCCGGTGGTATGAAAAAACGAGTGGGATTGGCACGGGCATTGCTTTTAGAGCCTTGTATTGTGCTGTTTGACGAGCCGACTACCGGCCTTGATCCGGTTATCCGTCGGTCAATTCATCAGCTGATTAAGGAGACCCAGCAGAAGTTCGGATTTACCGCTGTGATAGTCTCCCATGATATCCCCGATATCTTTGAAGTGGCTCATTATGTTGCCATGCTGTATCACGGAGAGATTCTGCAGTTTGGTACACCGGAAGAGATTCAGGCTTCAGAGCATCCGGTGGTGCGACAGTTTATTAGCGGAAGCCTTGATGGCCCGATTAACAGCGGAGTTGTATGATTATGAAGAACGCAAAACTAGAATTTGTCGTTGGGATTTTTATGCTGGTCGGGATTCTTTGCCTTGGCTATCTTTCCATCAAACTGGGTAAAATGGAGCTGATCGGCGGCAATAATTTTCGCGTGACTGCCCGCTTTGATTCCGTTTCCGGGCTTAAATCAGGTGCTCGGGTTGAGCTGGCCGGTGTTGCAATCGGTTCGGTTGAACGGATAGGTCTGGCAAGTACCAGCGGGGATCAGGCTGAGGTCACGCTTAAGATTAAAAAAGGTGTTACAATTACCGATGATGTCATCGCATCAGTACGCACAAGTGGTATTATTGGCGATAAATTTATCAAGTTGAAGCCTGGTGGATCAGACAAGTTTCTGAAAGAGGGTAGTAAAATCAGGGAAACCGAGTCATCCATTGATATTGAAGAACTGGTTAGCAAATTCATTCACGGTAACGTGGAGTAGGGGTTGTTTCAATGAGTAAAACTGTACGTACTTTGTTGGCAACGGTGTTTGCAGTTGGTTTATCAACGGCATCTGCTTTTGGTGGTAGTCCCGGTCAGACGACGTTGAAGCTTGACCTCGATGAATGTATCCGCACTGCCTTGCGATCTGCGCCAGAGATAGGTGAGGCGCAGGCGGACCTTGCCCTGACCACCAGCAAGCTGGAAGAGGCCAGTTCGTATCGTTATCCCCAGATTAATGTAACCTCTCTTTTTGGTCCGGCACCGTCTGCAAAAACGCAGGATATCAGTCCTGTTATCAATACGAATAAATCGTTCAGTATTCGTGATCTGACCTGGTTTGCCAGTACTGATGTTCTGGTTACCCAGCCTCTTTGGACCTTTGGCAAGATCAGCGAAAATATGAAGGCTGCCACCCACGGTATGGAAGTAGATAAGGCACGTAAGCGCCAAAAGGGGAACGAAGTGACCCTTGAGGTTAAGAAGTATTACTACAGTATTTTGCTGGCCCGTGAGATGCAAAATGTCATCGCCGAGCTTCAACTCTATATGCTGCAGGGCAAGCAGAAAATCCAGCAGTTGATCGATAATGAATCAGTTTCCGGCGATCCGATGGATCTCTTTAAGATTGATGCCTATTCCGGTGAAGTTAATAAATACATGGAAGAGGCGTTAAAAGGTGAACGTTTGGCTATTGCCGCACTTAAGGCACGTCTGGCCCTGGCAGACAATGTGGACGTTACTGTTGCAACCGAGCGATTGGAGATGCCAAACGAAGTATTACCTGATCTGGTCGGTGTTGTTGATAAAGCTCGTATGCAACGCCCTGAGTTTAAACAGCTTGCAGAGGGAACTGCCGCCAGAACGGCGTTGGTTGACGCTGCAAAAGCCAACTACTATCCTGATATCTTTCTGGCCGGAATGCTATCCTGGGCCTATGCCGACAATCGGGACCGTGTCAAGAACCCCTACATCAATGACACGTTTCAGCACGGCTATGGCGGTGTCGCCTTGGGACTGAAATGGCATCTTGATTTCGGAATTACTGCTGCAAAGGTTGCTGGTGAGCAGGCACAACTGAATCGTCTGCTTAGCACAAAACAGTATGCAGACAGCTATATTCCGTTGCAGGTGCAAAAGGCTTGGCTGGAGCTGCAAGAGGCACAGAAAAATGTCTCTATTACCAAAAATGCTTATCAAAGTGCAAAAAAATGGGGAGCCGCTGCCCTTGCAAACTTTGATTTTGGAGTCGGCAACCCACGTGATGTATTTGATGCTGTTGGTGTGTACGGCAAGATGAAGGCTGCCTACTTTCAGTCTATCTTTGATTTTCATATGGCCAGGGCAAATCTAGCCTATGCCATCGGCGATAATCCTCTTTCTGCTCAACAATAATCTGAACTGCCACTAAGTAAGGAGTCTGGCTATGCTGAAACGTATGTTTATGATGACTGTCGTTTGTCTCTTTACCGCAGTAACTGCTTTTGCATCGGTTACCGAAACGGTCAAGAAGACGGTTGATGAGGTAATTAAGACCGTGAGCGATTCCGAGCTTAAAAAGAAGTCCAATGAACAGCGGCGGCGTGCTGCCATCAAAAAATCGATCTCTGCTATTTTTGACAGTCAGGAGATGGCTAAACGTAGCCTTGGCAAACATTGGAATCAACGCAGCTTGGCAGAGCGCAAGCAGTTTTCAGATCTTTTTGCTGCCTTGTTGGAAAATTCTTATGCTGGCAAGATTGAATCCTATAACAATGAAAAAATTGTGTATACGAAAGAGCTTGTTGATGGAGACTATGCTGAGGTGAAGTCCAAGGTTGTAACATCGAAACAGGATGAGTATACGCTGGATTACCGTTTGATGAAAAAAGATGCCAATCGTTGGATGGTTTACGATGTTGTGATTGAAGGAGTTAGCCTGGTATCAAACTACCGTACCCAGTTCAACAGGATTATCTCCACCAACGGGTATCCCGAATTGATCAGAAAATTGCAGAGCAAGAGTAATGAGATCAAGATGTAGTCGCTTTATTTATCTTGACAGCTGTTTTTTGCTATGCTACAGGGACGCAGCAACAAAGTTTCGGACGTGACGGCAGTACTCACGAAGCACCCCGCTGGATTGGCCTTGCTTGGCGACTTTCCTGCAACAGCTCCGGAAACTTGGTAGATTATTTTTAGATCCGGCGTTGTCCGGTAACACACGAAGGAGGAAGTAAACGATGGCTCAAGGCAAGGTCAAATGGTTTAATGACACCAAGGGGTTTGGTTTTATCGAGCAAGACGGTGGTGAAGATGTTTTTGCACACTTCTCTGCTATTCAGGGCGAAGGATTTAAGTCTTTGGCAGAGGGCGACTCCGTAACTTTCGACATTGTACAGGGTCCTAAAGGGCTACAGGCTGCCAATATTGTAAAAAACAAGTAAGCCAAGTACGGTCGGCAGCTGTAAATGAAAGAGAACAGCCCGTTGAATAATCAACGGGCTGTTCTTTTTGTATGATTTCTGGATTCCTTGGCAACGTGCTTATTCCGTTCAGGTGTGTTACCTTCTAAATCAAGTAACTGTAACAGATCGTTGCGCCCCAATTCTCGCAGCATCTTCTTTACCCGTTGACGTTCGTCAGGCAGATGCCAAAGCAGTATGGATTTCTGTATGATTTTGTCCCGGTCGCTCCTGGCCACATACACAGTCGCCCCGCTGTCAGGGTCCAGCCCGGTATAATACATACAGGTGGCAGCAGTTCCTGGAGTTGGCGTAAATTCCTGCACCTGTTCTACCTTTAACCCAAGTTTCTTTAGTGCTATAGCCAGCTGAACCATATCCTCAAGACAGCAGCCGGGGTGGCCTGACATCAGGTAAGGTATCACTGATTGGCGCTTTCCCAACTTCTTGTTCGCTTCACGGAAACGATCCAGAAAACGGATAAAACTATCCTTAGCAGGTTTTCTCATCAGGTGGGTAACGGTATCCACCAAATGCTCAGGAGCAACCTTCAGAAGCCCACCCACATGATGTTCAATCAGCTCGTGAAAGTAGTCTGGTTGTGTTGCCAGCAGATCATGGCGGATTCCCGATGTCACGGTGAGAGTCTTTATGCCGGGCTGGATTGAGGCGACCTTAAGCAGGTTTACCGCTGCATGGTCATCAGTGCGCAGATTCTGACAGATTTTAGGAAACAGGCAGCTGGGGCGCCGACAGTTCCTGCCACCTTCAGGTGCGGCACAGGCAGTACCAAACATATTAGCGGTGGGACCTCCAAGATCGCTAACCGTGCCTCTGAACCAGGTTTTCTTTGCCAGTTCACGTAACTCTGCCGTTACTGAGGCTGTTGAGCGGGACTGAATAACCTTGCCCTGATGATAGGTGATTGCGCAAAAAGAACATCCACCGAAACATCCTCTGTGACTGGTGAGCGATGTCTTGATTTGATCAAAAGCAGGGATCGGTTCGGTATAAGACGGGTGAGGTTCCCGCGTAAAGGGCAAGGCGTAAAGAGAATCAAGCTCATGTGTTGAAAGAGGTTCTGCAGGAGGATTGCAGACAACCTGTCGGTCACCGTGGGGCTGAACCAATGTTCTGCCACAATAGGGATTCTGTTCCTGTTCAGTTTGTTTAAAGGCTTGAAGATAGAGCTCCGGTTTTGTACTGACCTCTTCAAAAGAGGGCAGCAGTACTGACTCCTTATGGAATGTCTTTTCAATGCAAAGGGTGCCACGTAGATTTCTGAGTGCACTGAGCGGCTCCCCGCGTTTCATACGGACGGCCAGTTCCAGCAACGCACGCTCACCCATGCCATAGATCAACAAATCGGCCTTGGCATCAAGCAGAATTGAGCGTCTGACCTTGTCTTCCCAGTAGTCGTAATGCGCCAATCGTCGCAGAGAAGCCTCAATTCCTCCAAGCACCACCGGTACATCCCGATAGGCTTCTTTCAGACGAGAGGTGTATATGATGGTAGCACGATTCGGGCGGGCACCATGACGGGCACCAGGTGTGTAGGCATCATCATGGCGCAGTTTCTTACGGGGGGTATAGTGAGCCACCATCGAATCCATGGCGCCGGCAGAGACCGCAAAAAACAGACGTGGACGCCCTAAGGCCATGAACGGTTCCTTGCTGCGCCAATCCGGTTGCGAAATGATCCCGACTTTGAAGCCGTAGGCCTCCAGCCAACGGGCCAGCAGGGGAATGCCGAAGGAAGGGTGGTCAATGTACGCATCTCCTGAGACAAAGATAATGTCCAGCTCATGCCAGCCACGCTTGTTGGCTTCGTCGGTGGTTATAGGGAGATGACGGTTCAAGGGTAGATCGCAAGCCCTTCCAGCCCCAGCGTCTCAGGGAAGCCGCAGACTAGGTTCATGTTCTGAATAGCTTGGCCTGAAGCCCCTTTGACCAGATTATCTATGGCAGAAACCAGTACAATCCGGTTTGAACGGCTGTCGATGGTGACACCGATATCACAAAAGTTTGAGCCGCGAACAAAAGCAGTTGAGGGGAACTGCCCTTGAGGAAGGGCACGGACGAATGGCTCATTCTTGTACATATCTGCGTAGAGAGCAACCAGCTCTTCAACAGTCACGTCTCGGGTTGGAGTGGCGTAGATGGTGGAAAGTATACCGCGGTCCATCGGCACCAGGTGCGGAGTGAAGGTAATAGTAACGTTTTGACCAGCCAGTTCAGATAGTTCCTGTTCAATCTCAGGGGTATGGCGATGGACACCACCCACGCCGTAAGCCTTGAATGACTCATTGACCTCGCAGTACAGAGAATCAACTTTGGCGCTACGTCCGGCGCCACTGGTGCCTGATTTTGAATCAGAGATGATAGTGGTAATGTCTATCAAACGATTTTCAAGTAGTGGTTTCAGGCCAAGAATGATGCTGGTGGGATAGCAGCCGGGATTGGCAATCAGACGTGCTGATTTGATTTTCTCCCTCCTCAGTTCAGGCAGACCAAATACCGCCTCTGACAAGAGGTCCGGATTTTTGTGCGGCTCATACCAGGCGCCGTAGACTGCAGGGTCGTGCAGACGATAATCGGCAGAGAGGTCGATTACCTTTTTCCCGGCCGCTAGAAAATCAGGTACCACCAGCATGGCAGCCTGATGCGGTAGTGCCGTAAAAATAAGATCAGCTTTTGTTGTAATCACGGCCGGATCCAGAGGTTCCAGCAGCAAATCATAGCGATTACGCAGGGTCGGGAAGATATCGGATATACGCTTACCGGCACTTTGTTCAGAAGTGACGCAGCTGATTTTTACCTCTGGGTGACGATCTAGCAGGCGAATAAGTTCAAGACCGGTGTAACCGCTTGCTCCAACAATGGCAACATGTAACATAAGTTACTCTCCTTCTATCGGTATTGGCGACTGTCCTGAGTCAGGTGAAACAGATGGTTCCAATATGTATAATTCATATACTAAGGCCAATAACAATGGCCCAAAAATCGCCCCTAGTACACCAAATGCTGCCAAACCACCAAAAGCACCGATCATGATGGGCAGAATAGGCAGGGTAACGCGGCTGCTCATAAAGATCGGCTTGACCACATTGTCTGACATGCCAACGGCTAGAAACCCCCAAACAATCATAATCAGGGCCTTGACAGATGCACCCTGCAGATACAGGTACAGGGCTGCTGGTAGCCAGATAATTGCAGTACCTACAATCGGAATAAGGCCGCCTACCGCTGTAAGTACAGCAAGTAATAGGGGGGACGGGATACCGAGAAACAAATAGGCGGTTCCGGCAAGAATTCCCTGTACCAGGCAGGTAAGCAGTGTTCCAAGAATAAAACCGGAAAGAACATTCTGGATGACCGTGGATATTTTTTGCTGAAGCCACGGTTCAAGCGGCAACATCTGCTTCAGGCGGGATACGGCTCTCTCTCCATCCAGATATACAAAAAAAAGGATAAAGAGCATAAAGAGCATATCCATGAGAAATCCAAAGGAGTTAGTCAAAAAAGAGGTCAAAAAACCAAGCAGTTTTGAGAGGGCTGCCTTGGAGTTGGACATAATATTTTCAGTCAGATTGAGGTCGCTACCACCGAGTAGTGATCTTAACTGTTCAAGATAGGGCGCAATATGCGGGTTGGTTGACCACTGCTGCAGCAGTGTATTGGCAGTGGTGCTGCCCAAAGAAGAACTGACCAGATCATACACCTGGCCGACTTCCAGTGCCAGCACAGACAGTAAGCTGATTACAGGCAACACAAAGATTAATGCAACCGTCAGAGTCATCAGGCTGCTTGCAAAAATTGCATGTCCTTTTAGCAGGCCAAGCAGGCGCATATAGACAGGATAGGTGATGATGCCGATGATGAGAGCCCAGGCAATGGGAGATAGAAAAGGCAGGGTAATCTTGAACAGCAGATATACCCCGGCAAGGATTAATGAATAGACAAGCAGTGTTTTGAGTAAGGTGCGGTCCATGGCTTCTCCCGAATATCCGGCTTGGGCGTGGGCGAAAAAAGAGGGAAGATCCTTGCGGATCTTCCCTCATGTACCACAGTTTGCAGTGTATGAACAGTAAACCGATTAGCGCTTGGAAAATTGGAAACGAGCACGTGCAGCTTTGCGGCCATACTTTTTACGTTCCTTAACCCGTGAATCACGGGTAATAAAACCTGCTTTCTTCAGCTCGGCACGTTGTTCTGGATGTGCTTCCAACAAGGCTTTGGTAATTCCGTGCTTGATCGCGCCAGCTTGGCCGGAGTCGCCACCACCACAAACATTGACAAAAACGTCATATTTACCGACGTTCTCGGTCAGTTCAAAGGGTTGACGTACGATCATCTTGGATGTTTCACGTCCAAAATACTCATCAATGGTTTTGTTGTTTACTACAATACGACCTTCGCCCGGCTTCAGCCAAACACGGGCAATGGAGCTTTTTCTTTTTCCGGTGCCGTAAAAACTTACTGCTGCCATAACTTTATCTCCTCAAAAATAAACGTATAAATCTAAACTTTACAGGGAAAGCTGTGCAGGTTGTTGTGCCTCATGGGGATGGACACCACCGCTGTAAATTTTCAGCTTCTTAAGCATATGGCGCGCCAGCTTGTTTTTAGGCAGCATGCCTCTGACTGCTTTTCTGAGCAGATCTTCTGGTTTTTTAGTCAACAACTCGGCAGCTGTGATGGATTTTATTCCGCCAGGAAAGCCGCTGTGACTATAATACGTTTTGTTGGCAGCCTTATTGCCGGTTAACGCAATTTTCTCTGCATTGACCACAACAACAAAATCACCAGTATCAACGCTGGGAGTAAAAATCGGCTTATGCTTGCCGCGCAACACGTTGGCTACCTGGGTTGCCAAGCGTCCCAATACGACATTTTCTGCATCCACCACAAACCACTGATGGTTAACAGTCTCTTTTTTAGCTACTTCTGTTCTCATTACGAACCTCACACCGTTTATGACATACTTTTTGCTGAGCTGTCGAAAACCGTCTTAATTTTACGAAGAGGTGTACTCTACGTATCCACTATGCTGCTGTCAAGCAAATTATTTGTAGCATATTCTGAACAGAGTTGCCGTAGAGATGGATTCTGTGCTAAAGAAACAGGACTTTTAATCATGATGTTGAGGGAAACAAAATTTATGAGCATCAACCAGAACGATATAGAGCATGTTACGCGTTTGGCACGGCTGGCTTTGACTGACGAAGAGAAAAGGTTGTTTACCGGTCAAATGGAAGCAATTCTTGCCTATGTAGAAACATTGAACGAGCTTGATACAGAGGGAGTAACGCCTACTTCCCATGCCGTGCCGATGGAGAACGCCTTTCGTGCCGATATCGCCACTGAATCAATCGGTATTGAACAGGCCCTTGCCAATGCGCCTGATTGTAATGGCTCTTACTTCCGGGTTCCGCCGGTAATAGAATAGATCAAAAGAGGCTCCATGGAACTTTTTGAACAAAGCATCCACGACCTGCACCAGATGCTGAAAAAACGGCAGGTTTCTTCCCTCGAAATCACCAAGGCGCTACTTGCCCGTATTGAAGACACTGATGCGGCCATTAACGCTTTTATTACGGTTACCGGTGAGCAGGCACTGCTTGACGCTGCTGCAGCAGACCAGCGGATTGCGGCTGGTGATTGTGCTGCTTTAACCGGTATCCCGGTTGCGCTCAAGGATATTTTTCTGACCAAAGGGGTGCGAACTACCTGTGCCTCCCGTATGTTGGAAAACTTCATCGCTCCCTATGATGCGACTGCCTGGGCCCGGATGAAGGGCCAGGGGGCTGTTCTGCTGGGCAAGTTAAATCAGGATGAGTTTGCGATGGGATCATCCTGCGAAAACAGTGCCTTTGGTCCGACCCGTAACCCCTGGAACCGGGAGCATATTCCAGGCGGTTCTTCAGGCGGATCGGCCGCAGCCATTGCAGCCCAACAGGCGGTTGCTACCCTTGGAACAGACACCGGCGGTTCTATCCGCCAACCAGCCTTCCACTGCGGTTGCG
>Ga0209373_10004119_pt1 | contig 12795 bp, 4 predicted proteins | sample Higcelweek5metaG_FD_187173 | JGI IMG/M metagenome (GOLD analysis project Ga0209373, IMG submission 187173) | Freshwater pond sediment microbial communities from the University of Edinburgh, under environmental carbon perturbations - High... | ecosystem: Environmental > Aquatic > Freshwater >... | reverse complement strand
TTTGGATTGGCACTTACATGGGCGGGTTGAACTATTTTGATGGAAACCGCTTCGTGCATTACCTGAATGACCCTAAAAACATTAACTCCATTTCGAGCAATCAGATTTGGTCAATCTTCGAAGATTCAAACAATCAGCTTTGGATTGGAACGTTAGGTTCGGGCCTCGATGTTTTCGACCGGAGCCAGAACCGGTTTATACACCACCAGTTTGGGTCTTCGTCAAACACGGTCAGCTCAAATTACATCATGTCGATTTCCGAAAACAGAGATAAAAATATTTGGTTTGCAACAATTAACGGGGTCGATGTTTTCGATAAGGCTTCGGGGCGTTTTATACATTTCATGAACAACCCCGAAACCAACAGCTTGAGCAGCAATTCAACGCTCGACGTTTATTGCGATAGCCGTGGCTGGGTGTGGATTGCAACCCGCGACGGGCTAAACATGTACGATCCGAAATTGCAGAAATTCACCGTTCTGACCGAAAAAGACGGTCTGCCTGGGAATAATGTATTTACAGTTATCGAAGACGAAAATGAAAACATGTGGCTTGGTACTCCACAAGGACTTTGTAACCTGATAATCAGCAAAGACAAGTCGAAAGGGTTTTCGTTTGTTGTAAAAAATTACGACGAAAAAGATGGGTTGCACGGACGAGAGTTTAACGAACATGCGGCATTGAAAACCCGGAATGGCGAGCTCGTTTTTGGTGGTGCCGATGGCTTTAGCATTTTCAAACCCGACAACTTAACTTCGGCATCGGTAGCACCGGCTATCATTTTTTCCGATTTTGAGGTTCAGAACAAACCTGTTGAAGTTGGTCAGGAAATCGATAAAAGAGTTCTTCTACATAAATCGTTGAACGATATTGAAAAAATCAGGCTAAAGCATTTTGAAAAAACCTTCTCAATTTCTTTCGCTTCGCTGAACTATTTTAACCCCGAAAAAACCTTGTACCATTATCAGTTAGAAGGCTTTAACACCGATTGGGTTGTTGCAAACTCTGCATCGCGAAAAGTTACCTATACAAACCTTCATCCGGGCGAATACACATTCAAAGTTTACGCATCAGATATCGACAACTCTTTGAAAAGCAAAGAGATTCAGCTTCGCATAAAAGTTTTGCCACCTTTCTGGGCAACAAAATGGGCCTATTCGCTTTATCTAATTATCGTTCTGGTCTCATTTTTCTATGCCATTCAATCTCTTTTGAAAAAGGTTGAAAGCAAATATCTTCTTCAGAAAGAACGAATTGAGACAGCAAAAGTCCACGAAATGGATATGCTAAAGTTGAAATTCTTTACAAATATCAGCCACGAGTTTCGCACCCCGCTTACACTGATTCTTACTCCGCTCGAAAAAATAATCAGGACAACCGAGAACGGCCAGAATAGGGAGCAATTAAAACTTGTTCAGCGCAATGCAAAAAGGTTGTTGAACCTCGTTAATCAACTTCTCGATTTCAGAAAGCTTGAAGTTCAGGGGCTGTCGTTGATTGTTAGCGACGACGAGTTGATTCGGTTTTGCAGGGAAGCAACCGAATCTTTTTCCGACCTTTCAGATTCGCGCAACATTAAACTGACTTTCAGCTCGAATATCAAAGAGTTAAAAGCTTCGCTCGATTTCGACAAGATTGAAAAAATACTTTTTAACCTGCTGTCTAATGCTTTCAAGTTTACTCCCGAAAAAGGTTCTATCAATGTTAGTGTCTTTTTCGACGAAGCTGAAAAACAGGTGAAAATTAGTGTTGCCGACACCGGAATTGGAATACCTCAAGATAAACAAGATGCTATTTTTGAGCGTTTTGTGCAAAATATTGCAGAAGGCACAACGGTGAATAAAGGAAGTGGAATTGGGCTTTCGCTAACCCGCGAATTTGTGCAGATGCACGACGGAAAAATCCATTTAAATAGCACGGTCGGAAAAGGCAGTTGTTTCGAAGTTGTTATTCCGTTGAAAGAACATTTCGAAATTCAAAATCTTCCGGCCAGCTTAACCACTTACGAAACCGACCTCTCGAAAAATCAGCAAAATATTGAAAATGAAGCCGATTCAGAGAAGAAGATCGAAGGCAAATTTAAACTCCTGCTTGTTGAAGATAACCCCGATATTCGGTTTTACCTGAAAGACAACTTCAAATCGGATTACGCCATTCTTGAAGCCACCAACGGTCAGGAAGCATGGGATATCATCATAAAAGACATGCCCGACTTGGTTGTTACCGACATTATGATGCCTGTAATGGACGGAATGGAACTCTGTGCGAAGATTAAAACCGACAACCGCACTTCGCATGTTCCTGTTATCATGCTTACCGCCCGCACTGCCGACCAACACAAATATGAAGGGCTCGAAACTGGTGCCGACGCTTATATTACAAAACCATTCAATTTCGAAATTCTTGAGTTGAGGATCAAAAACCTAATAGAGCAACGTAATAAACTACGCCAGCTTTATCAAAAGAACTTTGATTTACAACCTACCGAGATTGCAATCACCTCACTCGACGATAAATTTCTGAGAAAAATAAAGCAGATTACTGAAGATAACATGGATGACCCAAATTTCTCGGTCGAAAAGCTGAGTTCCGAATTTGGCATAAGCCGTGCGCACTTATACAACAAACTGGTTGCCCTTACAGGTAAAACCCCAATTGAGTTTATCCGCATTCTCCGCATTCGCCGTTCAGCACAATTGCTCGAAAAAAGCCAGCTCACGGTTATGGAAATTGCCTATAAAGTTGGGTTCAACGATCCACGCTATTTTACCAAGCACTTCAAAAGCGAATACAATATGACGCCTTCGCAGTACGCAAAAAAACATTTCACCGAGTCAAATCCATCGTCGAAAGAGTTGTAGTTGATCTATTGCCTAAATTCAATACAAAACATTGTCTGACAGTAAAATATTATTGCCTCATTTTTCATTTACATATCATATTCTGAACAAAAAGCTACGGTCTAAGTTGACAAAACACCAACACTTTTCATACAATACATACACGTTGATGTTTATTATCATCCATATTTTAGCTATGATCAAAATTTAGACTGACACTAAATTTCAAGTCACAAATAATCAGATAAATAACCACTATGAGAACTGCTTTTTTATGCACACTGGTTGTACTTCTATGCTTTTCGTGTTCAAAGTCGAACTTTGAAAAGACAAGCGATGGTGCAATTATTCCGGTGAAATCGAAAAACGAAAAGGTACGGGTCAAAGTTTACTCCGACAACATTGTAAGGGTAACAGCCTCAAAACCCGGTCAGCCAATTGTTGAGACAGAAAGTCTGATGACAATAATGACGCCAGAGTTTAAAACCATCTGGGATGTAAAAGAAGGAGACAATTCAGTAATCGTTTCAACCAAAAGGTTGAAAGTTGAGGTCTCGACCTTAACCGGCGAAGCAAAGTTCTTCGATGAAAATGGGAAAGCAATCCTTCAGGAAGAAGTTGGTGGTGGCCGCCGTTACGGAAAAGAGGTCGACAAATCGCTGAACGACTATGGTTATCAGCAAGTTTTTGAATCGCCAGCCGATGAAGCTTTTTACGGATTAGGCTCACAACAAAACGGCGAAGTCAATTACAAAGGCCTTGATCAAGAGCTAATACAAATGAATATTGTTGATGTGGTTCCGTTCATCTATTCGAACAAAAACTACGGTATTCTTTGGGACAACTACTCTATTTCGCGTTTTGGGGATCCTCGCGAATATAAAGGGCTCGAATGCCTGAAACTTTCGGATAAAAACGGGCAACCGGGTGGGTTTACAGCCAGCTATTTCGATAAAGGAGATCATCTTTTTGTTGAAAAAACTGAATCGAAGATCAACTATACCCACATCGAGAACATGAAAGATTTTCCCGAAGGTTTCAAGTTCGACGAAAACAGTAAAGTGGTTTGGGAAGGTTACATGGAACCAACTGTGGCCGGAAAACACAAGTTCAAAATATACGTTGCCGGATACTGGAAAGTGTGGATCGACGGTAAGTTGATCAAAGACAAATGGCGCCAGGTGTGGAATCCTTGGCACGATAAATTCTATGTCGACATGCAGCCCGGGCAGAAAAGTCACATCAAAATTGAGTGGCGCCCCGATGCCAACGTTTCTTATGTGGGCTTAACTTGCCTCGACCCTTCGTATGAAAAGCAAAATAAACTCTCGCTCTATTCTGAAGCAGGAAAACAGATCGACTACTACTTTATTAAAGGTGAAAATGCCGACGATGTAATTTCGGGATATCGCCAACTTACAGGCAAATCGCCAATCATGCCAAAATGGGCTATGGGTTTGTGGCAGAGCCGTCAACGATACATGAATCAGGACGAATTGGTTGGTGTTGTAAAAGAATACCGCAAGCGGAATATTCCGTTCGATAACATTGTACTCGACTGGCAGTACTGGCCTGTAGACAAGTGGGGCGATCACGATTTCGACCCTCAGTTTTGGCCCGATCCAGTTAAAATGATGAACGACATTCACGCAATGAACTCTCATATCATGATTTCGGTTTGGCCAAAATTCTACGTTGGAACTAAAAATTATGATCTTTTCAAAGAAAAGGGTTGGCTCTTTATGAACAACATCGAATTGAAAAACTTAGACTGGGTTGGCCCTGGCTACCTCAATACTTTTTACGATGCATACAACCCCGAAGCCCGCAAAGTTTTCTGGGAAGGCATGAACGATAAACTTTTCAGCAAAGGGATTGATGGCTGGTGGATGGATGCAACAGAGCCCGATATCCACTCAAATGTTACAACTCAGGAACGTAAAGAGACCATGACCCCTAACCACTTCGGAACTGGTGAAGAATATTTCAACGCTTACTCTTTGTTCCAGTCGAAAGGTGTTTACGAAGGACAACGGGGAACCAACCCCGATCAGCGCGTATTCATTCTTACACGTTCGGCTTTTGCTGGACAACAACGTTATGCTACTGCAACTTGGAGTGGCGATATTGTTACACGCTGGGACGATTTAAGAGATCAGATTGCCGGTGGTATAAACATGGCTATTTCAGGAATTCCTTACTGGACAACCGACATCGGTGGTTTTTGCCTCGAACGCCGTTACATGAAACCTTCGGCTGCCGATTTGAAAGAATGGCGCGAAATTCAAACCCGCTGGTATCAGTTTGGCGTTTTCTGTCCATTGTTCCGTATTCATGGCGAGTTCCCTTACCGCGAAATTTACAACCTCGCTCCTGAAAATTCTACCGAATACAAATCAATGATTTACTACGATAACCTTCGTTACCGTATGATGCCATATATCTATTCGCTTGCTGGTGCTACTTATCACGAAAACGCAACAATTATGCGCGGATTGATCATGGATTTCAACGCCGATCAGAGAGTAAACAACATTACCGACCAGTTCATGTTTGGTAAAGCGTTGATGGTTTGCCCGGTTACCACTTTCGAACAGCGCGAACGCAATGTTTACCTGCCTGCTACTAACGGATGGTACGATTTCTATACCGGAAAACATCTCGATGGTGGCCAGACAATTTCGGCCACAGCTCCGCTCGATATCGTTCCTCTTTACGTAAAAGAAGGTTCAATTATTCCTTTCGGCCCCGAAATTCAATACGCAATGCAACCAACCGATGGCTCGTTGAAGATATTTGTTTACACCGGGAAAGATGGCTCGTTCAATCTATATGAAGATGAAGGAATAAACTACAATTACGAAAAAGGAAGCTTCTCGAAGATTCCAATGAGCTATAACGAAGCAACCAAAACGTTGGAAATTGGTGAACGAACAGGTTCATATACCAACATGGTGAACGAACGCGAAATTCAGGTTTATTTCATCGATAGCCAATCGCCAAAAGCTTTTGACTTGAACAGTGCTGCCGACCAGACCATTAAGTACAATGGTTCGGCTGTTAAAGTTTCAATGAAGTAAAACGATGGTCAAGATATTTTAATTAAAATTTTTTTGAGCCGTGCAGGGCTACATTGTAACCTGCCGGCTCTTTTTTTATCTGATCTTTTTGTCATAATTTGCATCCAATCGAAATTTAAAATGTAAACAAATGCAAAGTCCTTTGATTCGTAAAAAAACCCTATTCCTGCTTCTTGTTTTTGTTGTGTTGTTTTCAACCGTTTTTGCTGGCGGAAACAAACACAAAGAATCTGCTTTAGATAAAAAGATCAATGCCTTAATTTCGCAAATGACCTTGCAGGAAAAGGTTAACCTGCTACATGGAAATACCATGTTTACAAATGGTGGGTGCGAACGGTTGGGTATTCCACAGTTAAAACTTTCTGACGGTCCACACGGCGTTCGCGAAGAAATTTCACTTACCTCGTTCCGATCGGCCGGATGGACAACCGATTCGGCTTCTTATTTTCCTACCGAAACTGCCGTTGCAGCAACCTGGAACCGCACCCTTGCCTACAAACAGGGCGAAGCTCTTGGTGCTGAATTTCGTGCAAGGAAGAAAGACATAATGCTTGGTCCCGGCGTAAACATTATCCGAACGCCTCTTGGTGGAAGGAACTTTGAATACCTAAGCGAAGATCCTCTTCTGGTTTCTGAAATGGTAGTGCCTTATATACAAGGAGCTCAGACAAACGATGTGGCTGCTTGCGTAAAGCATTTTGCATTGAATAATCAGGAGCTCGACCGCGGAATTGTAGACGTTTACCTGTCGGAACGGGCATTGCGCGAAATATATCTGCCAGGGTTCAAAGCTGCGGTGCAACAGGGCAAAGTACTGACCGTAATGAGTTCGTACAACAAACTCAGGGGCGACTGGTGTGGTGAAAACCGCCACCTTTTAACCAATATTCTCCGCAACGAATGGGGATTTAAGGGTTTGGTCATGTCCGATTGGGGAGGAACTCATTCTACCGTTAAAGCGGCCAATGCCGGTCTCGATTTAGAGATGGGAACCCGAGGCCCGTTCAGCGAATTTTACTTTGCCAACCCGCTCATAAAGGCTGTCGAAACTGGAGAAGTATCCGAAAATGTTGTTGATGATAAAGTCCGCAATATTCTGAGGGTTCTGTATGGCACCAAGTTAATGGGCGATACCCTGAACCGGACTCCCGGCGAATTTGTAACACCAGCCCATAGCAAAGTTGCTTACGACGTTGCCAAAGAATCTATTGTGCTGCTTAAAAATGAAAAAAATACGTTGCCGCTGAAACGCGATTCAATAAAGACGATTGCTGTTTTTGGCGATAATGCCACCCGCAAGCATTCTGAAGGTGGTTTCAGCTCAGGCGTAAAATCGAAATATGAAATTACCCCGCTCGAAGGGATTAAAAGCAGGGCTGGCGATGATATCAAAATAAACTACTCGTTAGGATATGAGAAAGTTACCAGTCATACAAACGATGACGGAACCCGTGTCCTCGTTCCCAAATACGATGCCGATTCGTTGCTTAGGGCTGCTGTAAAAATTGCTCTCCAGTCGGATGTTGCCATTATTTTTGCCGGCCTTAACCACGACTTCGACACCGAGAGCTACGACAAAAAAGATATGAATCTTCCTTATACACAAGAAGATTTGATCAACGTTGTTGCTAAGGTAAATCCCAACACCATTGTTGTAATTACGGCCGGTTCGCCAATCGATTTTCGAAAGATCGAAAAGACAACCCCGGTAATTGTTTGGAGTTGGTTCAACGGAATGGAAGGCGGCAATGCCATAGCCGATGTCATCTTCGGAAATGTAAACCCATCGGGGAAAATGCCTTTTACGTTGCCCGAATCGCTTGAACAATCGCCCGCCCACGCTCTTGGAAATTACCACGGAAAAGAGAAACCTCTGCTTTACGAAGAAGATATTTTGGTTGGTTACCGTTGGTTCGATGCAAAAGGTCTGAAGCCTGCTTTTCCGTTTGGCCATGGACTCTCGTACACAACATTTACCTACTCCGATGTAAAAGTTAGACAGAACAAGAAAGAGGTAAAAGTAACATTCACTATTCAAAATACAGGGAATAAAGCTGGTGCCGAAGTTGCACAGGTGTACATCTCAGCTCCTGGGAAAGAAGCTCTCCGCCCGCCACTTGAGCTAAAAGGATTTGAAAAAATCAACCTCGAACCGGGAAAAGAGGCTAAAGTCGAAATCAAAATCAACAAAGACGATATGAAATGGTACAACGAAGCGATCAAAGACTGGCAGCTTGAAAAAGGAAAATATCGTATCGAAATTGGAGCCTCGTCAAGGGATATCAGACTAAAGAAAGAGATCGAAATAAAATAAATGGTAAATAATCAACTTAGATATATACGAATGAAAATCACAACATTACTTCTAACCATTTCAATACTGGCATTACTGATTTCGGGGTGTGGCACAAAGAAAGCCTCCGTAAATCAGGTACAAAATGGTGTTGAAATCCATTCGGGAAACCTGAATGTGAAGGCACAATTTTACACCGATAACATTGTGCGGGTTACAAAATGGAGCAACGATGGCACTTCCGAAAAAAAGAGTCTGTCGGTTATTCAGCAAACTGTTCCGGCGTTGAACATCACAACCGAGGAGACTAAAACGGCTATTGTTTTGAAATCGGGATCAATTGCCATCAGCATTGATAAAGCTACCGGAAACATTGTTTACCAAACAAATGCGGGCAATGACATTTTGAAAGAAACTGGCGAAACTTCGTTGAAACCTGTTGTTTTCAAAGGCGATTCGGGCTTTGCAATGCAACAAAACTTTGCACTTACTGCCGATGAAGCAATTTACGGACTTGGTCAACATCAGGATGGTTATTTCAATTACCGCGGAAAAGAGGTTGTGCTTGTTCAAAGCAATACCGAAGCGGTGAACCCATTCCTTGTTTCGACACAAAACTATGGCATACTGTGGGATAACTATTCCAAAACTGTCTTTAACGATGGCACTCAGGGAACTTCTATTTGGAGCGATATGGGCGACAATATCGATTACTACTTTGTGAAAGGCGACAACATGGACAAGGTAATTTCGGGCTATCGTTACCTTACCGGAACTGCGCCAATGTATGGCAAGTATGCCTATGGTTACTGGCAGAGTAAAGAACACTACGACACACAGGAAGAGCTGCTTACAGTTGCAAGAAAATACCGCAAGTTGAAAATTCCAATCGACAATATGATTCAGGATTGGGATTACTGGAACGGAAACCCTAACTGGGGAAGCATGGAATTCGACAAAACCCTTTTCCCCGAACCCGAGAAGATGATGAAAGAATTGCACTCAATGAACTTTCATGCCATCATTTCTATTTGGCCTGCAATTGGCCCGAATACCGCTTTCTATAAAGAGATGGAAAAACACCCGGGATTCCTTTATCCAACTATTGGATGGGCTGGATTTAAATACATTGATGCCTACAATCCTGCCGCAATGGATATGTACTGCAAATACCTCAATGAGGGAATTTATTCTAAAGGCTTAGATGGATGGTGGATGGACTCGACCGAACCCGATGTGGTTTGCGCGCTAACAAAAGAGTCGTCGAATTATGAGTTAAAACGAATGGACAACAATATCTTAGGTTCATTTGCCCGATACATGAACCCTTTCTCGTTGGTGATGACCGAAGCCGTTCATAAAAACTGGCGCAACCAAACTTCCGACAAACGTGCGTTCATCCTTACCCGTTCATGTTTTGCTGGGCAACAACGCAACGCTGCTACAACCTGGAGTGGCGACATTGGTGCCAACTGGGATGTTTACCGCAATCAGATTTCGGCCGGAACGAACCACTCTATGTCGGGAATTCCATACTGGACTTTCGATATTGGCGCTTTTGTGCTTGGTGCTTACGACGGCGTTTTCAATACCGGAGGAAAACAACCTGCTTATCAGGAACTTTACACCCGTATGTTTCAGTTGGGCGCTTTCTGTCCAATTTTCCGTTCGCACGGTTCTGAAACCCCACGCGAAATTTGGGAAATGGGCGAGTTCAGTCCAACACTCATTAAATTCGATAACCTGCGTTACAGGCTTTTGCCTTACATCTACTCGCTAGCGTGGAAAGTTACAAGCGAAGATTACACCATTATGCGTGGTCTTCCTATGGATTTCACGACCGATAAAAACACCTTCAACATTGATGACCAGTTTATGTTTGGCCCATCAATTATGGTGAACCCTGTAACCGAATTCATGTACCACCGCCCTCCAACAGGAAGTGTTGTGGTTCCTGCCGAAGTTTTCAAAACCAACGACGGAAAACCGGGTTTAGTGGCTCGTTACTACAAAGACAAAGCATATCAAAATTTAAGCAAGGAACAGATCGATCCAAACATCAACATCAATTGGTACGGTGGAAGACCCGATTATGTAACCGATTCAATTTACTCAATCCGTTGGGAAGGTAAACTTGTACCAACCGAAACCGGAAAGTACCAGTTCCATTTCAAGAGTTTCGATGCAAAACGGATTATTCTCGATGGAAAAACCCTGCCAATTGTTTATACAAGTACCGAGCAATATACCGACTTTGTTAACCTCGAAGCAGGAAAAGAGTACAGTTTTGTGCTCGAAAATGAAAACAACCAGACTGGTGCTGCCCGTATGATCCTTAACTGGAAAACCCCTTCGATGTGGGCCTTGGACGAACAACCTGTGAATGTTCAGAAGACGAAAGAAGTTTACCTGCCAGCCGAAACTATCTGGTACGATTTCTGGACAGGAAAAACTTACAACGGTGGTCAGAAAGCGACATTCGAGGCTCCTATCGACAAGATTCCTTTGTTGGTGAAAGCTGGTTCAATTATCCCAATGGGACCTTTTGTTGAATATTCGACCCAAAAGCCTGCCGACCCGCTCGAATTACGGATTTATCGCGGCGCAAACGGCAGCTTCAACCTTTACGAAGACGAGAACGACAATTACAACTACGAAAAAGGCGTTTACTCAACCATCGCTTTCAACTGGGACGATGCCTCAAAAACATTGACAATTGGAGCCCGCAAAGGCGAATTCCCGGGGATGTTGAAAACCCGCACCATCAAAGTTGTGCTGGTTGACGAAACCCATGGAAAAGGAATTGATGTTCCAACCAAATTCGACAATGTTATTACCTACAATGGCGAAGAACAGAAAATTACTTTTTGATTTATAGAAATTCGATAATCGAATAGCAATAACTTATATCCCGTCGGTGCAAACTGACGGGATTTTTTATGGTGTTATTTTTGGGCTGAAAGCATTACACACAGTGCACTCTCCTTCGTTTTGCTTGCACAACGCGTGGTTAATTAAATAAATTCCTTATTTTTAGGACCGACGATTACATTTACGGCAGTGCCATAGACTATGCTGGCAAGAAAGGTTTGTTGGAAAATGTGAGTGATTGTCCGCAAGTAGATTAGATTGTTGAAAACCATGCAATGAAATAGCATGGTAGCGGTGCGATTCGGGATTAGTGCTTTAATAATCAAAAAATCGACCTCATGGTTAGGTTTTATATAATAAATGAAATTTTATAAAATGGTAAAAATATCAGGAATTGCGGGTATGATTATATTTTACTTAATGTCATTGTCAATAATTATTGCTTTTAAAGGGAAAAAATATGATCTAATAAGAAGAAAGGAGGATCGCAGATATGATAAAAACCACTTTGGCGGTTTTACAGGCATAAGATTTAATTTTTCTATACCAATCATAATCAAAGAAAAAGCGAACAATAGTGAATTAAATAAAATCATTAAGCAATATAACCTATTGACACGTATTTTTTGGATTTCAGTTATCATTTCTGTTCCATTATTTTTTTGGATATGCTAGACAGAGGCATTTGCATTCAGTCTGGTTGGGATTGCAAATCTCGACTTCATTAACAAAGGATTTAGCTAATGTCCGATAGCGGCTATGCTGAAAACCCGTACAATCAAAGTGGTGTTGGTTGACGAAACCCATGGAAACGGAATTGATATTCCAACGAAATTCGACAATGTTATTACCTATAATGGCGAAGAACAGAAAATCACTTTTTAGTTAATATAAGTCTTTGTTTAAATCCTGTTCGTGTTATGCGGGCAGGATTTTTTTTGATATCCTTTTTTGGATCTATTCAATTAACGGTAAAATATTCTGCTAAAACTTTACTCAAAAAATATGCAAACCGCTTTCTTCGGCATTTGATTGCACCACATTACTCGTAAAACGATTCACAATCAACGTGCAAAAGCCCAGAGGCTTAAAACCTCCAGCCTACGCCAACTTCAACCGATGAAAACGAATATAAATCATCGTTCCAGTATGCTATCGAATTGTAGCTTACCGAAATATTCAAACCCTTTTTGCCGGCATAGTTCAGGCCAATAGGCAGTTGTGTTGTTGCAGAACCGGTATCGGTGCCAAACAGTAACCCAACAAATGGAGTTAATGGGCTTGTTGAGTTACGCGAACTTAAATGGAACTTGGGTCCGGCCACAACATAAACCGATTCAATAAAGTCGGAAGTAATATTGGCTTCAACTTCGACCCAGGGAGAGACAAAATAACCAACTTTTAGCTGCGGAAAATAGCCACCGCGCTCAATTGCAAGAATAGCACCAGCACTAACCGACAAGGGCTTTCCGATACGTGGATTCTGATTTCCGGCTAAATCGACATAGCCATTTTTGTATTCAATTTTTTCGATTTTGCTAAGAGGCAACGAAAGAGTTGGGCCATCGCCATAGTCGCTCATTTTGTATTTCAACAGGCCACTTGTTTGCTCAATAGCCTTTACTTCCAGCATAGTGCCATCTTTTTTGTACACTTTATCTTGCGCTTTTGCAAGCTGAACCGATAAAATAAGAATTGCAGAAAATAAGAT